>Ga0302326_10009433_pt1 | contig 21336 bp, 17 predicted proteins | sample Palsa_T0_3_FD_202264 | JGI IMG/M metagenome (GOLD analysis project Ga0302326, IMG submission 202264) | Peat permafrost microbial communities from Stordalen Mire near Abisko, Sweden - Palsa_T0_3 | ecosystem: Environmental > Terrestrial > Soil > Palsa > Peat permafrost | place: Sweden: Abisko... | reverse complement strand
GGGTCGCCACCCACATCCTGGCCTGGGAGGGCGGCGCGAACTGGTTCTGGTTCGAGGGCAACTTCGATGCCTACGAGAAGAACAAGATCGGCCGCCTGGGCGCCGAGGCAGCCCGCCCGCACCGCGTCACCTACCGCAAGCTGACCCGCGGCTAGCCCACCCGGCCGGTTCGGTCAATCAGCCCCGGTGGTTCAGCCGCCGCCCGCCCCCTTGCCTTCGGGGAAATCCAGGGGGCGGGCGGTGAGCCTGGTGGTGTTTGATGCTGCGCTGGTCCCCCGGGGGGTTACCCGGGTGGGCGGGGTGGCCCGTGGCTGTGCAGGGTCTGGGTTCTGCCGGGACTGTAGGCGGTGGTGGTGCCGTCGGGGTTCAGTACGACGGTCCAGCCCCATTGGTGGATCGCGATGTGGTGATGGAACCAGCAGAACAGCCCGCAATCTCCGATACTGGTTTTGCCGCCGTGGGCCTGAGGGGTCGTGTGGTGGATCTCGCAGGCCGCGGCGGGCTGGTCGCACCCGTCGGGGAACCGGCAGTGCTTGTCCCGGGCGATCACCGCGGTGCGGATCGCGGCTGGGATGTCCCGGCTGACCCCGACGTCCAGCGGCAGGCTCGGGCCGCCCAGCCGCCCGCCGAGCTGACGGCGCCGCAGGAACGAGGCCAGCCCGCCGGGGCCAGACAGCAGCTCCACGGCTTTGCCGATAATGGCCAGCTGGAGGGCGTCACGGCCGAACGGGGCCGCGCTAGCCTGGCCGCCGGCGGGTCCGCTGTGGCCGGGTCCGGTCCGGTCACCCGCGGAGCTGGCCTGGTCGCCCGGGCCGCTGTCGTCGTTGGGTCCGTAGCCGGCCAGTTGCACGGCCAGCCGCACAAGGTCCTCCAGGACGGCCGGGTTGACCTCGCCGGTCACGATCGGCGTGACCGCGGCATCGCACGCGAACCCTTTGGCGGCCTGTGCTTCGAGCCAGGCGCCGCCGTCGCTGCCGGACAGTGACGCGGCGGCGCGGTGCGCGGCCCACTGGGCGTGGACTCGCCGGGTCCATTCCTTTTGCAGCGCGGAATTCGTGTCGAGGTCCAGGAGGTCGGCCAGCGAGATGTGCGCCAGGACCTTGGCGGGCTGCCCGGCGCGTTCGGGCAGCAGCCCGGCGGTGACCAGCCGGCGCATCGCTTCTTCCATCGCGTCGTGGTAGCGCTGCTGGTGCGTGCGGGTGTCGCCGGCGCCGCGCGGTGCGGACAGCGCGTCCAGCACGGTCCGGACCACGGCCGCACACTCAGGAGTCAGGTCGCCTGACATCACCCCGGCGCCGCCGAAGGTGGTTTCCAGCCGTAGGGCGCGGTCCTCGAACACCTGGCCCGGGTCATCGTCATCACTGGTGCCAGGGTCGGCACGAGCCAGCATCTCGGCGGCCAGTTCCGCCAGGTCCCGCAGGCCCATCCCGCCCCTGGCCGCGCCGGCCAGGATGTCATCGGCGGTGTCCTGGCTGTCCTCGGGCAGCTGCTCGGTCCAGCCGCAGATGGCCCGGGCCCAGGACTCGGTCAGCTCTCCCGCGGCCATGGCGTCCGCGATGACGGGGTGGGCGCGGAGCCGGCGGACCCAGCCGGTGTGCCCGTTGGCGGCGCCTTTGGTCACCTTGGTGTGGCGGATCAGCCAGGCGCGGGGGCTGTAGGCCGCGTCGTCGCAGTAGCCTTTCCCGGCGGTGAACGCGCCCAGGATGCCGGCCCGCGCCGCGGTGCCCATCACCGTGGCCTGCTCCAGGCCCTTCAGGCACTGCGCCTGGACCTCGGCGCCCATCTGGGTGGCGTCCGCAGTCGCCAGGTACCTCATCGCGGAGGTCAGCATCCCCAGCGCCTCGCCAGCGCTGGCCGGCGGCGCGGCAGCGGTCATGGCCGGTGCTCACCTCCCTTCCCGGTGTGGCGTGCGGGCGGTCCCTTTCCCCGGCGGCCCGCCGGGTTCATTGTTAGCTTTCTAGTTCGATTCTAGCGGCAGGGTACGACATTTCCGGGGAACACCACACCGGATCCAGGGCCGAATCATCTGGCGGACGGCAAGAAATTCCGGCGGACTATATGCCTGAAATGTCCGACCTGAAGTCCGGCGGATCGGCCCTGCGATCAGCGCCGGACGAGCCGGAAGAACGACCGCACCTCCCCGACGAACAGCTCCGGCTGCTCGAACGCAGCGAAGTGACCGCCCCTGGCCGGCTCATTCCAGTACCGGATGTCGGTGAAGCGCTTCTCCGCCCACCGCCGGGAAGGGCGCTGTAGTTCCCCCGGGAAGACGGAGCAGCCGACCGGCACGTCGACCGTATCCTCCGCGGCCCCGGAGATCCACTCGTTCACCTGGCGGATGCTCTCCCAGTACAGCCGCGCCGAAGAGGCACCGGCGCCGGGAAGCCAGTACAGCATCAGGTTGTCGAGCAGCTCGTGCCGGCTGAGCACGGTGCTTAGGTCGCCGTCATGGTCAGCCCACGACCAGAATTTCTCGATAATCCACGCCGCCAGGGCGGCCGGCGAATCGACCAGGCCGTAGCCGATCGTCTGCGGCCGGGTAGCGTGCTCGGCGGAGTACCCCGAATCCCATTCGGCGGAGTGCCGCAGCGAGGCCAGCGCCGCGCGTTCGGCGTCGGTGAGGTCGCCGAGCGTCGCCGGGTCCGGCCCGGCGAGCGGGGGGATGAGGTGGAGGCCGGCGACATGAGCCCCGTCTTGCTGGCCAAGGCTCGCACTGACGCTCGTTCCCCAATCACTGCCCACCGCACCGTAGCGCCGGTAGCCGAGCCTCAACATCAGCTCAGCCCACGCCCTGGCGATCCGCTCGACCCCCCAGCCGGTCTGGTCCGGCTTTTCGCTGAACCCGTAGCCGGGCAGCGACGGACACACGACGTGGAAGGCGTCAGCCCCGTCGCCTGGATCCGACAACGGCCCGATCACCTTGCTGAATTCGACGATCGAGCCAGGCCAGCCATGGGTCATGATCAGCGGCAACGCGTCCCGGCGCGGGGAGCGGACGTGCGCGAAGACGATGTTCAGCCCGTCGATCACCGTCTGGAACTGCGGCAGTGCGTTCAGCCGCGCCTCGGTCGCCCGCCAGTCATAGCCGTCGGCCCAGTAACCGCAAAGGTCTCGCAGGTACGCGAGCGGCACGCCTTGAGACCAGTCGGGAACGAGCTCCGGTTCGGGCCAGCGCGTCTGGCGCAGACGCTGCCGCAGGTCGTTCAGTTCCGCCTCGGGAACGTCGATCAGGAACGGGACTATCTCCTGGTCCATGGGACAACACTATGCGCCGGTAGCATTCCGGCATGACGATCATCCCCGACACCAAGGACTGGACGTGGGTGCTGCGGCGACCCTGCCCCGAGTGCGGCTTCGATACCCAGGGCTTCCCCCGCGAAGCGGTGCCCGAGATGGTCATGACGAACACCGAGGCCTGGCAGGACCTGCTGACCGGACCCGGTGACACCCGGACCCGTCCCGCGCCGGGCAAGTGGTCGGCCCTGGAGTACGGCTGCCATGTCCGCGACGTGTTCCGGCTGTTCGACGAGCGGCTCGACATGATGCTCAACCTCGAGGATCCGCAGTTCCCGAACTGGGACCAGGACGAAACCGCCATCGCGGACCGCTACGCCGAGCAGCACCCCGAGAAGGTCGCCGCGGAACTGGGCGAGTCAGCCCAGGTGATCGCGAACCACTTCCAGGGCGTGACTGGAGACCAGTGGCAGCGGACCGCCAATCGCAGTGACGGCGCCAGCTTCACCGTGGAGACCTTCGCCCGCTATTTCATCCACGACCCGGTGCACCACCTCTACGACGTCACCGGCCTTCGGGTAAGCGCAAACCCGTAACCCACCACCTCACCGGCCGATTCCTTCTGGGGATGGGCGGGGTCTACCCCTCATGACGATCACGACAACAGACCCTAACCGCGCCTTGTGGGAAGCACAGGCGCGCGGCGAGGAAACCCCCACCTGGGAGTCGCTGTCCTGCGAGCCGGACGGTATCGAGCAGGAGAATGTGGACATTCCGGCCGGGCTATGGCTGCGGCCGCCTGGCGCCGCAACTGGATCTGTGGTCCTGGCGATCCACGGCGGCGGCTTCGTGAGCGGCTCGGTCGCGACTCATCGTCGGATGTTCGGCCATCTGGCCCGCGCGGCGGGAGTGGCGACGCTGGCGGTCGAGTACGGGCTGGTGCCTGACCATGTGTTCCCCAGCCAGCTCGACACCGTTGTGGCGGCCTACCGATGGCTCCTGGGCCGGGGCACGACCGGCGTGGCCGTCGCTGGCGATTCGTCCGGCGCCACGCTGGCCATGGGCCTTGCGCTGCGAGCCCGGGACGAGGGCCTGCCGCGGCCGGCGTCGCTGCTGCTGATGTCGGCCTGGACCGACCTCGAGGCCACCGGCGCGTCCTACGACAGCGGCAGCGATCCGTTCTTCACTCGCGAGCTGGTGCGCGGGCTCGCCGCGGCTTACCTAGCGGGGGCAGATCCGCACGACCCGCTCGCCGCGCCGCTACACGCTGACTTGCGGCGATTGCCTCGAACTTACCTGCAGGCAGGCACCGAGGAGTCGCTACTCGACGACAGCAGGAGGCTCGCGGACCGGCTGCGGGATGCGGGCGTCGACGTGCGCCTCGACGAGTTCGCCGATCAGGTGCATACCTTCCAGATGGGAGCCGGTCGCACGCAGGTGGCCGACGACGCGATCGGACGGGCAGGGTCGTGGCTGCGGTCAATACTGATGTCGTGATCGGATTCGAGGAAGCGGCCGGCCCGCTGCGCAGCGAGCTTCTGGCGCACTGCTACCGGATGCTCGGCACCTGGGACGAGGCCGAGGACGCGGTGCAGGAGACCTACCTGCGTGGCTGGCGGGCCTGGGACGGCTTCGATCAGCGCGCCTCGGAACGCACCTGGCTGCACCGGATCGCTACCAACGTCTGCCTCAACGCCATCCGCGACCGCGGCCGCCGCGCGCTGCCGTCTGGGATCGGCGCGCCCGCCGAGGAGGTCGGCGGGTCGTCTGAGGTGCTGCCTCCCGAGACCTGGGTGCAGCCATTCGCCAGCGACCGCAGCGACCTGCGGCTGGCACTGATCGCGGGGATGCAGACACTGTCGGCGAACCAGCGGGCGGTGCTGCTACTGCGCGACGTGCTGGCGTTCCCCGCCGCCGACGTAGCCGCCATGCTGGACACATCCGTGGCGGCGGTTAAGAGCAGCCTCCAGCGCGCGCGAGCCCGCATGGCCAAGGTCGCGCCCAGCCCCGACGACGTGGTCGAGCCCGCCGCCCCGCAGGCACGGCGGCTGCTCGACGCCTACGTGACCGCCTTCGAAACAGGGGACGTCAAGGTCCTGACAGCGGTACTCCGTGCCGACGCGACCCTGGAGCTGCTGCCAGGTCGCGCGTGGTACGCCGGCAAGGTCGCCTGCTCACGCGTCCTCGCCGACGCCGTGGGCAACCCCGGCGACTGGCGTATGGACCGCACGGTCGCGAACGGCCAGCCCGCGGTCACGGCGTACCAGCGCGGGCGACCGTTCGGCGTCGCCGTGCTCGATATACGTCGCGACACAATCGCGGGGATCACCGTCTTCGCCGACCCAGCGCTGGTGGAAAGGTTCACGCGCTGAGACGTCTCCGAACGCCAACGTCTGCCACCGGCCTTAGCAATCAGAACTTACGAAGGATCTAAGTTCCTCGGCGTCAGTCCGAGGTCACCGTGACCGTGCGCAGGCTCGACGTTGATCAGGCTGTGCGCGGCCATGACCAGGTAGTCCCAGAGCTGGGCCTCGAGCGCGCCGTCGAGGGCGAGCTCGTCGAGAGCCACCCGCATGTGATGCAGCCAGGCGTCTCGTTCGGCCTCGCCGATGGCGAACCTGGCGTGGCGCATCCGCAGCCGCGGATGCCCGCGCAGCTCGTCGTAGGTGCGCGGGCCGCCCCAGTACTGGATGAGGAACAGCGCCAGGTGCTCCTCGGCCGGGCCGAGATCTTGGGTCGGGTACACCGGCCGCAGCACAGGGTCTTCCGCGACGCCCTGGTAGAACCGGTGGACCAGTCGGCGGAAGGTCTCTTCCCCGCCCACTGCCTCGTAGAAGCTGGTCGGCTGGCTCATGCTGGAATCTTACGGCGTGCCGCGCTCCGCACCTTCCCTCAGCGGCCCGGCGCCTCCCTCGTCCTCCGCGGGTTCCGCAGGTTCCGCGGTGGAATCCTCTGCCTGGGTACCCTCCCGCGTCCCGGCCAGCGCGCCCGCCTCGCCGCCCTGGCCCGACGACGCCGTGATGACGATCGTGTCCGGGCCGGCCGGCGGCACGCCCGCCGCGTCCAGCACCGTTTTGACCCTGGCCCGCAGCTCGCGGCCGACCTCCATTTGCCGCATGGGGGAGGTCTTGGCCACGATCCGCATCGTCACTTCTTTGCTGGAGAGCTCCTGGGCCCCCCAGACCTCCGGCTTTTCCAGCATGACCTTGCGCCAGCCGCGCTCGCGGTACAGGCTGCCCGCGGCCTGCTCCATCAGCTGCCTGATCCGGGCCAGATCCTCGCCGTAGGGGACCGGGTAGTCGATGACCGCGCGGGACCAGCCTTGCGACTCGTTGCCCACGCTGTCGATGGTGCCGTTCCTGATGTGCCACACCACGCCGTTGACGTCCCGCACCTGGGTGGTGAGCAGCGTCATCGCCTCGACGGTGCCGGTCGCGACCCCCGCGTTGATCGTGTCCCCGACCCCGTAGTGATCCTCGACCAGCATCAGGATGCCCGCCAGGTAGTCACGCACCAGGTTCTGCGCGCCGAAACCGAGCGCCACGCCCAGCACGGTGGTGCTGGCCAGCAGCGGCGCCAGGTCGAAGCCGAGAATACCGAGGATGGTCAGCGCCGCGACGCCGAACACGATGGCCGAGATCGCGCTGCGCAGGATCGAGCCGAGGGCCCGGGCCCGCTGCGCCCGGCGCTCCAGGCCGGCCGCGTGCACCGCCACGGCCGCCTTGTGCACCCGGCCGTTAGGGGCCACCCCCAGCCTGGCCGTGGCGGCGCGTTCGGCCACTCGGTTGAGCAGCCGGCACAGAACGGTCCTGACCAGCAGCGCAAGGATGATGATGAACAAGATCCGGCCGACCCGGCCGGCCGGGCCGGCCAGGTAGACGTTGACCAGCTGCGCGGCGTTGGTGCTGTGGCTGAGGTCCCAGGCCAGCCGGCAGGCGATCCCCGGGTTGTTTCCGCAACTGCCAGTCAGCGTGCCTGAAAGGTCAACGAGGCCAAAGCTGGTGGCATGAAACACAGAACTCCTTCCGACGGCCGACAAGCGACAGGCGCCGCCTCCCGCGAGGCTGAGCGGTGAGGCTAGCTTGCGCCACCCGCGAGGCTAGCGAGCGCCACACGCGAGGCTACTGCGCAGCCGAGTCCCGTGTGCCCGCCCCGGCGGAATGGTCTACGACCCGGTCAGCCCTCCTTCCGGGCGGTGAAGACCAGGTTGTACCCCACATGCAGGGTGATCGTGGCGAAGCCGGCCGTCTGCAGCCGGGTGAGGAACGCGGCTGGCTCGACCGGATTGTAGGTGTCACCCTCGTGGAACTGGTGCAGCCCGTCGCTGGGCAGGCTGTCCGAACCGAGGAACACCCCGTCCGGCCGCAGGACCCGGAACGCATCGGCCAGCACCCGGTCCTGCTGGGCGCGGGTGGGCACGTGGTGCAGCATCGTAAAGGTCGCCACCGTGTCGAATGAGGCGTCCGGGTACTCCAGCGCGGCCGCGTCGCCGAACACGACCGAGATATTGCTGCCCGCGTACTTCTCCGCCAGCCGGGTGACCGATTCCTGCTCGTGCTCCACCGCGACCAGCCGGGCGACCCGGGGCCCCAGCCATTCCGTGGCCGCGCCCCAGCCCGGCCCGAGCTCGAGCAGATCGGACCCGAGCGACACTCCCGCGGTCGCCTGCGGCAGGACCTCATCCTGGATGTGCGCGAACCATTCCTGGCTCGGCATCAGCTTCGCGTGGTTCTCGTTCATGGCCTCGACGCTAGGCCCAGGGCACCCGCCGGCCAAGCGCGTAAGCTGCCATGTTGTGTCGCGAGCCGGACAGAGCCCCGGAGATCGCAGCCCCGGAGACCGCAGCCCCGGAGACCCGGAAAGCAGCACGTCCGTGGTGGTAGCGACCTTTCCCATGCCCGCAGGCACCCGGTTCGACTGGCACACCCACGAAGACCACCAGCTGGCCTGGGCCGCGAGCGGGGTGCTCACCGTGCTGACTCAGGACGCGACCTGGGTGCTGCCGCCCACCCGGGCGCTGTGGATACCGGCCGGGCTGCCGCACGAGACCGGCTCAGAAGGCCGCGCCACCATGCGCTCGCTTTACATCCGGCCGGAGTTCTCCCCATCTGGCTGGGCCGAAAGGCCCACCCCGGTGGCGGCCAGCCCGCTGCTGGCCGAGCTCATCGGCTACCTCGGCGGCCCCCTGGACCCCGGACGTCGCGCGCACGCGGAGACCTTGCTCGCGGACCTGCTGACGCCGATGCCGATGACGACGATCCAGGTCATTCTGCCGGCCTCCGGCCCGGCCCGGATGCTCGCCGAGGCGCTACGGGCCGACCCGTCGGACCGGCGCACGCTGGAGCAGTGGGGCCGTCAGGTAGCGGCGAGCGAGCGAACGCTCGCGCGGGCCTTCGCGGCCGAGACCGGCGTCCCGTTCGGCCGCTGGCGCACCCGGCTGCGGTTGCAGGCCGCGCTGCCGATGCTGGCCCACGGCGAGCCCGTCGGCCGGGTCGCGGGCCGGGTCGGTTACGACGCCCCGAGCGCGTTCGTGGCCGCGTTCCGCCGCGAGACCGGCCAGACCCCCGCCGCCTACTTCCGTTCCCGCCGGGATCAACCCCGAGACCAACCCCGGGACTTACCGCTGCAGCCCGGTGTACCGGGCCGCGAACGCCAGGGTGTCGCCCGACAGTGCAGCCGTACGGCTCACCGCGCGCGCCCCGTGCCCCACCTGTCCCTCGGCCCGCAGCAGCACCGGACGCCCAGGACCGGACGAGGTCGCGTACTGCAGCGCCGCGCACATCTTGTAGGCGTGCACCGGGTCTACCCGCGTGTCGTTGGTGAACACGGTGAACAGCACGGCCGGATACGCCGTCCCTGGCACCACGTGATGGTAGGGCGAGTACGACAGCAGCCAGCCGAGCTGTTCGGCGTCCGATGCGCTGCCGTACTCGACGTTCCAGGTCTGCCCGAGCCCGAACCGCTCGTAGCGCACCATGTCGAGCAGCGGCGCGGAGCAGATCACCGCCGCGTAAAGCGACGGCCGCTGGGTCAGGGCGGCCCCGACCAGCAGCCCGCCGTTCGACCCGCCCGAGATGGCCAGCTGCTCCGGCGTGGTCCAGCCGTCCCGGATCAGCGTCTCCGCGGCGGCGTGGAAGTCGTCGAACACGTTCTGCTTGCGGTCGAGCATCCCGGCCCGGTGCCATTCCTCGCCTTCCTCGCTGCCGCCGCGCAGGTTGGCGACCGCGTACACGCCGCCCGCGGCCACCCAGGCCAGCACGTTCGGCGAGTACGCGGGGGTCAGGCTGATATCGAACCCGCCGTACCCGTACAAGATCGTCGGACGCGGGGTCGCCGGGCCCTCAGGGCCGCTGATCACCAGCATTCGCACCAGGGTGCCGTCCTTGGACGAGTAGGACATCTGCCGTGCCGTCATCGCCGGGACCTCCGCCTGACCGGGCGCCGTGGCCCAGGTGCTTACCGTGGAGTCTCGCGCGTCGAACCGCAGCACCACCGAAGACGTCCAGTAGTCGGTGTACACGAACCAGGCCTCGTGCCCGCCCTCGGGCCGCTCACTGATCCCGCCCGCGGTGCCCAGACCAGGCAACGGGACCACGCTCAACGTCTCGCCTGTCGCCAGGTCGTGCACGGTGATCTCGCTGAGCGCGTGCCTGGTCCAGCTGGCCAGCAGCACCGGCCGGGCCAGTTCGGCGCCGTCCAGGATCGCGTATCCGCGCAGGACCGCTTCGGGATCTTCCCGGATCAGGTCCCGCCAGGTCGCCGGGCCGCCAACGTCGACGGGATCGGCTATCGCGATCCGGCCGCGCGGCGCGTCGGCGTCGGTGAAGATGTACAGCCGTCCGTCGCGGCCCACCCGGACCCCGGTCTGCGCGTCGAGCCCCTCCTGCACCACCCGCAGCTCGGGTGACGCCGGGTCAGACTCGAACAGGTCGGCCAGCCACAGGTCGTTGCGTGGTGCGGTGCCCCGTGACGCGGAGATGGTCAGCCACCGCCCGTCCCGGCTGACCGAGACGGAGTAGTAGTCGGTCTTGTCCCGGCCGGTGCCGAAGATGAGCACGTCGGAGTCGGCGGGCGTGCCGAGCTGGTGCAGGTAGACCCGCCGGTGGTACTGGCTTTCCCCGTCAGGCACGGCCGAGGGAGGCAGCCTGCGGGTGTAGTAGAAGGCCTTGCCGCCCGGCAGCCAGGCGACGTTGGAGTAGCGGCAGCGGTCGATCGGCCCGTCGGCCAGGGTCCCGGTGGCGACGTCCATCACCCGCAGCAGCGATTCCTCGTCGCCACCTTCCGACAGCTGGTAGGCGAGCAACCGTCCCTCCTTGTCCGGCTGCCAGGCGTCCAGCGTGGTCAGCCCGGACGGGTCGATCGCCATCGGGTCGAGGAGGACCTCGACCGGCCCGTCGCCCAGCCGGGTGCAGAGCACGCCGTGTTCGGCACCCGGGTCGCGCCTGGTGAAGAAGCGCCGGCCGGCCCGCCAGACGGGAGTCCCCTCGTAGCCGACGCTGAGCAGTTCCCGTACCTGTTCGGCCAGCTCTTCCCGCCCGCCCAGTTCCGAGCGCTGGGAGTCGAACAGGCTCGCCTGCGCGGCCAGCCAGTCGGCCCGCTCGTCGCTGGATATATCTTCCAGCCAGCGGTACGGATCGCTGACCTGATGCCCGAGCAGATCCTCGGTCAGGCCCAGCCGGCGCGGCTGCGGATAACTGAACTCCATGCCGGAACTCTATGGTCTCCCTCAGTTGTACGCTTTAGGTAGTGGCGGATCGGCGTACCAGAGGACACACTAGAAGTATGGAGTCCAGATAGAGGTTCGGCGCCAGCGGGAGGTGCGGTGCGGCGAGTTTTGCTGCTCAACGTAACGTTTGAACCGCTGACCACAGTCGGCCTTCGCCGAGCCGTGTGTCTCGTCCTCGGCGGCAAGGCCGAAGTCGTCCACCACGACGCGGCGGGCGCGGTCCTGCACGCGGCGTCGGTGGCCCTGCAAACGCCTTCGGTGATTAGGCTGAGCCGTTACGTCAGGATCCCGTATCGCAATCGCGTGCCGTTGACCAGGGCCGCCTTGATGCGCCGGGACAACTACAAGTGTGCCTACTGCGGCGGCCGCGCGGAGACCATCGACCACGTGATCCCGAGAAGCCGCAGCGGCCAGCACATCTGGGAAAACTGCGTCGCCTCCTGCACCATCTGCAACCACCGCAAGGCGGACCGCCTGCTCGAGGAACTCGGCTGGACCCTGGCGGTGCCGCCGGTGGTACCACGCGGCGCCCACTGGCGGCTAGTGGGCGCACAATACGACGGCGACCCCCAGTGGGCCGCCTATTTGCGTGAGTCCAGTGCCGCCTTAAAACCCAGGGCCAGCCTGAGGTCCCCGCCTTTCCGCCGCCTCCAGCGGTGCGTCTTGTCTTTCTCCGGAACGGGCCAGGTATCACTCCTCGCCCAGCATCTTCCGCCCCCGCGCCAGTCCTTCGGGCGCCATCCGGCACTCGGTGATGGCCGAGAAGTCCACGGCGCGTGCGCTTGCCGTTACCGGCCCCGAAAAACCGAGTGTCTAGGCTGGTGAGCATGTCCGACCAACCGAAGATCTTCAGGATCGCGAAGATCCCGGCCGACGGCGTCGGTAAGGAGGTGGTCGAGGCCGGCCAGCGGGTACTCGACGCCGTCGCCGGGCAGTCGGACGGCAGGTTCGCGTTCGCCTGGGAAGAGTTTCCGTGGGGATCCGGGTACTACGACAAGACCGGCCGGATGATGGCCGAAGACGGCCTGGAGCTCCTGAAGGACTTCGACGCCATCTTCTTCGGTGCCGTCGGGTGGCCGAACGTTCCTGACCACATCAGCCTGTGGGGCCTGCGGCTCAACATCACCCAGAACTTTGACCAGTGGGCCAATGTCCGGCCCGTCAGGTTCCTGCCCGGCATCCAGAGCCCGCTGCGCAAGGCCGACGAGACCGAACTGGACTGGGTCGTCGTCCGGGAGAACAGCGAGGGGGAGTACGCCGGGCTCGGCGGCCGTAACCTGTCCGCCCGCGGTCCTGGCAACGAGGTTGCCCTGCAGTCGGCGCTGTTCACCGAGAAGGGCTGCGAGCGGATCATGCGGTTCTCCTTCGACCTCGCCCGGACTCGCGCGAACAAGAAGGTGTCCAGCGTCACCAAGTCAAACGCGCAGCAGTACGGCATGGTCTTGTGGGACGAGACGTTCCGCCGGGTGGCGCTCGACTACCCCGACGTGGCCACCGAGAGCGTCCTGGTCGATGCGATGAGCGCCAAGTTCGTCCTGCATCCCGAGGACCTGTCGGTAGTGGTGGCCTCGAACCTGCACGCCGACATCCTGTCCGACCTGGGCTCGGCCATCGCAGGCAGCCTCGGCCTGGCCGCGAGCGCGAACCTCAACCCGGAGCGGCGCTTCCCCAGCATGTTCGAGCCCGTGCACGGTTCCGCTCCTGACATCGCCGGCCGCGGTATCAGTAACCCGATCGGCGCCATCGGCAGCGGCGCGCTGATGCTGGATCACCTCGGCCTGCACGCCGACGCCCGGCGGATCGAGGCGGCGATCGAAGCGACCACCGCGGCCGGGCACGTCACCCGCGATGTCGGCGGCACCGCGGACACCGCAGAGGTCACCGACGCCATCATCGAGGCGCTGCGGGCGAGCGCAGGTTAGCCACGTACGAGCACCGCGGAGATCGCCACTGACAGCGGGAACGCACACAGCATGATCGCTCCCATGGCGCCCGGGCCCGCGTGCTATGCGCGGCCGGTTTCCCGTCCGGCGAGCGCGAGGATCTCCCCGGCGACCAGGTCCGGCTGGTCGGCCGGGATGAGATGGCCGCTGTCCGCGGCGACCCGAACGACCGAGTCCGGGAACTGCGCCGCCAGGTCACGCTGCATCTCTTGCCACGCCTGCTCGCACCGGTTCCGGTCCCTCGGCCCGAAGCCGAACTCGTCGGGTATCCAGTCCGCCCGGCCGTGCGTGATCACCGTCACCGGCACGCGCTCCGGATCAGGCAGGCCCCTGACGAACTCGTCGGCCTGCAAGGCCTGCTCGGTGTCGTAGGGACTGAGCTCCCGCAGCCGCGCATGGAAAGCGTCAGGCAGCAGTTCCCGCCAGCGTTCGTGCCGGGCGTCGACCAGTACCATCCCGGTCACCTCACCGGGGTGGGCGGCCGCGAACGCCCGGATGATGTGGCCGCCGAACGAATGGCCGGCCAGCACGTACGGCGGGGGCACCGGCAACTCGGCCACCCAGCTCTCCAGGTCCGCCGCCCAGGCCTCGAACGACCAGGGCCCGGCGGGATCGCTGGAACCATGGCCCGCCCGGTCGTAGCTGTAGCTGGCGGTAACCCGCGCGACCCGCTCCTGGACCTCCCGCCACAACCTGCTATCGCAGCCAGATCCCGCCTCAAGTACCACGGCCGGCGCGCCGGCACCCCCTTCGACCACGTGCAGGCCTCGCCCGCGCACCTCTATCCTGCGGTCACTGAGAGCTCTCACGTCACCCTTTGTACCCGAGCGGCCTGGGCCGAGCCGTCAGCGGGACCCGTGCGACTGCCTTACTGAAGCGGCCGGGCTGTGCCCGCTTAGACGCTGACCCAGCCGGTGACCACGGGGGATTGGTCGGTCACCGGGCCTAGTCGGCTCCGGAGGCTGATCTGGCCCGGCGGCACGGCCTCCGCGCCGAACCGTCCGAGTTCGTCCGCCTCGACGGTGATCACCCCGTCGGCATGCCTGATGTCCACCACGGCCGGCTGCCGCGGTATCAGCTGGCCGATTAGCCGCCGCTCGTCCCCGATGCCGGTGCCGGTGATCTCGAGCTCGATGGTCAGCCCGCTGGCGCGGAACGACAGCTGGCGCCATTCGGGCGAGCCGCGCATCGCCGATGCTCCGGCCTCGGACAGGGTGCCGGTCACCTCCGTGTGGGGCAGGGTACCGGGAGCCATCTCGGCCGGCCGGGCGTTTTGGGTGTTCACAAGGCCATCCTTCCCGATGTCGGCCGCCGCCGAACGGAAGTCTTTTATTATCCTTGAGAATACTCTACATGACACGACTAGTGCCGACCATTACTGACCTAACACTTTGGCGCGCTCCGGGCGCTGACCAAGTGGAAGCGGCTGATGCGGGTACCCCTGAGCCCGCGTCAGCCGCCGCTGCGTCCGGCGGGCGGCCGCCAGGGCGGGGAACGGACGGGTGGGAAGCGAGATCACCGCTTCCAGCGTGGCGAGCCGCCGCAGGAACGCGTAAGCGAACCAGGTCGGCAGCCACAAGATGCTGTGCCAGTACCGATGTTTGATGGCCAGCGGCAGGCTGACGGCCAGCGGGACTCCGCCGCCCGCGGCGTAAAGCAGACCGAACGTGACCACGTTCTGCCGGTAGCTCGGATGCGTCAGCACGAGCTCGAGCATGAAGATGGGGGCGACCAGGCCTGCCTGCAGTGAAAACCAGGAGAAGCCCCGGCGTACCGTCCAGAACCACACCCGCGGCCCGGCTAGGCCGGCGCGCAGCGGCACGTGCCGGGCGTAGACGTGAAAGCTGGCCCGCGCCCACCTGGTGCGCTGCTCCAGGAACTCGCCCACGTTACGCGGCACGTCCTCGTACGAGCGAATGCGCGGGTCGACCACCACCCGGTAGCCGAGCCGCCCGATCTGCATGGTGAGGTCGGAATCCTCACCGTTCATCCCAACCGGGAAGCCGCCGGCGATGACCGCGGGTCCCCGGCGAAAGGCGGTGAAGGTACCGGGAATGACGACGATGCCGTCGACCATGCTCTGTCCCAGTCGGGCGAACCGGAACTGGAAGAAGGTCTCGAGGGCGCGCATCCGGTGGAACCAGGTCACGTCATCGGTCCTGGGCTCTTCCATGGCGCCCACAGAGCCGACGCGCGGATCGCGGAACCACGGGACGGAGTAGGTCAGCGCATCCGGGCCCATCACGCAGTCCGCGTCGATGCGGATGACGATCTCGGCGTTGGTGATGGCGAGCCCGCGGTTGAGCGCGGCCGCCTGCCGGGCGTTCGGCCGGCTCAGGACCTGGCCGCGTGCGTGTGTGAAGGCCGCCAACTCGGCCGACGCGATCTTCGCGGTGTCGTCGACTGACCCGTCGTCGGACACCACGACGTACACCGGGCCGCCGTACCGTCCGGCGGCTACGTCGATGGAGCGGAGCAGCCTGGCGATGTTGCCCGCTTCGTTATACGCCGGGATGATCACATCGACGGGCGGCCGTTCGCCGCCGGGCGCAGGTAGCTTCCGGTTAGTCCACCAGAGCAGCCACAACGGGGCAGATAGCAGCACGAACAAGATGCTGACGGCGTACAGCGGAACGAACACCTGCCACGCCGAGCTAAGGTTGCCCGGTTCGGCCAGAAACGCGTAACTGATGATCAGGAGGACCACGACGGTGATCAGCGAGCAGCAGGCGAGCACGCTGTCCCACAGCCAGCGCGGACGCTGGCGCGGCACCGTGGTCCCGCGCGGCAGTACGAAGGTCGTGAAGCTGAGACGGGTGATGACCAGCCCGCCCACGAGCAGGTTCGCCAGCGTTGCCTCGATCCCGAACGGAGCGATTAGCCATCCGGTCGCCATGCCGGCCACGATCAGCAGCGCCTGAAGCAGCACCGAGATGGTGGTGTAGAGCACGACGTGGGACAGGATCGCGACCCGCCTGGTCAGGCTGGCCCGCGCGACGACGGCCAGCCCGACGATATAGGCCACCGCGAAGAACTGCGTGGCCGGGCGCAGCCGGGCGACATATCCGTTGACGGTAGCGGGATCCCGGCTGATCGTGGCCGCGACGGCGCGTACGGCACCGGCGTAGGCACCGGGTAGCGCTGGCCGCTGCCAGCCCAGGAATAGCAGCCCCAGGCCCGTGACCACGGCGAGGAAGGTCCAGGTGCGCGGGCGGTAGGCGGGCGTCTTCACGTGCAGCGGGATGGCCACGTAGGCCTTGCCGTCGCCCTGGTCCTCGGTACCCTCGGCGCCGACGGGCAGCAGGCAGGCGGCCACCAGAGCCACGAGAAGTCCGATTGTCGCCGCGAGGAGCGTTATGTTCATTTAATCTCCCGCAAGTGGCCCATCTGTCCGCCTCCGCGTTGCTAGCCAGCGATTGCTGAGTCGTAATAAATAAGGTTTAGGGTTTGTCGCATCGTTTTGGCCCAGAATGCGAAAAAGCATAACGGCACGCCGTCGAGCCGGGTGGCCTGTATTGTCTCTAACTGGTACTTTCCCCGTATGCCGTATAACCTGGTCGGAGCGCTGGCCTATGGCTAATCGAGCAAGATTGCGCTCGATGCGGCCGACGTGACCAGTAAATTATGGGGTGTTCGTCTCCGCGGTCTTGCCATGCCTGTAATTTAACCTTGGGTCGGTCAATTTTAGCTTTGGGTCTGCGGCCACTTTAGTGAAACGTTTACTGATCTGGATGGGGAACGCGGTGCATCCTGAGGACGAGAATTCCGAGCGCCGGGGCGGGTCGGGGCTGCTGGCCGGGACCGGGGGGGCGCCCACGATTGAGCCTCCCCTTTCTGTGCTTTACCTGGACCAGCCGCGGCCCCATCTGGAGCGCGATTACCCGCCCTCACGGCCGTCCGGCCGGGTCGCGTCGAGTTCATCCGCGACGCTGACCGTTACGCGTCCGATGCCGCGGCTTCCGCCTGACCAGCCGAAAGCAGCCGATCTGATCCGGTCCGTACGGACTTGGCCGCAGCGGGTCGGCGGGATCCTCATCGCTGCCGCCGTGGTCGCGAGTGCGATCTGGTACATACCGAGTGTCTTGCGCGATAACCGTCAGCTGCTCACCGGTACCGTCACCAGCAGCGGGGTGATCACCCTCAACTTCTCCAATGCGGGGGAGATCTCCGAGATAAACGCCAAGCTGAACACGTCCGTGCAGAAGGGGCAGGTACTGGCCAAGGAGTACGCTCCCGACGCCAGCTCGGTCGTGGCCGCGGACAAGGCAGCGATCGCCGCGGATGAGGCGAAGATCGCGCAGGTGCGGGCGGCCGAAGCCGGAAACCCGGCCAACGCCGCCATCGACAGCACGCAGTTGAGCGCGGCCAATGCTCAGGTCGCTCTGGACCAGGCTCAGCTGGCCACCGACAGTATGAAGATCGTTACGGCCGAGATCGTCGCTCCGTCGGCCGGTGTCATCGTGGCCGCCAACGGGCAGGTGGGCCAGACCGTAACCGCTTCGGGCATCCGAGACTACGAGGCCGACTCGCAGGAGCAATCTGCCGCTCAGGGGCCAGCGTTCTCCCTTCTGCCCGAAGGCCCGCAGACCGGCCGGAAAATTAGCGCGAGCGCATCGGCGGTACCGGTGTTCGCGTTGCGCACCTCCGTTAACTGGCAGGTCATCGTGCTCATCCCGGAGTCCGAGGTGGCGCGAGTCCAGGCGGGTCAACGCGTCGCCATCAGCGTTCCCTCCGACCACATCAAAGATGTCCCTGGTCAGGTGAGCGACGTCCTGCCCACCCCGACGCAGACATCCGCGGGGGTCGTCTATCAGGCGGTGGTCAACATCACCGGCCACGCGGCGAACGTGCCGCTGAACGGGATGACGGCCGATGTCCAGTTCGGACCATAGGCTGCCGCACGTCATTCAGCGGCCCATCAGGAGACAAGGTGGAAATCCGCCCAGACCAGCGGTCCCTCTGGTTGTCACGCTCACGTCGCTCGCTGTGCTCGCGGCTCCGCGCGGGCGCCCTCCTGGCGGCCGCCCTGACGATGGTCACCATGACGCTGGCCGCCTGTTCGGCCGCGCCCGCGACCAGCGTCAACCCGGTGACCTCGGGCAGTCCCGGGGAGGTCGACCTGCCTGGGGCTGACCATCCCGCCTGGCTGCTCGCCCGGTCGGTGCTGGCCCAGCTCATCGTCAACCCGGTCGCGGTGAGCGAGCTTAACGGCCAGCTCGTGTACGAGCTCCTGCAGCCGGGTGAGCCGCCGCTACCTCGAGTGGTCGCGGAGCCGGTCGTCGACTTCGCCTCCGCGGCCGCACTGGAGAGCGCGGTCGACGCCGGCAAGCTTCCTTCCGGGACCTTCGGCGTGCTGTACGACCCCGAGGCCTGGGTCTTCACGCCCGTGGCGGAGCAGCAGAACCCGGTCCAGGCCGCCACCGCGGCCGCGGCCGTGGCTCATGCCCACGGACTACAGTTCCTTGTGACACCCGCGATCGACCTCGCCACGGTCTTGGACCCGAACGGCACGGGTCCGGAGTGGCGTCAGTTCCTCGACCTGGATCTTGTCGGCCGCCTGGCCAAGGTGGCCGATGTCGTTGAGCTCCAAGCCCAGAGCCTGGAGCAGAACGCCAGTGTCTATACCGCCTTCGTCCAGGCGGCCGTGGCGCAAGCCACCGCGGCCCGCTCCGGTATCGACCTGCTCGCCGGGCTGTCCACCAACCCGCCGGGTGTGGCGATCGATGCCCGGGAACTGACGGCGGACATCCAGGCCACCCGGCCGATGGTGGATGGCTACTGGCTCAACGTTCCGGCCCCGGGTGTGCAGTGCCCGACCTGCAATGCCCCGCAACCTGCCACGGCGGTCCAAGTTCTGGCGGTGGCGCCCTGAACCCCCGTGATCCCCCCATGACCCTGGCGGGATTTCCGGTGGAGGTGACGGTAAGCCGACTACTCTGCGCACCGGGTTGCGGGTAGCGTTCACGTATGACGACGATCCAAGCGCCGTTCGGCCCGATGATCACGGCGATGATTACCCCGATGAACCCCGATGGGACCGTCGACTACGACGGTGCCGCTCGTCTCGCCGAGTACCTTGTCACCGACATGCGCAATGACGGGCTCGTGCTGAACGGGACTACGGGTGAGGCGCCGACGACGACCGACGCGGAGAAGGAGCAACTGCTCCGGGTGGTGCTCGATGCCGTGGGCACGCGTGCGAAGGTGGTCGCAGGGGTCGGTACCAACGTCACCGCGCACACCATCGAGCTGGCCAGAGCCGCTGAGCAGGCCGGGGCACATGGCCTGCTGGTCGTCACTCCTTATTACAACAAGCCGCCCCAGGACGCGCTCGAGGCCCACTTCACCTCGGTCGCTGACGCGACCGGGCTGCCCATGCTTATCTACGACATCCCCGGCCGCACCGGCGCGGCCGTCGCCACGCAGACCCTGGTCCGGCTGGCCGCCCACCCGCGGATCATCGGCGTCAAGGACGCCAAGGACGACCCGGGTGCTACCTCGCACGTGCTGGCCCAGACCGACCTGGTCTACTACTGCGGCACGGACATGCTGAACCTCCCGTGGCTTGCCCTCGGCGCCGTCGGCTTCGTCAGCGTGGTCGGCCATGTGGTGGGGGACCGGCTGCGCGAGATGATCGACGCGTTCGGCGCGGGCGACGTGACCCGCGCCAGGCAGATTCACTACGAGCTCGTCCCGGTGTACGACGGGACGTTCCGCAACCAGGGAGCGGTCATGACCAAGGCAGCGCTTGACCTGCTCGGGCAGCCAGGAGGTGCGGTCCGCGCGCCGCTGCTTGCGGCCACCGACTCCGAACGCGACCAGCTGACGCTGGACCTGACCGCGGGCGGCGTGAAGCTGCCAGGGACGCACCTGGCGGGGACCAGCGCGTGAGCCACCCGCATCCGGACCTCGCCCCGCCCGCCGCGCTTCGCCGAGGCGGCCTGCGCATCGTCCCGCTTGGCGGTCTCGGTGAGATCGGCCGCAACATGACGGTCTTCGAGTACCGCGGCCGCCTGCTCATCGTCGACTGCGGTGTGCTGTTCCCCGATCCTGACCAGCCCGGCGTGGACCTGATCCTGCCCGACTTCGAGTACCTGGAGGGCAGGCTCGACCAGGTCGAGGCGGTCGTCATCACGCATGCCCACGAGGATCACATCGGCGGCATCCCGTACCTGCTCAGGAAGCGCGCCGACATCCCGCTCGCGGGCTCGAAGCTGACCCTGGCCCTAGTCAAGAGCAAGCTGTCGGAACACCGACTGGATCCGGTCACGGTCGAAGTGGTCGAGGGAAGCCACGGCTCGTTCGGGCCGTTCGACTGCGAGTTCTTCGCGGTCAACCACTCGATCCCCGACGCGCTCGCCGTGGCCATCAGGACGCCGGCCGGCTTGGTCCTGCACACCGGCGACTTCAAGATGGACCAGCTGCCGCTGGACGGCAGGCTCACCGACCTGGCCGGTTTCGCGCGGCTCGGCACCGAGGGCGTCGACCTGCTGATGGCCGACTCGACCAACGCCGAAGTGCCCGGTGTCGTGACCTCGGAGCGCGAGATCGCCCCGGTCCTCGACGAGATCTTCACCAACACCAAGCAGCGCATCATCGTCGCCTGCTTCGCGTCCCACGTGCACCGGGTACAGCAGGTGCTCAACGCCGCCGTCAAACACCGGCGCAAGGTCGCCTTCGTCGGCCGTTCCATGGTGCGGAACATGGGCGTCGCGCGCGAGCTTGGCTACCTGCGGGTCCCGGCCAGGCTGCTGGTCGACCTGCGCGACGCCGAGGAGATGCCGCCCGGCGAGGTGGTGCTGATCTCCACCGGCTCGCAGGGCGAGCCGATGTCGGCGCTGTCCCGGATGGCCGGCCGTGACCACCCGATCAGGATCGCCGCCGGCGACACCGTCATCCTTGCCTCGTCGCTGATCCCCGGCAACGAGACCTCGGTCTACCGGGTGATCAACGGACTCACCCGGCTCGGCGCGCGTGTGGTGCACCGCAGCTCGGCCCTGGTGCACGTATCCGGGCACGCGCCGGCCGGCGAGCTGCTCTACGTGCTGAACCTGGTGAAGCCGCGGAATTTCATGCCGATACACGGGGAGTGGCGGCACCTGAGGGCGCACGCCCACCTCGCCTCGTTGGCGGGCGTCCCAGATAAGAACATCGTGATCGCCGAGGACGGCGTCGTCGTGGACCTGGTCGGCGGGCAGGCCTCGGTCGCCGGGGCGGTGCCGTGCGGGTACGTCTACGTCGACGGGCTCACGGTCGGTGAGGTCACCGAGTCGCAGCTGAAGGACCGCCGCATCCTGGGCGAGGAAGGCTTCGTCTCGATCGTGATCGTGGTCGACGCCAACTCGGGCAAGATGGTGGCCGGCCCGGAGATCCATGCCCGCGGCTCCGGCATCGATGACGCCTCGTTCGCCGAGGTGCTGCCGAAGATCGAGG
>Ga0302326_10009430_pt1 | contig 21342 bp, 15 predicted proteins | sample Palsa_T0_3_FD_202264 | JGI IMG/M metagenome (GOLD analysis project Ga0302326, IMG submission 202264) | Peat permafrost microbial communities from Stordalen Mire near Abisko, Sweden - Palsa_T0_3 | ecosystem: Environmental > Terrestrial > Soil > Palsa > Peat permafrost | place: Sweden: Abisko... | reverse complement strand
CGAAAGTGCAACATCAGCTCTGAACGATGAAAGTGGACACGGCAGACGCTTTGGACATGGCTTCGATATCTCCATGAGCCCGGGTGGTACGATCCTCGACCTATGAAGTCAACATCGCCGCCGCGCCTGCAGGCGGTGCAAGCGGACATCACGACGCTGGCGGTCGATGCGATTGTCAACGCCGCCAATCCCTCGCTCTTGGGCGGTGGCGGCGTGGACGGTGCAATTCATCGCGCGGCGGGCCCGGCACTCCTGGAGGCCTGTCGTAGACTCGGTGGCTGCGCCGTCGGCGATGCGAAGCTCACGCCGGGTTACGCGCTCACGGCTAAATTTGTTATCCATACCGTCGGGCCGGTTTGGCATGGCGGGACGCAGAACGAAGCGCGGCTCTTGGCTTCCTGTTACCAAAGCTCTCTGCAGCTTGCCGCAAGCCATCGCTTGCGAAGCGTGGCCTTTCCCGGCATCAGTAGCGGCGTCTACGGCTATCCGCCGCAGCAAGCGGCAGCTATCGCAGTTCAGGCGGTGACGGCCGAGCTGCAGCGCCGCGCCGGCATCGAAGAAGTCATCTTCTGCTGTTATTCACTAAGCGCGCTCGAGCTTTATCAGAAGTTACTGAATGAGTAGCGATGCGCTCTCGAAGTACAGCGCGGGCAGCGGAAGCTGCCATGCGGCACTTATCCGTTGGCGCGCACCAGACACCCGGGTTCAGCCATTCCAGACGGTATCAAATAGTCTGGCAAAATTGGCGCCGAGGATCTTGGTGATGCGGGCGTCGCCAAAGCCGCGCTTGGAAAGCAGCGCGGCAATGTGCATGAAACGATCCGGGGAATTGAGATCTGGCAGAAAGGTATAGACATCGGCGCGTTCGCCCGGGGCGGAGATGCCAGCCGCGCGGCGTTCGGCAACCTCAGCGGCAAATTTCTTACGGAATGCGGCGTTGAAATTGACGGGCGACACGGTGCCGTCGGTACCGATCCCGACGTGATCCTCGCCACAGACGTCAACCGCATGCTCGATGTGGCGCACGAGATCCTCTGCCGTAGGCTGGCCCGCGCTGCGCAGAAACGGCATGAGATAGATGCCGACGACACCGCCTTTGTCCGCAAGCAGCTTCAGTTCGGCGTCGGTCTTATTGCGCGGCAAAGGTGCAAGCGCTGCGCAGCCGGTGTGCGAGATCGCAACCGGCACTCTTGATGCGGCGATCGCTTCCCGAGTCGTGCGCTCGCCGCCGTGCGAGAGATCGACCAGGAACCTACGCTCATTGAGGCGCTCGATAAACGAATTGCCGAAGGTGCTAAGTCCGGCGTTGCCAGGCTCGAGACAGCCGTCGCCGACGAGGTTGCGGCGGTTATACGTGAGTTGAAACACGCGCACGCCGAGCACCCCGAAAGCGTCGACACGCTCCAGGTCCTCGGCAATGGGCGTCGCATCCTGAAAACCAAAGATGAGGCCGAGCCGCTTGCTGCGCTTGGCGGCGGCGATGTCAGCCGTTGTGCGCACGAGCAGCAACACATCCGCATGCGCGGCAATCTGCGCATTCCAATACGCGATATTGCGGATCGTCGTGTCGTAGTCCTTGGCATAGCTGCCGACGCCGCTCACGGTCAGGTTGACGGCAGTCAATCCTGAGGCACGCACGTCATCGAGAGCCTTGGCGGTAAGGGGTATATCCGGCTTGGCGCCAGGCTCGCCGGGTCCGCCGAGCGCATCAATGATGGTCGCAGCCGCGTAGCTCGCATCCGCAAAACTCGCGGTGGCGTCTTTCGGCCGCGCCGCAAGTGCAACCGCCGCACCTGCAAGTCCACTCGATACCAGAAAGTTTCGGCGATCAACCATCCGTCTACTCCGGCGCCGCAGGCTTACTCATTATTAAAGGCTTGGCCGCCCGTGGCATAACACCGTAAGCCAGCCGCAACGACTCATCGGAATTGGAATGCTATCGCGGACACCCCGGCGGTGCCTATCCGGCGGATGACATGAGCTTGAGAGGCGCCTGCGTTGAGATGCATGCGATCTACGTGCGTTGCCGCACAGATCGAACTGTGTCTTGCGCGCACCCTCGTTTTCCTTACACGGAGCTCGCATCCGTAGCCATGAAAATCCGCGTACCTTGACGCCTGGACCCTCACTTCGATCGCTTATTCAATGCACGCAACCGCTCGCGGAGCTGAGGTGATGCGCGCTGCCGTATTTTCCGAGCTGGCACCCGACTTTGACGATTTTCTATTCGCCCCGGTTCGTGAGGACAAAAGCGGAATCCCGCTCAGCGTTGTCTCGGCGCTCGCGCGACTGGATGTTGATCCCTGGGAAGAAGCGGCGAGATTGGCCGCAATGCCGGGTGAGGCCGCAACGCAAAGATTGAGCGCGTTGATTGCCTCGCTACCTATGGAAGCAGGCACCGATCCGGAACGTCGCACGATTGCAGCCCGCCTGGTGGCACTGTTGCCGAAACGGCCGGTTGTGGACGGGCCGCGGCCCGCGAATCCGCAGCGCGCTACTGCGGCGCTCCAATCGCCGAGCGTCACATACGTAATCTACTATGTGATTTTTCTGGTTTTCATTCTCCTGAGCCAATGGTTTATAGGGGGCCATCAGGCGTCGGTACACGGCGAAGCCACGCCGAGCTCGATCACAGCGCCAGCGCCAGCAGCGCCGCAAAGCTCGAGCCCCTGAGCCACGCACCACCAGACTGACGCGGCCACACTCGCATCCGCCCCACCCTCGCCGTTGCGAGACAACCCGGGCCCCAGGCTGACCATCAACATCGGCAGCGGTATCATCCGTGCGGGCCGCGCCCATGCGCATCTGTCGGACGGGGGGAACTGCCCGCCGCCAGAAGGGTCGTAGATCCTGCGGGAATTTGGCGTCGCTGCACATCGAGTATGGGCTTGCTTGTGAACCGGAATATCAGTGCTTCGCTATCCGCCTTGGTGGCGCTTTTCGCCTTCGGGTGTGGCAAAGCTGCGAGCGCCGCCGCCGAAAGCGCGCCGAGCGAGCCGGCACACGTGATAATTGAAGCGCTCTCTGATCAGCAAAGCGTTGCGCCGGGCCAGACATTCCGCGTTGCCCTGGTGGAGCGGATCCAGCCTGGATGGCATACCTATTGGATTAATCCCGGCGACGCCGGCCAGGCGACACGACTGCGTTGGACCCTACCCAGCGGTTACCGGGTCGATGAGGTGCAGTGGCCCGTGCCGCAGGTGTTTCGATCGGGTCCGCTCGTGACTTACGGCTACGAGGGTGAGGTGGTTCTGCTGCAGAACGTACATGCCCCGGCCGGCCTTGCGTCCTCGCCGGCGAATCTGTCGGTCGAGGCGCAATGGCTCGCCTGCCAGGACATCTGCATTCCAGAGCACGGCGTCGCGCAGGTCACGATACGCCAGGAACCGACCGCTGCGCAGCATGTGCCTTCCGCGTCGACGACGGTATTTACGACAGCCAGCGAGCGCTTGCCAAGGCCCTCCCCGTGGGGCGCATCGCTCGCTGTCGGGGGGGCGAGCGTCGTTCTGACTGTTCACGGGATCGCGCGGGACTTGCCTTCGTCCGCCAAGGTGCAGTTTCTGCCGCTGACTTGGGGTGAGATCGACAACGCCGCCCAGCAGAGGACAGTGCGCTCCGGAGCCGATCTGCTCCTCACGCTGGCGCGGGGCGATCTGCGATCTTCCGCGCTCGCCGGATTAGATGGAGTATTGGTTCTGGGGCCGGGAAGCGGGCAACTCCAGGGCCAGGGCTTTCTCCTGCACGCTGCCGTGAGCGGCGCTGATGCGCCGCGAGCAAAATAGAGTGGTGATGTACCGCGGTTCCTTTTGGGAGGAATAAAGATGATCAGCATTCAAGGATCCCTCAACGCTTGGCCGGCTCGGATTTGTGGCGCGCTCCTCGCCGCCGCGTGGCTGTCCGGCGCCGCACCCGTTGCCATGGCAGCGGAGGGCCCGCGTATCGGCAGCATGGCGCCGGACTTTGCGGGCACGGATAGCAACGGTAAGGGCGTCGCACTCAAGGATCTGCGCGGGCGCATCGTGGTGCTTGAATGGTCGAATAATCAATGTCCATTTGTAGGTAAACATTACCACTCCGGCAACATGCAATCGTTGCAGAAAGAGGCGACCAAAGAGGGAATCGTCTGGCTGACTGTCCTCTCCAGCGCACCTGGCGAGCAGGGCAACGTGACGGCGGCCGAAGCCAATGCGCTCACCCGCAGCAGAGGTGCCGCGCCGACTGCGGTGATCCTCGACCCCAGTGGCACCATCGGCCGTGCATACGGCGCACGCACGACCCCTCACATGTTCATCATCGATAAGACCGGGACCTTGGTCTACATGGGCGGTATGGATGACAAGCCGACGACCGATCTGGCTGACATTCCGACGGCGAAGAACTACGTGCGCCTCGCATTGACGGCCGTCATCGCCGGCACGCCGGTGCAGGATCCGGTCACACGACCGTACGGCTGCTCGGTCAAATACCAGTAACGCCGCAAGCCCTCTGAACTCCTGTCGCGCGCGACCCGCAGCGCTTGCGCCGCGGGATGGAGTTTCCTGTGCGGCGCAAGCGATCATCTCCAGGATCAGGCGAACCCGACCTCAAGGATCCCACGCCGATCTAGCGACGGCTCGGGCTAGGGAATAGACGCCTATTGCGATTCCTATTAGAGTAGTCGCAGCGGACAAGAACAAGGCATTTCAATGCAAATGACACGGCGTTTCACGGCCGAATTCATCGGCACTCTTTGGCTCGTACTCGGTGGTTGCGGCAGTGCAGTACTCGCGGCGGCGTTTCCGGCGCTCGGCATCGGCTTCGCCGGGGTTGCGCTGGCGTTTGGTTTGACAGTGCTCACGATGGCGTATGCGATCGGCCACGTTTCCGGCTGCCATCTCAATCCAGCCGTTTCCATCGGCCTGTGCGTCGGGGGACGCTTTCCTGTCAAGGATCTCGTCCCGTACATCATCGTGCAGGTGTTAGGCGCCGTGGCGGGAGCTGGAATACTCCTCATCATCGCAAGCGGCCACGCCGGCTTTGACCTGGCCGGCGGCTTTGCCTCAAACGGTTACGGTGAGCACTCTCCGGGCGGCTACAGTTTGGCGGCCTGTTTGACGACCGAGATAGTCATGACCTTTGGCTTTCTCTTTGTGATCCTCGGCTCAACGCATGGCAGTGCCCCCAAGGGATTTGCGCCCATTGCCATCGGCCTATGTTTGACCTTGATTCACCTCATCAGCATTCCCGTGACCAACACGTCGGTAAATCCTGCGCGCAGCACCGGACCTGCCCTCTTCGTCGGCGGCTGGGCGCTGTCGCAGCTATGGCTATTTTGGCTCGCGCCCATCGTGGGTGCTGCACTCGCCGGCGTGGTGTATCGCTGGGTGGGCGGCGATGAACCTGTCCCAACCCCAGTGACCGGGAACCCCTAGCGTGACGGCCCGCCTGGCAGCCACGTTGGGCTTGCGCCGAAAGATCCGTGACGACGATGCCGCCGCGAAGCCCGTATAGAATCTCCGGCGCAGCGCATTCTCGGGCAACCGTTGCCCCTGTGACCATTGAGCCGCAGGGGGCCCCGTGAAAAAACCATCGGCACGCGCTCTGCTGCTCAGCCTCATTCCCTTTGCGACGATGTGCTTCTCGGTCTCGCTTTGGGACCGAGTGTACCCAATGCTCTTCGGCATCCCCTTCAATCTTTTCTGGCTCATCTCGTGGATCCTGCTCAGTGCTGTGTGCATGCACGCCGTGTATCGGATAGAAACTGCGCGCGAAGGTGAGGACCGCGGAGCCCGATGAGCCCCAGCGCCGTGTCCATGGCGACGATATTCGCCATCGTTGTGGTAGGCGCGACCATCGGCATCCTGGCCGGGTTGCGCCGAAAAATGGACTTGGAGCAATGGACCGTCGGCGGTCGCGGCTTCGGCGCCGTGCTCATGTACCTCTTGATGGCCGGCGAGCTATACACGACCTTTGCTTTTCTGGGCGCCAGCGGCTGGGCCTACTCTCGAGGTGGTCCAACCTTATACATCATGGCGTACCTGACGCTGGCGTACGTCGTTTCTTTCTTCATGTTGCCGCAAATCTGGGAAGCAGGTCAAAAGCACGGCATGCAAACCCAATCCGACTTCTTCAACGTACGCTACGGCAACAAGTATCTGGCCGCCTTCGTGTGCATCGTCGGTATTGCCTCCTTTGTCCCGTACTTGCAGCTGCAGCTCACGGGCTTGGGTATCATCGTCTCAATTGCCAGCTTCGATGGCATCGGTCACACACCGGCTATGGTGATTTCAGTAGTCCTGCTGGCCGCGTTCGTATTTGCGAGCGGGGTTCGGGCAGTGGCTTGGGTCAGTGTCCTTAAAGATTTCCTGATGGTCTTCGCGGCGGTCACCATCGGTATTGGTATTCCCAATATTTACTTTGGCGGGATCGGGCCTATGTTCGCAGCGCTGGCGCATGCGCATCCCGCACACCTCACCATGCCGGGCGCTACCGCGAACCTCGGTCATACGTGGTATATCTCAACCGTTCTTCTCACTTCCCTTGGCTTCTATATGTGGCCGCATGCGTTTGCCTCGACCTTCACGGCGAAAAGCTCCAACACCCTGCGCCGCAATGCCGTGGTGATGCCCCTATACACGCTCACGCTCGCCTTTATTCTGTTTGCTGGCTTTACTGCCGTCTTGGTCGTGCCTGGCTTGCCCAATGGCGACCTTGCGCTGTTGACGATCGTGCGCAAGAGTTTTCCGCCATGGTTCCTGGGCGTGGTCGGCGGAGCCGGTGCGCTCACCGCCATGGTGCCTGCCTCCATTTTCATCCTCACCGCGGCGACCTTGTTCGCGAAGAATCTCTACAGGCCTTTCTTCGCTCCTGCGATGACGGACGATCAGGTTGCAAATCTCGCGCGCGTCATGGTGGTGGCGCTGGGCCTCGTCAGCCTGTGCCTCGCCATCTTCACGTCCACGAGCCTGGTGTCTCTCTTGCTGATCGGATACGCAGGTGTGACGCAATTCTTTCCGGGGGTGATCCTGGGCATTTATTGGAAGCGTGTCACCGCGTCCGCGGTGCTTGCCGGCATGGTTGTCGGAGTTGCAACATCCATCTTCCTCATGCTCAGCCACCGAGATCCCCTCCTCGGCTGGAGTGCAGGCTTCGTGGCCCTCTGCCTTAACTTTTTGATTACGATATGCCTCAGCTTGCTGACCCCAGCGGCAAGTGCGGCCTCATAGGATAGAGTGCGCGTTTCGAACTTGGCTCCGCGCATGAATTGCGGAAGACTTGGCGGGCGCCCGCTGCCGGTTTATTTACGAGTTGAAGGACACGCAAGAATGAACGAAACGAGCTCTGCAAGCGATAATGCCGCGCAGCCCTTCAAGCTCAACCCGGCCGATGTACAGGCCATTGCGACGCTGCGCCGCGATATTCATGCTCACCCCGAAATTTGTTTCCAGGAGCAGCGCACCTCGGACCTGATCGCCAAGACCCTGACCGACTGGGGCATCCCCGTGCATCGGGGCCTGGGCACCACCGGCGTCGTCGGCATCGTCAAGAACGGCAGCAGTAGTCGCGCGATCGGGCTGCGCGCAGACATCGATGCGCTGCCGATAACCGAGCGCAATACCTTCGCGCATGCCAGTGTGAATTCCGGAAAGATGCATGCCTGCGGCCACGACGGTCACACCGCGATGCTCCTCGCCGCCGCGAGACACTTGTCACGCGAGCGTAAATTCGACGGCACCGTCTACCTCATCTTCCAGCCTGCCGAGGAAGGCGGCGGCGGCGCACGCGAAATGATCAAGGAGGGGCTCTTTGAACGCTTTCCGATGCAAGCAATATTCGGCATTCATAATTGGCCCGGGCTCCCTGCGGGCCAATTTGCGCTGAGCTCCGGGCCGGTGTTCGCATCCAGCAATGAGTTCAAGATCACCATTCGCGGCAAAGGCGCGCATGCGGCGATGCCGCACAACGGCATCGATCCGGTGCCTGTGGCATGCCAAATGGTTCAAGCCTTCCAGACGATCATCTCCCGTAACAAGCGGCCCATTGACCCGGGTGTAATCTCGGTCACGATGATTCACGCCGGGGAAGCGACCAACGTCTTGCCGGAATCCTGTGAGCTTCAGGGCACCGTGCGCACCTTCACTCTGGAGGTGCTGGACATGATCGAGCGGCGCATGCGACAGATCGCCGAGGCCACCTGTCAGGCGTTCGATGCCACTTGCGAGTTTCAATTCCGCCGCAACTACCCGCCCACCATCAACCATTCCAAGGAAACGGAATTTGCGCGCACGTTTCTGAGCGCTTTCGTTGGCGCGCACAACGTCCAGGCTTTTGAACCTGCAATGGTGGCCGAAGACTTCAGTTTCTTTCTGCTCGAAAAGCCGGGCTGCTATTTCCTGATCGGCAACGGCGATGGCGATCATCGCGTGGGCGGACACGGCGCCGGGCCCTGCATGCTGCACAATCCGAGCTACGACTTCAACGATGATCTCATCGCGCTCGGCGGCTCGATGTGGGTGCGTCTGGCTGAAACCTGGCTGAATGCGGCCGGCTGATCTTCCAAGGCGCACTCGGTGACTCCCTCTGCAGTGTCTAGCGGCTGGTCCGAATGCGCGACTGGCGCTCTATGGAGTGGCAATGCCAAAAATAAGATGTAAATGGGCGCAGTCTCACGCGCTCTTGATGTCCTATCACGACAAAGAATGGGGCGTGCCCGTCCATGATGACCGACTCTTGTTTGAGATGCTGAACCTAGAAGGCGCCCAAGCGGGATTGAGCTGGCTCACGATACTCAAGAAGCGCGATCATTACCGCAGGGCTTTCAATGACTTCAATGCCGCAGCCATCGCAAAATACACGCCGGCCAAGAAAGCCTCTTTATTGCGAAACGAGGGCATCGTCCGCAATCGCCTTAAAATCGATGCCGTAGTCGATAACGCGAAGGCCATTCTCGAAGTTCAACGCGAGTTCGGTAGTTTTGATGACTATATCTGGCAGTTCGTTGCGGGCAGCCCCTTGACTGGCGCAAGGAAAAAAAACGCGGTCGCGATCAGCGAGCTCATGAGCAAAGCTCTCAAAAAACGCGGCTTCCGATTCGTGGGCGCCACGATTTGTTATGCATTTATGCAGGCGGTCGGCATGGTGAATGATCATGCACCCAACTGCTTCCGCGCGAAGATCGTATCAAGATACGCGCACTCACATCATTGACCCGTGAACGCCGCGCGCTCATAGAGTAGGCAGCGAAGATTCGGTCACATTTGTGCCTGGCGAACGCCGCAGGTGCCGGCGCCTGCGTTATAGCCGGGCCATCCGGGATCCTAAGGATCCATGGCGCGCTTGCGGACAGTCAGGTACGGGCGGCAGCGCATCCTTCTCGGCTCATGTGATGCTACTGCACCGGGGAGCGTTGCAGATTCCAGATTTCGTTTGCATACTCCATGATGGTCCGGTCGCTTGAGAATTTGCCGGAGCAGGCGACGTTGATGATCGCCCTCCTCGCCCAAGCCTCGGTGTCGGCATACAACGCGGCCAAGGCGCGGTGCGCGCGCGCGTAGTCGGTCAAATCCGCAAGATGTCGGAAGCGATCGCCGTTCACCAGCAGGGTGTCGCGGATCGGGCTGAAAATGCCGGGCTCGCCTCCTGTGAAGTGATCCGAGAAAATCAAGTCGAGCGCCGCGCGCGTCTCCGGCTCGTTGACGTAATGCCAGTTGGGGTCGTACCAGCTCGTGCTGTCGGCGACTTGCTGGGCTGTGAGTCCGAAGAGGAAAAAGTTCTCCTCACCCGCCTCCTGGGCCATCTCGATGGTAGCCCCGTCGCGCGTGCCGATCGTCAGCGCACCGTTCATCATGAATTTCATGTTGCCGGTACCGCTCGCCTCGAAGCCGGCGGTCGAAATCTGTTCTGAGACATCGCTTGCAGGGATGAGTCGCTCGGCCATGCTGACATTGTATTCCGGCAGGAACAGCACATTGAGCCGTCCTCGCACCAGCGGATCGGCATTGATCGTGTCGGCAACGCTATTGATGAGTTTGATGATCAGCTTGGCCAGATGGTAGGCCGGCGCGGCCTTTCCCGCGAAGAAGAACGTCCGCGGCGTCATCTCCTGATGGGAATCATGCCGTAGGCGGTTGTACAGAATGATGATGTGTAGCACGTTGAGAAGCTGGCGCTTGTACTCGTGAATGCGTTTGATCTGGCTGTCAAAGATTGAGTCCGGATCGACGATCTGTCCTGAGGTGGCCTTGAGCCAGTCTGCAAACGCTGCCTTGGCCTTGCGCTTCGTGTCGCGGAATTCTTCGCGGAAACTTGGGTCCTCGGCCAGCGATGAAAGATAGCGAAGCTCCGCAAGGTCCGTGACCCAGTCCATGCCGATCGTCCTGGTGATGAGCTCGGATAGGAACGGATTTGCCTGCTGCAGCCAGCGCCTGGGCGTAACGCCGTTGGTCTTGTTGTTGAAGCGCGCCGGGAACACTTCCGCGAAATCGCGCAGGACGCGGGTCCGCAGAAGGTCCGAGTGGATGGCGGCCACGCCGTTCGTGCTGTGCGAGCCGACCACCGCGAGGTGTGCCATGCGGATCTTGCGCACCGGAGTCTCCTCTACGAGGCTCATGCGTTGCACACGCGACTCGTCTCCCGGATAGAGACGCCGAACCTCGTCGAGAAAGCGGCGGTTGATCTCGTAAACGATCTCCAGGTGTCGCGGAATGAGCACTTCAAAAAGCTCGCTCGGCCAGCGCTCCAAAGCCTCGGGAAGCAGCGTGTGGTTGGTGTAGGCCAGCGTGCGCAGCGTGATATCCCAGGCCTGATCCCAGGGAAGTTTTGCCTGATCGAGAAGTATCCGCATGAGCTCGGCAACTGCTAGCGCCGGGTGCGTATCGTTCATCTGGATGGCCACTCGGTCCGGCAGCGCAGACCAATCCGCGTTGTTCTTGCGGAAGCGGGCGATGATGTCCTGCAACGAACAACTCACCATGAAGTATTGCTGCAGGAACCGCAGCGCGCGGCCGGCCGCGGTGGAGTCGTCCGGATAGAGCACGCGTGTCAGGGATTCCGCCGCGACATTTTGCAGAACTGCGCCCGCGAAGTCGCCCTGCGAGAATTCCGCAAAGTCGAACGACTCAGGAGCTGCCGCCGCCCAAAGCCGCAAGGTATTGATGCAGCGCGCGCCATAGCCGACAACCGGACGATCGTAGGCAATTCCCAGTAAGCTCGAAGGGCGATCGCGCGTGATGGCAAGACCCGAGCCTTTCAACTCGAATTTGGCATTCAAGGGAACGACGTATACCTTGCCGGGGCGCACAATCTCCCAGGGATCGGTATTGCGCAACCAGTTGTCAGGTTGTTCGCGCTGCCAGCCGCCCTGGATCGTTTGCCGAAACATGCCGTATTCATAGCGCAGTCCGTAACCGATGGCCGGATACTGCAAGGTGGCGAGAGAGTCGATAAAGCAGGCAGCAAGGCGGCCGAGCCCGCCGTTGCCGAGCCCCGCGTCCGGCTCTTCCTCCATGAGCTGCTCGAGGCTCCAGCCTTCTTGATCCATGGTGCGCCGCACGATCGGTTCGGCGGCCAGGTTCATCATGTTGTTGCGCAGCGTCCGACCCAGCAAGAACTCCATCGACAGGTAGTGAATGCGCTTCGGATTGCTCTCCTCGCGGGCCCTTTGTGTCTTCGCCCAGCGATGGGCCACGAGATCGCGGATGAAGCGGCTCGTCGCTTCGAACTTCTGCCTCGGCTTGGCGGTCGGCGGATTGAGCAGGTGATTGCACAACAGGTAGCGGTCGGCCCAGTCGTGTCCGTTACGGGTCAACCCGAGTCGCTCAAGCCGACGTTCCAGTGCAGCATTGACGGTAAATTGGTGCTTAGCAGCTTTCGACATGACGGCAACCCCGATTGAGACCGGCGACGATGAAAAGGCCGCGCAAGTCACCAGCGGCTGATGGTTTTTTGGCGTGGCGTGCATCCGTAAGCACCATGGGAACACTGCGCATTCTTTCCGGAAGAATGCTGCGGCAGCACAGTGAGAAGCGACTCGTATCCGGTCCTAGGAGTCTCGGCGTCGATCTGAACGATCGGCAGCCGCGAGAGCCGGATAGGATCACGCCGATCGGCTCGCTGATCGCCCGGCACCCAGGTCGCAGGATTCTGTAAAATCGCCGCTCTGTACCCGTGCGGAGGATGCACCCCGTCCCAGGCGTTCGCATTCGCTCTGCGGCATCGAACGGCATCGACAGGGCTGGCACAGACAACGACTCCTTATATTCCGGAGTATCGGCCGTTCAGCCGCCGGCTCAATCGGAAACGTTGCTGTTTTGGGAACTGCGTTGCCCTTCGGCGAGCGATTTCGCTGGAAGCGGCCGCCGGAAGGATCGATATCTCTTGATTTAGGGCGACATCGCCGGCGATCGAGGTACCGTGGATATACGCCACGCTCCCAATCTCGGCAGACAGTTCCTCGACGTGCACGTCATATCGACCCACTGCCCCAAAGACCGTTTGGATTGAGGAACCGTCACTCGATCAACGCATCATCATCCTTGTGGCCTCGCTGCGACCATCCAGCGCGCCCCATCAGCTAGGGCTTATGGTGTTCAGCGGCAAAACCGCAAGCCGGGGGAAGCCATTGCGTTTGAACGATTTCGCCAAGCTCACGCGTGCGAGTCCAGACAAAAAAGTTCGTCGTAAAGTTAGACGTTCCATCCCAGATCCAGCAGCTCCGCGGCATTGGTGTGGAATATTTGCCGCAATTCGCTCTCGACGAGCCCCGGCTGCCTGAGAGCACGGCTCCTGTGATCCGAGCGTATACCGGCCACACCGATGCGAACCCGCAGCGCCAAGGCGATCAGGTCGCGAGGAGCATTTAGAAAACCGGCGAACGCGGCGGCCTTAGCGCCAGATGCGCCGACGAGCCCACGTCCGATCTCGATGAACCAAAAGAAAGCGCCGCGCACTCATCCGGTGCGTCGCAAGTTACATCACTCGCCGTTACGATGATGAAGCGCTCCGCAGAATGTGAGATGCTTCGTGGGGTCGCTGCAGCATCGCGAACACCCGCTTGAAACACGCTGCGACGGCACGCATTCGGGTTCGGCGCCCGCCGTTCGTCGCCGTACCAAAAATAAAGAGCAGAGCGACGCCGTACAGTCTTTCTCGTGTTCGACAGTGTCGACACGCAGATCTCACAGGGCGCCAGCGTTGCTCGATCGGCTTTAGGGGAGATTTATCAATGCCACCGGCCAACATGCGCCTACCCGTGCCTACGTCGTTGCTGCACCGCTGCAGGATCAGGATTCTGTGGATGATAGCTGCCCTGATCGCTTATGGGATGCCAGTCCGCTCGCTCGCCGATGACAGCCCGACGCCAGCCGCGACACTAGGCCCAATGCAGGAGGTCGTGGTTACCGCGACGCGGCGCGAGGAAGACTTGAGCAAGGTGCCGCTGAGCGTCACCGCGCTGACGCAGCAGGATATGGACACCAAGGGCATTAAGGACATCACCGATGTCGCGCGCTTTACGCCCGGCGTCTACATCGACAACTCGGGTACTAATAACATTTCGATCCGCGGCATCTCTTCCTCGGGTGGAGCGGGAACGACCGGGATTTACATCGACGACACGCCAATCCAGATGCGCGCGCTCGCGTTCAATCCCGACGAGACATTGCCGAAGTCCTTCGATGTCGACCGTGTCGAGATTCTGCGCGGCCCGCAGGGTACGCTGTTCGGGGCGGGCTCTGAGGGCGGCACGGTGCGCTACATTACGGCGCAGCCGAGCCTCACCAAGACCAGCGCCTACGGCCGTGCCGAGATCTCCTATACCCAAGGGGGCGAGCCAAGTTACGAGGCCGGCTACGCGCAAGGTGGGCCGATCGTGGACGACACGTTTGGGGCTCGCGCGAGCATCTGGTATCGGCGCGACGGCGGCTGGATCGACCGCGTCGATCCGACGGCACCGGACCCTCAGAGCGCGGTGGTGGATTCGAACGCGAATCACGGCGAGACGCTGCTCATTCGTCTTGCGGGCCTCTGGGCTGTGAATAGCGCGTGGTCGGCGACTCCGAGCATCTATTACCAGAATCGCGAGCTGCACAACGTTTCGGCCTACTGGCCGATCTACTCGAATCCGGGGAACAACCAGTATGTGAACGGCGATCCCACAGGACGTCCAGTACCCGACAAGTTCTACCTGCCGGCCCTGAAAATCGACGGCGACTTAGGCGCCTTCCATCTGATATCGAACACGTCTTTCTATCACCGCCTGGAGCAGACCGGCTACGACGGCACCGAGTACAATCTGGGCTTCTACCAGACGCTCGTACCCTTCCAGCCCGGCGTAGCATTTCCGCTCATCGACGGGAATGGCATCCACCTGCCCGCCGCCATCGCCGACTACCGCGCACCTGCCTCGATCGACAACGGCCAGGAGAACCTCACGCAGGAGATCCGGCTCGTGTCGAGCGACTCGAATGCCAAGCTCATCTGGACCACGGGCGTTTTCTTCAGCGAGGATCGCCAGCACTATCTCGAGCAGATCAACGACCCGATGCTGAACGCCTTCTGGCTGGCGGTCGCGGGCATGCCTTACCTTGACATCTTCACCGACAACAACGGCAATCCGGTGCCGTACGTGGCAAGTTACCCCACCGACTCGTATTTCCTCCAGACCCATTCCAAGGATCGGCAGCTCGCCTGGTACGGCGAATCGACTTACTCGTTTACGGACACTTTGAAATTGACCGCGGGCGCACGCTTCTCGCGCACAGAGTTTTCATTCAACACTTACACCGGCGGCCCACAGCTCTTCAACGAGCCCATCGCGAACAGCGGTGACAAAAAGGAAAATTCGTTCACACCGAAGATCGATCTGTCCTATCAGCCGGATCCGAAGGATCTCTTTTACGCGACGTACGCGAAGGGTTTTCGCCCGGGAGGCGCCAACAATCCGGTGCCGCAGGCGGCATGCGCCGCCGATTTCAAGAGCTTCGGCATTAGTGAGTCGCCGGCGACCTATGATTCGGATACCGTCAACAGCTTCGAGATCGGCGCCAAGAACAACATCGCGAACCGCATCCGCATCGCCGCGAGCGTCTACTACGTGCGCTGGAACAACATCCAGCAAACCGTCGTGCCGCCGATCTGCCAGATCTCTTTCATCGCCAATCTCGGAACCGCCGTCGCCAAGGGGGCCGACATCCAAGCGGATGTCCAGGTGACAAACGCTCTCACGGCGGAACTCACCGCCGGCTACACGGATGCGCGCTATACGCAGGATTCCAAGCTATCGCCCTCGCAGGCGACTCCGATCGTCGTATCCGGCGACTCGATCAGCGGACAAAGCGGTCAGCCAAACCCGCCGGTCACGGCCTCCGCAGGCCTCGAGTACAACTTCGGTGCATTCGGGCACGAGTCCTTCGCCCGAATAGACTGGGAATACCAAGGCCGCGGCAAATGGCTGCCGCCCGAGCAGGACCCAAACAGCCTGCAGTATGACCCTGCGAACTTTATGCTGCCGGCCACGAACTTCGTGTCGCTACGCGCGGGCATGACCTTCGACGCCTTCTCGGTTGAGCCCTTCATCGACAATCTCACCGACACGCATGTGCTCACCAATTACAACTTCTCCATCGACCCCGGAACCGGCAACAGCCGCCTGATGCGCGACTTCACGTTTCGTCCGCGGACCTACGGGGTAACGTTCACCTGGCACAAGTAACAGCCCTCGCACCAAGATACGCCTTCGCCAACCATCGCCCGAGCATGTTTGAGCGACCCTCAAACGGGGACGAAGCAGTAGACGCAAGCTAAGGTGCTCGGCGATCCCATGCGTGACCGGATCAGGCCATGCTAGGCGGTCTTCAGTTCAACAATCGCACGCCATGCCTGGTCGATTGCCTCGTGGGCATAGGCGTTCCATGCGGCATCAGAATTCGCGATGGTGACGCTGCCGCAGCGCCTGCGGCCGATTTCGTAGGGCGGCGCTCCCGTAGTATTTCGATCAAACAGCGAATTTGCATCGTAGGCATAGCCGTGCGGCCAGCGATTGACAGTTATTGCCGCGATGTCGCGCGCCGCCTGAAAGCCTCCCGGAGAGAGCATGCAGTCGAGCTGAGCGGTGATCTGCTTCTCGTACTCCGCAAATGGCGTAACGAGCAGCTGCTGCCTTCCCAGCCGGAACTGCTCAACATTCGAAAGGCCTTGGTTGGGTGTAAGCGGGATATGCTTCAAGGTGAGCACTATCGGCTCGCTCGGATCGTGCGGATTGTGGTAGCCGCCGAGTGACACCGGGAAATCGAGCCAGATATTCGAAAAGTACCCATAGGGGCTGTAGAGCCTATCGACACCAAGCTTGATGAAGGCATGCCAGTTGCGCACCGCAACGTTGGTGTAGACCAGCGGCAGCTTGACGCCGAGCGCTAGCGCCTGCTTCTGTGCCACGGGCAGCTCCGGCATGATGTGCGGAATCATCATGTTGTAGCAGGCGAGCACGCAGTGCTTCGCCTGGACACGATGCAGCGCATTCGAGCTGACATAGCCGATATCAACCGGGCCACCCTTGGTGCGTGCGTTAGCGATGGCCACCGCCGTGCTGTTCAACCGCAGACGAATGGGCGCGCCGTCGACGTCGAGCTTGGCATAGTCAAAGTTGGCGAGCACCACGTCGTCCATGGTACGACCGGGCGCGAGCGAGGGGATCAGGCTTCGAGCCAGCAGTCGGGCAATCGAGGCGTTGCCGTCCGGGAAGTGATAGATGTAGGGTTCGTTAAGACCTGCTTCTTCCTCATCTTTGAGGCCGAGGGCGGCGAAGCCGGGAAACCCGCTGCCGAGCGCCTCCAGCGCCGGGACAATATCCGGGCCCATGGCCAGAAGATCCTTGGTTGCGCCGTCGAAGTATTTTACTGCCTCGTCGCCCAGCCCGACATCCTTGCGCAAGTAGTCGCGATAGCTGATCTTCTTCAAATAGGCGATCTTTTCTACCTTGGACTTTCCGGCGAGATGGTCCTTGGGATGCTTGAAGAACGCGATGAGCCGTGCCTTGGCCTCTTCTGACATCGGAAACTGTGCGATGGCCGCTTCGACTTGACGGGGCGTGGCATTCCTCCGTGCCGGGTCAATGGAAGTCACCATCGGCATGCCGGCAATCAGCCGGTCCACGCCGAACGTCTCGCGATCGAAATACACGCCCTCGGTCAGGCCGAGCGATCCGTAGAGCTTGCGGTCGAAGGCCGTATCCCAGCGCCTAATTTCGACGCCGAGCGTCTGCAGCAGCCGGTTGACGGTCTTGCTGAACAACGCCTCGGGAGATTGCAGCGACTCGGATCCGCCGTAACCGATCAGCAGCCGCTCGCCAACCCGGAATTCGTTGCGCTTCGCGTGGCCGCCAAAATCGTCGTGGTTGTCGAGGATGAGGATGCGCGAAGCACTGCCGTACGCCTCGCGATAGAACCATGCCGAGGCGAGTCCGCTGATCCCGCCGCCGACCACGACCAGATCGTATTTCTCCTCGACCGCAAGACCGGAGATGTCGTACGACTTGCCCTCGCGACCGACGCGATGCGCAACCTCGAAGGAACCGGGATGGCTGCCCCTTAGGCCTGTCAGCGCCGGCGGGTAATAGCGGCCGGGCTCGGCGCGCAACTGAGCAAGCGGCGTGAGTCCGCCGGCGATCGCAAGCGCAGTACCGTTCAGGAAGTCGCGCCGGCTGATCGTGCTGGGCACGTATCCTCGGGAAATGCTTACCAGTGACCTTTATATAGTACGGCATATTCGCCTGCGCCGATGCTTGGATGTTGAGCGAGCGCCCTATGGGCTGGGTTATTCTCGATAGCTTTCACCCTGCTTCGCGGTGATAAAGTCTCTGCTCCGAATATCGGCGTACATTGAGGCGGACCCCGAGTCGCGCGGCACGTGAGGACAGATGACTGACAATGTCGCCAGCTCCAGCGATCGAGACGCGACTCAGCTACGCTCTCTCGGCTATATCTCCCATTTCGATCGCAGCATGTCGATCTGGGAAAACTTTGCGCTCGGTTTCACGTACTTGTCGCCCGTGGTGGGCGTCTACACCATCTTCGCCACAACGTTTGCCGCCGGCGGCCCGCCGATGTGGTGGACCTACTTGTTTGTCGGAGTCGGCCAGATGCTGGTATGCCTGGTCTTCGGTGAGATCGTTTCGCAGTTTCCAATTTCCGGAGGGATCTACCCCTGGGCGCGCCGTCTATTCGGCAAGCGGTGGGCTTGGATGGCCGGATGGATTTACGGCTGGGCCCTCTTTGTCACGCTCGCGGCGATTGCGACCGGCGCGGCGCCATTCGTCGCCCAACTTTTCGGCCTGCCGCCGACAGCCGTCGTAACGACGACGATTGCGCTCATTCTGATTGCCGTGACGACGGTCGTTAACCTGAGCGGCACACGGCTGCTGGCGCGGGTAGCCATGTTCGGGTTCATCTGCGAGCTCGTCGGCGCGCTCGTGGTCGGCAGCTATCTGCTGATCTTCGCGCGGCACCAACCTTTCCGTGCACTCGTCGACACGACCGCCCTGCAGCTCGACGGACCCTACCTACCCGCTTTCCTTGCGTCGGCACTCGGGGCGATGTGGTGCTACTACGGATTTGAAGCCTGTGGCGATGTTGCCGAGGAGACACCGGACGCGGCCAGGACGATACCCAGATCGATGCGGCTGACGATCTACGTAGGCGGCGTGGCAGCGCTTTGGGTGTGCCTCGGGTTCGTGCTCGCCGTTCCCGATGTCAACGCAGTCATGTCCGGCAGGGACAAAGATCCGGTCGTGACGGTGCTCAAGAGCGCCATGGGCGCATCGGGCCTCAGAATGGTCATCGCGGTTGTGTCGGTGTCGTTCATGTCGGCGCTGATCAGCCTGCAGGCAGCCGCAAGCCGACTGCTGTTCGCGTATGCCCGTGACGAAATGATCGTCGGCAGTCGCCACCTGCGGCGGCTCTCACCCGGGCGACATATTCCAGCCAAGTCGCTGCTCGTGGCGGGCGCGATCCCGGCGTTGATCGCGTTGTCCGCGCCGTGGCTTCAGGATGCAGTAGCGACGATCATCAGCTTTGCAGCGGTTGGTATCTACCTCGCGTTCCAGATGATCGTGGTCGCGGCGCTGGTTGCAAGAAGCCGCGGCTGGCGCCCCGCTGGAGTCTTTACGCTCGGTGCATGGGGCTGGCCTGTGAACATCCTCGCGCTAGCCTACGGAATCGGCGCCATCGTCAACATGTCGTGGCCGCGCAGCCCCAATGATCCGTGGTTCAGCAACTACGGGGTGATTGTAACGTCTGTCGGCATACTCTCGATCGGCGCAATCTACATGATCCTCGGGCGACCCTACAATCGCGGCACCGCGCCGGCGGGCGACGCACACTACCTTCCGGTAGCGACTGGCATTCCCGTGGGCGATTGATGCGGTTTTCAAAGTATCCTTAACGGAGGGACTGCCTATGACCAGGTCGATCTCGCTCGTCGCTGCGGCGCTGTGGATCTTTGTGAGTCGCATCGCGCTCGCAGGCGAGCAGTTGCATCTGGTCGAGCGGGCGCAGAGCGACACGGTTGTCCACGTCGGGGGCAAAGATGACTCCGTCGGCAATCTGCTGACTTTCGCCAACGCCGTCTTCGACCTCGCCAACAAGACACAGCTAGGCAGCGATCAAGGATTCTGTGTGCGCGTCGCGGTTGGAAAGAGCTGGGAGTGCCTCTGGACGGTGACACTCACGAATGGACAGATCACCGTCGAGGGTCCATTCCTCGATCAGGGCGATTCGCTTTTGGCCGTCACTGGCGGTACGGGCAAATACACCGGCGCAAAGGGTGTTCTGAAACTGCATCCACGTGATGCGAAAGGGTCCGCCTATGATTTTTACTATGAACTGCAATGACCCGAGTTGCCTTTTGGGACATGACAACGCATTGAACCGACGAGTCTGAATATGCCGTCGGCAACAAACCGGGAACGCGGACTGCGCAAGCGTCGGGTCCAATGTATCAAACGGAAAGTCCGAGATCGCCGTCCTGCGAAGATCGCCTCAGATGAGGCACTTCGCCGGCCGCCCATAACCGCACACGATGAGTGACTCGGTAACGCAGTGACCCGCCGTCAGCTTCGTTGCTGCGCTCGAGCGGCCGCGGAATGCAGACGAACTCCACCTCCATCGCATCGGCTGCCGCCCGAACAACGGAATAGCCGTGGCCACCCATATCGACGAAGGCCAGATGGGGTGCGAGATCCGGATTGGAGAGCCCATAAGCCTTCGCAGAGTCACCGCTTCTGGAATATTCAAGACAGGAACGAACGCCGTGAAGCAGGAGCATGTTCACGGCAGCTTCGGGTTTGGCGGCGTTGGCTTTCTGCGTAAGATAGAGCGGCCTCAAGGGATAATCCTTGGGTAGGACGTGCTCATACGCTTCGACCAAGCCAGGCGCTGAGATCGATCCGGTGACGAATGCCACACCGACGGGCGCAAAGGGCTTCGGCGGCAGAGCTTTCGCGGCATAGCCTGCCCAGAAGCTGTGCCGATCACCCGAAACCGTCGCGAAGCCTGTGATTTTCTCGCGCGCCACGCAATCATAGATCTCGGCGCGTTCGGCGTAAGCAGTGCCGAAGTCGCTCGGCGTGAAGCCGCAGCTGCCCGCATACCCCTTTCCCGGCCAAGGTTTCGTCAATCCCTCCGGCAGGTTCTGTGGATCGACTCGATAGTCGAGGGTCGCCTGCGTGTTGCCCCAAATTTTCCATGTCGCTCGAGAGTTGCGCAACCGAGCGATGAACCAGGCCTTTTGCTCGGCGCCCAGAATTGTCTGCGGCGGCTCATCCTTGCGGAAATTTGCAACATCGGTCGAATCGAAGCGGATCGTCGCCGTGGGCCTCCCGTCAGCATGGTTGCGGCTTGCATCCAAGATTTCCAGGATCTCCTCGGGAACCAAATCGAGGAACGCCGGGCGGGTGAACGCCTGCATCTCGGGGCTTGCAATCGGATCCCGTGACCGATAGCTGTGCTGATCGGTGATGATCAGTTCTACATGGGGTCCCCAATTTATGGCACGGTAGCCTATGAGACTATTGATTGCCGCGAGATTGTTTGGCTCCCGACCCAAGCCATGATCGTCGAACCGGGTGATCGGCGCATCGACGACCACCGGAGAATCGAACCGCTCGAGCGACGTTGCTTGCGGCTGACGCACTCGCGCAGGCAAATATTCGAACCACGCCTGATTGGCGGCAACCTTGCGAGTTTGCGCCGGGCGTGACTCGCCGTCGAACTGTTGCATGCCCTGCCAACCGCACCAGGAGAATTCGTGGTTATCCCACATCGCGACAAACGGCCAGCGCGCACGTGCGTCCTGCAGGTCAGGATCTTTCAG
>Ga0302326_10009426_pt1 | contig 21346 bp, 16 predicted proteins | sample Palsa_T0_3_FD_202264 | JGI IMG/M metagenome (GOLD analysis project Ga0302326, IMG submission 202264) | Peat permafrost microbial communities from Stordalen Mire near Abisko, Sweden - Palsa_T0_3 | ecosystem: Environmental > Terrestrial > Soil > Palsa > Peat permafrost | place: Sweden: Abisko... | reverse complement strand
TCGATTTACCCGCGACGGCTTCGCGCCAGATCTGAAGAAATTCCTCCGTCACTTCATAACGCTCATCGTGAGTGAGAAAAACGCCGTCGCCGAGCGCCTCGTCGGGATCGCCGCCCGTAACGACGTTAATCAGCAGCCGTCCCTCGGAAAGCCGGTCGAACGTCGCTGCCATTCGTGCGGCAGCCGTGGGGGAAGTGATGCCGGGGCGAATCGCCACCAAAAACTTGAGCTTGGTTGTCACCGGGACCAGAGTTGACGCCACAACCCAAGCGTCTTCACACGACCGGCCGGTGGGCAGCAGCACGCCTTGAAACCCAAGCTGGTCAGCGGCTTGAGCAACCTGCTTCAAATAACCGTAGTTAACCGTCCGAGCCTGCTCGGCAGTGCCTAGGTAGCGGCCATCGCCGTGAGTCGGTAAGAACCAGAATACTTCCATGTTTTGCGTCTCTTTCCGGGAAAGGCTGAGTTCCATGTGAGCTTTGGCAATTGTCTTGCCAACAGAGGGGTGCGGCTATGTCCATGAATTTCAAGTTTTCACGCGGTTACGGCGAATGTCAGGCGGTTCAGTCAATCGGGGGGTGCTGCTATAGCAACACCGATTCAGCAGAGGTGGTGCTGGAGCAGCAGTGGGCAACCGCGCGAAGTGCCACACGCCTGACGACACGGGAGGACTGTAGTGCTTTCTACGGTGAATCACATCGCAGTTAATGTTCCGCCCCGGCTACATGCTTTCGAGATAGCCGATCAGTTAGCAGCGGCATTTGCTCAAACCGCCGTTGAGCGCGATAAGCGGGGGGGCACGGCGAAGACTGAGAGAGACCTGTTGCGCGCGAGCGGCCTACTGAATGTGACGATTCCAGCAGCCTTGGGTGGGTGGGGAATGGAATGGCCGGACACGATGAAACTCATACGTGTCTTCGCCCGTGTCGATGGTTCGATTGCCCATCTGTTCGGCTTTCAGCATCTCATGCTGGCTTCCGTGTCGCTCTACGGATCATGGCCACAGACCGAGAAGCTCTTTTCTGACACCGTCCGCAAGCAATGGTTCTGGGGCAACGCGCTCAATCCGCTCGACAAGCGTACAAGCCTTACCTCCAAGTGTGGTGTGGGATACCTCATCAACGGGCGCAAGAGTTTTTGTTCCGGAGCGGTCGACTCCGACATGCTGATTGTCTCCGCGATTCGCTCCGTGGACGAAAAGTTCATGGTAGCCGCCATACCTTCTAGCCGGCCGGGGATTCGCATTCTCGATGACTGGGATGCTATGGGACAGCGGCAAACAGACAGCGGAACAGTGGAGTTCTGCGACGTGGCCGCTTCGCAGGAAGAGTTCTTGAAGACACCTGGACCGCTGGGGAGTATCAGAGCGTCCTTGCGTTCCTGCATCGCACAGCTGATTCTCAGCAATATTTTTCTGGGAATCGCCGAAGGAGCCCTGAAGGAATCGCGCGACTACACGTTGGCGCAAACCCGACCGTGGATTGCTTCAACCGCGAACAGTGCGACGGAAGATCCCTACATTCTGGCGAATTACGGCAATTTCTTTGTCAGCCTTCAGGCGGCGCAGGCCCTCACGGACATCGCGGGAGAGTCTCTGCAGAGAGCTTGGGAGAGCGGAGACGCGATCACTGAGAATCAGCGTGGCAAGTGCGCGTTGGACATCGCCACCTCGAAGGTGACCACCAGCAAGGTCGGCCTGGAGATCACCAGCCGGATATTCGAAGTAATGGGAGCGCGCGCCGCCGCCGGTCCTGCGCGGATCGACCGCTACTGGCGCAACCTGCGCACGCACACCCTGCATGATCCGGTCGACTATAAGGTTCGCGAGTTAGGAGACTGGGCCTTGAATCGCCAGCTTCCGAAACCCTCATTTTATTCCTGAACAGAGATCGATGAAGGACCCAGACTTATGCGCAATTCTCTACCTGCAACGCTTCGCCGTATGGTCGTGACACCTATCTTGGTCCTTATGGCCTTGGCGCCATTCGCTTTGACCCAAAATGCCGATAACGTCCTCCGCATCGGATACCAGAAATACGGCACCCTGGTGCTGCTGAAAGCACGCGGCACTTTGGAGAAACGGCTGGCACCGATGCATGTCGAAGTCAAGTGGACCGAATTTCCGGCCGGCCCGCAATTGCTCGAAGGTTTGAACGTAGGCAGCATCGACTTCGGTACCGCAGGCGAAGCCCCGCCCATCTTTGCGCAGGCAGCCGGCGCGGATCTCGTATATGTCGGAAACGAGCCGCCGGCTTCGGCAGGTGAGGCTATTCTCGTTCCCAAGAATTCGCCCATCAAGACGGTGGCCGAACTCAAGGGCAAGAAAGTGGCGCTCAACAAAGGCTCAAACGTTCACTTTCTGCTGGTTAAGCTATTGCAGCGGGCAGGAGTCAACTATACCGAGATAGACACCATATTCCTGACGCCGGCGGATGCACGAGCAGCCTTCGAGCGTGGCAGCGTGGACGCGTGGGCGATCTGGGAGCCGTTTCTGGCCGCGGCACAAAGGCAAACCGATGCTCGCATTCTCGCCGATGGCAACGGCGTAGTCAGCAATCACCAGTTCTTTCTTGCCGCGCGGTCCTACGCAAAGAAGAGAGAGGACGTGATTGCGATCATCATTGATGAACTGGCGAAAGTCGATGAATGGGCGAAGACGGACACGAAAGAGGCAGCCGCAGCGCTCGAACCGCAGATCGGTCTGGATCAAGCGACGCTTGAGTTAGCACTGTCTCGGGGCGGCTACGGTGTGACGCCAATCAACGATGCCGTGCTTGCCGAGCAACAAAGAATCGCGGATGTCTTCTACGACCTCAAGTTGATTCCCAAGCACATCAATGTCCGCGATGCGGCGTTGCCGGGAATCTTAGCCGGAACCCAGGCCCAACGCTGAGCGAGGAATCATGAACCAGAGCGAGGAAAGTCCTGCCAAGAAAAACCAGCCTCGGCTGAGTATTCTGGCGAAGCAAGCATTGCCGTGGGTCGTGCCCACTTTGCTGTTGATTGTTTGGCAGTGGGCATCTTCCGCGGGGATTCTGCCCAGCCGCTTTCTGCCCTCGCCACGCGCGGTGGTGAGTTCGTTCATCGCACTCAGCCGCTCCGGTGAATTGTGGATGCATGTTCGGGTCAGTACCCTGCGCGCCTTGTCAGGCTTCGTCGTTGGGGGCGGAGTCGGATTGTTGCTCGGGTTACTCACCGCCTCTATGCACTGGGCTGAAATTCTGCTCGACACCACCATTCAAATGGTCCGCAACATCCCTCCTCTGGCTCTCATTCCTCTGGTGATTTTGTGGTTCGGCATCGACGAATCGGCCAAGCTTTTTCTGGTTGCACTGGGTGTTTTCTTCCCGGTCTACATCAATACTTTTCACGGGATTCGCTCGGTCGATCGCGGACTTCTGGAGATGGGGCGAACCTATGGCCTTTCCGGATGGCCGCTATACCGCGAGATCATTCTGCCCGGAGCTTTGCCCTCCATTCTGGTGGGCGTGCGTTTCTCGCTCGGGCTGATGTGGGTGATCTTGATCGTCGCCGAAACGATTTCAGCGCGCTCCGGCATCGGCTACATGACGATGAACGCACGCGAGTTCATGCAGACCGACATCATGGTGGTCGGCATCCTGCTGTATGCAATTTTGGGGAAACTCGCCGATCTTCTGGCGAAAGGACTGGAACGCTACTGGCTGCGCTGGAATCCGGCGTATCAGACGGCGCGATAGAGGATGACCTTGCCTGTCGCTGCCAGTTCGGAAGAGATCGCGGCTGCGGACGAGCGTTGCTCGCGCGGTGTGTCGGTCGGAATCAAGAGCGTGAGCATCGCCTTCGGCGGACGCACTGTGCTCGAGAACTTCGGTATTGAGATTTCCGCCGGTGAATTTGTGGCGATTGTCGGCCGCAGTGGATGTGGCAAGAGTACTCTCCTGCGGTCAGTCGTTGGTTTGGAAACGCCGCAAACCGGAACCATTATTTTGGGCAACGTTAGAGAGCACAACGGCAAGCCAGACGTTCGCGTCATGTTTCAGGACTCCCGGCTGCTGCCCTGGAGACGAATTCTTCCCAACGTCATGCTCGGGCTGGAGCCTGCGCTGATCCCGCGGGCGCGCAAAGTTTTGGCGCAAGTTGGTCTGGCAGAAAGAGCCAACGACTGGCCCGCTACCTTATCGGGGGGACAGCGACAAAGGGTAGCTTTGGCTCGCGCTCTTGTCCATGACCCGAATCTGTTGCTTCTGGACGAACCGCTAGGATCGCTGGACGCGCTCACACGCATCGAAATGCAGCAACTCATCGAAGACGTTTGGCAAAACCGCGGTTTTACCGCAATGCTCGTAACTCATGACGTTGCCGAGGCCGTAAGTCTGGCAGACCGCGTCATTTTGATAGAGGGAGGGCGCGTCGCACTGGATGAAGTCGTAAACATAGCCCGACCACGAACACGCGGCAGCGCCCGCTTTGCCGCACTGGAAGAGCGCATACTTGGCCGCGTGCTTCAACGCCGGCCGGTGGCCGAGAATCGGTGGTAAACGCCCCAGGGAGGACGGGGAGATTGGATGGGGAAGGACGCGGGTGCACCAATGATTCTGGAAGACGAACAAAAGACTTGCGAATATCCCGTTCATCCTTTGATTCCCCGCGAGAGCCCGAAAGCCGCTGACCAAGTTCGTTTTCGCGGACGGTCGGGGATATTCGGCTGACGGGACTCGGCGTTGATGGAAATACCAGACATAGGAGGTTCGCGCATGATACGCCCGTTGTCTGCTGTGGTATTGGTGCTGCTCGGTCTTGCCGGTAACTCGTCAGAAGCTCCATCGACCGCCGTCACCCCGCCGGAGGTCACAGTTCTCCAGAACAGTCCTGGTCAAGCCGATGGGCTCATCCTCATCGCCCCCAAAGGCGCGGGCATCGGCGGTGGCCCCCAGCCGGGCCCGGTAGGTCCTGAAATCGTGGACAGCCGTGGCCGTGTCATCTGGTTCTCCCCAGTGACGAACGGTCAGGTCGCGGCCGACTTCCGCGTTCAATCCTATCGGGGCAAGCCGGTGCTGACGTGGGCACAGCAGACGAACTTCGGGAAACTCGCCGGGGGTACGTCGGTGAACTACATCGCCGACGACACCTATCGCATTATCGCCAGTGTGAGGGCCGGGAACGGACTCAACGCCGATGCTCATGAATTCTTGCTCACGCCGCAGGGTACGGCCCTCATCACGATCTACGACGTTGTGACGGCCGACCTGTCCTCGGTTGGTGGATCGAAGAACGCACAGGTGTGGGAGGGATCGATCCAGGAAATCGATGTCTCCACCGGCAAAGTGATCTTCGAATGGCACAGCCTCGGCAAGGTTGGGTTCGACGAGAGCTACTGGCCACTGCCAGACTCGTCGACGGCGGCCTGGGACTACATCCACATCAACGGCATCGCAGTCGACGACGACGGAAACTTGCTGCTGTCCGCCCGCCACACATCAACCGTCTACAAGCTCGACCGCCATACGGGCGAAGTGATCTGGCGACTAGGAGGCAAGAAAAGCGATTTTCGTTTCGGAACGGACGCTGGTTTTTCCTTTCAACACAATGCGGTTGCGGTGGGGCACAACACGATACGCATATTCGACAACGAAGTGAATCCCAAGCCGGTCCTGCCGTGGTCGCGCGTCATCTGGCTGAAGCTCGATCCCTCGGCGAAGACTGCGGCGCTGATCCGGTCCATCGGTCATCCCGATCATCTCTCGGCGATCTCGCAGGGGAGCGCGCAGTTGCTAGACAACGGCAACACTTTTGTGGGTTGGGGTGAGCCGGCGCACTTCTCGGAATTCGACTCCAATGGACGAATGGTCTTCGACGCTACTCTACCGAAGGGCTACGACACATACCGAGCCTACCGTTTCCGCTGGCCGCCTGATCAAAGATGAGGCATTTCATTCGGCGATGGAATGAGCAATGGTCGCAGAGGTGCGTGAAGCAAGTGAGCGGCTTTGGAGACCGACAACCCGTTGTGAGTTATTTTTGCGCCTCTCATGACGGAACCAGTTCCTTTTTGGCTTCCAGTTCAAGATCGTCGAATCGACGCCATTTGTAGAATGCGATGGACACGATCCAGCTCAATGCAAACAGACCCACGATGAAATACCCCAGTGCGCCGAAATTGTTATTGAGCTGGGCGACTGTTCTCCAGAACCAACCTTCGAAATGAAAGTGTTCGCCCAGCAATCCCAGAGCCTCGATCCCTCCGACGACCAGCGCGACGATGACGGAGACGCAGGTGATCGTGATGTTGTAATAAAGCTTGCGTATGGGCTTCACGAATGCCCAACCGTAGGCACCTAGCATAAGGATATTGTCCGTGGTATCGATGAGCGACATCCCCGCGGCAAAAAGCACGGGGAAAACCAGGATCGACCAAAACGAAAGGCCCTTGGACGCTTCCGCCGCGGAAACACCCAACAGGCCAATCTCGGTGGCCGTATCAAATCCGAGTCCAAAAAGAAACCCCAACGGATACATATGCCAACTCCGGCTGATCATGCGGAACATCGGGCGGAACATACGCGCCAGGATCCCGCGACCGCCGAGAAGCATGTTGAAATCTTCGTCCACGTAGGGCTCACCGCGTCGGACCCGTACAAAGGTTCGGTAGACTGATCGCAGAACGATTAGATTTACGATGGCGATCGCGAAAAGAAAACAAGCTGAAACTAAGGTGCCGATTACCCCGGCAACGTTCCGGAAGGCATCCATGCGATGCTGGAGGGTCAACGCCGCTCCCGCAATGGCCGCGGAGCCAAGGACGACAACTGTCGAGTGCCCCAGCGAGAACATGAAGCCAACTGCAACCGGGCGCTTCCCGTCCTGCATCAGCTTCCGGGTTACGTTGTCGATCGCCGCGATGTGATCCGCATCGACGGCATGACGCAAGCCAAAGCTATATGCGAGAAGTGCCGTTCCCAAAAGCACCGGGTAACGGTGGAAGGCGACCCCCGCCCACAACCATGCACCGACATTGAACGCGAGCAGGATCGCATAGATGGCAACGATTCGGCTGCGGAGGTGATGGGCAGCATCGTCGAATAAGGTGGCGAGTTTGAGTCGCTCCGTCGATCTCACTTCGCAGAACCATTCATGGCGGTTTCGGATTCTAGCTCTAACTTGTTTGTCGGCATGATTTAGATAAGAGGATGCACCAAAACTCGTAGCCCCGTTCTAGAAAGCGAATTTCGCGGCGAGCTGCACCAGACGGGGGGCAGCATTGCTCACCACTTGTCCAAAATGGGGATCGTTCACTTCCCCGTCCACCGCAGCCGGGCCATAGAACTGCGCATGATTGAACGCGTTGAATGCCTCCAGCCGGAATTCAAACGATTTCGACTCGGTTACTTTCAATACTTTCGTCAGCGTCAGGTCAAAATTATTGATTCCCGGGCCATAGAAAAACCTTCGCGGCACATTCCCCAATTGCCCGATGGCTTCCGTGGTGAATGCCGCCGGTGTGTTATTGAACTCGGGCCGACCGTTTCTGGGATTGGTGTTGATCTCAAGCGCCGCCCCATGATATTCCGGCGTATCCAGCAGGTAGTTGTTCACGCCATTGCCCAGCGTCCCCAGCAGCGAGTTATCCGAGTCATCCAACAGAGTCACGGGCAGGCCGGTGCTGAAACGGGTTGTGCCAGCGATGCTCCATCCATCGGTTAGGCGATTCCTGGGCCCGGAAAGTCGATCAAACGGCAGATCCACCTTGAAGCTACCTACAAAGTTGTGCCTCATATCCCAAGCAGAAATGGCTCGCGTCGCCGCGTGATTCAAGGGATTGAGTTGTTCGCCCAGATTCGAACCTTGATCGATGGATTTGCTGTAGGTGTATCCCAGCAGGAAATTCGACCGTCTCCCGACGTAGCGAAGATTGGTCTCCAGCGCGTTGTAGGATGAATTCTCTATCGTCCGTTGCCAGGTATCCTCCTGATAGTTGGAGCCTATGCCTTCTCGCACTCCGTGATACAGCTGTCCGCTGGCGCTGGTGAGGACGGCATCCTCGCCAAACGGGCCGCAAGTGGGGCTGCCGGGCGCCACTTCACTGGGCTGAGTCAGGCTGAGGCAAAGAGCCTGGTTGACGGGGTTGTTCGACACTACCGCGAGAATGTGGTGTCCTTCATTCCCCACATAGCTCATGGTGAGTAGGGTATTGGTTGTAATCTGCCGCTCGAATGAAAGCATGTAGTTCTCGGTGTAGGGGACCGCATCGCGATAGTAAAAGGAAACGTCGGCGGAGATGGGGATCTGACTGGCAAAACTCTGCGTGTCCGGATTGCCGGCTGAGACGTTGTGCGGCGGAAACGTGAGTGGAAACGGATTCGTATTTTGGCCGCCGTCGGCGGCGTTGATAAAGGGCGTCGCAAACAGCGGCGGCTCGGGAGTGAGGTAGTTAAAACCAAACGGAGGGACGGCATACATGACTCCGGCCGACAGCCCCGGAAAAGCGGTATAGAAGATTCCATAGCTAGCCCGAATGCTACTCCTGCCGCTGTCGGCGAAGATTTCCTTGAGAATTCCATGATGGAATCTTGGGGCGTATGCGAAACCGATTCGCGGGGCGAAGTTGTCTGGCTTCGACGGCGAAATGGTACGGGGGATTCCCGGATCGCCGGGAACCACCAGATCTTCCGGCAAGCCCGGATAGAGGACCGATTGCCTTCCCGGAATGATCGTCTGCAGTTGGTTATACTTTTCCCAATACGGCATGATGTAGTCCCAGCGCAGACCGGCGTTGATGGTCAGATCGCTTCGCGCCCGCCAGCTGTCCTGCGCAAACAGTCCCGCATATCGGTTTCGCAGGTAGAAAGGCTGACCCGAGGATTGCGTGAAATTGCTGGGCACGCCGATCAAGAAGTCGGCGAAGGCGGAGCCGGTTTCAGTACCATCGATGTTGAAAGTTCCGTTGAACGTAGCATTAGGATGCTCGTTCACTTGATCCCAATGAAACTGGCCGCCAACTTTCAAGGTGTGCGTTCCCATCACCTTTGAAAATGTGTCACTCAAGTACAGCGTGTTGTTCGTCTGGGTTTCATTGGTGATCGGAACGCCCATAACGAAGGAAGGAAAAACCATGTTCTCCACGCCTTCAAACTGCGGAGATTGGATCGTGAATCCCCCTGCCGTAGGGTTGGTCGAGAAGGCCTGCACCGCCTGGCTTACGCCGAGGCCGCCCTTGGGCCGCCCAATTACATTGGCATTACGGAGATAGCCCGCGTGGACCTCATTGACCGTGCCGCTGCCTAGAACTTTTGTGTCTGCGAGACTGACCAGTTGGGCGCGCCCGAACGTCAGTGCGTCAAAGCCGGGGATACTTGCTCCGCCTTGCTGCCCCGGATATGGATTGTCGAGGTTGTAATCGTCAAAGAAATAATATGCAGAAAGCTGGCCCCATCGGCCGACGTTGGCGTCGATTCGGTCGGAGGACTTATCATCGCGCACCCTTTGCGGATAAGCCGAAGTAGAGAATTGGTCGGTGCCAATATTGGGTGACGGAATGTATTGCAGCAGCGCGAGGGCCGGCGCCGACCATACGTTCGTAGGAATCAGCGCGTTCGGGAATACACAGGACGAACTCGTCGTGCAACCCTGCGTGAAGTAAGGTTCACCCGCAAAAACTGTATAACGGAGTCGTGTCGAGAGGATGCCCGCTAAGTATGGACCGCTCACGGTCGTGGGGACGATATTTCCATTGACCTCCTCGGTTACGAATGACGCGGCCTGATCGGCCAGATTGCCAGCCCGGTCTTGCAGGGACGGCACTGAGATATCTCCTGTTTCCACGCCTTCATTCGTTCGTGTCCCTTGATAATCCGCAAAGAAATAGACTTTGCCATGCTTGACCGGACCACCAAGAGTGCCACCAAACTGATTCTGCCGAAACACGGGTCGATTCGGATCGAAGTAGCCGCGGGCGTCTAACGCGGTGTTACGCAGAAATTCGAATGCATTGCCGTGGAAGGAATCGCTGCCCGACTTGGTGATGACGGTCACCACGCCGCCGTTGTAGTTGCCATACTCCGGATCGAAGTTGTTCGTCAGAACACGGAATTCATCGATTGAGTCCAGATTCGCCACGATGGAGGTTCCGCCATTCATGTGCTCCTGCACATCAATTCCATTTACCAGAAAGCCATTCGACGACTCCCTTTGTCCGTCAATCGACAAGTTTCCCGGGTTCAAGTCACCGGAGGGCGAAAGTCCCCCTGTCACTCCAGCCATGATTACCGAGTTCGGAAGTAAAGTTGAGACGGGGGCGACTCCGGGCTGGATCGGCAGAAGATCGGTATAGCTCCGCCCGTTCAACGGCAGCGCCGTCATCTGCGAGCCGGTTACGAGCTCGCCAAGATGAGTTGCCACAGCATCGACTTGGGCCTCGACCGAGGCCGCTTCGGCCACTACCGCGATATTTTCAGAGCGCCGCCCTACGGTGAGTACCACGTCCAGTTTGAGCGCCGCGTCGGTATCGACCGTAAGATTTGTTTTCTTTTGGGTTTTGAACCCTGTGGCTTCGATTGTCAGATCGTAGTGCCCGACCGGAAGAGTCGGAAACGAATAGAATCCTTGTCCATTCGAAACTGCTTTATATTCTGATTTCAGGGCAGTGTTGACGAACGTAATGGTCGCGCCAGAAACAACTGCACCACTCTGATCCTTCAGGGTTCCGGAGAGGCTGCCGTTGGCGGCTGCCCATAAAGAGACTGGCGCGCCAACCAGAACTACGAAGCCCCAAATGCTCAGAAGTGGAACCCAAATGACAGCCGTGATGCTTGTCATAGTACGTTCCGCCCGTTCGTGCTATTACGTATAACACGACTCTTGCAATCGTGCTACAGGCAGCGAATTGTAAGCCTGATCTGATCGAAATGGCTTGCAGTATATTTAGGAGTTCCCCGACCCGTTTCGAGGGGTTTCCCTGTGGTGTCCTTCAGCGGTGAAGCGGGTGATGGTGCGAGAGGGTGTCTGGGGAGCTCATCACCAACCGGCCATGCTGCACGCCCTTGGTGCTGATGAGCCGATCCGCTAGTTTTTGCACATCTCTCGACTTGCCGCGAAGCACGACCACCTCCAAACAACTCTTGTGGTCGAGATGGGCATGCAGAGTGGAAATGACGATTGCGTGACTCTCGTGCTGGAGATCGGTAAGCTTCTCCGGCAGCAACCGCGTGTGATGATCGTAGATCAGGGTGACCGTACCCACCACAAACGCATTTGAGGGGATCACTGCTGATCCTACGAGTCGGTCGCGAATCAAATCGCGAAACGCCTCGGAGCGATTGTCATAGCCCTTTTCCGCGATGAACGAATCGAAGCGATGTAGTAGTTCCGACTCGAGCGACACTCCGATACGGCTAAGATCCGCCATGAAAGACTCTCCTCACGTCGTCAATTAGCGTAGCACACTGTCCGTTGTCAGTAGCACTGCGGCACGAAACACGGTGCCTGGGTCAGGTCAGAAGAGTTTCGCGACCACCCGCTGCCAATCAACCAAACGTGAATGCGAAGGCCTGCACGCCCGGATCAAGGAAGTCAATCTCGAATGTTCTATCTTCGACTGGCCCCTTTTGACGGATCAACTGATAGAGACGGTGCCCTTGGACTGTTCCCGCCCCGTTGTTGTCGGTATCGACGCCGTGATCCTCGCCGGGGGCGGTGCCGTCCAGTTTCACGGTGAAGCGGACTGGCTTGCCGTCCTTGCTGGTTCCAAGGACCAGGTGAAGATCGCGCGCATGAAAGCGAAAAATAATCTTTCCCGGAGCGGTCTGAAGCACTGCGCTTTCCTCACCCACCTTCCAACTCCCGCCGAGCGCCCATTGATTGAGCGAAAGTCTGGGTTGCGGCGTATAAGCGCGCCTGGAATCTTTAGCGATCGCCTCGGTGGAAGCGAAGTGTTCTGCCCGATGGTATCCGACGTAGGTTTCCGGCGAACGGACATTCGCATTGTCGGGAGCGGCTTCCGCACCGGCTCCCGCTACGCTGATTGCGACTGAGGAGGACAATTGGGCCCCGTTCTCTTTTAGAAGCTCCTGGATTACTCGCTCCGACTCGCCGTACTCGCCCTCGCCGAAGTGGTGATGTCGAATCCGCCCCTTGCCGTCGATAAAGTAGTGCGCCGGCCAATACTCGTTGTGGAAGGCTTGCCAAATCTTGTAGTCGCTGTCGATGGCAACTGGATAATTAATCTTCAGGTCGCGCACTGCTTTCTCGACGTTGCTGCGTTCTTTTTCGAACGCGAATTCGGGTGTATGCACGCCGATGACGACCAGACCATCATCCTTATACTTCGCCGCCCAACCTTCCACGTAGGGCAACGCCCGCAAGCAATTGATGCAGGAATAGGTCCAGAAGTCGATGACCACGACCTTCCCCTTCAGGGATTTGCTACTGAGCGGGGGCGAATTGAGCCAAGCAATGGCGCCGCTCAAATCCGGCAGGGGGCCTTCATCGTCCAGGGTGGGTTGAGCGTCGCTCGCGTTCGCCGCCAAAACCGCCGCCGGCATCTCCGGACGCAATGCATCGATCAAATGCTCTTCCGCTTTCGAAGTGTTCACAAAGGAAAACTTGGTGAGTAGATTTGTGTCCCAGCCTAAAGCGATCGCAACCACTCCCATGATCACCGCAACGCCTAATCCACGACGGATCCAGACCTCAAACGAAAGCGAACGCTTCAAAGCGGAAAAAACCTTGTTGCCTGCGAAAAGCGCAATTCCCAGAGAGGTCGCGGCACCCAAGGCGAAGGACAGGAGCAAAAACGAAGAGCGGGCACCGGGGCCCTGTAAGGCCGCTCCGGTCAAGATCAAGCCGAGAATCGGGCCCGCACAGGGTGCCCAAAGAAGCCCCGTCGAGATTCCCAGCACAAAGGACTTTCCTATCCCGGTCTCCGCAGACGGACCACCCTGCAGTTTGTTCCCAGCGTTTACAAGCGGACGAGTCAACATCTCCGCCATGGAGGGAAACAGAAGACTCACACCCAAAACCAGGAAGACGAGCATCGCCACGTAGCGGCCGCCTTGATTCAGGCGCACTACCCAATGCCCACCGAACGCAGCTGCGATGGCTACGACGGAAAATGTCAGCGCCATTCCCACCAGTAAAGGCAAGCCGGAACGGCGGAAGGGCTGATCCGCACGCGCGAATACAAAGGGCAACACAGGCAGGATGCACGGGCTCAAAATCGTCAGAACACCGCCAACAAAGGCCAGGAGATAGATCAGCATTGGCTCGTCCACTCTAGGTTCGGGATTCTTCGGAACATATCAGATATCTGCCCGAAAATTGGATTCATTCGGAATCCAAAAGTTACAGCGCCAGGACCCAAAGCATCGAGGCCCGCGTGAAGCGGATCGCGGGAATCCAGTCTCGTGACCGAATCCGTCGTGCCAAGCCTGCGAGAACCTGATGGTTGTATTAGAATCGCTCGCGACAGATCTCCGGAGGCTTCCATGCGATCGCTCCGATTATATAGACCTCGGTTGTCTACCGTGATCGTGCTCGCCGCAGTGTGCGTCGTCAGCTTAACGGGCTTGGCGCAGAATCAGCCCAGTCCTGGGAAGAAAACCAAGAGCGGATCGTGCTCGCACCATGACAGCGGATTGACGTTGCCCGGCGGCTTTTGCGCGACCGTATTTGCAGACGGCATTGGTCACGCTCGCCACCTCGTGGTGGGGCCGACCGGAGTGGTTTACGTCAACACTTGGTCGGGAGACTACTACGATTTCGATAAGCCACATGATGGCGGATTTCTGGTGGCTCTCGAAGACAAGTCTGGCGCAGGCAAAGCAGACGTGATTGAGCGCTTCGGCGAGACCGTCCAGACAGGCGGAGCCGGTGGCACAGGCATCGCCATGTATAAGGGGGCGGTTTACGCGGAGATCAACGACCGAATCGTGCGATATGCATTTCCCGCCGATTCGATCGTGCCGAAAGATGCGTCCGAAACCATCGTCTCCAAATTGCCTCTCGGCGGCGATCATCCCATGCATCCGTTTATCATCGGTAGCGACGGATCCCTGTACGTCGATGTCGCCAGCGCGACCAATTCCTGTCAGGCGAAGAACCGGCAGCCCAAGATACCCGGCGACAACCCATGCACTGAGTTGGAGACGCGTGGCGGCGTCTGGCGCTATGACGCCAACAAAACGAACCAGGTATTTTCACCCGCAGAGCGCTACGCGACGGGGATACGCAATGCCGAAGGTTTTGCCTTCGACGCCACGGGTCACATGTTTGTTACACAACACGGGCGAGACCAGCTGCGTTCGAACTGGCCTGACTTCTATAAACCGGGGGAAGAAGCGACGCAGCCGGCTGAAGAATTGGTCCTCTTGAAGCAGGGCGGCGACTATGGCTGGCCCGAGTGCTACTACGACGGTGCGCAGAAAAAGCTCGTGCTTGCACCGGAATACGGCGGTGACGGAGGTAAAGCCGTCGGTGTTTGCACGAACAAACTCGGGCCTGTTGCTGCATTTCCAGCCCATTGGGCACCGAACGGAATGGCGCGCTACGACGGAAAGAACTTTCCAAACCGCTACCGTGATGGCGTATTCATTGCCTTCCACGGTTCATGGAATCGAGCGCCCTATGCGCAAGGCGGCTACAACGTAGTGTTTCAGCCGCTCGACGGCGATCGCGCGTCCGCCAACTGCGAAATCTTCGCCGATGGTTTCGCTGGGCCGGTAAAAACTCCGGAGGGCGCTGCACACCGCCCTTCTGGGCTCGCAGTCGGACCCGACGGTGCTCTTTACGTTGCTGACGACATTCGCGGACGGATTTATCGGATCGTCTACACGGGCGATCCCGCCGGTCGAGAACTGAAGGGCACTCCTTGTCCGAGCATTTCGGCCCCCGCTGGCAACGTCGTTCGAGCGTCCGCCCAGCCGCCGGAGAGTGACACTGAAAATCTTCCGGTTCCCGAAGGATCGACGGCAGATATGGTTGCGCTCGGTGCTCGCATTTACCACGGCCAGGTGGGAGGAGCGAGTTGCACCGGTTGCCATGGCGCAAATGGCACCGGTTCACCACTGGGTCCCGATCTAACGAAGAAAGAATGGCTGTGGAGCGACGGCAGTTTCGCCGGAATTTTGAAAGTGATCACGAACGGCGTGCCGCAGCCTAAGCAATACCGCAGCCCGATGCCGCCCATGGGCGGAGCCCAACTCTCAGACACCCAGGCGTCCGCGGTGGCTGCCTATGTTTGGGGCCTCAGTCATAAGCCGCCGAAGTAGTCATTTCTGGCGCGGTGGGCTGACGTTGCCAGGTTTTGCCGCCATTTTGATCGCTAAGTTTGAATCTCGATCAACGAGAGGTTGACATGCTGCGAACCCGAATATCCAAGGTCTTTAGTGTGCTGCTTGCGATCGCGGTGCTGGCGGCGGTTTGCGTCAGTACAGCGCAAGTGAAATCGCCATCTCAGTCAAAATTTGTGCTCTCCAGTCCGGACGCGCAGCTCGCGGCCAAAGTTCCCGAAGTTTATACCGCGAACGTTTTCGGATGCAGTGGAGGGAACATGTCGCCCCCGCTGCAGTGGACCGGCGCGCCGGCTGGAACGAAGAGTTTTGTTGTCACGTTATTCGATCCCGACGAGCACGGGGATCCCTCGGGATGGTGGCACTGGATCGTTTATGACCTGCCAGCAACGGTTGACAAGCTACCCAAGGGAGCCGGCGCCGAGCACAGCTCCGTTCTGCCGCCCGGGACGATGCAGGGCCGCACCGATCTTGGAAACGACGCCTATCACGGACCCTGCCCGGATAAGGGAGATCCGCCGCATCGCTACACGTTCACGGTGTATGCGTTGAGCGTCGAGAAACTTGACGTGCCGGCGGACTCCAGTGGTGCGATGGTGGTGTCGACCGCTAAAGACCATCTACTGGGGAAGGCGGTCTTCATCGCGCACTACGGACGTTGAACGCGGAGTCAACCAAATCCGGGCCCGCAACCCTTGCCAGAATCACATGCGCAAATTTCCGCCACGCCGACGGTTCTCTACGAGGCGCGGGCCCCGGATTCCGGCCGGCCGATTTCCTTTCCCTTGGGTCGCCGCACGATCAGCGGCAAAAGCAGGGACACCACCATGACACCAGCAGTAATCTGGATGGGAATCGAGTACGAGCCTGCGGCTTGTCGGATGCGAGCGATCATGTTCGGACAAACGATTCCCTTTTTTTGATTGTTGTAATCTGTTCCGTCATGGAGAAATCAGAAGAAGCGCTAGCCGCTGGTTTGTGGGAGGCTCAGGTAAAGGCCCAGGCCCTGTTCGCAGAGATCCAAGCCCAGACCCTGATTCGCCCAGGAGTAAAGGAAAGCGAAATCAATGAGAACATCTATGCGCTCGCCGAAAGCATGTTCGGGATCTCGCGCTATTGGCACAAACGCATCGTGCGCGCCGGGCGCAATACCTTGGCTCCCTACGACGAGAATCCTTCAGATTTGACGATCGGGGAGGATGACATCGTCTTTCTCGATTTCGGTCCCGTGTTCGAAGAGTGGGAAGCCGACTTCGGGCGGACCTACGTCGTAGGAAACGATCCGCAGAAACGCAAGCTCTGCCGCGACATCGAAGAGGCGTTTGCTAGCGGCAAGCGGTATTTTCAACAACACAGTGAGATCACCGCGGCGGAGCTGTACGCCTACGCTCAGCACTTGGCGAAGCAAGCTGGCTGGGAGTACGGCGGCCCCATCGCAGGACACCTGATTGGTGTTTTCCCACATGAGAAAATCGCGGGGGACAAGATCACCCTCTACGTCCATCCCCAGAATCACAACCGGATGCGAACCCCGGATGCTTCAGGCCGACAGCGGCATTGGATACTAGAGATTCATTTCGTGGATCGAGCGCAGCAGATCGGCGGATTCTATGAAGAGCTGCTGACAATTGGCTAAACTTTCTGGTTCTCTGGTTTGAGCAATGTCGCCGAATCCTCCTGCCGTGCGCGGTGTCAATCTTGATCCCCAGACCCGTTGTGCACATTACCACGGACCCACGGACATCATCGCGATCAAGATGAAGTGCTGCGGGGTTTACTATGCGTGCAAGGATTGCCACTCTGCTCTGGCCGATCACAAGATCGAGGTTTGGCCAGAGAGCGAATGGAACCAGCAGGCGATACTTTGCGGAGCCTGCGGTACAGAGCTGACCATTCGCCAGTACATGCAGGGCGAATCTCGCTGCCCGGTTTGCCGTGAGCCCTTCAATCCTGGGTGTCGAAACCATTATCACTTTTATTTCGAAATGCGATCCTCATAAGCTCCCGATCCGAATCGCGCCAACCACCAAACCGAGACTAAGGCACGCAATCAAGTTTTCCCCGAGAGCGCCTACAACGAGCGGGCGCAAGCCTGCTTCGACATTTCGCGAAAGTTCCTACCCAGGCCGACACCGGCGAAGGTCAACAGGCAAGCCCACCAAGGGCGACGATGCTTTCATCGACGAGCTAGCCGCGCAAGGCATAGCGTATGTTCCGTTTTTCTGCCAGGTTTCCATTACTGTCGTCGGCGCATGACGAAGCCGCAGCGTCGTTCGTGGCCAGGAAGCATCGAACACTGAAGATTCTTACGAAGATGCTCAAGAAGCCAGGGAACCGCAACAAATTCCCTCTGAAGGGATAGCCGGATCTCGATGCAATCGGCGGAAATGCGTGAAATGCGAGGCGAATGATCCACAAAGAGGATCGTGAGAGAAGCCCGGCGAAGGCCCCGCCACCCTGCAGGACGCTATCACGCGGGATTAAGATATGTCAGTAAGTAATTGATAATACACGTGATATTACTTAAGGCGGCGAAGTTAAGCAGAAACCACAGCGAGCGAAGTATCCCATCGACTCGACGCGCTGCAATCGAGAAAAAGCGCCCATGTTCCTCGATACTGCAAGCCACCGGCTTGCCATTTTCCTCACTCGCTTGCCCTCTCGTAACCTCTGCTTTGCCCATCAGCCGACCAGAATCGATGCCGAATGGGAGATCAGTTCTCACGAGCCGATTTGCGGCCTGGGATCTTTTGCGGCTTATGATCACGCGTCCGCGTCTAATCTGGAGGCCGCCTTGTGCCTTGCCTCAGCTAGACCAGCGACCGAGGCGGCTTTCGAAATCAGCTCTTAATGGTTGTCTTTGAACTTGACTCAACAGCCACAATTAGGCTCAGAGAAGTCTCTCTTGGCGCGGCACGAGGCCCTTTTTCGTGTGTCCCGCGCCATCAATGTTTACCGCGATCCTAGGGAATTGTTTAAGGTTCTTGCGCTTGAACTGCGGGACATCGTGGACTTCGACTTCGTAGCTCTATTTCTCTACGACCGGACGACCAATAAGATTCAGAACGCCGTTCTCGAGACGCTGGAAGGACCAGGATTGGTAATCCCCCCCGACTTTCCTGCCGAGGAGACGATCACCTGGTGGGTGTACCAGCATCAGGAGCCAGTACTCGTATTATCGCGGGCCGAAGAAGTGCGGTTTCCCAGGATGATGGAAGTGCATAAGGGCTACGGCGTGGAGTCCTCGTGCGTCCTGCCGTTAACAACAGCCTATCGACGTCTGGGAAGTCTGAGTTTCGGCGCCCGACACCCCGGCGCGTATGCGCACGACGAAATTCGTTTCCTCTCGCTGGTTGCGGAACAAGTTGCTCTCGCAGTGGACAATGCGCTGCGTGAAGAGGAACTGCACAAGCAAAAAGCTCATTTTGAAAGACTGTTTGAATTGGCGCCGCAAGCGATTGTTTTGCGGGATCTCGAGAACCGCGTCTTGAGGGCGAATCGGGAATTCACAGAGCTGTTTGGCTACACGGTTGAGGAGGCGCTTGGACGCAACATCAACGACTTGATCCTCCCCGAAGGATCGTTAGAAGAGTCAGAAGCGCTGCGCCTCGCCCTGGAATGCGGCGAACGCGTAGATGCAGAACTCATCCGCAAACGAAAAGATGGATCCCATCTTGATGTGTCTTTCGTGGCGGCCCCGGTCTGCGTGGATGGAGGTATGCCGGAGATCTACGGAATCTACCGGGACATAACGGAGCGTAAGCAGGCAGAAGAAGCCTTGAAACGAAGCGAGGCTTATCTGTCCGAGGGGCAGCGACTCAGCCACACGGGAAGCTGGGCACGAAGCGTTTCGACCGGGGATGTTTACATGAGCCAGGAGAGTTTCCGCATTTTCGGGTTGGATGCGGCCACGAAAGTGACCCTCGACACGATACTGAGCAGAGTGCATCCCGAAGATCGATCTTCGTTTTCGGAAAAGGTTCAGAAGGCGATCCGCGGCGCCAGCGACTATGAGGACGATTACCGCATCATTCGGGAGGATGGGACCATCCGGCACATTCTTGTACTAGCGCATCCCGTGAAGAATGCGGCGGGCAATCTCGTCGAGTTCGTTGGAACCCACATGGACGTGACCGAGCAGCACCTTTCGCGCAAGGCGCTGGAGGATGCGCTGGCGGAAATCAACTCGCTGAAGGAGCAGTTGTTTCATGAAAATGTCGCGCTGCGGCAAGAGATTGAAGAAACCTCGATGTTTGAAGAGATCGTCGGCAAGAGCAGCGCGTTACAGAAAGTTTTGAAGGAGCTTGAGATCGTGGGCCCGACGGATTCCACGGTTCTTATTTATGGAGAAACCGGCACAGGCAAGGAATTGATTGCGCGTGCCATTCACAATCTGAGTTCGCGGCGAGCGAACGCATTCGTCAAGGTGAATTGTGCCGCGATTCCAACGGGATTGCTGGAGAGCGAGCTTTTCGGTCATGAGAAAGGCGCGTTTACGGGAGCGATCTCGCAGCGCATCGGGCGTTTTGAACTGGCGAATCATGGAACGGTATTTCTGGATGAGATCGGGGAGGTTCCCCTCGAATTGCAGCCGAAACTGTTGCGCGTGCTGCAAGAGAGAGAATTCGAACGGCTCGGAAACTCGCGCACGCAACGCACGGACGCACGCTTGATAGCGGCAACGAACCGGGATCTTTCGGAAATGGTAGCAGAGCAGAAATTTCGTTCTGATCTTTTCTATCGCTTGAATGTCTTTCCTCTTTATGTCCCGGCGCTATGCGAGCGTCCTGAGGATGTCCCCTTGCTGGTGCGTCACTTTGCCGAACTCTTCAGCAGGCGCATCGGCAAGGCGATTCATACGATCCCTCCGGAAACGATGAACGCGCTGATGCGGTACGATTGGCCAGGAAATGTTCGCGAGCTTCAGAACGTAATCGAGCGCGCCGTGATTCTGTCGACGCGAGGCGTGCTGCGCGTGTCAATTGCGAAACTGAATGCCAAGGGAAATGCGGCACCGAGAAGCAAAGAACCGGTGACGCAGACCCCTAAGCGGATCCGGGTGAGTGTTCCTCCTCTGAACCGAGAGCAGGTTTTACAAGCCCTCCGAGAATCAGGTGGACGCGTCGGCGGAACCGATGGCGCAGCCGCGCGGCTCGGTTTGAAACGAACTACACTCATCGCGCATTTGAAGAGGCTTGCCATCGACCCCCACTCTGTCATAAAGGAGTCGTAACTCTTGTGACAGTGTCATAGCGGCCATGACAGTGTGACAGCAATTTGCAATTCCATCTGTTCTGTTCCCTCCAAACCTTCCTTATTCAAAGAGATGCGGTGATTTCCGAGGCGCTTCTCCGTTTGGCGAGCGCATTGCCTTTTTCATAAACGAAATTGAGGAGAGCGCCGTTGGATGAGACGCCCAACCACAATGACGAAAGGATGGGTAAACAGATGTTAAGGAAATCGGTTTTAGTGGTGCTGCTGGTTATGGGCGGACTGATGGTAGCTCTGCCGGCTGTGGCTCAAGACACCCTGTGGCGCATTGACTCTGCGCACTCTACTGCGCGGCTCTTTCTGGCTTCGTCAAAGAATCCAGGCGCCGCTGACAACGTCGGAGTCGCACGTACCAGCGGTGTGATCGACCAAGAGGGTGGCGATTTCACCCGATCTGACTTTGATTTCACAATTTATCCGGCGGACAAGAACGCAGACCAGAGCGGAAACAATCCGGATTACACGGTCATTAGCTTTAAATCAACGCATGTTGCTCACGTGAACCAAGAAACGTTTCGCGTTACCGGCGATCTGACACTGAGCTACGTGGAGCCATCCGTTGCCATCGATCCAGGCGGGGTCTATACCGGCCCCCTGTACGGTCCACCGGTCCATTATTCCGTGACCCGGGAAGCGGTTTTCGAGTTCCACAAGGTGAGTCCCGCCGGGACTCAGAAAGCAACCGACAACAAAGCGGAATGGCTCGGGTCGAGCACCACCATGGGGGAGGAATTTCCTCAACTCCTCCATGTAGTTTCCACTACGAATTGGCCAGTCTTTATAGCGGATGAGCGATGCGTAGTGCCCTCTGT
>Ga0302326_10009423_pt1 | contig 21348 bp, 13 predicted proteins | sample Palsa_T0_3_FD_202264 | JGI IMG/M metagenome (GOLD analysis project Ga0302326, IMG submission 202264) | Peat permafrost microbial communities from Stordalen Mire near Abisko, Sweden - Palsa_T0_3 | ecosystem: Environmental > Terrestrial > Soil > Palsa > Peat permafrost | place: Sweden: Abisko... | reverse complement strand
GGAACAGGTAATGCGCAGATCCTCTGGCATTCCTTCCATGCGAATAGGACTGCATGCGACCGAAGTGAGCAGGCGATTGGCAAGAATGTGGGCTTCTTTACGGTCGGTATAGCGCGACAGGAGGAGGAATTCTTCGCCGCCCCAGCGGATCACGGCATCCGAAAGGCGAGCCGCACTGCTGATTCGCCGCGCGATCTCGATCAGCACCTGATCTCCGATTTTGTGCCCGAACTGATCGTTGACCTTCTTGAAGTGGTCAATATCGATGAGATAGAAAACCAAATCACGATTGCGAATTTCGGTCGATGGTTTGCTGACAAATGAGCGCAGGATCTGCTGCACGTCGGCTTTGATTGAATTAACAAAAAAGCGCCGGTTGCGAATGCCGGTAAGCGGATCGGTCAGCGAAGCGTCGAGCAATTCATGATTGGCGTTGGCCAGTTCCTTCTCGAGACGAGCCTGTTTCACTCTGCCGACAAATGCGAAAATGACCACCGCGCCCAGGGACAGCATGATACGGAATTGAGACACCGAAGCGGGCAGATTGCGGTCGAGCAGAGACCAGGCCGCGAGCAGCGGCAGAATCATAATAATCGGAGAGGCCAGACGCGAAGCCCAGCGCCAGTAGCGTTCACTGTCTGGATCGCCATGTTCGGAAATGGGTTCCAGATGGTAGGCCATCAAGCCGGCAAACGTCATGCCGCCAATGCAGACCGCGCCGATGACGTCATACCAACTGCCGGTAAAGTAGACTCCGCTTTGGGCAAGCGTATCCACGAAATATTCCCCGATGGTGTCGACTGCGACAATGCCCGTGAGCAGCAGGTAAAAATGCCGCCATCGGCCCGAACTGCAGAGCCAGCCATGGAGAACGATCGAAAGCAGGATCATGTCCTCGGCCAGGGCGAGATACTTGTACGCGGGCGCATAGGACTGGGGCTCGGGGGCGACGTACTGCCACGGGATCACGAGAAACAAGTAAAGGTACAGACCCCATAACAGGAGCAGGAGCATATCCAGCGTTCCCAGGCGCTGATGCCGTTGCGTCGGTTCCACATGAGGCCGCAATGCAAAGGCCAGAATGAGGGCAGTCCAGGCGAGATAAATACCAGCGTCCCCCAGACTCATGGCGGGCGTTTGCTTGACCACCAGTTCGTAATGCATCGACAAAACCTGGCTGCAAGATTCGATGGCGTAACCGGCGCCCAGGAGAATCCACACGAGGCGCTGCCGGCGGCCGCTGCTGAACGCGTTCCTGGAAAAGGCAAGCGATGCAGAGAGCAGCAAAACAAGGGTGATCCAATCGGTTATCGCGGCGAGCAGATAGGACTTCGGCAGCAGCATGGAGGCGGCCACCTGCGCCATGGCCAGGCAGACAACGGTCCACGCCCAAATCTTCGAGCTTGATCGAAGACGCACTAATTCCTCATCCTGAATTGGATTAAAACGTCTTTTTCGGGAGAACCCAAGTGACCGAAGTAATGATAAAAAATATAAATTAGAGACTCAAGGGTCGGCGTCTTGGCCATGCGAGCGGGCCCGCTCGAGACGATCCTGTATGGCTTCCCACTCAGGCGTGCCGGGGGGAACGTCGACCGCAATCCAGTCGTAATTACCAGCATCCGCCTGGTGGAGAGCGTGGTAAAACGCTGCTGCGTAATCGGCCGCTGAGTGCGGCATCTGATGGATCGTGACCCCCGCGCGGCTGGGCGGATGCCTGTGCTGCAGGTAAATGCCCTTTCCCTTTTCGGGCAATTTTCCATTGCTCGCTAAATATAAAGTAGTGCTTGGGCTGTAGTGACGCCGATGCATTCCGGGCGAGGGATGAGCTCCGGATTGGACTTTCGGCGCGGAAGCTATCGGCCCGACTATCGCTTCGAGTTCGGTTCGCGAAACTGCGCCGGGGCGAAGCAGAGTCGGCCTCGACTCGGTGAGCGAAAGTACGGTGGATTCAATGCCCACCTGGCACCGTCCACCGTCGAGAACGAAATCTACATCGTCGCCAAGACCGCGGCGCACGTGATCGGCGGTTGCCGGAGAAAGTTGCGTGAAGCGGTTGGCGCTAGGTGCGGCGAGTGGAACGCCAGCCGCTCCTATGAGCGCAAGCGCGATCGGATGCGCCGGCATACGCACGGCGACCGTCGCCGAGCCAGCCGTGGCGATTGCGGGAATCAGGTATTTTTCGGGCTGCACTTGCAGTTGCTTTTCGAGGACGAGCGTGAGCGGGCCCGGCCAGAATCGTTCGGCCAGGCGGTCCGCAAGTTCCGGCCAGTGCGCGACCAGCGACTTCGCCATCGCGATCGATGCCACGTGAACAATGAGGGGACTCGTGGCCGGCCGTCCCTTGACCGCATAGATTCGCGCTACAGCCTCCGCATCGAGCGCGTTGGCGCCCAGGCCGTAGACGGTTTCCGTGGGGAAAGCCACGAGGCGCCCCGCACGAAGAAGGCGTGCGGCGTGTTCGATCTCGCCCGAAACGGCGGCCGGAAGCATAGCTGATTGTAGATTGCAGAAGCCAAATCCGGATTGCTGATTGCTGAATTGGCCGTTCCACGCGAACCCAGAACTGCTACTGCATCCGGCAAGTTTGCAAACTACTTCTTATCGTCCTTCTTCTCTTGCTCTTCGACGACCAGGTTGTTGGTTACTGAGAATACGCCTGGAAGCCTGTTCACCTGTATGCCGGCAATTTGTTTATCCATGGCGCGGGCGACTACACCCTCGAGGGTGATATTCCCATTCTTGACGATAATGTGGATCGGGGGAACGGCCCTCACCTGATACTGGCTCAGGACTTCGTTTCCATAGATAGCGCGATAGGCAGCGCGGCGGATTTGGTCGTCCATGATCGAGGTGGGCAGAACCTCAATGCTATTGACAACTCTTTCCACTCCTTCAATGCGTTTGACGGCCCTCTCCGCATCGGACTTCAGAACCGGGTTGGCGACTTGACCGAGTAGGGTCACGGTACCATCCGGGTCAACTTTATAAGCGAGGTTGTCGAAGACACCGTAATAGGGAAGCATCACAAGCTCATGGCGGACTTCCTTGTAGATGCGGTCGAGACTCTTTTGATCAACTGCGCCAGATGGCTGATTGTTTCCCGTGGCGGAACTGGCTGGAACCACCAGCGAGAAAAATAGTGGAATAGCAAAAACTGTGAACAGCGATTTTTTCATGGACCGGACCCCACGCAACGTTTTTTACGACAGGGCGAGAGACTTGATGCGCACCCCACATTCGGACGCGATAGTGACCCCGGAAGTTGCTTTTTTTCTTGGAGTGGGGGTGGGGTGACGGGGCTTCGCACCGTCGAGAGCGGCGCCGCCCCGCCAAATCCACGAAGCCGGCCCAAGGCAACCCTGGACGGGGCAAAGCCCAGTCTCCACTGTTGTTTAGGCGGGTTTTGGTTTGCGGCGCTCGCGGAAGCCTTCGATCAACAGGTAGAGCACGGGAATAAAGAACAGATTCAAAATCGTGCTCATAATCATGCCCCCGAAAACGGTCGTCCCCACGGAATGACGGCCGTTTTCTCCGGCGCCGGTGGCGGTGACCAGAGGAACAACGCCGAGGATGAAGGCGAACGACGTCATAAGAATCGGGCGCAGCCGGATGCGCGCAGCTTCGACGGCCGCATCGAGGATCGTCATGCCGCGTTGGCGCAACTGCTCGGCAAATTCCACAATGAGGATGGCGTTCTTCGAGGCCAGGCCCACCAGCATGACGAGCCCCACCTGGCAGTAAACATCGTTCTGCTGGCCACGGAGCCATTGCGCGCCGAGAGCGCCGAGTAAGGCCATGGGCACGGCGAGCAGAATAATAAACGGGAGCACAAAACTTTCATACTGCGCTGACAGGGTCAAATAGACGACCAGCGTTCCGAGGCCGAAGAGGAGGACCGTGGTCGAACCGGACGCAAGCTCTTCAAGCGAGATTCCCGACCATTCGTAGGTGTAGCCCTGGGGCAATATCTTTGCCGAAAGCTGCTGCATGGCATCGATGGCCTGTCCGGAGCTAAAACCGGGGGCCGCGGAACCGTCGATTTCCGCCGAGCGGAACAGGTTGTAGTGATTGATAACTTGCGGCGCGGGGGCCTGCGTGATGCTTACCAGGTTCCCGAGAGGCACCATGGCGCCGGAGTCGGAACGGACGTAATACTGGCCGATGTCCTGCGGATGCGAACGGAATTGCTTGTCGGCCTGCACGTACACGCGATAAGACCGGTTATTGAAATCGAAATCGTTGATGTAGGCCGAGCCCATGTAGACGCTGAGGGTGTCGGTGATCTGGCTGAGCGGAATGTGAAGGCTCTTCGCTTTTTCGCGATCGATGGTGACAACATATTGCGGATCGTTGGCGGTATAGGTGGTGAATAGGCCAGCGAGATCTTTTTCTTTGCGCCCGTAGCTGGCGCGAATGAGCTCATGAGTGGTGTTATCGAGATCCTGCAGGGTGTGATTGCCTTGATCCAGCAGCTCATACTGAAATCCACCGAACTGGCCGAGGCCTTGCACGGCAGGCGGTTCGAAGGGGATAACAATGGCGCCGGAGATTCCAAACAAAGGGCCGCGCAGCCGGTTGATGATTGAGGCGGCGGTATGTTCCTCGCCTTTACGCTTGGCGTAGGGTTGAAGAGGCAGAAACACGAGGCCGGCGTTCGGAGTTGCGCCTCCGAAGCTGAAACCCGCAATGGCAAAGGTGCCGCGGACTTCAGGGATGTTTTTGGTGATGGCAGAAACCTGCCGGCCGATTTGCCTCGTATAGTCGAGCGAAGCTCCGGTGGGAGCCTGGATCGCCACGATCAGATAGCCCTGATCTTCGTTGGGAACGAAGCCCTGGGGCACATGCTTGAAGACAAAGTAGGCGAGACCGAGTCCGGCGGCAAACAGGATCAGCGCGAGGACCTCGAAGCGCAAGAACCCGCGGAGAGCGCGCACGTAACCTCTGTTGATGGCGTCGAGACCGCGGTCAACCTGTCTGAAAAACCAGCTCTTTTCTTTGTGTTCGATGCGGCCGAGCAGCAGCGCTGCGAGCGCAGGCGCGAGGGTCAGAGCGTTGAAGGCGGAGATGGCAATGGAGAAGGCGATGGTGAGCGCGAACTGGCGGAAGAGGATGCCGGTGGTGCCGGGAAAAAATGCAACCGGCACGAATACGGCAACGAGTACGAGCGAGGTGGCGATGACGGCACCGGTGACCTCTCGCATGGCGGCGGAGGCGGCTTTGGCGGCGCTGGACTCGCCCTCTTGCAGATGGCGCTCGATATTTTCAATCACGACAATCACATCGTCGACAACCAGCCCCGTGGCCAGAGTGATACCGAAAAGCGTGAGCGTGTTGATCGAGAAGCCAAGCAGCTTGACGAAAGCGAAGGTACCGATGAGAGAAACTGGAGTGGCGATGAAGTGAATGATCGTCGTCCTCCAGTCGCCAAGAAAAACGTAGATCACCAGGATGACCAGCAGAATCGCGGAACCTACCGTAACAACTACGTCGCGGATCGATTCGCCGACCGCATCGGTCGTGTCGAAAGCGATCTCATACTTCATGCCGGGAGGAAAACGTTTTGACAGGCGATCAAGCTCTGCGACGCATTTTCGGTGGACATCGAGAGCGTTGGCAGTGGAGAGTTGGGTGACGGCGATGCCCACCGCGTCGCGGCCGTTGTAATCCAGGTCGTTGGTGTAGTCCTCGGCGCCGAGTTCGGCGTGGCCCACATCCTTGAGATGCACGAGTGTGCCGTCGGCATTGCTTTTGATGATGATGTCATCGAACTGAGCAGGCTCGGAAAGACGACCGATAGCGCGGACGCTGATCTGGAATTGCTGGCCGGGAATGGAGGGCTGGGCGCCGACTTGTCCGGCGGAGATTTCGACGTTTTGTTCCTGCAGAGCGTTGACCACGTCGTCGGCGGTCAGGGAGCGCCCGGCCATGCGCACAGGATCGAGCCAGAGACGCATGGAGTATTTGCGCTCGCCGAAGAGGATGACATCGGCAACACCAGAAACGCGCTTGAGGTTGTCGCGAACATAGACATCGAGATAGTTGCTGATGAAGAGCGGGGAGTAACGCCCGTCGGGCGAGAAGACTGCGCCGCCGAAGACGAAATTTTGCGAAGTTTTGGCGACCGTGATTCCGATTTGCTTGACGGCGGCGGGGAGCCTTCCGGAAGCGGTATTGACCCGGTTTTCGATGTCAACCGTGGCCAGGTCGGCGTCGCGAGTGATGTCGAAAGTTGCGGTCACCGTACTGACGCCGTCGTTGGTGCTGGATGAAGTTATGTACTTCATACCCTCGGCGCCATTGATCTGCTGCTCGAGAGGGGTGGTCACCGCGGATTCGACGGTCTGCGAACTGGCTCCGGTATAGACCGCTGTGACGCCGACCTGAGGAGGCGCCAAGTCGGGAAATTGCGCGATGGGCAGCGTCGGAATGCAGGCCGCGCCGGCGAGAATGATGAGCAGGGCGCAGACGGTGGAGAATACCGGGCGGTGAATAAAAAAATCGACCATTAGAAAGAGATCTCAGTTCTCGGTTCTCAGTCTTAGGACGTTCCTTCGTCCAAGCTAGTTTTGAGAACGTTTCTTTGGGACTTCTAGCTGCTGCTGGCGCTTTCTTGCGGGACAACCGGTATGCCATCGATCAGATACTGCGTGCCCGAGACAACAACCTTGTCGCCGGGCTTGACTCCCTCGAGCACAACATAGTCGTTGCCAACGATTTGGCCGACCTGCAGCGGCTTCTGGTGGACAACATATCCGCCCTTCTGGTCAGGCTCGGCGACAAAGGCGAAATAGAGGGCGCCGATTCGCGAGACGGCTACCACCGGAACGACAGGCTTTTCCTGGCTCCCCCAGACGACCCGGGCGCGTATGAACTGGGCGGTACGCAAGCTCTCATTCGCGTTCGCGATGGTCGCTTTGGCGAGCACGGTCTGGGTCGCGGTATCCACCTGTGGCGAAACGAACGTGATGCGGCTCTGGGCCAGCCTCTTTCCGGAATCATCCACGATCTCGATCGGAAGATTCAGTTTTAGTTCCGCAGATTTCTCTACGGGAACGTAAATGTAGGCTTCGAGGCTGCCGGGACGATCCACGGTGGCGAGCGTGGTGGTCGTGACGACGCGGTCTCCGACGCGAACCGGAACATCGCCGACAATGCCGGCGCGCGGAGCGACCACCTGGTAATAATGCAATTGGACCCGCTGCTCGTTCAACTGAGCATCGAGCGAATGGAATTGCGCCTGAGCGGCGTCGAGTGTCGCGCGTGCCTGGTCCAGATCCTGCTTGCTGACCACGCCGGCATTGGCCAGGCCGTTTACCCGCTCGTAATTCTGTTGCGCCCACTTCAGTTGTGCTTCTTGCGCGGCGCGGGCGTGCTCCTGGCTGTTGACGGTCGCCTGCTGTTTGGCAGGGTCGATCTGCATCATGGGAGCTCCGGCGGCAACGCGTTCACCGGAATGGACGAAGATTTCAGTAATGATACCTTCGACCTGCGGCATGGCCACTGCAGAGTCGCGCGACTTCAACGTGGCGACGTACTCGGTTGTGTCGTCCACTTTTTGGTCCTTCGCGGTTTGCACTTTGACAGGCATCGCTTGCGGGGCAGCCGCCTTGGCTTCTTTGCTGTCGCCGCACGCGGTCGTAAAGAGTACGCCTGCAAGGAGCACACAGACCAGTATCGGATAGAGCGTTCTTGCGGACAATCGAGACATATCTCTTAATCGAGCTTTCATCCTGCAAAAAAACGGAATCTGCACTACAGCGAAAGCCGCAACCGAGGCTGCAGCCACGCCCATAGCCAAGAATACCGGATCAGTGTTATAGATTCACCGTAACCGCTGGACGCTCCTAAGAATTTTTGCTTCTGCTAGATTGTTTTGTTATGAAACCCAGCCGGAGTTTTGCCAGCGACAACAATGCGGTGGTGCATCCCGAGGTGCTGGAGGCGATTGGACGGGCCAACCAGGACCATGCAGTCGGATATGGCAACGATCCGCGCACGGAAGCGGCCCAGGAAAAATTCCGCGACCATTTTGGAACTGATGTGGCAGTTTTTTTTGTTTTCAACGGGACGGCGGCCAATGTGCTGAGCTTGCAGGCGCTGACGCGGCCGTTCCATGCGGTGCTGTGTCCGGAGCTTTCGCATATCTATACGGATGAATGTGGCGCGCCGGAAAAGTTCACCGGCTGCAAGCTCGTGCCTTTGCCGGCTCCGGACGGAAAGTTAACGGTGGAAACGGTGGCCCATGCCTATCATGGAATCGGCGACCAGCATCATGTGCAGCCCCGGGTGATTTCGATAACGCAATCGACCGAGATGGGGACGGTCTATCGGCCGGCGGAAATCGAAGCGCTGGCGCGATTTGTCCACGAACGCGAAATGTTCTTGCACATGGATGGGGCGCGCATTTCAAACGCCGCGACCGCACAGTGCTTGACGCTGCGGCAGGCGACCCGCGATCTGGGAGTCGACGTGCTTTCGTTTGGCGGAACCAAGAACGGGTTGATGGGCGTGGAAGCGGTGGTCTTCTTTCGTCCGGAATTGGCCGAGAATTTCCTGTTTGTGCGCAAGCAGGGAATGCAGTTGGCATCGAAGATGCGCTATATGTCCGTGCAAATGGAGGCGCTGTTGACGAACCACCTCTGGCGGCGGAATGCGGAACATGCGAACCGCATGGCGCAGCTGTTGGAGCAGGAAACGAAGAAGATTCCGCGAGTGAGAATTGTCTATCCGGTGGAGGCAAACGGAGTGTTTGTTCAGATTCCTCGCGCGGCGATCAAGAAAATACAGGAGCACTATTTCTTCTACGTATGGAGCGAAGAGGAGTCGGTGGTGAGGTGGATGTGCTCGTTCGACACTACCGAAGAGGATGTCAAGCAATTCGCAGCTTTTGTGGGGAGCGTGATCGGAGACCTCCCGCTCTGAAGCGAGCCGTATCCCAGGCTCTGGGCAGGTCAAGTGGGTGCGTGGGTTGATTCGATGCGCTATTTACTTCCGTTTCTTGGCTGCCCTGACCTTCGCCCATCGCGCCTTTTGCGCTGCCGCTATTCGCCTGCGGCCGGCGGGCGAAATCCTTCTTTTTTTGCGAGCTGCAACGGGGGCAGCAGGCTTGCTCCCCTGCATGAAGACTTTTCCGAAAGTGCTTAATGCGGCAGTGATGCGATGGAGCTCATTCTCGAGTCGAGAACGTTCCTGCTGCAGTTGTTGGACTACTGTCTCAACTATTGTCTTGGCCATTTGCAGATTCTATTCACTTGTAAGTCGGACATCAAGGAGGTTTCCAATCGCAAGAGAAGTTAGCAGGCAGCGAATTCCCATTTCGGCTTAAATTCCATGTTGGGCAGAGGTTTTCGAACGATAGGACCTGTTGTCGGCTAACCTAGCCCGGTTTCCTGGTGAATTCTTTAGTTTCTCGCGGTTAGTCATGGCTAACTATTGGCGTTAGTCGACTCTCAGCTGTCGGAGACGAGAGTCCCGAAACTATTCGAACTCCAATTCAATTTTCTTTGTCGCTCGGTCGAGCTTCGTTATACGAAACTTGCGGATCTGCCCGGAGCGCACGGCCTCGGGTTTGGCCTCATTGGCGGGAGAGCCGCTCTTCCAGCGTGTCTGCAGCATGGTACCCAACGACGATAGATCGGGCTTGGTTGAGGATGCCGGCGAATCCGATTCCGACTGCTTCTCTTCGTTCGCCGACTTAGCCGAGAGCTCCTCGATTCGGCAAGTGGCAACGACGCCTTCGCCCAATTCCACGCGGGCGCGTTCTTCTGATACTTCCACCATGCGGCCAGTAACGATGTCGCCTTCTTTATGCTCAGCCAAATATTCATCGAGTCCGGTTGGAACTAACTGTTTCATACTCAGCCGTATGAGCCGCTTTTCAACGTCGAGAGCCAGCACCTGCGCCTTGACCACCTGCCCGGATCTGAGCACTTCTTGCGGATGATGGATGCGCTTCTCGGCGCTGATTTCGCTTACGTGGATCATGCCCTCGACGCCTTCGGCCAGTTGCACCAAGGCTCCGAACTTGGTCAGGCTGGTCACAGGCCCCTCGACCACCGTACCCGGCGCAAATTTTTGTTCTGCTCCGGCCCACGGATCGCCCAGGGCCTGCTTCAAGCCAAGGGAGATGCGGCGTTCGGCCGGGTTTACTGCGAGAATCACGGTTTCGACGGTGTCGCCCGGCTTCACCACGTCGCTCGCAGTTCTCACTCTCTTACCCCAGGACATTTCGGAGATATGAATCAGGCCCTCGACGCCGGGATCGAGTTCGACAAACGCGCCATAGTCCGTGAGCCGCGTGACGGTGCCGCGGGCCCTTTCGCCCGCCCTGAACTTTTCGGCGACGGCATCCCACGGATGCGGCTGCAGTTGCTTCATGCCGATCGCAATGCGATGTTTGTCGGAGTCGATCTTGATGATCACGGCTTCGATCCGCTGGCCCACGGAAAGCACGTCCGACGGCTTATGGACGCGGCGCCATGAAATTTCGCCGACATGAAGCAAGGCGTCCGCTCCACCAATATCGACAAACGCCCCATAATCCGTCAGGCTGCGAATCTCGCCGTGCACGGTGTCGCCTTCCCTGAGTTCCGAGAAGCGGCGTTCTTTGCCCGCGCGTTCTTCGTCCTCCGCGATGGCGCGGCGATCGACCACCACGTCTTCCTCTTCCAGGTCGAGCTTGATGATGCGGCAGCGGATTTCCTGCTCAACCAGTTTCTCCAGCTCCGACGCGTCGTGGGTCCCGCTGCGCGAAGCGGGCATGAAGGCCCGCACTCCGATATCAACGCTCACACCGCCCTTGACCACGCCTGTAACTGTGCCGACAATGGTCGACTTCTCGGCAAAGGCTTTTTGCAGCGACTCCCAGTCGGTAGGGCGCTCGACCTTGCCACGGGTCAGTTCGTAGTAACCTTCCGGATCGCGCCCTTTGACGGTGACCTGCACTTTGTCGCCAGGCTTTGGTGGCTTATCCGCAGGGAACGCGGTGAGCGGCAGCACGCCTTCGGTCTTGAATCCGATATCGAGGATGATGGAGTCAGCGGTCACGGCAATCACCGTGCCTTCGCGGCCCTGAGCGCCCGTTTGCTTCTTGTGGGAGTGGCTCTGTTCATACTCGGAAAAAATGTCTTTAAAGGATTGGATTGGCTCGGTGGTGGGCGTTGATGCTGGGCTGCCAGGAGCGGATGCGCTTGGGCCAGGAGTGTGGGAATCGGACATGTTTGAACGGGACATGCTTGGATCGGACATGCTTGGATCGGACGTGTTGGGATCGGACGTGTTGGGATCGGACGTGTTGGGATCGGACGTGTTGGGATCGGACATGAGAGGTTACAACCCTGCGGCGTGATCTAGCATAACATCGCAGGGGACCGATCCGGGTAGGAGCGACTAGGCGTGGGTGATGACGGGACCGCGCCCCGTCGACCACACACACGAACTGTTTCAGTCCGCCGGCATGGGCGCTGGTCTCGCGATCAGTGGAGACGCATTCACGCTTAGAGGCGCCGCGGTTTCCGCGGGAGCTTCCAGCCACTTACGCACTTGCGGCAGCGCGGCGCGCATGGCCAGTTCGCCGACGCGAATCAGTTCGCTGGCGCGTTTGAAATCGTCATAGTCGAAGCCTGCGACATCGGGCTCGATGACGATGTCAGCAGCATTTCTCCACACCGCACTCATCATGTCTTGCGCAATGGCAAACGATTGACCTATCACATCAAAGTAATGGCGCGGCACATTCGTCTTCGACCACTGCCCCTTCAGATGCACGCCGAGCACGCGTTCCGCGCCCATCTCGCGCAAAGGAACCGTCGGCACGGGATAAGAGAGCATGCCATCCACCAGCCAGCTCCCGCGAATCTCGACCGGCAGAAACATTCCCGGATAAGCGCAACTTGCCCGCACCGGATCGATGATGGATCCGGAAGTGAAGACCGCGCCTTTGCCAGTCTTGAAGTCGGTGGCAGTCACGCCCAAAGGAATCCGCATTTCTTCAAATGTGTGAACCTTCAAAGTGCGGGCCAGAAACGCAGTCATACGGTCATTCGAGGCGAATCCGTAGCGCGAGAGCGTCCAGCGCGCGAAAGTGGTGAAGCGAACTTTATGGGCGAGCTCTTCGAGCTCCGCTATCGTAAGCCCACTGCAATACGAGGCGCCCATAATCGCGCCCACACTCGTGCCCGCCACCATGCGAACTGGAATGCCTTCTTCTTCGAGGACCTTGAGAACGCCAATGTGCGCGATGCCGCGGGCAAACCCTCCACCCAAGGCGATACCGATAACGGGCATGCGCCACGGGCCGGCCACGTTCGCCTGACGGGAGATTTCGCGGCCGAACGCTTGTACACACCGGATTACCTTTCCCAGACGTCTCATAGGAACCCCCACGTTCCTCTTTCGTCTTTCGTCGGAAGCTGGGTTGCTAGGGCGGCAAACCCTCCTTCTGTATGTGTAAGATGCCACAAATCGATTTGTGGCTGCAGTCCACCGTCGTGCTATCCGTAGTTACGTAGAATCCATGTCAAGTTATGGAAGGTGATGTAGGTCCCGCGCGATACAGTAGCTAACTCCTTTGTCTTCACCACTGGCGTTTTATCGGCGTCACGATTGCGGCTGCGTGCGCGGGGACAGTGAACAAAATGGAGGTATGGGCGTCTTGCCCGTCGAGGCGATGAAGAACGCGATGGCACGATTGCGCCGGTTTTGGCGGAAGCCGGGCAGCGACGCCCGGCGCTCCATTGCAGGAAGTATCATTGCAGGAACTATTTATGAATCGAATCGAAATGTGGCGGCGCGTCGAAGCTCATCCCAAGTCCTGGGACATCGTTGTCGTGGGCGGCGGGGCCACCGGCGTGGGCGTGGCCATCGATGCCGCATCTCGCGGCTACGATGTGCTGCTCCTTGAACAGAGCGATTTCGGGAAGGGAACGTCCAGCCGCAGCACCAAGCTCGTCCACGGTGGCGTACGCTACCTGGAACAAGGCAATATCGGGCTGGTGATGGAAGCGCTGAAGGAGCGCGGGCTGCTTCTGCAAAACGCGCCGCACCTGGTGCATGATCTCCGCTTCGTGGTGCCAAATTACGACTGGTGGGAGACGCCATTCTACGGGCTCGGATTGAAACTCTATCAGTTGCTCGCCGGTAAATACGGCTTTGGCAGCTCACGCATTCTTTCCAAAGAAGAGACACTCGAGCATCTGCCAACATTGAAGACCGAAGGCCTGCGCGGCGGCGCCGTCTACTACGACGGACAATTCGACGACGCTCGTCTGCTCATCCACATGGTGGCCACCGCTTTCGAGCAGGGCGCCACGCTGCTGAACTACGTCGAAGTCACCGGCCTGACCAAAGATGCCCAGGGCTTTGTCGATGGAGTCAGCGCGCGCGATGTCGAAACCGGCAACGAACTTCGCGCCTCCGCGAAAGTCGTGGTCAATGCCACTGGAGCGTTCAGCGATCGGCTTCGGCTGCAAGCCGAGCCCGGCGCTAAGAAGATGATTGCTCCGAGCCAGGGCATTCATCTGGTTTTCGACTTGAGCTTTCTTCAGGGAGATAGCGCGGTTATGGTTCCGCACACCACCGATGGCCGCGTGTTGTTTGCCATTCCATGGCACGGTCACACGCTCGTCGGCACCACCGACACGCCGGTTCGATCCGCAACTCTGGAGCCGGTCGCCACGGAGCAGGAAATCGACTTCATCCTGGCGACCGCCGCGCAATACCTGACGAAAGCGCCGACGCGCGACGATGTGTTGAGCGTATTCGCCGGCATCCGCCCGCTGGTAGGGCCTTCAGGCGGCTCCAATACGGCGGCCCTTTCGCGCGATCACGTCATCAACATCGATCGCTCTGGTCTCGTGACCATCTGCGGCGGTAAATGGACGACCTACCGTCATATGGCCGAAGACTGCGTCGATCAGGCGGCAACGCTGGCGCAGTTGCCCGAAAGTTCCTGCGTCACTCACCATCTGCACATCCACGGCTACGAGGCCGCTGCGAAAGCCGAGGGAGTGAACGGATTCGGATCGTTCGCCGTGTATGGTTCAGACGGAAACGAAATTCGCAAGCTGATCGACAACGACCCCACACTCGGCCAACCTCTACATGCGGATCTGCCTTACGTGAAAGCGGAAGTGATCTGGGCGGTGCGAAACGAAATGGCTCGCACCGTGGACGACATTCTAGCCCGGCGAACGCGCGCCTTGTTTTTGAACGCTCGGGCTGCGGTAGCCGTGGCGCCAGCGGTCGCGGATTTGATGGCTCCAGAACTGGGATGGGATGATGTGACCCGCGCGCAACAGTTGTCTCGGTTCCGTGACCTGGCTTCGAACTATATTCTTCACCCCAGTATTCTTCATCCCAGTCGGGCGTAGAAGAGCCTGGATGTTCCCACTCGAACGCAACTTATTGCCGCCTCCCGTTTGTGTTTTCCAGAATGGCGGCGTATATTTGTTAGTGAATACTGTTGTGTCGTAGTGTCAGGATTGTCGAAGCACACCAGTGGGCGAAAGCCCACTTTTTAGTTGGGGCCGATTTGCTGCAACGCCAGGCGCTGCGACTTGGTCCAAACTACTGAAAACATGGCTCTTGATCTAGACAGGGTCCGGGAGATCGCCGACCGGGTGGCGGGGTCGAGCGGCTTGGAAGTGGTCGAAGTGGAAGTCTGCGGAGCCGGTAAGCATCGCACGCTGCGAGTGTTTATCGACCGTCCGGATGCGGTGCCGAGTCCGCATCGTCCCGATGGCGTGACCCACGAAGACTGTTCGAAGTTCAGCCGGGAGTTTGGCACGATCGTCGACGTTGAGGATGCGGTGCCGGGCGGATCCTATGTGCTGGAGGTTTCCTCTCCGGGACTCGATCGGAAGCTGACGAAGGCAGCGGATTTCGAACGCTTCCGCGGCCAGCGAGTGAAGTTGATGACGCGCGAGCCGGTGAATAACAACCGGCATTTTGAAGGGAAGCTGGAAAGCTTCGAGAACGAAAAGCTGGTGCTCGATCTAAGCGCGGCGCGAAAGAAGAAGATGCGTCCCAAAGAGGGCGATTCTTCGAAGGTCGAGATCGAGTTAAAGAACGTAGAAAAAGCGAATTTGGTACCGGAAATATAGGACCCGAGACCTGACTTTTTATGGCTAGTGAGCTCTACAACATTATCGAAGGGGTCAGCCGCGAAAAAGGCATTGATCCGCAAATTGTGGTGAGCGCGGTCGAAGACGCCATCGTCGTCGCTACGCGCAAATACTACAAGACGCAGGAAAACCTGCGCGCCGTGCTCGATAAAGACAGCGGCAAGATCAACGCCTATGCGGTGAAGTCGATCGTCGAGACTCCGGAGCAGGTGGAAGATCCGAATCTGCAGGTGACAGTGGAGCAGGCGCGCAAGCTGGATCCAAGCGCCGAGGCCGGCGGCGAGTTGCTGATCCCCAAAGCAACGGAAGGAATTCTCGGGCGGATCGCGGCGCAACTGGCCAAGCAGGTGATCTTCCAGAAAGTGCGCGAAGCCGAACGCGACACGGTTTACAACGAATACATTGGGCACGTAAACGAGATTGTGAATGCGACTGTGAAGCGGCTCGAGGGCCCGGATGTGATTCTTGACATCGGCAAGGCCGAAGCGCGTATGGGACGGAAGGAACAGTCGCGTCTGGAATCGTTCGCGGTGGGCGAGCGCATTCGCGTCGTCATTGTCCGGGTCGAAAAAGCGACGAAAGGCCCAGGCGTGATTGCGTCGCGCTCCGCTCCGGAATTGGTGCAGCACCTGTTCCAGACGGAAGTGCCGGAAATTTACGATGGCACGGTCGTCATACGCGCCATTGCGCGTGAAGCGGGCGAACGTACAAAGATCGCGGTGATGTCGAAAGACAAGGACGTGGACGCGGTCGGTGCCTGCGTCGGCATGAAGGGGATGCGCGTGCAGTCGATTATCCGCGAGTTGCGCGGCGAGAAGATTGACATCATCGAGTATCACGAGGATCCGGTTGGGTTTGCCGAAAAAGCTCTGCAGCCGGCGAAAGTAAGCCGCGTAACGGTTGTCGACGCCGCCGATAAACATTTGGAAGTGGTTGTCGACGACACCCAGCTTTCGCTCGCTATCGGCAAAAAAGGCCAGAACGTGCGCCTCGCGGCCAAGCTGCTCGGCTGGAAGATCGACATCAAGAGCGAGGAAGAAAAACGGCAGGAAGTGGAACAGCAGATGTCGGCGCTGGTCACGCAGACCGTAACTCCATTGGAGAATGTCACGGGACTGGGCGAGGGGCTGGTCGAGAAATTGAAGGCGGCGGGCGTGAATACGGTTGAATCGCTGGCCGATATGACTCCTGAGCAACTGGAAGCGATTGAAGGCATTGGCCCAAAAACGGTGGAAAAAATCAGTATTGCGGTCAATAATTACTTCGCCAGTCTGGATGGCAGCGAGGCTGTAGCCTCCGCCGAACCAGAAAGCGCCGAGGAAGCCGGTACGGAAATGCCGGTCGGCTCGATCGAGGAAGGTTCGGTCGAAGCCGAGGCGTTGGCCGAAGAAGCGGGCCCGTCCGAAGAAGCCGCGTCGGAAGAATCTGCAACGGACGTAACCGCGACCGAACCAGGCGCGACTGAAGAAGAAGCCCCGGAAGAAAAGTAGAACTGAAACTGCGAATGGCGAGTTCGGACCTGCCTCCGGACCGAAAGCGCGGCCTTCGCCAAACGGGTTGGATGAAAGCGAATTGCACTACGAACTCGGAGAGGTTCGACATGCGAGCTTAGATATTCGAGACAGCGCGACGAGAATAGGAAACGAGAGCGGATGAGTAAGATTCGAATCAACGATCTGGCCCGTGAGTTGGAAGTCAAGAGCAGAGAGATTCTTGACGTGCTGACCACGGTGGGCGTCACGGAGAAGAAAACGCACTCCAGTTCCCTGGAAGACCACGAAGCGGATTTGGTGCGGAAGCATCTCCGCGGCCGTTCCGATGCAGCGCCGAGTTCGGCGAAGCCTTCTTCGCGTCCAGCTTATGGCGAAGAAGAGATCAAGACCAAGATTGACCTCTCGCATATCTCGCGCCCGGGCGACGTGCTGCGGGCCATTACGCAGCAAAAGGGAACAGTAGAATCTCCCGCGGCGCGCCCGCCAGCCAAGCCGCCAACTTCTGCGCCCGCATCAGCGCAGACTTCAACATCCGCTGCAACGCTAGAAGCCAAGCCAGAAGCCGCCGCTACGGTATCGCCGTCGCCATCGGCGCCAAAAGCAGTGCCGCCAAAGCCCGCGATTGAATCGCCCATCCCTACTCCAGCACCACCGGCTCCAAGAATCGTAACTCCAGCGTCGGTAGCCGCCACGTACCGTCCGCCGTCGGTCGTGGTGATTCCACCCAAGGTACCCGCCGCGCACGCGGCGACGAATGCCGGATCGGTGTCCGCAAGCACAGCGCCGCCTGCGATCGCTGTTCCGCCTCGAGTTCCGAATGCGACTCCTGCCGCGCCGGTGGGGAGCGCTCCGCCTGTGCCCCAGCCTGCCTCGAACGTTACGGAGATGCAGCTTGCCGCGCCGGTCAGGCCAGCCGCTCCCGTTGCGCCGCCGCCACGTATGATCATGCCGCAGACCGGCCCGCGCCCCGTATATAAAGCGCCTGCCCCAGCGGCAGGAGCATCGGCGGCTGGCGCCGTCTCGCGGCCGGCGCCCGGTCGCCCCGTTCCCGGGCAGCCAATTTTTCAGCGTACTGCACGTCCCGCAGCGCCGGGCGCGCCTCGTCCACCGCTTCGTCCGGGCGAGCGGCGACCGATGCATCCTACTCGAGTTGCACCTGCGGGAGCGCGTCCGCTTGGTGTCGGCCCGGGCGGCCCATTGCCGCCCCCGGGGCCCCCGCGTCCGGGAAGCCGTCCGGGCACTCCGTCCCGCCGTCCCGGCCAGCGGTATGTTCCGCGCGGAGTGAAGGAAGGCCCGATGAAGGGCTACACTCCGCCGCCGCGCATGACGATCAGCAACGAGCCGGCGCCGATCACACGCAATATCACGATCACGGAAGGGATCTCGGTAAAAGACCTTGCCGAGAAGCTGGGCATTCGCGCCAAAGATGTAATCGCACGGTTAGTGGTGCGCGGAGTATTTGCGACCATCAATCAGACCCTCGACGCGGAGCTGGCGAGCGAGATGGCACGCTTCTTCGGAGCCGACACCGAAGTGATTACCTTCGAAGAACAGGCTGCCAAGGACACGACCGAAGCCACCGAGAGCAGCGAAGAAGGCGCGGAAGCCGTGCCGCGTCCGCCCGTCGTCACCATCATGGGCCACGTCGATCATGGCAAAACGACATTGCTGGATTCGATCCGCTCCACCAATGTGGCCGGAGGCGAGGCCGGTGGCATCACGCAGCACATCGGCGCCTACAAGGTTGCTATTACCGACAAGGCGTCTCCGGCTTACGGCCGCGAAATCGTGTTCCTCGACACGCCCGGTCACGAGGCTTTTACCCGCATGCGTTCCCGCGGAGCGAAGGCGACCGACATTGTGGTGCTGGTCACCGCCGCCGATGATGGCGTCATGCCGCAGACCATTGAAGCTATCGACCACGCGCACGCGGCGGAAGTTCCTATCATTGTGGCTGTCAACAAGATCGATAAGCCGGGCGCGCTGCCCGAGCGGGTCAAGAAGCAACTGGCCGATCGCGGTCTGGTGCCGGAGGAATGGGGAGGCAAGACGGTGTTCGTCGATGTCTCCGCCAAGCAGAAAACGAATTTGAATCTGCTGATGGAAATGATTTTGCTGACGGCGGACTTGCAGGAATTGAAAGCGACTCCCGGACGCGCGGCGAGCGGCCTGGTCCTCGAAGCGAAGCTCGATCGGGGACGCGGTCCGGTCGGAACAATTCTGGTGCAGAACGGAACGCTCCGCGCGGGCGACAACTTTGTCGTCGGGAACGTCTATGGAAAAGTTCGCGCCATGTTCGATGATCGCGGCAGGGCGCTGAAAGAAGCACCGCCCTCGACGCCGGTAGAAATTATTGGACTCGAAGGGCTGCCGCAGGCTGGCGATCAGTTCGTCGTGGTCGCCGACCGCGAGAAGGCGCGCGACATTTCTGATTATCGCGAACAGAAGGCGCGCGAAGCCACGCTGGCCAAGAGTTCACGAGTCTCGCTCGAAGGCCTGGCCGAACAATTGAAGACGGCGGGCATGAAGGAACTGAATGTCATCCTTAAGGCCGACGTGCAAGGTTCTGTCGAGGTGCTCGGCGATCTGCTCGGTCGCCTCTCGAACGACAAGGTTCGGCTAAAATTGCTGCGCTCGGGCATTGGCGCCATCACCGAGACCGACGTGCTGCTTGCCTCGGCGTCGAATGCCATCATTATTGGATTCAACGTGCGCCCGGAGCGCAAGGCGCAGGAACTCGCCGATCAGGAAAAAGTGGACATCCGCCTGCACTCGATCATTTACGAATTGCAGGACGAGATCAAGCGCGCCATGACCGGCCTGCTCGAACCGACGATCAAAGAAACCTACCAGGGCCGCGCCGAGGTGCTCGAGACCTTCCGCATTCCCAAGGTCGGGACGATTGCCGGTTGCCGCGTGAGCGATGGCTTGATCAAGCGCGACTCCGAAGTCCGCCTGCTGCGCGACAACGTCGTTGTGTTCAAAGGCAAAGTGGGTTCGCTGCGCCGGTTTAAAGACGACGCCTCGCAGGTAACCAGCGGCATGGAGTGTGGTATCTCGATCTCGAACTACGGCGACATCAAGGCAGGCGACGTGATCGAAGCATTTGTTACGGAGCGGATCGCGGCGGAAGCGATCAAGTAGCGTAGCTTAGTTCGCTCCTCTAGAAAAAGGGCGCGACTCCTGGAGTCGCGCCCTTGTCATTGATACGCTCCACAACTCACTTGCGCCGCAAGACGACATGGGGTCTGACCACCGAGCGAACCATGGAGCTCGCCCGATGCGACACTGCCGCGGAGGCGGAAGAAGAGCTCTGCGGCTGGAACGTCCCCGTGGAAATCTGGTTCGCGTCTTGCTCAATAAAGAGAATATTCGACCCGTCGACCACGTAATACTCCAAGGTTAACCCGCCGATCAGCGTCCCAGTGGTGGTGGCTACGATCGAGCCGCGACCGTCCGAATTCGTATCCGGGGTGTAAACGCCACTAAAGGCCGCGGAGACCAGTTGATAGGCGAGGTCATTCTCGTCCAACGTGCCGGTCATGTTGGCAGCCGGGGCTACGGCACTGCTGGCATCGAACTGGGCAATGTCGTCGACCTCGGCATAGCCATTTATATTGGGGTTGACATTATTTGAACCCGAGAGGTTGAGGCCGTAGCCGCCCGAGGCATTGAATGAGGTTGCGGTTTGGGCGTAGGCGGTGCCCAGGGCGAGCCCGTTATTGTCGTCTTCCAGCATCAAAACACCGCCGCTAGAGGGATAAGCGGCAAAGGCAAGATTGCCTACGCTGGCGTTGCCGAAGCCATTGGTGGTTATCTGGTAGCGTCCTGGAGTGGCAGTTGTGGCAGTTGCGGTAAAGCTGCGCCCCGTGACGGAGGTGCCGTTGTCATTGTAATCTTCAAGACCGGGGTTAAGGGCACCGCTGCTGGTCGCGGTTGCGTAACCACCGGCGACAAATGGGTTTTCGCTCGCGTCTTGACCCGAAAGCGTGAAGACCACTTGACCCACAGGAAAGGACGTCTGTTGCGTGAAGGCGTCGCCCGAGAGAAGGACGCCCGAAGTCGAAGTGTCGGTCTCGATCCATTTCACGTGCGTTGCGTCGATCACCCAAACGTCAAAGGCAAACGCGCCAGGGCCGAAGCTACTGTCGAGGAGCGCAGTGCCTGAGGTCCCGCTTGAGGCTAGAACTACCTGCCCACCAGTGACAGGCAGGCCGGTCAGCGTGGACACAGACGAACTGCCGTTTTCGTTGAAATCCTCAGTACCCGAGGCGATGGTCCCGGAGGTATTGAGGGTGACCGTGCCTACGGAGGCCAGGGATCCGTTCGTATCGGCACCGGAAAGAGAGAACGAAAGCGCCGTGAACGAGCTTTGAGTAGCGCTGCTCTGCAGATCGATAGTGCCACTGCCGGCTCCAATGTTGGTCGCGCTATCGTCGAAACGGCTGATCAGCCCGTTGCTGGTCGAGGTTAGAACGAAATCAAAGTCAAAAGTTGCCGCCGAAGTCACAATGGTGGCGGTCCCACGACCGTCCTGGCCGATTTGGTATCCACTGCTCGAACTGACAGCTGTGCCGATATTCACACCAGTATTGACGGGGTCGTTGATGTCAACCGTGCCTCCCGTGATGCCGCCGCTACCGTTGGCCACTATGGTCCCCACAATGGCAAAAGGACCGACCTCGGAAGCAGTCGTGTTCACGTCCGTGCCCGAGACGGAAATAACGTAA
>Ga0302326_10009421_pt1 | contig 21349 bp, 17 predicted proteins | sample Palsa_T0_3_FD_202264 | JGI IMG/M metagenome (GOLD analysis project Ga0302326, IMG submission 202264) | Peat permafrost microbial communities from Stordalen Mire near Abisko, Sweden - Palsa_T0_3 | ecosystem: Environmental > Terrestrial > Soil > Palsa > Peat permafrost | place: Sweden: Abisko... | reverse complement strand
CCAAACGTGAACGATCCGGGCGCGGACGTTGATTGCCTCCCGTCCAAGCTTGCTGGGCGTTCCGCGCTGACAGCAGCACCGAGGAATGGGGACGCTGGCGGTGTCACGAGCGCTACCCCCCGGTGCCCGATTGGGGCTCCTCCGCCGGTGACGTTTGCGCTGGGCGCGGAACCTCGTGATCGCTCGTCGTCCTGAGCGCTCGCAAGTCCGACATGGCCGGAGACTTCTGCTCGGCGGTGGCGGGACTCTGGGTTTGGCTCAACATGTGTCGAGTTGCTCGCGCTCGACAGGCTTAAGGCAGCGAATTGTCGATCTCTCTGGAAGGTCGACGAGACCGGGGAGCCATTCCCCCTCCATAGCGGTGCGTGCTGCCGCAGTTAGGAGACGCCCATGAAATACGGCGTCCCACGGACGTACAAGTCGCCTCGCGGCGACTGCCTCGCAGTAAGCCGGCGTCCACTTTCCAGGGCCGGCAGCAAAACCTTTCGAGCGGGACTGCTCCTGCTCGGAATGCTGTCCACGCTCATTTTCACGAGCAGCGCCCTGAGCGCTACTGCGACCATCAGCGTCTGCCAGACGAAGGGCGGCGCGATTCGTGTCGTTACCGAAAACGCCAGGTGCAAGAGGAGCGAAACCAAGCTGTCGTGGGACACAAGCGGCGGCGCGGGAGTAACTGGGGCAGTCGGAAACAGCGGAACCAACGGAGCGGCCGGAACCAACGGCGCGGCCGGAGCAGCCGGAGCAGCCGGAGCAGCCGGAAGCAACGGAAACCAGGGAAGCGCTGGCGCCGCCGGAACAGCCGGAATCAGCGACGTGACGGGAGCCACTGGAGCCGCCGGAGCCATCGGAGAAGCCGGGGCAACCGGGGCAACCGGGGCAATCGGAGAAACGGGCGCGACCGGAGCGACCGGAGCGTCCGGAGAAACCGGGGCGACCGGAGCCGGTGCAACAGGCGCGACTGGAGAAGCCGGAGCGACCGGAGCCGGTGGAGCGACCGGAGCCGGTGGAGCGACCGGAGACGCTGGAGCGACCGGAGAACCCGGAGCCGCCGGAGCCGCCGGAGAAGCCGGGGCAATCGGAGAAGCGGGCGCGACCGGAGCGTCCGGAGCGTCCGGCGAAACCGGGGCGACCGGAGCCGGTGCAACAGGCGCGACCGGACAAGCCGGAGAAACCGGGGCGACCGGAGCCGGTGGAGCGACCGGAGCCGGTGGAGCGACCGGAGACGCTGGAGCGACCGGAGAAGCCGGAGCCGCCGGAGAAGCCGGGGCAACCGGGGTAATCGGAGAAGCGGGCGCGACCGGAGCGTCCGGAGAAACCGGGGCGACCGGAGCCGGTGGAGCGAGCGGAGCCGGTGGAGAAGCCGGGGCAACCGGGGCAATCGGAGAAGCGGGCGCGACCGGAGCGTCCGGAGCGTCCGGAGAAACCGGGGCGACCGGAGCCGGTGGAGCGACCGGAGCCGGTGGAGCGACCGGAGCCGGTGGAGTGACCGGAGATGCTGGAGCGACCGGAGGAACCGGCGCGACCGGAGAAACCGGAGCCGGCGCAACAGGCGCGACCGGAGAAACCGGCGCGACCGGAGCGAGCGGAGCCGGTGGAGTCGACGGAGAAACGGGCGCGGCCGGAGCCACCGGAGCCGGTGGAGTGACCGGAGACGCTGGAGCGACCGGAGAAACCGGCGCGACCGGAGCCGGCGCGACCGGAGAAACGGGGGCGACCGGAGAAACGGGGGCGACCGGAGCCGGCGCAACAGGCGCGACCGGCGAAACAGGCGCGACCGGAGAAACAGGCGCGACCGGAGCGACCGGTGAACCAGGCTCGACCGGAGCGACCGGAGAAATGGGAGCGACCGGAACCGGTGAACCAGGCTCGACCGGAGCGACGGGAGAGACCGGACCCATCGGAGCGACCGGAACACCCGGTCTGAGCTCGGAAGAAATTGCCGAATTCGTTGAATCGCACTGCGTGGCGTCATCGAAAGGAGGAAGGATCGCCTGCGTGCGATAGCTACATGGCAACAGCAGGAAGTGTCAGAGGGCGTCCCCCAGGGCGCCCTCTGTCGGGTCCGCTGAGAGGGGACCCTGGAGTCTGCGGAACCACCAGCTCGCACTCCCGTTTTGGTCTCCAGAGGAGCGTCACGCTCGAGGGAGGTGACAAGCCCGTTCGTCCGGCGCCCCGGAGTCCGTGAGTCGCCCGGCTCGCGGAGCATGGGAACATTCGTTTGGGGAACAGGTTGGGGAACAAACTGAGGAAAACGGACGGGCTCCCAGCAGCACAAAACCCAATGAATCCGGGCCTCCTAGCCCCACACATGCCCGGTTCGAGCGGTTGTGGTCCAGGCGGTCGGGGGTTCGAGTCCCCTCGCTCACCCTTTGTGAATGGCCTGCAAACGCAGGGTTTCGCCGTTCGGGACAGCTCGTCCACCCCGAGCGCAAGCGCGGACGTCGGCTGGGACGCTCGCTGCGCCAGCAAGGCGCGAGCACGATGAAATGGTGGCCCATGCCGTGAGGCACAGGCCACCACTGTGGCTGCTATCGGCTCGGAGGGTTAGTAGCGGAAGCTCACATCCCACGCATCGGTATTGGCGGAAAGGCTTTCGTTCGTCACTTTGACCTCGAGTTTGTTCCCGGCGGCCACAAACGACGATGATCCGGTGTTCGAACAGACGCCACTGCTGGACGCGGTGACCGTGCAGGTGAGCAAGGTCGCCCCCGTCGTGTTGTCGATCACTTCGACCGCCGCGGTTTCAGTTCCGCTCAGCGGGACGCTCGTTTCCGCATACAGGTTGCTGACCACCGCCCCGTTGGCTGGCATCGGGCCGCTCAGCGCAAGCCTGATCGGGAACGAGGTCCCCGTGGGCGGGCAACCGCCGGAGCCCTCACCTGCGATCTGGGTGTAGTAGAGACAGGAGCCCATCGGGTTCTTGTGGTAGGTCACCTGGCTGGCGAACGTCGCTATCGCGGCGTTGCCTGCTGGGCCGGTAGCGCCGGTTGGTCCCGATTCACCCGTCGTGCCGGTCGCTCCGTTGCTTCCGGCTGCTCCCGTTGGCCCAGTGGGACCCGTCGCGCCGGTCACACCCATGCCTCCCGTTGCTCCCGTGTTTCCCGTCGGGCCAGTCGCTCCCGTCGCCCCCACCGGGCCTTCAGTGCCCGTTGGGATACCCGAGAATACCGACACGTTGTTGGAACCGTAGTTGGCGACCGCGAGCAGCCCGCCGCTCGGGCTGAACGCAACCGACACCGGGTATGCCCCTGTGCTAAACGTTCCCGCCGCTCTGAGTTTTCCGGACGCTTCCACTTCAGACATCGACACGGTGCTGGATTCGACGTTGGCGGTCGCCAGGTAGCCGCCGCTCGGGCTGAACGCGACCGAGCTCGGTTCTTTCCCGGCGGCGAACGGTGAGCCCGTGATTTGGGTGAGCGCCCCCGTCGACTGGTTGACCGAGAACACCGAGACGTTGTTGGAGGCGACGTTGGCGGTCGCGAGGTAACCGCCGCTCGGGCTGAACGCGACCGACTCCGGGTTTGACCCGGTGTTGAACGTTCCCAAGACGGCTTTGAGTTTCCCCGACGCTTCCACTTCAAACATCGACACGGTGTTCGAACCCACGTTCGCTATCGCGAGCAGCCCGCCGCTCGGGCTGAACGCAACCGAGAACGGATTTGACCCGGTGTTGAACGTTCCCGAGACGGCTTTGAGTTTCCCCGACGCTTCCACTTCAAACATCGACACGGTGTTCGAACCCACGTTCGCTACCGCGAGCAGCCCGCCGCTCGGGCTGAACGCAACCGACTCTGGGCTTGGCCCGGTGTTGAACGTCCCCGAGACCGCTTTGAGTTTCCCCGACGCTTCCACTTCAAACATCGACACGTTGCTCGAACCATAGTTGGCGGTCGCCAGCAGCTCGCCGCTCGGGCTGAAGGCAACCGAATGCGGGTGTGCTCCGGTGGCGAACGTTCCCGAGACCGCGTTGAGCTTCCCCGACGCTTCCACTTCAAACATCGACACGGTGCCGGATTCCCAGTTGGCGGTCGCCAGCAGCCCGCCGCTCGGGCCGAAGGCAACCGAGAACGGGTTTGACCCGGTGGCGAAGGGCGATCCGGAAACCTGGCCGATACCGAGCGCCGACGGCGCAGCCACACAGCACACCGCTATCACGGAGGCCAGCGTCCCCGCCGACCGGGCTGCCAGTCGCGCGCGCCTCGAGCGAGACTGCTCGCCAACCGCACGCGCCGCTGCGGTACTTGCGTTCCGCTGGGCCTCGAACATTCTCATCGTGCTTCCCCCATTCGTGTGTGTGCGGGCGATCCTGAGCGCCGCCCGCGAGAAGAAGCGTGCAGCCGCCCTTGCGGGCCGCACACCATCCAAGGACCGTCTGCTGAGCACGCGGGCACCCGGTGCTGAATCCGCCGGGCCCAGGGCCCTCGTAGCGCCCAGATCGCCAGCGCCCACCGATGCGGTGTGCCCTGCAATCCTTGCCACCTGAATGCCCCCCTCCGCTTGTCAAGGGTGCTCTCGCGCTGAGAAGCCCGTCCATTCAAGAACGGGCCACCGATGACGGTCCGTGCGCGGAACGTATCAGGAGTCACGTTGTCCCGGCAGGTCGTCGGACCTCGGCGGCGGGCACAGTACTTCCGTCTCGCGGCTCGGCCCTCGTCCGCGAGCCGCCTAACGGCTCCAATCCACACCGTGGCACGCCAGGTGGCACGTCACTGAGCGAATCTCAGAGAACCTGAGAGGACCCGAGAGCAGCGAGCGTCGGCGCTCTTGCCTGACGTGATGCCCTGGCCGTGGTTGTGGTCCAGGTGGTCGGGGTTCGAGTCCCCTCGCTCACCCTCTGCGAACGGCCCGCCACGTCGGGGCTCTTTTGTGTTTCCTCGTCGCCCCGCTCGATTGTCCCGACTCAACACGGCGTCGGCCGGCGCCCACGCCGACCCTCGGGTGGCGGATGGGCTCGCGACGCTAGCCTTCGTCCGTGGACGTTAGCTGGAGCGATGAGGTCGATGAGATTCTCCGCAGCGACCTAGCCGCCGGGTTCGCCTACCTGACCCCGGCCAAAGGGGTTGTGATTGTCCCGATGGCGCCGCTCGCGCTGCGTGACCGCGAGGCGGGGACGGTGACCCTGACGACCTCACTGGGCCTGTGGAAGAAGTTGGACCGTGTGCGGCGAAACACCGGCGTGGCGGTTGCCTACCACGCCCGCGAGCATGGCTTAAGTGACCGCCCCGGATTCGTGCTTGTCCAGGGACGCGCCTCGTTCTCCCCGACGCCCGACCGCGCCTGGCTCGAGTCGATCGCCCCCGATTGGGACCGGTTCCTCGTCCCCAGATCAGGCGGAGCGCTGGGTCGCGTTCTCGATGTCTACTACTGGCAGCGCGTGGCGATCGAGATCCAGGTCGTGCGGATCGTCGCGTATCCGGATGACGCCGCGAACCTTGACCCAGATGTCTTCGGCGCCGAGCCCCCTCGGCCACCCGCCTCACATCAGGAGCCCACCGGAGGGACCGAGCCCCGCGTGAGCGTCGAGGCCGTCGCTGCGCATGCGGAGCGGCTCCCACACACGCTGCTCGGTTGGTGCGGATCGGATGACCTGCCCGACGTAGTGCCGGTGTCCGCCGCTCACCCCACGGCGGACGGTCTGCGGTTGGACGTTCCGTCAGGCTCGGTGCCCCTCGGCGGGCGCCGCGCTGGATTGACGTCACACGCGTTCTGGCCGCGGATGGTCGGCCAGGAGCAGCGGATCCACACGGGCTGGCTCTCGTCCGACGATGAAGGATCGGTTCGCTACTCGCCGCACACCAAGTCCGGCTACCGGTTGCCGCGCTCGAAGCTCCTCTACAACCTCGGTTGCGCCAGCATCGCGAGGGGGATGAAAGGCGCGAGGAGGGCCGGGCTCGTCCAATAGCGCTGCGACATCACTTGAGCCGTGCTCGCCTCCTGCTACCGGTGGTCTCCCGTGTCCAACGCTAGCCATGTTCCGAGCGCCGGCCAGGCGTTCAGTCGAAGTTCTCGAGTATCTCGTTCGCGCGAGACCAGTCGCCGGCTGCCACCACAAGGTAGATGTCGCCGCGACCGCGCCGGTCCACTGGATGGTCGGCGACGCACGCCGCATTGATCCCGTGCATTCGCAACTCGTCGCGCCACGCAACCGCGGTGCTCTGATCCTCGAAGGTGCTGACGGTCTCCCACCCCTCAAAGCGCGGATCGTCGACAGCGACCGCCGGGTCTTTGGGCGCGCGACGCAATACACGAGCGAGTCGCATCGACACGAGCGTACTCGGCAGACACGGGCTTGCGCCGCGCAACGTTCGTTTGCCGCGAAAGCGGCAGCGCTGAGCCTGTCGTGGCGATAGCGTGGCCAGCAATGGGGCACTCCCTGGGACGCCGGCAGCTATGACCGGTCGAGCCAGCCTCAGCAGGCTTGGGCTTCGGAGGTGCTCGCTCGGCTGGAGAGCATCGCGCCGGACGCAACGGTGCTCGATGTCGGATGCGGCACAGGACGGGTGACAGAGGCCCTCGTGGCACTGGTGCCACGAGGACGCGCGCTGGCCTTTGACGCCTCGGCGGACATGGTCTCGCTCGCTCGCAGCTGCACCTGGGTCACAGACCACGATCGCCTCTGGGCGCGCCCTGCCAGCGCGCTGCGACCCGGCGGGGTGCTTGAGATTCAGTGTGGAGGACAGGGCAACATCGATGGCGTCCGCAAGGTCATCGACGTGGTAGCCCGCGACCTTGCTCCGGAGCTTCTCGGCTGGTCGCCCTGGGTCTTCGCAGGCCCTCGCGATACCGAGCGGCGACTGTCGGACGCCGGCTTCACCGCGATTCGGTGCTGGCTTGAGGGGCGGCCCACCTATCCGAAGGACGTGGGCGCGTTCGTGCGGACGTCGATCCTCGCTGCGCATCTTGAGCGCCTGCCCGACGAGCGCCGCGAGCAGTTCGCCGCCGCGGTCGTCGCGGGTGTGCGTCTGCCGCTGGACTATGTGCGCCTCAACGTCTCCGCCCTACGCGGAGCCAATTGAAGCCGGACCACGCTCAGGGGGCCGCCAGGATGATGCCGCCCGACATCATTCAAACGTCCCCGAACACGGTTCCAGGTGACTGCGGCCCTCCGTCGCGCCCGCAAATCTCGCCGCTGCGAGCGCCTGCCGTCAGCGCTTCGCCTTGCCCGATGAGCTGCGCTATTCGTTCTGCCACACGTCTCCGTCCCTGACCGCGGCCCGCTCGATCTGCTCGAACGTAGCGTCGGTCCGTCGATCGTCGACCATCGTCTGCAGCGCCTCGCCGATGGTCGGCGCCCAGACCCGCCGCGTCACCACGACCCGTCCGGGCTCGTTATCGAACTGCTTCCATTCGAGCTCGACCAGCGGCACGCGCGAGGGAGGCGAGTCGGCGGCCACCGGCGCGCCCAACCCGCGCAGCTTGATGTGGGCCCGCCAGCCATGCGGGCACAGCTCGCCCATCACCGCCAGCGCCTGCCACTGGTCGGTCACCGGCTTGGGCCGGCGCTCGCGCCGGGCGTGATACCTAAGCATCACCACGCACGCCGTCGCCATCATCGCGATAACGAACATGATCACAACCGTTTCGTACCAGGGCGCATAGCTGCTGCCCCAGCGGTAGCTGTCCGCAACGAACCCAGCACTCACGGCGCTCATCACGTCCCCATCGACCCGTCTCGCGCAAGCATATGCCTCCCGCCTGGCTCCCGTCGTTGCTTCAGAGTAGTCGCCGGGCGCGCGCTGCCGGCTGCAGGCGCCAGCCGACGCCTTTGGGCGTGGTCACGTCGGGCCAGCCTCACCCGGCAACCAGCTCGGTCCCCGTAAGCGCAAGCACCTCCGCCAGGCGCGACATCATCAGCCCTCTCGAAGCTCGCGTCGAAGCGTATCTCACGGCAGCGGAGACCTGAGTGCTCGGCGGCACGGCGCCGCGTGGATTACCCTAGGGCATCAGTGCCCAAGGACCGTCCTCAGTCCACCTGCGATCGGAGGGGCGCCCGGCTGTGAACGTCGAGCGCGAGTCGCCTCGGGCCAAGCGGGCAGGACTCTATTTCAGCGATCCGGCCTGCCTCGAGCACGACCCGAGGGTGTTCATGCCCGAGCATCCGGATACGCCCGAGCGGCTTCAGGCGATCGAGCATGCGCTCGCTCAGAACGACTGGGTGGGCTGGGAGCGCCGGCAGGCTCCGCCGGCTCGTGAGGCCGAGCTGGAGCTCATCCACAGCACACATCACGTCGAGAGGATCAGGGAACTGTCCCTGGCAGGCGGCGGCGCTGTCGACCCGGACACGATCGTCGGGGAGCCCTCCTATCGTGCTGCGCTGCACGCTGCCGGCGGCGCGTGCGAGATGACCAGAGCGCTGATGTCCGGCGAGGGCAGCGTGGGCTTCTGCGGCGTGCGGCCCTCGGGCCATCACGCCGAACCGGATCGCGCCATGGGCTTCTGCCTGTTCAACAACGTGGCGCTCGCGGCGGAGTTCGCCATTCGCGAGCTGGGGGCCCAGCGGGTGTTCATACTCGATTGGGACGTCCACCACGGCAATGGCACCGCCGAGGCGTTCCGGCGGCGCGAGGATGTCCTGTTCGCGAGCATCCACCAGTCGGGCATCTACCCGGGCACGGGAGCGCTTAGCGACGTGGGCTCAGGGCCCGGTCAGGGCTACACGATCAACCTCCCCGTGCCCAGCGGCTCTGAAGGGGAACTGTGGCTCTCGCTGCTCGAGCACATCGTGCTTCCAGCGGCCCGTGCGTTCGAGCCGGACGTCGTGCTGATCTCCGCCGGCTTTGACGCCCACCGCGAAGATCCGCTGGCCGGCTGCCTGCTGGACACAGCCTCCTTCGCGGAGATGGCCCGTCACGTCCGCGAGTTTGCGGTGCAGCTCGAGGTGCCGCTTGGAGCGGTCCTCGAGGGCGGCTACGAACCGGCTGCGCTGGCACGCTGCGTGCAGGAGACCCTCACCGCGCTCGGCGGAGACGAGCCGGCGCTATCGGCGGCGCCCGACGCGCTCCTCACCTCGCGGGCGGCCGCCCACATCGGTCACTACTGGCCCCTGTAGCTCCCCGCCGTGATTTTCGCTGCCGCCACACGGCGGCAGCGAGCGCATAGCTGCCGGTCTCGCAGCTGCGAGCTCTCAGGGCATAATGGGAGCCATCGATCAAATTCGCGAGAGCCTGTGAGCGCCGGTCGCGTTCGGAGCGCGCCCGAGTCGGTCCGCTTGCGAGACGGCTCCTGGGTGGCGGTGCGAGCTGCGAGCGCTGATGATGAGGCGGCGCTGCGGTCCTTCCTGTCGGCACTGTGCCTGGAGGCGCGGCGCCTGCGTTTCTTCTCCGGAGCGGCTGACATGGGGCTCGCCGCCCACCTGGTGGCGGCCACGGGCAGCGACCGCCTGGGGCTCGTGGCACACGACGATGCCGGAGGCCTAGTCGGCCATGCCCTCTACATCAGGCTCGATGAGACCCGCGCCGAAGTTGCGGTCGAGGTCGCCGACCGGATGCACGGTCGTGGGCTCGGCACGATCCTCATAGAGCGGCTGGCGTGTGTCGCCGAGCAGCGTGGCATTGTGCGCTTCGTCGCGGAGGTGCTGGCGGAGAACCGGGCGATGCTGGACGTGTTCTGCGATGGGTTCGACGCGCAGCTCAGGTTCCGCGACGGAGCGGACGTGGTCGAGTTTCCCACGGCGGGCTGGCGCCTGGCGCGCGAGCGCTTCGGCGAGGGGACCTGAGATCGTCGCGATGATCTGGACAGACGGGGCGATGAGCTTTCGAGGACTCAACGCCTCCGGGACGGCGTGGGTGTCACCGTCCTTGAGCGATGCTCGTGCCCGGGCCGCTCACGCCTCGACGGTCGCGCTGTGCTCGGCTCCGCTCGCGGTAGCGTCAACCGTGGCGGCGCGCGGGAGCACGACGAGCGAACAGCGGGCGTGGCGCTGCAGGTAGTCGGAGGTGCTGCCAAGCACCAGACGCCGCACCGGGCCGTAGCTGCGCGACCCGACGAGCAGGATGTCCACCTCATCGCCGAAGGCGGCCAGCTCCTCGCCGGTCAGGCCGTACACGGCTCGACCGTCGACATCACCGAGAGCCTTGAGCTGGTCGTTGGCTTCCTTGAGCATCTCCTCGATCGTTTCTCCCAGGTCTGGCGCGACGATGCCCGTATAGGCGTAGGTCGTCATCGCGACGACCTGAAGCGCGTGCAGGCTAGCCCGTGTCTGCGCGGCGAGCTTGCGCGCCACGGCGAGCGCTGTGCGACTCTCCTGCGAGCCGTTGTATGCGACTCCGACCTTCGCGATCGGCGCAGGGTGCTCGGCGTAGCCGCGGGCAGCGATCGCCACCGCGCAGGGAGCGCCGTTGAGCGCGGCGCGCGTGTCGTCGCCAAGCATTGCCCGGCCGAGGGTGCTGTGGCTGCAGGACCCAACCACGAGCAGATCGGCGTTCTGCTCCTCGGCTCGCTGGTGCAGGCCGGCACCCGGGCTGATCGCCACGATGCCGGCGAGGTCCGCATTGACACCTGCAGCGGCGCGTTCCTCCTCGAGCAGCTTCTCAGAGGCCTCGCGCTCCTCTTGGACGAGGCCGGGACGGATCGCGCGCGACGGACGCAGCTCGCCGCTGTGCACGTGGGCCAGCGTCAGCCTGCCGTCGGGGTCGATCAGCCGGGAGGCGAGCGCGATGGCATCGCGACCGTTGGCCCTGCCATCCACTCCCACCAGCACGTTCTCGAACATCAGCTCTCCTTGTTGGGATCGATGACACTGTAGATCGCCGCGGTCGCAAACGCCTGCGCCCTGGACGGGCTTCGGCTTTCCATCAACCGATCTCCTCTGGTGCCTGCGGGCGAGGAGCCAAGCGTACGATGATGCCATCGTGGCAGATGCATCCGGCCCCCTCTCGAGTGAGGAACTGCACACGCTGCACGCCTACTGGCGTGCGGCCAACTACCTCTCGGTGGGGCAGATCTACCTGCTGGCGAACCCGCTCCTGCGCGAGCCTCTGACGATCGAGCACATCAAGCCGCGGCTGCTCGGCCACTGGGGCACCACGCCCGGATTGAACTTCATCTATGCGCACCTGAACCGGGTGATCAAGGCGCGCGATCTGAACGTCCTGTACGTGACGGGCCCCGGCCACGGCGGCCCGGGGCTGGTAGCCAACACCTACCTGGAGGGCACCTACAGCGACGTCTATCCCCACATCGGCCACGACGAGGAGGGGTTGCGGCGGCTGTTCCGGCAGTTCTCCTTCCCCGGTGGAATTCCGAGCCACGTCGCTCCCGAGACCCCGGGCTCGATCCACGAGGGGGGCGAGCTCGGCTACGCGCTCGTGCACGCCTACGGCGCCGTGTTTGACAATCCGGACCTGCTCGTCTGCTGCGTGGTGGGTGACGGGGAGGCGGAGACCGGTCCCATGGCGGCGAGCTGGCACTCGAACAAGTTCCTGAACCCGGTGCGCGACGGCGCCGTGCTGCCCGTGCTCCACCTGAACGGCTACAAGATCGCCAACCCCACGCTGCTGGCGCGGATTCCGAAGGACGAGTTGCGCTCGCTTCTCGAAGGCTTCGGCTATGCGCCCCGCTTTGTCGAAGGGTCGGACCCACAGCAGATGCATCAGCTGATGGCCGACACCCTCGATCGGGTCGCACAGGAGATCGCCGAGATCCAGCAGGGCGCGCGAACGCAGGGCGAGCTCGGCCGCCCGCGCTGGCCGATGATCGTGCTCCGCACGCCCAAGGGATGGACCGGCCCCAAGGAGGTCGACGGCCTGCCCGCCGAGGGGTCGTTCAGATCACATCAGGTCCCGCTCACGGACCTCGCGGCAAAGCCCGAACACCTGCGCCAGCTCGAGAGCTGGCTTCGCTCATACCGGCCCGAGGAGTTGTTTGACGAGCGCGGGGCACTGCGGCCCGAGCTGTCGGCGCTCGCGCCACACGGCGAGCGGCGGATGGGAGCCAACCCGCACGCCAACGGTGGCCTTCTGCTGCGCCAGCTGGAGATGCCCGACTTTCGCGATCACGCGGTCGAGGTCCCCCGTCCCGGCGCCGGTGCAACCGAGGCCACGCGCGTGCTCGGAGGTCTCCTGGCCGAGGTGATTCGGCGCAACCCTCTGAACTTCCGCATCATGGGCCCCGACGAGACCGTATCCAACCGCCTGGGCGCGGTGTTCGAGGTGACCGATCGCGTGTGGGAGGCGCAGACGCTCTCAACCGACGACCACCTGGCGGTGGATGGAAGGGTGATGGAGGTGCTCTCCGAGCACCTGTGTCAGGGTTGGCTCGAGGGCTACCTGCTCACGGGTCGTCACGGGCTGTTCAACTGCTATGAGGCCTTCATCCACATCGTCGACTCGATGTTCAACCAGCACGCGAAGTGGCTCAAGGTGACCCGCGGCATACCGTGGCGCCGGCCGATCGCGTCGTTGAACTATCTGCTGTCCTCGCACGTGTGGCGCCAGGACAACAACGGGTTCTCCCACCAGGACCCCGGATTCATCGATCACGTGGTCAACAAGAAGGCCGAGATCGTTCGCGTGTACCTGCCTCCCGACGCAAACTGCCTGCTGTCGGTCGCCGACCACTGCCTTCGCAGCTACGACTACGTGAACGTGATCGTTGCCGGCAAGCAGCCGGCCCTCAACTATCTGGATATGCAGGCGGCGATCGCTCACTGCACGCGCGGCATCGGTGTATGGGACTGGGCGAGCAGCGACGAAGGTTCAGAGCCCGACGTGGTCATGGCTTGCGCGGGCGACATCCCGACGCTCGAGACCGTCGCGGCGACCGCAATCCTCGCGCGCGAACTGCCCGAGTTGAAGGTCCGCGTGGTCAACGTGGTCGACCTGATGCGCCTGCAGCCCGACAGCGAGCACCCGCATGGGCTGCCCGACGACGAGTTCGACGCGCTGTTCACCACCGGTCGGCCGGTGATCTTCGCCTACCACGGCTACCCCCTGCTGATCCATCGCCTCACCTACCGCCGCGCCAACCATTCGAACATCCATGTGCGCGGCTACAAGGAGGAGGGCACCACCACGACGCCCTTCGACATGGTGATGCTCAACGACCTCGACCGCTTCCACCTCGTCATGGATGTCATCGACCGCGTTCCTGGCCTCGCCGAGCGGGCCTCGCACCTGCGCCAGCACATGGTCGATGAGCGACTCCGCCATCGGGCCTACACGCGCGAGCACGGAGACGATCCGCTTGAGCTGCGCGACTGGAGCTGGCCGGTCGATCTCGGCCAACCGCTCCAGCCCGGTCCGGCCGGGCCTCGCGTCGTCCCGTAGGCCGCGATGCGCGTGCTCGTCGTCAACGCCGGCTCGAGCAGCCTGAAGCTGAGTCTGCTGGACGGCGAGGACTCCATCCTCGCCGAGCAGGAGTTGCTTTCCCGCGGGGAGGAGCTCGACCAAGCGGCTCTGCGAACAGCACTCGAGTCCCCCCTGGGCGAGGCTGACGCGATCGGTCATCGCATCGTGCACGGCGGTGAGCGCTTCCACTCGGCCGTCAAGATTGACGCGGGCGTCGAGCTTGCCCTTCGCGAGCTGATCGACCTCGCGCCACTGCACCAGCCCAAGTCGCTGGCCGCGATGGACGCGGTAACCGCGCTGCTCGGAGGGCGCCCGGCCGTGGCCTGCTTCGACACCGCATTTCACGCGACCATGCCGGCGGCCGCCGCGACGTATGCGCTGCCGGCGCAGTGGCGCGATCGCTGGGGCCTGCGCCGCTACGGCTTCCATGGCCTGTCACACGCCTGGGTCGCGCGGCGCGCACCGGAGCTACTCGATCGATCCGGCGCGGATCTGCGGATCGTGAGCTGCCATCTGGGCGCCGGCGCCTCGCTGTGCGCGATCAGGGACGGCTCCTCGGTGGACACCACGATGGGGTTCACGCCACTGGAGGGGCTCGTGATGGCCACCCGCTCGGGTAGCGTCGATCCGGGCATGCTGCTGTGGCTGCTCGAGCGCGAGGGGGTGCCCGCGCCGGAGCTGGCCGAAGCCCTCGAGCACCGGTCGGGCCTGCTGGGGCTGTGCGGCACGGCCGATATGCGCGAGCTGCTCACCCGTGCGGGCTCTGATGATCAGCAGGCGCAGCTCGCGCTGGAGGTCTACCTCCACAGCCTGCGTGCCGGTATCGCTGCCATGACCGCGGGGCTCGGCGGTCTGGACGCGCTGGTGTTCACCGGAGGTGTGGGCGAGCGATCGGCCAGTGTGCGTGAGCTGACGACCGATGCGCTCGGCTTCCTGGGCGTGGCGATCGACAAGCAGCGCAACCTGGCGATGACCGCCGACTGCGAGATTTCGGCTGCGGGTTCATCCGCGGCGACGATCGCGCTGGTGGCCAGGGAGGACCTCGTGATCGCCGATCAGGTCAGGTCCGTGCTGGGAGATGACAGCTAGCCGATCAGGGTTCGAGCGTCGACAGCAGCTCGAGCTCCTCCATCAGCAGGCGCGGCAGCAGGTAGTGCTCGCGCACATGGGCGCGGCCGGACGCGCCCAGCCGCGCGGCCAGCTGATCGTCGTTCAGCAGCTCGAGCAGAGCGTTGGCGCACTCCTCGACCGAGTCGACCAGCACGCCGCCCACGCCCTCGGGCATCTGCATGGGGATGCCGCCGGCGCGCCCGGCGACGACCGGCGTGCCCTTCCACAGCGACTCTGAGACCACCAGGCCGAAGCCCTCACGGATGGACTTCTGCACGACGACATCCGACATGCGCTGGAAGGCGTTCACCTCTACGTTGCTCGCGCCCGTCAGGTTGGTGTTGATGTGGATCAGCGGATCGTTCTGAGCGCGCTCGGTGAGCTGGGCGTAGACCTCCCATCCCTCGGGGTCGTCGAGTGCCATCGAGCCGACCAGCGCGAGCTGCACGTCCGGGATCTCCTCGCGCACCAGTTGGTAGGCGGCGATCACCCCGAAGGGGTCCTTCCAGGGGTCAAAGCGCGAGACCTGTGTGATGAGTCGTCCGGGCAGGTCGATGCCGATCCAATCGAGGATCTGGCTGGCCGTGTGATCGGAGATGTCGAGGTTCTTGGGGCTGAGCGGGTCGATCGCCGGGGCGATCGTGCGCACACGGGCGACCGGTAGATCTGGAGGGACGAAGTCGGGCATGGTGAACACCGCCGCGTCATAGTCGGCGAGGAACGGCCGCAAAAAACGCCACGCGTCAGGGTTGGGCTCTGAGGTGTCAATGTGGCAGCGCCACACCCAGCGTGAGTGTCCCTTGCCGTGAACGCTCAGGAGGGCAGCCGGCTGGGGATCGTGGACGACCACGAAGTCATAGGAGCCGTCGAGCAGCGGCGCGTTCTCGCGAGTGCAGTCCATGTAGGCCGCTTGCTCGGCCTCGGTCAGCGTCTGGGTGGCGCCCTGGAGCGCGTTGTGCAGAGCCTTGGTGGCACGGAAGAAATCCGGGCTTCCGCCGATCACGTTCCAGTCGACCGTCAGCCCGAGATCGCGCAGCAGCGGCACCGAGGAGCGCAGCAGCTCGGAAACCCCGCCGCCGTAGGCGGTCGCGTTGACATGCAGGATGCGCGCGCCATGCAGAGCCCGCGCCCGCTCGCGCAGCGCCTCGAGGATGGGGTCGGGAACGACGCCCTGGTAAGCATCCAGCGACCAGCGTCCGACGGCGACGTTCTGGAGCACCGGCTAGCGCTCGATCGGTGCGACGGTTCGGCGAAGGCCCGTCGCGAGCTCGGGCAGGGCTTTGACCAGGGGCATCCTCCGGTCACGCTACACGCCTGACAGGTCGCGACGGGCGAACGCCCACAGCGCCGAGACCGACGTGAGGCCCGCCAGCGCAAGCATGATGACGGCGGCCGGCGCGCGGAACGGCTGCGCCGGGACGAGGCCCACGTGCGCGAAAGGCGTCAGTTCGACGAGCCATTTCGGCGCGCCCAGCAGGGAGCCGGACAGATTCCACAGAAACGCGACCGTGACCAGCCCGTAGGCGATCCCGGCGCTCGCCCGGGGCACCACCGCATAGGCCAGCGCCGCGATTCCAAGGAAAAGCAGCGCAACGGGAAGGCAGTTGGCGCCGGCCTCGAGCATGCGCGGCAACGAGATACTGACGCCCGCCGACTCGGCGCCCGCCCAGCTCAGCAGGCCGGCCGCCAGGGACAGCGCCACGCTCGCGACCGCTGCCAGAAGGAGCCGCCCGCCCAGCCAACGGCGCCGGCCGAGCGGCAGAGCGAGCAGGGTCTCGAGGCGTTGCCCGGACTCCTCCGCCGCGGCGCCGCCGATCTGCACGCACGCGAACAGGCTGACGGCCAGCACGAAAAAGATGAACACCAAGGCGAGGTAGCCGGACGGCGTCGTGATCGACCCCGAGCCCAGCTTCGCGAACTCCCGCTGCAGGCTCTTTGAGATTCCGGCGGACGAGGCGCTCCGGGCGATCACCCCGATGATGCACGCGAACGCGCCGACGCTCGTCAGCCACACGATCAGGCTTCCGCGCTCGCTGCGCAGCGCCTGCGCGGTCGCAGAGGAGAGCAGATGCAGACGCGGCTCGCCGGCATCCCGCGCCGGCAGCACGCCGGTGCCGATGTCGCGCCCCGCGGCGATCCGCGCGGCCGCCACGAGCAGCACCACGCTCGCAGCAGCCGGGAGCAGCAGCACGAGTGGACGGGCGCCCGTGAACGGGCGCAGTTCCTCAGCCCAGCCCAGCGGAGTGGCCCAGCGCAACCAGCCGGCGCCGCTCGAGGTGTCGGCGATGACCCGCAGCAGCAGGAACACGGCGACTGCGGCGCCGCCGAGCTCGAGCGCCATCCTGCGCGAGGGCGCGAGCTGACTCGCGATGGCGCCCACGCCCACGAAGACCGGCACGATCGATGCCGTAGCAACCGCGAGGTAGGCGCAGGCGCCAGCCGGAAGGCCTCCCAGGAGCAGACCGGCGAACTCCGCCAGCGCGATGATCAGGACGCACGCCGCGACTGCCGCAAGCGCCGACAGATATGCCGTCCCTCGCCCCACGACCCCGGCCAGCAAGAGCTCCATGCGGCCCGCGTCCTCCTCGGTACGCAGCGCTCGCACCGCGGCGAGCAGTCCGAACACCGCCGCAATGATGGCCAAGGTGCCACCGACGCGCCAGGCCGTGTAGCCGCCGACAGTGAGCAGGTCGCGTGGCACGCCGTAGAACAGGCGGATCGCCTTGTTGTTCGCGAAGCTGTGGGCGAACGCGACGCGGCTCGACGGCGTCGGATAGGCATGGCGGTAGGCGGCCGGCTGGATGTATGCGATCGCCCCGAACAGGTATGCGAACGAGATAGTGCGCACCCGCGCGTCACGCATCGCCCGGCGCGCGACCGACGCTGCCGGGCTAGCCGCCGACATCACCCCCGGGGCCTTCGTAGTGGTGCAGAAAGATCTCCTCGAGCGATGGCTCGCGGCTCGTGAGGGTCGCGACCGGGTGCGCGGCCAGCATCGCGATCAACGGGCCGATGCTGCCCGAAACCTCGAATCGCAGCGCCTTGGGGCCGGCACTCGACACCTCGACCCCCGCCAGCGCGGGCAGCTGCGGAGCCGGTTCGGTGAATGTCACCTCCACCGTCTGCGCGCTGAGATGACGGAGCTCCTGCAGTGTGCCCTGGTCGACCAGCCTGCCGTCTCTGAGGATTCCGACCCGGTCGCAGACAGCCTCCACCTCGCTGAGGATGTGCGACGACAGAAAGACGGTCTGCCCGCGTTCGCTGGCCTCCTTGACGCATTCGCGGAATGCCATCTCCATCAGCGGGTCGAGCCCGCTCGTCGGCTCGTCGAGCAGCAACAGGCTCGCGCGTGTGGCGAGCGCCGCGATCAGCTGCACCTTCTGGCGGTTGCCCTTCGACAGCGCCCGGATCTTCTTGCGGGTATCCAGCCGGAAGCGCTCGACGAGGACATCGCGATAGGCGACGTCGGTGCCGCCGTGCAGGCGGCCCAGGAACTCGAACGTCTCGGCGCTCGTCAGCGCCGGCCACAGGAACGGCTCACCCGCGACGTAGGCGACGCGCCGGTGCGCGCTCACCGGATCGCCCCACGCATCGAGGCCGAACAGCCTGGCCCGGCCGCTGCTCGGTCGGTGCAGGCCCAGCAGCAGACGGATCGTGGTGGTCTTGCCCGCGCCGTTGGGACCCAGATAGCCGTACACCTCACCCGCCTCGACGGTCAAATCGAGCCGGTCGAGCGCCACTGTGCTGCCGTAGCGCTTGCAGAGCGCCTCGGTGTGGATCACCGGCTGCATTGACGGATCTTCGGTCACCTCTCCCACCCGGCGTCGGCAAAGTGCGGTCGCGACAGCGGAAACTATGCAAGACGTCGGTCGCGAGCAGTTGCGATCATGCGTGCGATGCCGGAGACAGTGGATCTCAGCGCCAAGCAGTACGAGAAGGAGCTGCTGCGACTGCAGACCGAGCTCGTGTACATGCAGGAGTGGATCGTCGACACTGGACGGCGGCTCGTGGTGCTGTTCGAGGGCCGCGACACCGCCGGCAAGGACGGCGTCATCAAGCGCGTCATCGCCTTTCTGAATCCGCGCACCTGCCGGGTGGTCGCGGTTCCCACGCCCGGCGAGCGGGAGCGCACGCAGTGGTACTTCCAGCGCTACGTGGCTCACCTGCCGTCTGCAGGGGAGATCGTGCTGTTCGACCGCAGCTGGTACAACCGCGCGGGTGTCGAGCGGGTGCTCGGCTTCTGCACCGAGCCCGAGTACGAAGAGTTCCTGCGCTTCTGTCCGTTCTTCGAGCAGGCCCTGCAGAACGACGGGATCATGCTGGTCAAGTACTGGCTGTCGGTAAGCGATGAGGAGCAGGAGCGTCGTTTCAAGAAACGACTGTCGGATCCGCGCAAGCGCTGGAAGTTCAGCCCGACCGATCTGCAGGCTCGCTCGCGCTGGGTCGACTACGCCGAGGCCAAGGACCGGATGTTCGCCTACACCGACACCGAGCAGAGTCCCTGGCACGTGGTTGAGGCGGACGACAAGCGGGCCGCGCGCCTGAACCTGATCAGCCACCTGCTCTCGCAGGTTCCCTATGAGCACCTCGACAAGGCAAAGCCGGTCAAGCTTCCGCCCAGGCAGCGCCGCACCTACCTGCGGCCGGCGAAGGGAACGGAGCGTCTCGTTCCGGCTCGCTACGCGGTTCGCTCCCGCTGATTCCTGAGGCCGTGCGCGCTGTAGCGTTCGCGCGATGCAAGAGATCCTCACGGACACCTACCACTGGGCCGCGATGCACCCGCGGATCCACATGGAGGTGTCCTCCTACTGGCTCGATGACAGCGGCATCCTCATCGACCCGCTCGTTCCGCCTGAGGTCGGGATCGAGTGGTTCGAGCAGCGATCGACGCCTCCGGCGGAGATACTGCTATCGAATCGTCACCACTATCGCGACAGTGCGCGCTTTCAGGCCATGTACGGCTGTCCGGTGTACTGCAACCGCGCCGGGCTGCACGAGTTCAGCCACGGCGAGCGCGTCACCGGGTTTGATCCGCGCGACTCCCTCCCGGGCGGCGTCAGTGCCCAGGCGGTGGGGGGGCTGTGCGCTGACGAGACCGCCCTATACCTCCCTTCCAGACGCGCCCTGGTCATCGCCGACGGTGTCGTCCGCGGAGGCCCGCAGGGACAGACAGGCCCGCTCGGATTCGTGCCCGATGCACTCATGGACGACCCTCCCGAGACGAAGCGACACCTGCTCGGCGCATTCGCCAGGCTGCTGGGCGAGCTCGACTTCGAGCACCTGCTGCTCGCCCACGGTGGCCCCGTTGTGAGCGATGGCCGAGCGCAGCTCGAGGAGTTCGTCGAATCCGGCGGGCGCACCGCGTTCGAGCTGTAGGCCCAAAATTGGCAGCCGATCAGGCGTTGCATCCTGCGGGTCAGTAGGTTTCCGTCGACGATGACGGCTCTCCTCGGCCCACGCCGGCGTTTGCTGGTCGTAGTCTTCAGGCCATGACCCCCGCAGGCTCCCCTTCGGACAAGCTGCGTGTGATCGTCGCGGGAGGAGGCGTCGCGGCGCTTGAGACCGTGCTGGCACTGGCCGATCTCGCCCCGGAACGTACTGAGGTGACCGTGCTCGCGCCAAACAGCGAGTTTGTCTACCGACCCATGACGGTCCGTGAGCCGTTTGCGTACGGAGCGGCAAGCCGATACCCGCTGGCGCCGATCGTGGCTGACGCCGGCGCGCGGCTGCTCGCTGATGAGCTCGTCTGGGTGGAGCCGGCAAGCCGGACCATCCACACCCAAGGGGATGAGCCGATCGAGTACGACGCCTTGATGCTAGCGCTCGGGGCCAGGGCCACCGAGCGCTACACGCACGCCGTGACGATCGACGACCGTCGCATGGATGAGACCCTGCACGGGCTGATCCAGGACGTCGAGGGCGGCTACGTCCGCAGCCTCGCGTTCGTCTCTCCCGGGCGGATGGCCTGGCCGCTGCCTCTGTACGAGCTCGCGCTGATGACCGCCGCACGCGCCTACGACATGGGCATGGAGCTGTCCGTGACCATCGCCACACCCGAGGATGCCCCCTTGGCGATCTTCGGGGCAGCGGTAAGCGATGCTGTGAGCGAGCGGCTCGAGAAGGCCGGTATCCAGATGATCAGCTCCGCCTATGCCGAGATCCCCGCACAGGGAGAGGTCGTGATCAATCCGGGCGACCGCCGCCTGCGGGTCGACCGCGTGATTGCCCTGCCAGAACTCTACGGGCCTCCTGTACACGGCATCCCGCTGGGAGACCACGGCTTCATCCGCATCGACTCCCATGGGCAGGTGCCTGATGCCGGTCCGATCTTCGCCGCCGGTGACGCGACCGACTTCGCCGTCAAGTACGGCGGAATCGCCGCCCAGCAGGCCGACACCGCAGCACAGGCGATCGCCGCCCTTGCCGGAGCGGCGATCACGCCCGAGCGGTTCCATCCCGTGATCCACGGCATGCTCCTGACCGGCGGCAAGCCCCTGTATCTCACTGCGCAGATCACCGGCGGGCAGGGATTCAGCTCTGAGATCGCGGACGAGCCCACCTGGTCCCCGGCGAGCAAGATCACCGCGAAGTACCTTGCGCCGCGGCTTGAGAGGTACGACCGCGAGGCCGCCTCCGCGCAGTGAGCGGGCCAATCCGCCTGCGGGCGGAGCTGCACGCCCGCGCGGCGTCGACGCGGGCCGGCTCGCAGGTCCGCTTCGCAGGTCCCGTTGTGGACGACGTCTGTCGTCCTTTCAGGGACGACACCATGTCGTCCCTTTGGGGCATTCGTCCAAGCTTCCGATAGGCCGATAAAGCCCCAACCCCAAGCGGCCGACTCGCCCATATGAGCATGGTGACCGTCACGGCAACGCGGTTGCGAAGGACGCGGCGCACGCTCGCGAGCGCTCCTTCCCACAGGGACCTCGAGCCCTCCCCCTCCCAACAGGCGCCCG
>Ga0302326_10009419_pt1 | contig 21350 bp, 23 predicted proteins | sample Palsa_T0_3_FD_202264 | JGI IMG/M metagenome (GOLD analysis project Ga0302326, IMG submission 202264) | Peat permafrost microbial communities from Stordalen Mire near Abisko, Sweden - Palsa_T0_3 | ecosystem: Environmental > Terrestrial > Soil > Palsa > Peat permafrost | place: Sweden: Abisko... | reverse complement strand
CCTCGAACTTGAGAATGTCGCGGCGCGACATCGGCAAGAAATCCTGCACATGCTCGGCGGCGCGGAACACCACGGCCTTGCCGAGTTTGAGCGCGGTGTCGACATCCGCAAGCACGATCGCCGCTGCGCCGTCGGAGACGAGCGAGCAGTCGGTGCGCTTGAGCGGCCCGGCGACGCGCGGGTTCTTTTCGCTTTCGGTCCGGCAAAACTCGTAGCCGAAATCCTTGCGGATTTGCGCATACGGATTGCCGACACCGTTCTTGTGATTTTTCGCCGCGATCTGCGCCAGCGCATCGGATTGATCGCCCCAGCGCTGGAAATAAAGTCCGGCAATCTTGCCGAAAATGCCGGCGAAGCCGCCCTCGATATCGGCTTCTTCGCGGACATACGAGGCCTTCAAGAGGTTGCGGCCGATTTCGGCCGCAGGCGTCGTCGTCATCTGCTCGGCGCCGACGACCAGCACGATGCGCGCCGCGCGCGCCGCAATTGACTTGAGCCCTTGATGGACGGCGGCCGACCCTGTTGCACAGGCGTTTTCGACGCGCGTGGCGCGCTTGAAGCGCAGATCGGGAGAGGCCTGCAGGACCAGCGAGGCGGTGAAATCCTGGGCCGAGAAGCCGGCGTTGAAGTGGCCGAGCACAATTTCGTCGACGTCTTTAGCCTCGACGCGGGCATCGGCAAGCGCCTGCGTCGCCACTTGCACAATCAGGCTTTCCACAGTTTCGCCGGCAAGTTTGCCGAACGGCGTATGCGCCCATCCCACAATGCAGGCCGTCATGATCGCTCCCTTTGCCGAATTTTCGACGCTTTTCCTTGGCTAGCCGCGACGCGTGAGTTTCGCGTCACTCAACCTTAACCGGATTCACCTTTGCCTTCGAGCCTCTGTTACGGTTAGATAGTTGTCCACTTGGGCCTGCGAAACCTTCCGCAGACCCGCTGCACCCCTTTCGCCGGTTTCGACCAACGGCGGCGACCAATCGAGCGGGCCACCGCGCGTGAATCAAAAGCGAACACTCCACACGCTGATATTGGCGCTTGGGCTGGGTCTGCTCTGCATCGCGGCTTCGCCGCCTCCGGCGGCGCATGCCGAAGCGACTATCCTGGTCGAAGCCGACACCGGCAAAGTGCTCGAAGCCGAAAACGCGACCTATCCCTGGTATCCCGCGTCGGTGACGAAACTGATGACCGCTTATGTCACCTTGAGCGCGATCAAGGCGGGCCACATTACGCTCGACAGCTTGTTCACGGTGTCGCATACCGCAGCCGCCCAATCGCCGACCAAGATGGGCTTTCCGCCCGGGACCCAGGTGACGGTCGACAATGCGCTGAAAATGCTGATGGTGCATTCGGCCAACGACATGGCGGTGGTGCTCGCCGAAGGCGTTTCCGGCTCGATCGAGAATTTCGCCGACGAGATGACGCGGACCGCGCGCCAGCTCGGCATGACGCAATCGAATTTCGTCAATCCGAACGGCCTGCCGGCGGACGGCCAAATCACCTCGGCGCGCGATCTCGCCATCCTGGCGCGCGCGCTTATTCATGACTTCCCGGAATACGGCCCCTACTGGCACATCGCCAACATCAAATTCGGCCGCCGGATCATCCACAACACAAATTCGCTGGTCGGCCGCTATCCCGGCCTCGACGGCATGAAGACCGGATTCATTTGCGCCTCTGGCTTCAACGTTGTCGCCACGGCGACGCGCAACGGCAAGCGGCTCATTGCCGTGGTGCTTGGCGCGCCGTCGTCGCCGGCGCGCGCGATCAAGGCCGCCGAGCTTTTGGAACGAGGCTTCACGCAGAACCCGCTCGGCTGGCTCACGCCGGCCTTAGGCTCGGTCACCGCATTGACGCCGGTCAACGCCGATCCTCCAAATCTGCATGACAGCGTGTGCGGTCCGCATAAGAAGCGCGCGCCTGCCGAGGAAGAAGAAGAGGCCGGCAGCGAACCCAATTCCGGCGGCGTCGACACGCCGTTCTCGGCGCTATTGTCGAGCCTGCGCGCCCCAACCCCGAAAGGCGCCGCGCTCCTCTCCGACTATGGCAGCGAACCGCCGGTCGTCGTCTATACCGGCCCGACGCGCACGCCTGGCGAGGTGGCCAAGCTCAATGCCATAGAGCCTGCGGCCCCTCACAAGAAAAAAGCCGGGGCAAAGACCGCGGCGGCAAAGCCGGACGACAAACCCGCGGACGAAAAGGCGCCGGACGGAAAAGCCGCCGAACACAAATCGGCACAGCCGGCCAAAACCACATCGGTAGTGGAAAAGCCGGAAAAATCGAAAAAGCCGCAGAAGGCGGAGCCGGCGGCGAAGCCCGCTGCAACGACACAGTAAAGCGTCGCTCGACCCACGCTTACGAGCGTTTTGGCCTCTCAGTCGTCCGTGCTTTGGCCGGCGCCCTCCGCGGCACACCGCCAGCTTGGCAAAAACAGCAAAATCTTGATCTTTTGCCGACGCGTTTTGGTTGAAACCATTCGCGGCGGCAAAATCAAAAGCCGAAATTTTCACCCTACTTATCGTATAGACTTTATATCACTCGAAGAGGACGGTGCATGAGATCATGGCAGCGCACCGCAACATTTCTGGCCTTCGCGTTGGTCTCGGGCGTTTTGGTATTTGCCGGCCACTTTCACACCTCGTCTGCGCCCGGCGTCGACGCCAAGTTCGCCGCGGCCGAGAAGTGACAAGCGAGGCGTCAATGGCTGTCAGCGGCACCATTCCTCCGGTGATCGGACGTGTCGGAGCTTCGGATGGTTTTTTCCGGTTTTAATCTGCTTTACTCAGTCTCGGGTTTCTTTGTCGGCATGCTGGTCGGATTCACTGGCGTCGGCGGCGGCGCGCTGATGACGCCGTTACTCGTATTGTTGTTCGGCATCCACCCGGCGACGGCGGTCGGCACGGATTTGCTCTACGCCTCGGTCACCAAGACCGCCGGCACGGTGGTTCATGGGCTGAGCGATACCGTCGATTGGACGATCACGCGGCGGCTGGCGCTGGGCAGCGTACCGGCCACGGCGCTGACGCTCGCCTTGCTCGCGTATTTCAGTCGCGGGACGGGCGAGGGCGCCAGCGGATTAATCACGACCGTATTGGGTTTCGCGCTCATTCTCACGGCCATCGCGCTGGTGTTTCGCAAACGCATTCTCGACTTCTTCGCCAACCGCGTCGGCGCATTCGAACCGGGACAAGCCAAGACGCTGACGATCGGGCTCGGCGCCGTGCTCGGCGTCCTCGTATCGCTGTCTTCGGTTGGCGCCGGCGCGATCGGCGTCACGGTGCTGTTGATCCTTTATCCGCGGCTGCCGGTGGCGCGCATTGTCGGCTCGGACATCGCTCACGCCGTGCCGCTGACGCTGATAGCCGGCATCGGCCACTGGTTCCTCGGCTCCATCGACTGGGTCTTGTTGGTATCGCTGCTGGTCGGGTCGATCCCCGGCATTACCATTGGCAGCTATATCGGCGCGCGCATTCCCGATCGCGTGCTCCGCCCGATCCTTGCCTCGACGCTGGCGGTGGTCGGCGGGCGATTGGTGTTTTAGGCAGCGGCGCTCGCCGCGCCTCGTTCACGCCGCGCGATGCAATGGCGCATCCGTCACTTTTTGCAACGCCTCGAATGCCAGCCCGGGCGCCGTCTCGCGGACGGCGAAGCCTTTCGCGGTGACATCGAGCACGGCAAGGTTGGTGTAGACACGCGTGACCGCGCCGGGCGCCGTAAGCGGATAAGTGCAGCGGCGTACAAGTTTGCTTTCACCCGATTTGGTCGTGTGGTCCATCAGCACCCATACTTGTTTGGCGCCGACGGCGAGATCCATCGCGCCGCCGACCGACGGCATGTCGGTTGGCGACATCGACCAATTGGCGAAATCGCCGTTCTCGGCGAGCTGAAAAGCGCCGAGGATGCACAGGTCGAGGTGACCGCCGCGGATAATGGCGAAACTGTCGGCATGGTGCATGTAGGCACCGCCCGGACGGAGCGTGACATATTTTTTGCTGGCATTGATCAGCCAGCGATTGATCTCGTTCGGCCCGGGCTCCGGTCCCATGCCGAGAATACCGTTCTCCGAGTGGATAATGACTTCGCGCTCGGCCGGCACGTGGTTGGCGACGAGCACCGGAATGCCGATGCCGATATTGACGTAAGAGCCTTCGGGAATATCGCGCGCGGCGTTCGCCGCGATTTGGTCGCGCGTCCACGGCCGGCAACCTGATTGCGGCGGCCGGGCAGCGCGCGGATCGGTCTTCCCATCGGCTTCCATCACGTCACCGTCGGTTCGCCATAAGGCACGTGCACCACGCGCTGCACGAATATTCCGGGCGTCGGCACCTTCTCGGGGTCGAGCGCGCCGAGATCGACAATGTGCTGCGCCTGGGCGATCGTCAACTTGGCGGCCATCGCCATCACCGGATTGAAATTCCGCGCCGACGAGCGGTAAGTCAGATTGCCCCAGCGGTCCGCTTCCCAGGCTTCGATCAGCGCGACGTCGCCGGCAAGCGCGGTTTCCAGCACATATTGCCGGCCGGAAAACTCGCGCAGCTCCTTGCCCTCGGCGAGCAGCGTCCCCACCGAGGTCGGCGTGTAAAAGGCCGGAATGCCGGCGCCGGCGGCGCGCATGCGCTCGGCCATGGTGCCTTGCGGCATCACTTCAAGCTCGATGCGGCCGGCGCGATAAAGCTCCTCGAACACAACCGGGTCGCTGGTGCGCGGATAGGAGCAGATGATCTTGCGCACGCGGCCGACTTCCATCAGCCGCGCCAAGCCATTATGGCCGACACCGGCATTGTTGGCGACCACGGTCAAATCCTTGGCGCCCTGCTCGATCAAACCTTCAATCAAGGCGTTGGGCTGACCAATGCTGCCGAACCCGCCGATCAGAACAAGCGAGTCATCGCGGATGCCGGCCATCGCCTCCGCCATGTTTTGCACGATCTTGTTGATCATTGGCGGACCCAAAAGAAAATTTAGGCCGGCGCGAACATCGGCACCGGCTGGCCGTTCTCACTTTCCTTGAACACCAATGCGACCGCCTGCCCGACGGAGAGCTTGTCGAAATCGCAATCGACGATGTTGGTCAGCATGGTCGGGCCTTCGGCGAGCGTCACGTGCGCGATGGCGTAAGGCTCGCTGACGCGGCGCATGACGCTGAACGTATAGATCGTGCCGCGGCCGCTTCCCTGCCGCCACTCGATGTTGTCGCTTGTGCAAAACGGACAGATGGCGCGCGGATACCAATGCGCGCGGCCGCAGGCGGTGCAAAACGGCACCAGAAAACGGCCTTCGCGCGCCGCCTGCCAAAAGGGCTGGGTCTCGGAAGTTACGACCGGCGAAGCGATCTTGCGCGGCATCTGCTACTCGCGTTCCATGATCAATGTTGCGCTGCCGTGGCGGGTGGCGAGTTGGAATCCGGTGCCCTGCGCCAGCGCCAGATCGCAATTCTTTACCTGCACGGCCGGATGGGCTTCGCCGCGCAACTGCCGCACCGCTTCGATGATTTTGGTCATGCTGCCGCGATTGGCCGGATGATTGTTGCACAAGCCGCCGCCGTCGGTGTTGAACGGAAGCGTGCCGACGCCGGAAATGAGGTTGCCGTCGGCGACGAACTTGCCGCCTTCGCCCTTGGCGCAAAAGCCGAGGTCCTCGATCTGCATGACCACCGTGATGGTGAAGCTGTCGTAGATCGAAGCATATTTGATGTCCGCCGGCGTGACGCCCGCCTCGGTAAACGCGATGGGGCCCGAGCGCGCGGCGCCGGAGGTGGTGAGGTCGAAGGTGCCGCCGGCCAGATGCTTCACCGCTTCGCCAGCTCCGATGATCTTCACCAACGGCCGGTTCAGCCGCTTGGCGATCTCCGGCCGCACCACGACGATCGCGCCGCCGCCATCGCTGATGACGCAGCAATCAAGCCGGTGCAGCGGATCGGCAATCAGCGGCGAATTGAGCACATCCTCGACGGTCACGATTTCGGGCAGCATGGCGTGCGGGTTGTGCTGCGCATGATGCGAGGCCGCGACCTTGACCCAGGCGAGCTGCGCGCTGGTAGTGCCGTAATCGTGCATGTGCCGCATGGCGCACATGGCGTAGCCGTTGGCCGTGGTGATGGCATAGGGTATCTCCCAGCCGGCCTCCGGCTGGTTCGGATCGCGCGCGCGTGGCGCGGTGCCGGTAGCCATGCCTTCGCTACGCGGGCGCCCGGCGAGCGTGATCAGCGCCACGTCACACTTGCCGGCGGCAATAGCCTCGGCGGCGTGCGCGGCCAGCGTAATGTACGACGTGCCGCCGAGTTCGGTCGACTCGGCGTGGCGAAGTTTCAGGTTCATATATTCCGCCATCGAGGCGGGTCCCGGTCCCGGCGCGTCGCCGGAGCAGAAATAACCGTCGACGTCGTCACGCGTCAGGCCGGCATCCTTAAGCGCGCCGTGCGCGACTTCGCCATGGAGTTGTGCCACCGTCTTGTCCGGCGCATGCCGCGTCGGGTGCTCGAAGGCGCCGGCAATGTAGGCTTTACCCTTGATGGTCATGCGGCGGGGGCGTTCCTGGAAGGTGACACCATATCGGTGTCTAGCGCGACCTCCAACACCCGCACCGCAGCCTTCCCTGCCGGTGACTACCGGAGTGCGCAGCTATTGGGGTAAAACCGGCAGAGGTCAGCCATGAAGCGCGCACGCGACATCAAAGCCGCCGGACATTGGGATGAGGCGAAGGCCGTCGACGCGGTCGCGCTCGACGCGCATGACCGCCATCGCCGCCGCGTCATGCTGAGCGGCGAGCGCGGCACAAAATTCCTGCTCGATCTTCCGCAAGCCACCGCGCTGCGCGACGGCGACGGCCTGGTGCTCGACGACGGCGCGATCGTCCGCGTCATTGGGCGGCCCGAGCCGCTGGTTGAAATCGCCGCTGCGAATGCTCACGATCTGGCACGCCTCGCGTGGCATATCGGCAATCGTCACGTCGACGTCCAAATCGTCGGCGAGCGACTGCGCATCCGGCGCGATCACGTTATCGAAGATATGCTGCGCGGGCTCGGCGCACGGCTGACGCCGGTCGAAGCGCCGTTTGATCCCGAGCGCGGCGCCTACGATCATCGCCATGACCACGACGGTCACGAGCATGACTAAGGCGCTCGTCCGCTCGTCCCCGCGAAAGCGGGGACCCAGCAAAAGAAAAAGGCGCTTGGATTCCCACTTGCGCGGGAATGAGCGAAGCAAATCTGCCGCTGGTTCGCTCGACTCAGCCGCGGCGCTGTACCGCCTCATAGCCTGGATGTCGCCGGCCTATCCGATCGGCGCATTTTCCTATTCCGCCGGCATCGAATGGGCGGTCGAAGCGGGCGATATCGCCGATGCCAAGACGCTGCGTGAATGGCTCGCGGTGATGATCGCCGAAGGCGCCGGCTTTGCCGATACCGTGTTGTTCAGCCACGCTCACGAGGCGATCGCGGCAAATGACGACGCGGCGCTTCGCGGTGTTGCCGAGCTTGCCGCGGCGCTCGTGTCATCGAAGGAGCGTTTCTTGGAAACGACGGCGCAAGGCCGCGCATTCCTGGAGACGACGCAGGCCGCATGGCCGACGCCGGCGCTCGCGCGCGTCGAAGAGGTGTGGAGCGGGCCGATCGCGCTGCCGGTCGCCGCCGGCGCCGCGTGCGCCAGCCACGCTATCCCTCGCGAAACGGCCGTGCGCGCGTTCTTGCAGGCATTGACCGCGAACTGGATTTCTGCGGGCGTACGGCTCGTTCCGCTCGGGCAGACCGACGGTCAGCGCGCCCTTGCCGCGCTCGAAGATGTCGTGGCGGCGAGTGCCGCGCGGGCGCTGACAACGCCGCTCGACGAACTCGGCACTTGCGCTTTCCGGGCCGACATCGCCGGCATGAAGCACGAGACCCAATACACCCGATTGTTCCGCTCTTAGCTGCCGGAGGAAAAATGGTTCAGCTTGTCGGCGGCGATATCAAAACCCGCGAGGTGCTCGACTGGAAAGGCATCCATGTCCTGCACGGCGTCATGTCCACATGTTCGAAGAAGCTGCGAATTTTTCTCAATCTGAAGGGCATTGAATGGCAGTCACACGTCGTGGACCTGCCCAACAACGCCAACATGAGCGCGTGGTACCTCGGCATCAATCCGCGCGGCCTCGTGCCGGTCCTGATTGACGACGGCGCGGTCCACATCGAGAGCAATGACATCATCACCTATCTCGAAAAGAAGTTTCCGCAGCCGCAATTGATCCCCGCCGGCTACGAACACGAAGTGGCGAAGCTGTTGCACCACGAAGACGAGCTGCACCTCGACATCAGGACGCTGAGCTTTCGCTTCGTGTTCAATCCCGACAGACCGCGTAAATCGACCTCCGACTTGCAGAAATACAAACTGGGTTCGGGCACGGTCGGCGGCCGTCAGGACACGGAGATCGATAAGCAAATCGAGTTCTGGAGCGGCTACGCCGAGCACGGCATCACCGATCAGCAGGCGCGCGCCTCGGCATTGAAGTTCCAGGCCGAATTCGGCGATCTGGACAAGAAGCTCGCAGACCAGCCTTATCTGATGGGCGATAAGCTCACCGTGCTCGATATCGCCTGGTTCATCTATGTCGATCGCTTGACGCTCGCCGCCTACCCGTTCAAGCGCTTGCATCCGCACGTCTCCGATTGGTTCGCGCGGCTGATGCAGCGTCCGGAATTCGCCAAGGAAGTCACGCTGCCGCCACAGGTCAGCGAGGGTTTTGCCGCCACGCGACGCGCGCATGCGCAAGCCGGCAAGTCGCTGGAACTGGTCGCCGGCTTTTGATCGGAGTCAAAGATGTCCGCTAACCACGGTCCATTGCGCGTCGGCGTCGGCGGGCCGGTCGGCTCCGGAAAAACCGCGCTGATGGACGCGCTCTGCAAGCGGCTGCGCGACCGCTATGAGATTGCCGCCATCACCAACGACATCTACACCAAATGGGACGCCGAATATCTGGTGCGTTCCGGCGCGCTCGTTCCCGATCGCATCGCCGGCGTGGAAACCGGCGGCTGCCCGCACACTGCGATCCGCGAGGATGCCTCGGCCAATCTCGCGGCGATCGCCGACATGCGGCAGAAATTCCCCGCGCTTGATCTGGTGCTGATCGAATCCGGCGGCGACAATCTCGCGGCGACCTTCTCGCCCGAGCTTGCCGACCTCACCATCTATGTCATCGACGTGGCGGCGGGCGACAAGATCCCGTCGAAGGGCGGCCCGGGCATCACGCGCTCGGACCTCCTGGTCATCAACAAAGTCGATCTCGCGCCTCATGTCGGCGCCTCGCTCGAAGTGATGGACCGCGAGTCGAAGAAGATGCGCGGCCAGCGCCCGTTCGTGTTTACAAATTTGCGCGCCGGCCAAGGCGTCGCCGAGATTGCAAGCTTCATCGAGGAGAAAGGCGGCCTCTCGGCGGCGTGACTTGCGATCGTCTCGGTCTTCAGCTCATCCGTTCGACCCATTGAGCGCGCGACGGCCCCGGCTCGAAGGGATCGCCGAAATACTGGGTCTCCCGGGCAACCTTGCCGTCTTTGAACTCCATGATGCTCACCGTGTAGGACGGTTTGCCGTCGTAGGTGAGGATGAATTCACTGACCCAAAGCTCGCCAACGCCAAGTATGCGCCGCACCGTAAAGCGTTTCTTGTTCGGCTGCGCAAAGCGCGAAGCTTGAATGTTGCGCCGGCCGCGGATGCGCTCGCCGGACTGCGGGTATTCGAGCACCGCATCGTCCCGGTAAATGTCATGCTCGGTCTCGAAATCATTTGCGTCCGAGGCGGCCCAGTGGCGATCTAATGCGGCTCGAATGGTCCGGTCGTCATTCATGCCTTCTCTCCCTTCGCAACGCCCGGGGCGCTACCTTACATCCAAACCGGCGACTTTGCGGCGTCGAAGCCGCAAGTCATCGCCGACCTCATTGCCAAGGCTGCGACCAGCGTGGGCGCCAAAGAATCAAGCAACTGACCAGAGGCAACTGGCTTCGAAATTGCCGTCGGCCTTTAACCGAAGGCCGGTGGTTTTTTGTTTTGGGGTGGCGGCAGAGGCTTCTGTCCGGATGCGACCGATTATCGCGCGATAACGTAAACGGATTTACGAAAGAATGGGATATTTTATGTCTTTAGATCAATAGGTTATGGGCGTCTTACTTTTTCCTTTTATGCGACTTTTGTGCGGCGCACAAAATCCTAGCTTTTCGGGTCACAATGCGTTAGCAGCGGCCCTTCTTCCGAACAAAAGAGGGGAACTTTTCAGAATGAAAATGATGTTTGCTGCGTGTCTCGTTCTCGGCGCCTTGAGCACAAGCGCCGGCGCTGTTGATATGGCCGAACTTGCGCCCTGCAAGCCGGCTGCAGCCCGGCTGTGTGACCGCTCCGCCGGCATGACCTGGAGCAACTTGCTCCAATGTGGCGCGACATTGGCCGCCCAAAGCTGGCGCGTTAGCAATTCATGCCGCGAAGTATTGCGAAAGTACGGCCAGCTGTAACCGTCCTTCGTGCTGATTGCAGTAACAAGAGCCCCGGCCGCTGCGCTGGGGCTTTTCTTTTAAGCACGGACCGCAAAAATTTCTTCCGGCCGCCGCGAATAAATCGCGCCTTCGCCCGGTCTCCTCCCTGAAAGCCCAAAGACCGCCCCGGTTTCCCGCGGCGGGCGGCTTAAAGGAGATCGGCAGTGAGCGAATTTGATCGTGATAACAGCCCCAATCGCCGCAAGGTTCTGGAATGCATGACCTGGGTCGGCACCGGGGTGCTGTGGACGATTTCCGGCGGCGTGCCCCATTCCATCGGCCTCATCGGAGAAGCCGGGGCCGCCGGAACGCGCGGGCTTACTTTCGCGCAGATCAGCGACAGCCATGTCGGGTTTGACAAGCCGGCCAATCCGAATGCGCGCGGTACGCTGGAGGAGGCGATCGCCAGGATCAATGCGCTGCCGGAAAAGCCGGCCTTCATGATTCACACCGGCGATATCACGCACCTGTCGAAGGAAAAAGAATTCGACGACGCCGACAGCATCATCTCGCAGTCCCGGCTTGACGTGCACTACGTGCCGGGCGAACACGATTTTCTCGACCCTGAGCAGAAACTCTACCGCGAACGCTACGCGCGGGCGGCCAAGGGCACCGGCTGGTACAGCTTCGACGCCAACGGCGTGCACTTCATCGGGCTGAACAATGTCGTCGATCTCAAAGCCGGCGGCCTAGGCAATCTCGGCGCTGACCAGCTCGAGTGGCTGGAGGACGACGTCAAGAGCCGCTCGGCGTCGACGCCGATTGTCGTCTTCGCGCATATCCCGCTGTGGACCGTCTATCAGGATTGGGGCTGGGGCACCGACGACGGCGCGCAGGCGCTGTCCTATCTCAAGCGCTTCGGCTCCGTGACTGTGCTCAACGGCCATATCCATCAAGTGATGCAGAAGGTGGAAGGCAACGTCACTTTCCATACCGCGCGTTCGACCGCCTTCCCGCAGCCCGCTCCAGGCGCGGCCGCGTCGCCCGGCCCGATGAAAGTCCCCGAGGAACAGTTACGGCAAATGCTCGGCATCGCCGACGTCACCCTGAAAGAGGCCGGGCAGCGGCTTGCCATCGTCGATTCACCGCTGAAGGCTTAAGGGGCGAACATGTTGCGTCATATCATCGCCGCCGCTGGGCTTGGCGGCCTCGCCGGCTTGGTCCTTGGGGCGGGCGTGCTGCTCGCCGCGCCCGCCGATCCTTCCGGCACCATTTCGATCGACAACTTCACCTTCGCGCCGGCGACGCTGACGGTGAAGGCCGGCGGCAGCGTCACCTGGATCAACAAGGACGATATTCCACACGCCATCGCGTCTGCGACCGGCGCATTTACGAAGTCGAAGGCGCTCGATACCGACGACACTTTCTCGTTCACTTTTACGACGCCGGGGACCTACAAATATTTCTGCTATCTGCACCCGCGGATGGTCGGCTCAATTGTGGTTGAGGCCGCGACCGGTAGCGCCGCCACGCAATAATGTTACAAAGGCTGTCACCACATGATCCTTGGAATGCCGGGCTTCATAGAATGGCAAAGGATGAAGCGGCCGAGCACGAGCGGATGCGGCGTTTTCGCGACGCCGCCCTGCCCTATCTCGACGACGCGTTCACGCTGGCGCGCTATCTCGTCCGCGACGCGGCCGACGCCGAGGATGCGGTCCAGGAATGCTACTTGCGGGCGCTGCGCCATTTCGACAGCTATCGCGGGCCGGCGATGAAACCCTGGCTGCTCACGATATTGCGCAATGTCTGCAACGACGAATTTGCGCGGCGGCGCGACCGGGAAATTCCGACCGACCATTCGGAGGACGCAGAGGCAACCGACAAGATGCCGGTATGGCAGGAGGCGCAAGCCTCGCCCGAGGGCTTGATGTTAAAAGCGCAGGACGACGCCACCATCCGCCGCCTGGTCGCCGAACTGCCCGAGCCGTTTCGCGAGGCGATCGTGCTACGCGAAATCAACGATCTTTCTTATCAGGAGATCGCCGAGGTTTCCGGCGTGCCGGTCGGAACGGTGATGTCGCGGCTGGCGCGGGCGCGCGCGATCCTGCGCACGGCCTGGAATGCGGCGGAAAGCGCCGCGGCGCCATCCATCACTCCGGCAAGATGAAGTCATGTATTGCGCCGAATCCGAAGTTTTGCTCCACGCGCTGATCGACGGCGAGCTCGACGCCGGTCATGCGCGCGAGGTTGAAGCGCACGTCGCGACCTGCGCGGCTTGCGCCGAAAAGCTCGCTTCGTTCCGCGCGCTCCACCAAGCAATGAGCGGCGCCGCGCTGCGGGAGGCCGCGCCCGCACATCTGCGCAACCGCATCGAACAATCGCTGACGCCGCCGAAGCCGGTACCCGCTCCGGCGGCTACCGTCGTTCCGTTGCGGAGCGGCGTCCGGCCGACGCGGCGATCGTTCTTCGGCGGATTCGCCCTCGGCGCGGGCCTATCGGCAGCGGTTGCCGCCAGTCTCGTCCTCGCCATTGTTCCTAATAATCAGGGCCAGGAAATCGCCGACGATTTGTTGTCGGCGCACCTTCGCTCCCTCCAGGCCAATCATTTGCTGGATGTGGAAACCAGCGACCAGCATACCGTTAAGCCGTGGTTCAACGGCCGGATCGATGTTGCGCCGCCGGTGATCGACCTCACCGCAGAGGGCTTCACGCTACTCGGAGGCCGGCTCGATTACCTCGCCGGCGAACCGGTGGCCGCGGTCGTCTACCAGCGGCGCAAACACGTGATCAATTTGTTCATCGTCCGGCATTCGGCGGCGAAGCCCGCCGGCCCGGCTGCCGAAAGCATTCGGGGTTATAATATCCGCCACTGGTCGCAAAACGGCTTGGATCTATGGGCGGTCAGCGATCTCGCCGGCAGCGAATTGGACGAGTTCGTGCAAAAGATCGCGGGCAACTTGCGCGCGACCGGCGCCTCTTGAGGCGTCAGGTTCGACCCGCGCCAGCCGTTTTGCCGCTGCGGAAATCAATCATTCTTGATCGCCGCCTTCGCCTCGGCGGTCGCCGCACGGCGCATGTCTTCAAATAGTTGCCGGCCCGGCGCGATTTTCTGCTCTTCCGGAAAACCGGCAATGATGTCGTCGAACAGGCCCTGCACCTCGTCTTTGAACTCGCCGTGCGGAAGAATGTAGGCGTCGTTGCGTTGAATACCCAGCAACACCCGCTCGCCGAGTTCGATCGGATCCATGCCGTCGGCCATATCCGGGTTGAACAAATCCGGCTTTGCCGGATCGCCGACGCCATCGGGTTCGTGCCCGGGGCGATGCTGCTCCGCTTCCAAGATTTTCGTCCGCGTCATGCCGGGGCACAGGACGGACACGCCGATATTGCGTGCCCCTAACGCGAGCCGCAGTGAATCCGTCAAGCCGCGGACGGCGAATTTCGACGTCGCATAAAGTCCACCACCCGACGGCAGCGGAATAAGCCCGGCCATCGACGACGTATTGACGATGTGGCCACCTTCGCCGTGCGCGATCATTTTCGGGAGAAAACTCACAAGCCCGTTGACGACGCCGCCGAGGTTAGTGCCGAGCACCCAGTCCCAATCCTCATAGCTCGCGCTTTCGATCGGCAGGTTGCCGTAAACGCCGGCGTTGTTGCACAGCACGTGCACCTTGCCAAACACCCGCTCGGTTTCATCCGCAGCCGCGGCCATCGCGTTGCGGTCGGTCACATCGACCTTGATGAAGTGGTAGTCCCGGTTGGTGCTCTGGGCGAGGATGCGCGCCGCTTCGTCGAGGCGCTCTTGCAAAATATCGGCGATGACGACTTTCATCCCGGACTTGAGGAAGACCTGCGCCATACCGAAGCCGATGCCGCTGGCGCCGCCGGTGATAAACGCCACCTTCCCTTCGACGTGCTTCATGGCTTTTCCCCCCGCTTAATCGGCGACGCCGACCTGCATGCCGCCGTCGATGACAATCTGCGAGCCGGTGACGAAGCTCGACGCCGGCGACGCGAGAAACAGCGCCAGGCCCTTCATCTCTTCGGTCGAGGCGACGCGGTGCAACGGCACCACTTTGGAAAACCCTTCCTGCACTTCCTTGGTGTGGACATGGCCGCCGCCGATATTGGTGATGAACGGCCCAGGCGCGATGGCGTTGACGAGAATGTTGTATTTCGCAAGCTCCAGCGCCGCGTTGCGCATCAGATGCGCGGCGGCGGCTTTCGCCGCCATATACGCGGCGCCAATCGCGCCCTCGATGAGGAGTGCGGCGACCGAGGTCGTGACAATGATGCGCCCCGACTTGCGCGGCTTCATGTGTTTCGCCGCCGCCTTGATGGTGGTGAAGACGGAATTGAGATTGGTGTCGATGACGTGGTCCCACCGCTCATCGGTGTAATGTTCGATAGCGGCGTCCGGCGGACGCGTCTTGCGATCGAAGGTGATAAATCCCGGCCCCGGATCGATGCCTGCATTGGCGAAAGTCACGTCGAGGCGGCCGTACTTGGCCGCGACTTCGTCGAAAGCGTGATGCACCGCGGCGCGATCGGTGACATCGACCACCTTGCCGTCGACATCGTAGCCGAGCTTTCTGAGACGGCTGACCTCGCGGTCGATCCCGGGCGGATCGATATCGAGCATGGTCACGCGCGCGCCGTTCTCGGCAAGCACTTCGACGAAACACAAGCCAAGGCCGCTGGCGCCACCGGTGACGATCGCACCGTAGCCCTCGACCTTAAACATCTCCGCCGCTTTCATCAGTTCCCTCCCGTTTTTACTTCTATGGCTCGGTTATTTTGCAGCACCGCTATCGCCGGCCGACTTTCCCGGCCCCGACAACGTCAGTGGCTGATTTATTGTAATTACGCCCGACCGGTTTGTTTCCGCGCCGCTTCAAGATGCCCGTAGCTCTGCACCGGCGCGCACATCAGGAAGCGATAGCCTTCCTTGACGACACGCTCGACGTTGCCTTGCTCGACATGCGGGTGACCAACGACGACATTGTGCTTCTTGCAGGTGTCGACCACGCGCTTCATCCATTCCAACACGGTCTTGTGCTCGTATTGCCGCGGATAGCCGAGTTCCTGCGACAGGTCGCCTTCGCCGATCAGGATGGCGCCGACGCCCGGCACATTCTTCAATATGTCGTCGAGATTTTCCACGCCGCGCGTGTCTTCGATTTGGAGGATGCAGAAAATCTCCCCTTGCGGATTGAGCGGCCACACGTCGGCCTTCTGGTAATATTCCTGTTGGGTGAGGCCCCAATAACGCGCCGCCGTGGTCGGACCGTCGCCGCGGATGCCGGCGGGATGAAAGAACGACGCGTCGCTGAGCCTCGGATAGCGGCAGGCGCCGACCGCATTGGCCGCCTCTTCGACCGTCGAGATGTGTGGAAACACCACGCCGTAACAGCCGAGATCGAGCGCCTGCTTGGCCTGCCATTGCGCCATCTCGACGCCGTTGACCGGCACGCGCGCCATCGGCGTCACGCCCGGAGCTACAGACGCCGCTTTGGCGATCTGCGCGCGGTTGAGCATGTATTGCAGGCAATCGCGCAGCAACCGTCCGTCCCACGGCTGATGCTCCATCTCGAAGACGCAGCCGTCGAATTTCGACGCGCTGATCGTCACCGCGCTGTTGATCTCCGCGGGAGAGAAGCAGGTCAGCGCATGCTGGCCGGCTTCGAGCGCGCGGATGATGCCGTTCAATCGCGGTAATTCAGCCATTCCCCAATTCCCCCTACAAAGCGAAGTACCATCTTTGACCCTGCAACAACAGTCGTCATGCCCGGCCATAGCCGTTCGAAGAACGGCGTCGCTTCGCTCGCCTATGTGCCGGGCATCCACGTCTTACTACAACGAGCCCAACCAAGATGTGGATGGTCGGGCTAAAGGGCGTTCACGCCCGTCTTCGACGGGCTCATGCCCGTCCATGACGCGTCGTGGTACGGTTTGACAATCCCGCCGCGGACCCTAGCATCGAATCTCGAAAACAGAACGGCGATTTGAACATGATCATTGACTGCCACGGCCATTACACCACCGAGCCGAAGGATTTGCATCGTTTCCGCAAGGAACAGACGGCGGCCGCCAACGCCGCGGAAAAAACCGCGATGCCGTCGCGGGCTTCGCTCAAAATATCCGACGACGAGATTCGCGAAAGCATCGAGCAGAACCAGCTCAAGCTGCAGCGCGAGCGCGGCACCGATCTGACGATTTTCTCGCCGCGCGCCTCCGGCATGGGGCATCACGTTGGCGACGAGAGCGTCAGCCTCGAATGGTCGCAGATCTGCAACGATCTCATTGCCCGCGTGTGCACGCTGTTTCCGCAGAATTTTATCGGCGTGTGCCAATTGCCGCAGTCGCTGGGCGTACCGCCGCAACATTCCGCCGCCGAGCTCGAGCGCGCCGTCAAGGAGCTGGGCTTCATCGGCTGCAACCTCAATCCCGATCCCTCGGGCGGCTACTTCAACTCACCGCCGCTCACCGACAAGTCTTGGTATCCGCTCTACGAGAAGATCGTCGAGCTCGACGTCCCGGCAATGATCCACGTCTCCGGCTGCTGCAATCCGGCGATGCACACCACCGGCTCGTATTATTTGAACGCTGATACCATGGCGTTCATGCAACTCATCCTGTCCGACTTGTTCAAGGACTTCCCGACACTGCGGCTGATCATCCCCCATGGCGGCGGTGCCGTGCCATTTCATTGGGGACGCTTCCGTGGACTTGCGCTCAACAACGGGCGCCCCGAACTCGACGAAATCATCAAGAACAATATTTTCTTCGACACGTGCGTCTATCACCAGCCGGGCATCAATCTGCTCGCCGAAGTGGTGCCGGTCGACAATATCCTGTTCGCCTCGGAAATGGTCGGGGCGGTCAAGGGCGTCGACCCGAGAACCGGTTTCAACTTCGACGACACCAAGCGCTACGTCGACGCTTCGCCGCGGCTCGACGACGCCGGCCGGCGCAAGATTTTCGAGGGCAACGCACGCAGGGTTTATCCGCGCCTTAAGGCCAAGGCGCCGGCAAAAGCCGCGGTGTAAATCGTCGTTGCGAGGAGCGGAAGCGACGAAGAAATCCAATCGCCTATGCTTACAATGGATCGCTTCGCTGCGCTCGCGATGACGAGGAACCGGTAGAGCATCGCAGTGGCCAAAGCGCGCCCCAACCCGTCACAGACAAAATCGCATCTCGTGCGGTTCGGTCACCGCGAGATCGAGACGCTTGGCCTCGACCAGGGGTTCTGGACCGATCTCTATCACCGCTTGATGACCGTTTACTGGCCGGTGTTTTTCGGTTCGGCGGCGCTGATCTTTGTTCTCCTCAACGCAATCTTCGCGCTGTTCTATTCGTTCGGCGATAAGCCGATCGCCAACGTCACCGGCGAGCGCTATCTCGATCTGTTCTATTTCTCGATCGAGACGCTGGCGACCGTCGGCTACGGCGATATGCATCCGCAGACCGAGTACGGACATCTCATCGCCACCATCGAGATTTTCACCGGCATGTGTTTTCTCGCCGTGTTGACCGGCCTGGTGTTCGCACGCTTTTCGCGCCCGCGCGCGCGTTTCGTGTTCGCGACACATGCCGTGGTGACCCACCATGAGGGGCGGCCGACGTTGATGATCCGCACGGCCAATGCCAGACATAACTCGATCTCGCGCGCCACCGCGCGGCTGTGGCTCATTCGCGCCGAGCGAACCAAAGAAGGCGACCAGCTGCGCCGCTTTTACGATTTGAAACTCGAACGCAGCGAACATCCAATGTTTGTGCTGAGCTGGATGCTGTTTCACTACATCGACAAGGATAGCCCGCTTCACTGCGTGACCGAGACCGAGCTCGCCGAAGCTGACGCGCTGTTCGTGCTCAATGTCGGCGGGCTTGACGACAGCTCTGCCCAACAGCTTTACGCCCGGCATATTTATTCGTCGCGCGACGTGCGCTGGCACCATCGCTACGTCGACATCACCAGCATTTCACCGCAGGGCCGTTTCCTGCTGGACTACACGAAGTTCAACGACACCATCCCCGAGAAGTTGAGTCGCGAACCGCGTGTCGCGCCGTGAGCTTTTAGTATCCCTTGAGCTTCCGGTATCACCTTTGTGCCTTCTTGTTTTCGCGTGCCGCGCCGCCATCTGGTTCGGCAGAGTTTTATTGAGGTAGGTCAAAGGGGTTTACCGAGGGGTTCGCCATGTCCATCCGGCCCGTCAAACGCATCGTCTCATCGAAACCGACCATCGAGGGCGCCGGCGTCCACCTGCGCCGCGCTTTCGGCTTTGGCGATACCGCCGAATTCGATCCGTTTCTGCTGCTCGACGATTTCCGCAACGATCGGCCGGAAGAGTATCGCGCCGGCTTTCCCTGGCATCCGCATCGCGGCATTGAGACCATCACCTACGTGCTGGCCGGGACCGTCGAGCACGGCGACAGCCTCGGCAATCGCGGCAATCTCGACGCCGGCGATGTGCAGTGGATGACCGCCGGGCGCGGCATCATGCATCAGGAAATGCCGCTAGGAGACGCCAAAGGCCGCATGCACGGCTTCCAGCTTTGGGCCAATCTGCCGTCATCGCTGAAAATGACGGCGCCGCGCTATCAGGACATCAAGGCTGGCGAGATTCCCGAAATCGTCGATGACGATAGCACCCGCGTTCGCATTGTTTGCGGCGACTTCTGGGGCAAGCGCGGCCCGGTCGAAGGCGTCGCCGCCGATCCGCGCTATCTCGACATCACGGTGCCGCCGGGAAAGCGCAAGACCCTTCCGGTCGAACTCGAGCGCCACGCGTTCGCTTATGTGTTCGAAGGCTCGGGCAATTTCCGCGGCAGCTCGCAGCCGTTCGGCGTATTGACCGAGAAGAGTGACGGCGCCAACGAGATTTTGGTCCGCGAACAGATCGGCGATCGTTCGCTTGTCGTATTCGATTCCGGCGATGAGGTCACGGTGCGGGCCGGCGATCAAGGAATCCGCTTCCTGCTCGTGTCGGGCAAGCCGATCGAGGAGCCGGTCGCGTGGTACGGCCCGATTGTCATGAACACCCAGGCCGAATTGCAACAGGCGGTTGCCGAGCTGCGCAGCGGCACTTTCATCAAATAATTTTCGGCCGCCACTTGCATTGATCGCCGTTCGCCGTATCCCTACGCGGCATGAACAAAATCCTGGTTATCGACCAAAACGCGGCGATCTATCGTGATCGGTTACAGGCGGAATTCCCCGCGCTGCAAATCGTGGCGGATCGCGATGGCAAGAAGCTGCCCCAAGACCTCTCCGATATTGAGGTCTTGATCGGCTTCGCCATGGGATTGCCGCAAGATTTCTTCCGGCCGGCGACCGGACTGAAATGGTTGCAATGCCTGGCGACCGGGGTCGACCACTTGCTGCGCCGACCGGACCTCAACCCCGCCGTTATCTTGACCAGCGGCCGTGGCGTCCACGGCGCACCGATGCGCGAAACCGTGCTTTATCTGATGCAGGGCGTGAGCCGCAACGTCGCGCGGCTCGTCGAGGACAACAAGGCGCACATCTGGGAACGCCGGTTCTACAGTTTGTTGTACGGCAGGACCGCGGTTGTCGTCGGGATCGGCGTTGTCGGCATTGCCATCGGCCAGCTCCTGAAAGCCTTCGGCATGCGCGTCGTCGGCGTGACGCGCACGCCGCGCCAAGACGAAGGCTTCGACGACATGCTGCCCATGGCGCAATTGCCCGCGGCGGCCGCGCGCGCCGATTTTTTGATCAACGTCCTGCCAGCAACGGCAGAGAACGCGCTGGTTTTCGACCACAAAATTTTCGACGCCATGAAGCCTTCGGCCTATTACATCAATGCCGGCCGCGGACAGACGACCGACGAAGCCGCCCTGATCGAGGCGTTGCAAGGACGCCGCATCGCCGGTGCCGGGCTCGACGTTTTTCAGACCGAGCCATTGCCACCCGGCAGTCCGTTATGGGAACTGCCGAACGTCTTCATCACCCCGCATCTCGGCGGCTACACCAGCGACTATGAGGATTTGATCATGCCGCTGATCGCGGACAACCTGCGGCTTTACCTCGCCGGCCGGCAGAGCGAGATGCAAAATATCGTCAAGCGGTGAGGCAGGCGTATTTCGCTGCAAGCGCCGGCTAACTCCACGGCAGCACGACAATGCGGCCGACAAGATCGCCTGAGCGCGCCAGCAGATCGTGGGCTTCGCCGACCCGGGCCAGCGGGAAGCGGGCGGCGATCCTGGTGCTAATGCGGCGCTCGCCCAGGAGCTTCAGCACCGCCAGCATATCGTTCATGCGCGCGCCGCGAATGCCGAGCAGGTTGAGTTCCAGCCGGATCATGTCGCTTGCGGTGAATGGCATCGGTTCGCGGCCCTGCTCGCTGGTAACGACAAGGCTGCCGCCTAGCCGCATCACGCTGCCGAGGAGCCGCAGCATGTCCGGGCTGCCGCTGTAATCCACCGCGTGATCGACGCCGTCGCCGCCAGTCAAGGCCAGCACCTCGCCGCGGGCCTGTTCGGCGTCCGCGGTGACGACGGCTGCGTCGGCGCCGAGTTCGCGCAAGACCGCCGCCTTGCCCGCATGGCGCGTCGCCGCGATCACGCGCGCACCGGCGAGCTTACACAATTGCAGCGTCGCCTGGCCCATGCCGCCGGATGCGCCGGCGATCAGCACGGTGTCGCCGAGCCGCGCCCGCAAGCGGTCGTGCACCACGCGGTGCGACGACGAGAACGGCCACAGCGCCACGCCCGCTTGCTCATAATCAATGCCGTCAGGCAGCGGGAACCACATGCGCTCGTCGCGGACCAGAAATTGCGCGTAGGACCCGAACGCCTGATGGCCTGGAATGGCGAGATTGCGCGACAGATTGCCGAGCCCGCGCGCGGTTTCAACGCCGTCGGGGTCCTCCGGATGGGTGACACCGATGAC
>Ga0302326_10009418_pt1 | contig 21353 bp, 21 predicted proteins | sample Palsa_T0_3_FD_202264 | JGI IMG/M metagenome (GOLD analysis project Ga0302326, IMG submission 202264) | Peat permafrost microbial communities from Stordalen Mire near Abisko, Sweden - Palsa_T0_3 | ecosystem: Environmental > Terrestrial > Soil > Palsa > Peat permafrost | place: Sweden: Abisko... | reverse complement strand
ATCCGGTTGCCGCCTTGTTTTTGCCGCCGCCCTGGCGGCCGTCGCTCAGCCGAGGCCTACCCCGAGCAGCCGGCCGACCAGGAACGTGACCGCGGCCGCAAGGCTGCCGAGTAAAAGCATGCGCACGCCCGAGGTGAAGGCCGCCCGACCGGTGAACAGCGACAGGGTGGCACCGACGGCGAACAGCGCCACGGCGGTCAACGCACCGGCAATGGCGAGCGCGCGCGAGCCGGCGCCGAAGGCAAAGGGTAACAGCGGGACCGCGGCACCGATGGCGAACGACAGAAACGAGGCAATGGCCGCGCCCCAGGGTGAGCCGAGTTCGTCCGGGTTAAGTCCCAGCTCCTCGCGCGCGAGCGTGTCAAGCGCGTGCTGCGGATCGGCAACGATCTGCTTGGCGATGCGCTCGGCCTCGCTGCCGGAAAGGCCTTTCGCCTTGTAGATGAGCGCGAGTTCCTGCGCCTCGGCGTCGGGATACTCTGCCAGTTCGTCGCGCTCCAGTCCGATCTGGTATTCGAACAGCTCACGCTGCGAGCGCACCGACACGAATTCGCCGGTGGCCATGGCGAAGGCGCCAGCGGTCAGGCCGGCCACCCCGGTGAGCAGTACCACCGCAGGATCGGAACTCGCGCCGGCGACACCAAAGATGAGGCTCGCGTTGGACACCAGCCCGTCGTTTATGCCGAACACCGCGGCACGCAGGTTGGCTCCGCCGCCCAGGCCGCGGTGCCGATGCTCGATGTTTCCGGCCACCGGGGCGCTGTGTCCGCCCGGCTCGCGCCGGCTGTAGATCGCCATACCGCGCACTTTCATCGCCGCCAGTACCGCACGCAGCCGCCGCGGCCCGAGCCGTTCGACGAGCCGCGCGACCAGACGGGTACGCAGATCCGGCGTATAGGGCTGTGGCGCGGGTTTGCCGCTCGCGGTGAGCTGCGCGCGCCAGATGGCGGCCTGGGCTTCGGCCTCGCCGGCAAGACGGGTGAACAGATCGGCCCGTGCCGTTCCCGCCTCCGCTTTCGCGCAAGCGCGGTAGAGGAAAGCCGAGCGCTGCTCCTCGACCCAGGATGCGAGGGGATTGCTCATCGCCGCGCGGCGATTACTCGGAGGCGCCGACGACCGTGTCGATATGTGCGAGCACGTCCGCAGTGAGTTTGGGCACCACGTCCTGCGCCTTCATGTTCTCGACCACCTGCTGCGGCCGACTCGCCCCCGTAATCACGCTGCTTACATGCGGATTCTTTACGCACCACGCGAGCGCGAGCTGCGCGAGCGTGCAGCCCAATTCCTTGGCGATTGGCACAAGCTGCCGGACCTTCGCAATTTTTGCCGGATCAACGATCTGCTCGGCCAGCCATTCGAAGCCTTTGAGCGCGGCGCGCGAGCCGGCCGGCACCCCGTCGTTATACTTGCCGGTCAGCAGCCCCGAGGCAAGCGGGCTCCAGATTGTCGTCCCGAGCCCGATGTCCTGGTACAGCCGCGCGTACTCCTTCTCCACCCGGTTGCGATGGAACAGGTTGTATTGCGGTTGCTCCATCACGGGCTTGGCCAGATGGTGTCGCTCGGCGATCTGCCACGCCGCCATGATCTCGGCGGCGCTCCATTCCGAGGTACCCCAGTAACGGGCTTTGCCGGCACGGATGATGTCGTGCATGGCCCACACCGTTTCTTCCACCGGCGTGTCGGGATCAGCGCGGTGGCAGAAGATGAGATCGACATAATCGAGCTGGAGACGCTCGAGCGAGCCGTCGATCCCCGCCATGAGGTATTTGCGATTGAGCGTGTTCTTCTCGTTCGGCCCGTCGTTGAGGCCCCAGAAGAACTTGGTCGATATGACATAGGACGCGCGTCGCCAGCCGAGCTTCTTGAGCGCGCTGCCCATGATCCGCTCCGAGGCGCCCTTGGCGTATACCTCGGCATTGTCGAAGAAATTCACGCCGGCGGCATACGCGGCCGCCATGCAGTCGCGCGCGACTTCCTCGTCCATCTGGTTACTGTAGGTAACCCAGGAGCCGAACGACAACTCACTCAATTTAAGCCCGGAGGCACCCAAGCGCCGATAATTCATGGTCGTGATCGAAGGTGGAAGGAGCCGCCGCGAGTGCGGCGGAAACGAATTCTACCGCATCGCAGCGCGCCATCCTGCGGTCGAGCACGTACAATCGCGGCTTTGCCCGCCCCGCGCTGGCGCGCAGGAACGATCGCGGGCTAGCCCAGGACCCATCCATGGCGAAGACAAACCGTTCGTTGAGCGTCGAGGATCTGTGGTCGATCCGACGCATTGGTACTCCGACTCTTGCACCGGACGGCCGGACTGCCTGCGCCTCGGTGACCGAGTACGACATGGAGAAGAACGAAGGTCGCACCGAATTGTGGCTGTTCTCCACCGATGGCGCGAAGCCGCGCCGGTTAACCGCAGGCGACAAGGACAGCGAGCCCTGCTGGTCGCCTGACGGCAAATGGATCGCCTTTGCAGCCAAGCGCAAGGACGACGAAGAGCCGCAGGTCTATCTGATTGCGCCGGACGGGGGCGAGGCACGGCGCCTCGCTGCGCAGGCCGGCGGTGCATCGGGCTTGCGCTGGTTTCCTGACAGCAAGCGCATCGCATTCATTTCCTGGGTCTGGCCGGATCTCAAGACCGACAAGGAACAGGCCAAGCGCAAGAAAGAGCGCAAAGAGTCGAAGATCAAGGCCCACCTGTCCGAGCGCCGCGAATGCCGCTTCTGGGACCATTGGCTGAGCGACGGACGCGAACCGCATATCTTTGCGGCGGATTTGGCCAGCGGCCGCGTGCGCGATCTGCTCGCCGGGACGCGCCTCGCCCTGCAGCCGTGGGAACCGTCCGCCGAACTCTACGACATCAGTCCCGACGGCCGCGAGCTCGCGCTGACGGTCGATCTGCACGCCGAGCCGCGCATGATGAATGAAACGGACATCGTCATCGTCGCCCTGGCGACCGGCCGCCACCGCGTCCTTACCGCCGACAGCGGCTTGAGCGACGCCGCGCCGCGCTACTCGCCCGACGGCCGGCATATCGTGTGGAATTCGTACAACACGAAGCGCGCGTACAACGACCAGGGCCGGCTGACGCTCTACGACCGGCGCCGCGGCGCGAGCCGCCGACTGTTACCGAAACTCGATCGCGCGACGGCGCGCCATGCGTGGGCGCCGGATGGCACCGCAGTGTTCACGCTCGTCGAAGATCGCGGCCGACAAGGGATCTACCGCTTCGGTCTCGGCGATGCGCTTCCCACCCGGGTGGCGGGCGACGGCACGATCAATGGCTTCGCCGTGTCGCGTGACGGCAGGCGCATCGCCTTCGACCGTTCCACGCTGTCGCATCCGCCGGCATTGTTCGCGACCAGCAGCGACGGCCAGGGGGAACGACCGATCGAGAGCCTCAATCGCGCGCTGCTAAGCCGCGTGCGCATGGGTGCAACGCGCGAGTTCACCATCCGCGGTTGGGGTGGGGAATCGGTCCAGGTCTGGGTCACCTACCCACCCAACTTCACGCCACGCAGCAAGTGGCCACTGCTGCACTCGATCCATGGCGGTCCCCACGCGGCACACGTCGACGGCTGGCACTTTCGCTGGAACACGCAGGTTTTTGCCGCCCAGGGCTACGTGGTGGTCGGCGTCAACTACCACGGCTCGTCGGGCTTCGGCCAGCGGTGGCTGGAGACGATCACCCGCGACTACGGCTCGCGCGAGTATGCCGATATCGAAGCGGCCACCGATTTCTTGCTCCGGCAACGCTATATCGATCGCGAGCGCCTGGTCGCGAGCGGTGGCAGTTACGGCGGCTACATGGTCGCCTATATGAACGGGCACACCGACCGCTACCAGACGTACGTGTGCCACGCCGGCTGCTATGACTGGGTGAGCATGATGGCGACCGACGGCTACATGTTCTTCACCAAGGAGCTCGGCGCTTTCCCCTGGGACAACCCGAAGCGGGTGCTGCACCAGTCGCCACATCACTACGCGAAGCGATTCAAGACCCCGACTTTGGTGATTCACGGCGAACTCGACTACCGCGTGCCGGCGACGCAGGCGCTGCAGTACTACAACACGCTCAAGGCGCGCGACATTCCGGCGCGGCTGGTGTACTTTCCGGACGAAAACCACTGGATACTCAAGCCTCAGAATTCGCGCCTGTGGTATCGCGAATTCTTCGCCTGGATCCGCCGCACCGCACCCGGGGGCGCGCGCCGCAGCTAATCTAGTGCGCAATTCGTGCGCCGGTGCGTGTGGCACACTTTGCCACTTGAGTGTCGTTCGATCCGCGACAATCAGGCTGGTGCCGACTCAATCGTAAATCAATGGGGAGCCAAAGATGTCCATGTCACATACCGCCGGAGACCCTGCATTTCCGACAACGACAACCGGTGGGAAATACGGCATGAGTATGCGCGACTACTTCGCCGCCGCGGCATTGAGCGGTCTGACATCGCGGCCGCCGGGCAACATGACCGAAGAGAATGTTGCCAGAGAAGCCTATAGATACGCGGACGCGATGATCCAAGTGCGTTAGGAAAGACCGGAGTAGCAAGTCCCCGGCGACCGCCGTCGGCGTCTGGGAGAACCGCCGGCTGTCCTTAAAGAGTGGTCCTATCCTCCCTCGGTCCGGCGGCGATCGACGCACATCGGACGACGCGCCAGGTCGTGACTGGACGCGCTGTTCGCCCTGATCGTGCGTGGATCGACGCCAGCGAACACACTATGTCAGCGCTTGGGGTACCCCGTGAAGACGTAGTCCTGCTTCTTCACTAACGTGTGGCACGCGAACCCGCACTTGGCGTCGTTCGCCTGCGGCGGCTGATCCGCCGCTGTGCCAGGCCGAAACGTATCGGACGCCGCCTCATACTCAAACTCGGCATATCCCCATCCGCCGCTGTCCGAAAACCTCTTGCCATCCTTCACCATGAAATCGATGTCATGAAGGGTACTGGGCTGATACGGCTGACCCGGCTGCGACTCGTTTTTTTTCGCGTTCCAATGGATCTTCGCCATTTTGGCGCCGTCGGGGAACGGCTTGCCGTTACCCGGAACGCCAGCCTTATACGCATCGATCATCGCGGGGTTCCCGAGGATCACGGCAAGCAGGTCTCCGTTATGACTGATAGCAATGGTCTGCCAGCCTTCGTATCCCTTGAACTCGGAGAACGCGAGGCCATTCGGCACTTTGAGCGTGTACCTGTCCTGTGCGGAAATCGCAGCCCCAGTAGCCAGGACGGCAAGCGCTACCGTGACACCCGTACTGATCAGTATGCTTTTACCTTTCATCGCCGCAGCTCCCCTTTTCCGATCAACGAACACGCGCACGCGATTGGTCGTGCGTCCCAAATCGCGCACATTCTAGCAAGGTGGCGAGTCGAGCGGGCAGGTCAGTTCGCGGCGGTTCCGCGAACGTCGGGAACAGGTTAAGTCCGAGTCTGTCGATTGACCGTGCGCTAGGCGAATGCCGATTCGCCACGAGATGGATCGCGCTTAACGGACACGCTTCGCAGGATATTCTTCCTCGATATTGTCGCGGAAGAAGCTCCAGGGCGAACTCGCGCCGATGAAGCGGCGCCAAGTGTCCGCCGTGATGCCGGTGTACTCGAAAGTCCCGGCGGTGAGCTCGATCCGGAGCACCCGATTGCGTTCGTCGTAACCGGCGGCGCGCAGGTTGCCACCGGACAGCCTTTTCATTTCCACCCGCGCCTCTCCGCTTAGCGCTTCTTCCGCTGCTTCGGCTTGTGCGGCCGCCTCTTGCCGTAGCTTCCGTTGGAGATCTTGCCGCGGCGTGTGCGAACGTCGCCTTTACCCATGGGGCGCTCCGAATGAAATGGCCGGGATGCTACGATTATAGCGCCGTCGCTCCCTCGCGACGGCGCAAACGCCCCCTGCAGAGCCTTGGTGAGACTCTCCCACGCCTTCGCTGTCGCGCTCTACGCGCTGAGCTTCGTCGCCGTCGCCGCCGATCCGAGCAAGGTACTGCGCACCGCGTTGTCCATCGCCGAATCGAGCTTCGATCCGGTACTCGCCTATGATGCCGCGTCGAATTCGGTGGTCGAGGAGATCTCCGAACCGATGCTTGAATACGAATACCTGGCGAGACCGGTCAAGCTCGCGCCGCTAACGCTCGAACGCTTGCCGGAAGTGTCCGATCACGGCGCCACCTATCTCTGTCGCGTGCGCAAAGGAATCTATTTTGCCGCCGACCCCGCATTCAAAGGCAAGCAACGGGAGCTCGTCGCGGCGGATTACGCCTACTCGATCAAGCGTCTGCTCGATCCGGCGCTGCACTCGCCGTGGACCTGGGTTGTCGAGGGCAAGCTCGTCGGCGGCGACGAATTGCGGGCTGCGGCCACAGCGAGCGGTCGGTTCGACTACGACGCACCGCTGCCGGGTCTCGAAGTCGTCGATCGCTACACGCTGCGCATCCATTTGAAGCAGCCCGATTACACCTTCTCCTATGTGCTGGCGATGCCAGAGACCGCGGCGGTCGCGCGGGAGGTTGTCGAGGCCTACGGCACCGACCTCGGGGCACATCCGGTCGGCACGGGCCCCTTTCTGCTCAAGGAGTATCAGCGCAGCAACCGCATCGTGCTCGAGGCCAATCCAGGCTTTCGCAAGGTGGTCTTCGACGAACCCATGCCGACCAACCCGGCCGACGCGGCGACGGCACGTGCACTCCGAGGCAAGATACTGCCGCTGATCGGGCGCATCGAAATCAGCGTCATCGAGGAGGGCCAGCCGCGATGGCTCGCGTTCCTGAGGGGCGAGCTCGACTATCTGCAACCGTTTCCGCTCGACTTCGTCGGCGAGCTACTCGATGACGGCAAGCTCAAGCCCGCGCTGGCCGCCAAAGGCATTCAACACCAACTCCTGCTGCGCCCGAACACCTGGTGGGCGTACTTCAACATGGAAGATCCGGTGGTCGGTGGATACACACCGGAGAAGATCGCACTGCGGCGCGCGATCGGCATGGGATTCAACACCGAGGAGTTCATCCGGGTGCTATTCCGGGGCCGTGCAGTCCCTGCCCAGGGTCCGATACCGCCCGACATTGCCGGCTTTGATCCGACGCACCGGACCCAGGCCCAAGTCTACGATCCGGCGGCGGCGCGCGCGCTGCTCGACCATTTCGGCTACAAGCAACGCGACGGCGACCGCTACCGCGCGATGCCCGACGGTAAGCCGCTGATCATCGAGCAATGGTCGGCGCCAACCTCGCGCCAGCGCCAGGTCGACGAGCTGTGGAAGAAAAACATGGACGCCATCGGTATCCACATGGAGTTCAAGAAGGACAAGCTCCCGGAGCTGCGCAAGATGGCCCGGGCCGGCAAGCTGCAGATGCGGCAGGACGGCTGGAATGCCGATTACCCCGATGCCGAGAATTTCATGCAGCTGCTCTACGGTCCCTACATCGGCCAGGCTAACGACTCGCGCTTCAACCTGCCCGAGTTCAACCGCCTCTACGAACAGGCGCGCATGCTGCCCGATGCAGCGGAGCGCACGCGAATCTTCGACCGCATGACCGATCTGGAAATCGCCTACGCCCCGTGGAAATTAACGCACCACCTGCTCGAAGACCATGTGATCCAACCCTGGGTCGTCGGCTACAAGCCACACCCGATCCGATCTGACATCTGGATGTACTTGGATATCGATCCAACCCGGCGCCCGCGCTAATGCTTGGGCGGTGCCGTGTAGGGGCCGCACTGGGCCAGCGCAGTGGACGTCGCCGCATTGAGGTCGACCAGGGTCAAGTCGGTACCCTTGCCGCGCAATTCCACGTTGCCGTTGGAAAAACGCACGCCGGACGCAGCGGGTATCTGGTAGAGCGAGAGGGTGTCACCGGTAGGCAGCAGCAAGCGCGCCGTGCCCGAGTCGAAGCGGATCACCACCCGCTCGCCTTCAAGCAGACAGACGAACGTGTTCTTCGCCGCTTCCTCCTCTTCCTTGCCCGGCTTGTCGGCGCAAGCGGCGAGCAGACCTGCGATGACGAACGCACCGGCAAATCGCCCCAATCCACGCATGAACGGACCTCCCGTCAGAATACCCCCCAGGTGGCGCAGGATAGCATCACCCGCACCGTGCCAAGCTCGCGCAGCAGCACGCAGCAGTCAATGCACATCGTCACAGAGTCGCGTCCCTTGCGCGTGGCCTCCGGTTTGCGGCGTGAACACGAATGCGCAAGGGTCGAAGCCCTGCTTGACCAGCGCGGCGCTGATGGTCTGCAACGCTTCAGCGGACAGCGACGGCTCGCGCGCAAGGATGCGGCCATAATGCAGTGACGGGTGTCCGTTAACCAGCCAACGGTAATCGGGGCTAACCGCGATCACGATCGACTCACGCCCGAACGGATACCACCAGATGCCGAGAAAATGCACGGTGGTGATCTTGAGCACCGACGGCAGTGACGGATCAAGCGGACGCGCCCGTCCTTCATTGCTTTCGATGCTGCCGTCCGCGCGCAGGCAGTGGCTGCGGGTGGCGATGCCGCCGTTGTCCGCGGCGGTGTATTGCGACTGCGTGTCGCGCGCGCAATGGCTCTGTAGAAAGCCAGGAATCGAGGCGATCTCATACCAGTTGCCGTAATAGCGATTCAAATCGAAGTCCGTTACCGGCGTGAGCGCAACGGCCGGCGCCATGCACGCCAAGGCGACCAACGCAAGGCCAATTCGCCGCCTCAGTGCACGTGTCTTGCCAGTCCGAAGCGATGCGGCCATGGGACTTTCCTCTCCAGAGAGGTTATTGCCGGTGCCTGGCACGCCATCACCCCGCAACCCTTGGTCGTCGGGGGCTGGCCTGCGCAACGTGCGGGCGGTATCGCTCGGATTGTATCGTCATCCGGGGTTATGCCCCAGCCAGAGGCCGGGCGCGGGGAGACCGCGGACTGGGTGGCCGCGCGAGCATGCGCGACCCCCGTGCGCGCCAGTCAGTGTATGGGCGCCGTGTTACCGCGCCCTGTAGGGCGGCATAAGCCGTGCGCGAGGAACAGCCGTGTGCTCCCCGGATGCTGACCCGTTATTAGCCGCGACGCTTCAGCTGATGCCCTGAAGCGCCTCCCCCTGGTCGTCCTGCCGCTCGCTCCACTGTGCGAACACGGCGGCAACGTCCGTCTCGCTCGGTGCCGCGGCCAGCAGAGCGCGAAACGCCGGCTGCGAGAAGCGTTTGGCTACCTCTCGCAGGAGCCCGAGCTGCGTTTCGGGGGCGCCACCAACCGGAACGACAATGACAAAGAACTCCGCCACCGGTTTGCCGTCCGCTGCGCCAAAACGCATCGGCAGCCTCGTGCGCAGGTACAGGGTCACCGGCGCATCGATGCCGGGGATGCGCGCGTGCGGAATGGCCAATCCGTCACCGACTGCCGTCGAACCCGCCCGCTCGCGGCGATACAGGGCGCGGAAAGCCGGCTCTGCGTCGATCCCGCAGCATCCCTTGAGCAACTGCGCGGCCGCCTCGAGCAGCGCAATCTTTCCCTGCGCGTCGAGGCCGAGCGCAATTGCCTGCGGAGCGAGCCCCTGTTTTTCAGGCGCCATTGGCGTGGGGTGCGTCGGCCTAAGTCGAGCGCCAGCCGGTCAGCGCGGCGAGGACTTCGGGGGCGGCCGTGGAGGCGGTGAGTTTTTCGCGCAGCGCCCTGGAGGTGAGCATGCTCGCGACCTGAGCCAGAAGCTCCAGGTGTGCGTCGGTCGCCAATTCAGGTACCAACAGCACGATCAGGCAAGCCACTGGCTTTCCGTCTGGCGCGTCGAAAGCTATCGCCGGACGCAGGCGCACGAAGCCAACGATCGCCCGCGTAAGCCCGGCGAGTCGTGCATGGGGTATGGCAACACCCTGGCCGAGCGCCGTCGAGCCGAGCTGCTCCCGCTCGCTCAGGCCGGCTACGACATCGACCTCGCGCAGGCCGTGTCGGGCCCCGATCGAGGCGGCAATATGTCGGAACGCACACTCCGGCGTGGGCGCGTCGACATCGAGCAGAATGTCCTCGACCGAGAGCAAGCCGATCAGGGAATTGCGTTCCGGCCTGCGCCCCGCGGCGTGGCGCGGCGTGGCAGGACGTTGCGAAGGTTCGAGGCGCAGGTTGAACATGGGCTCGGTGTGCTGTCTTCGATGACCGCAAGCCTAGCCCCGGGCGCGTAAGTTCGATGTTCTTTTCCTCGCCGCAAGTGTAAACGCGTTGTAAACACGCGATCCGTCATACGCCTTCCTTCATGTGCGTTCTTTACAACCTCTTAACGTCGCCTCGCGGCGCCTTTGCGGATTCTTGACGCGCCGCCCGCTATTGTTGCGGATTGGAAAACCACGCAGCGAAGAGCCCATATGACCGACCTTGTGCTCGATCTTATATTTGTGATCACCATGCTGGCGTTCTTCGCCTTGAGCACCGGGCTGATCCGCTTCTGCGCCAGGCTCATGGACGGGAGGCGCGGATGAACTGGGTCTACTGGTTGAGCGGCCTTGCCGCACTCGGCATATTCGCCTACCTCGTCATCGCCCTGTTCAAGCCGGAGTACTTCGAATGACGGCGTTGCTGCAGACCCAGGGCTGGTTGCAGATCGGACTCTATCTCGTCGTCCTGCTGCTTCTGGCCAAACCCCTCGGCGCCTACATGGCGGCAGTCTACGAAGGTCGCGCGTTGCGCGCGCAACGCGTGGGCGGCTGGCTCGAGCGGATAATCTATCGCGGCGCCGGTGTCGACGCGGCGAAGGACATGGGGTGGATCGAGTACGCCATGGCGATGCTGTGGTTCAACCTGCTCGGTGCCCTCGTCGTGTACGCGATCCAGCGGCTGCAGGGATCGCTGCTCCTCAATCCGCAAGGGTTCGGCGCGGTGAGCCCAGACTCCGCCTTCAACACCGCGACGAGCTTCATCACCAACACCAACTGGCAGGGATACGCCGGCGAGTCGACGCTGAGCTACCTGTCGCAGATGCTGGCGCTGGCGGTACAGAATTTCGTCTCGGCGGCGACCGGGATGGCGATGCTGGTCGCCCTGACACGGGGCTTCGTGCGCAAAGAAGCGCACGGGATCGGCAACTTCTGGTTCGACCTGACACGCTCGACGGTCTACATCCTGCTGCCGCTGTCGCTCGTGTTTGCGCTCTTCCTTGTCGCCCGCGGCATTCCGCAGACCTTCGACAAGGCGGCCACGGTCACGCTGCTGCAGGCGCTGACCTACGACAACCCGAAGAACGGACCGGACGGACAGCCGCTCAAGGACGAGAAAGGCAATCCAGTCACGGAGAAGGCGACCGCGACCGAGCAGACGATCCCGCTCGGTCCCGTCGCCTCGCAGATCGCCATCAAGCAGCTCGGCACCAACGGCGGCGGTTTTTACAACGTCAATTCGGCGCATCCGCTCGAGAACCCGACACCGCTCACCGATTTCCTCGAGATGCTGGCGATCCTGCTCATCCCCGCTGCGCTGTGCTACACCTTCGGCCGCATGATCGGCGATACGCGTCAAGGCTGGGCGCTCCTCGCCGCGATGACCATCGTCCTCGCCGCCCTGCTGCCCTGTACCTACCTTGCCGAGCAGAACGGCAACCCGATACTGACTTCGCTTGGCGCCGACCAGGTTGCCTCCGCAACCAATATCGGCGGCAACATGGAAGGCAAGGAAGTGCGCATCGGCGTCGCCAATTCCGCCCTCTGGGCGACCGCGACCACCGCGGCGTCAAACGGCAGCGTCAATTCGATGCACGATTCGTTCATGCCGCTCGGCGGCATGATCCCGATGTGGCTGATCCAACTCTCGGAAGTCATTTTTGGCGGCGTGGGCTCCGGCCTGTACGGGATGATCGTCTATGCGGTCGTGGCGGTGTTTATCGCCGGGCTCATGATCGGTCGTACGCCGGAGTATCTGGGAAAGAAGATCGGCGCCTTCGAGGTCAAGATGGCGTCGATCGCGATCCTCATTCCGCCGCTGCTGGTGCTCTGCGGCACTGCGCTTGCGGTGATGCTCGATGCCGGGAAGGCGGGCGCCTCGAATCCGGGTGCCCAGGGCTTCAGCGAGATCCTCTACGGCTTCTCGTCAGCGGGAAATAACAACGGCAGCGCGTTCGCGGGGCTCAACGCCGGCACACCGTTCTACAACACGGCGCTGGGGATCACGATGCTCTTCGCCCGCTACTGGCTCGCGATCCCTGTGCTCGCACTGGCCGGAGCGTTTGCTGCCGCCAAGCACGTGCCGCCGTCGGCGGGCACGCTGCCAACACACACGCCGCTGTTCGTCATCGTGCTCATCGGCACGGTCATCACCGTCGGCGCGCTCACCTTCGTACCGGCCCTGGCGCTGGGCCCCGTGGTCGAGCACCTGCTGCTCTTCTCCGGCCACTGATCGCATTGAACCCGGCAGGATTCGCCAAAGGATCGACATGACTACCGCCGCCGCGCAGCCGAGCGCGCTTTCATGGTTTCTGAGCCGCGGGCTGCTCCGGACCGCGCTTGTCGACAGCTTCCGCCGCCTGACGCCGCGCTATCAGTGGCGCAATCCGGTCATGTTCGTCGTCTACATTGGCGCCATCCTGACCACGATCCTGTGGTTCCAGGCCCTCGGGGGCAAGGGGGAGGCACCCGCCGGTTTCATCCTCGCTGTGACGCTTTGGCTGTGGGTGACGCTGCTCTTCGCCAATTTTGCCGAGGCGATCGCCGAAGGGCGCAGCAAAGCGCAGGCAGCCTCGCTAAAGAGCGCGCGCAAGGATACGACGGCCAAACGCCTGGCGCGGCCGGAGCGCGACGCCGCGCAGACGCCGACCCCATCGTCGAACCTGCGCAAGGGCGATATCGTCCTGGTCGAACAGGGCGACCTGGTGCCAGGCGACGGCGAAGTGATCCAGGGCGTGGCGTCGATCGACGAGTCGGCGATCACCGGTGAGAGCGCGCCCGTGATCCGCGCCGCCGGCAGCGACTTTGACTCGGTTACCGGCGGAACGCGGGTGCTCTCCGACTGGATCATCGTGCGCATCAACGTCAACCCCGGAGAAGCCTTTCTCGACCGCATGATCAGCATGGTCGAGGGCGCCAAGCGGCAGAAGACCCCGAATGAAATCGCGCTCACCATATTGCTCGTGGCGATGACGCTGGTATTCCTGCTCGCGACGGTCACCCTGTTGCCGTACTCGCTCTACAGCGTCGAGATTGCCAAAGCGGGCACGCCGGTGAGTATCACGGTGCTCGTGGCACTGCTCGTGTGCTTGATCCCGACCACCATCGGTGGCTTGCTCTCCGCCATCGGCGTCGCCGGCATGGGTCGCATGATGCGGGCCAACGTCGTGGCCACGTCAGGTCGCGCGGTCGAAGCGGCCGGTGACTGCGACGTGCTGCTGCTCGACAAGACGGGCACGATTACGCACGGCAATCGCCAGGCCTCGGCGCTCTACCCGGTCGCGGGCATCACCGCGGCCCAACTCGCGGAGGCGACCCTGCTCGCTTCGCTGGGCGACGAGACGCCGGAAGGCAAGAGCATCGTGGTGCACGTCAAGCGCGCGTACGGTATCGCACCGCCCGACATGGTTCCGGGCCAGTTCGTCATCATCGCGTTTTCCGCGCAAACGCGGATGAGCGGGGTCACCTACCAGGGGCGGGAGCTGCGCAAAGGCGCTCTCGACGCCGTGCGCGACTGGATAACGCCCCAGGGCGGCCGCATCGATGCGGAGGTCAACAACCGCGTGGAAGAGGTGGCCCGGCGCGGCTCGACCCCGCTGGTCGTCGCCGAAGGCGCCCATGTGCTCGGTGTGGTCGAACTCAAGGACATCGTCAAGACGCAAATCAAGGAGCGCTTCGCCGAGCTGCGCAAGATGGGCATCCGCACCATCATGATCACCGGCGACAACAAGCTCACAGCGGCATCGATCGCCGCCGAGGCCGGCGTCGACGATTTCGTCGCTGAAATCAATCCCGAGGCGAAGCTCAAGCTCATTCGCAGCATCCAGCTCGAAGGCAAGCTCGTCGCCATGACCGGTGACGGCACCAACGATGCGCCGGCTCTGGCACAAGCCGACGTCGCAGTGGTCATGAACAGCGGCACCCAGGCGGCGAAAGAAGCCGGCAACATGGTCGACCTCGATTCGAATCCGACCAAGCTCATCGAGATCGTCGAGATCGGCAAGCAGCTGCTGATGACGCGCGGGGCACTGACGACGTTCTCAATTGCCAACGACGTCGCCAAGTATTTCGCCATCATCCCTGCCGCCTTCGCCAGCACCTACCCGGTGCTCGACGCACTCAACGTCATGCATCTCGCGACTCCCAACAGCGCAATTCTCTCCGCAGTCATTTTCAACGCGTTGATTATTCCGGCGCTCATTCCGCTGGCGCTCACCGGTGTCAAGTACCGTCCGGTTGGCGCGGGGCCGATTTTGCGCCGAAACATGCTCATCTACGGCGTCGGAGGCATCCTCCTGCCGTTCGTCGGCATCAAGCTGATCGACATGCTGCTCTCCGCCATCCATCTGGCCTGAAGGAATCGTCGATGTTCGACTTTGCTCAAATCCTGCCGGCGCTGCGCATGCTACTGATGCTCTCCGTGCTCACCGGCGTTGCTTATCCCCTGGTTGTCACCGGCATCGCGCAGCTCGCCTTTCCGGGCCCCGCGAACGGGAGCCTGATCGTTGCCGATGGCAAGACGTTAGGCTCGACGCTCGTCGGCCAGCCCTTCGACGATCCGAAGTATTTCTGGAGCCGGCCATCGGCCACCTCGCCTCAGCCGTATAACGCCATGGCGTCGAGCGGATCGAACCAGGGCGCGCGCAACCCGGCGCTCGCCGACACGGTGGGCGCACGAATAAAGGCGCTGCGCGATGCTGATCCAGGCAATGCGTCGCCTGTACCGGTCGATCTCATCACCGCGTCGGGCAGCGGGCTCGACCCGCATATCAGCATCGCCGCGGCGGCGTACCAGGCGCCACGCGTCGCCCGGGTGCGCGGCATTTCCATCGACCAGGTGATGGCGCTCGTGGCTGCGCACGAAGAAGGGCGGACGTTCGCGGTCATCGGCGAGCCGCGGGTCAACGTGCTGGAATTGAACCTCGCGCTCGACCACGCGCACTGAGGGCACGCCCTCTCTGCACGCGGTACACTACGCGCCGTTGCCATGCTGACGGCGCGCGATGGAAAGCGAACGTCCCGATCCGGACCAACTGCTTGCCGAGGTGAAGGCGGCGGCCGCGCGCGCGGAGCGCGGGCGTTTGAAGATTTTCTTTGGCGCGTCGGCCGGCGTCGGCAAGACCTTCTCCATGCTCGCCGCGGCGCAGGCCTTGCGCCGCGGCGGCACTGACGTCGTCGTCGGCCTGCTCGAAACCCACGGCCGCGCGGAAACCGCGGCGCTGCTGGAAGGCCTCGAGCTTCTGCCGCCACTGATGCTCGACGTGCGCGGCACGTTGATCAAGGAATTCGATCTCGACGCCGCGCTGAAGCGCCGCCCAACGCTGCTCTTGGTCGACGAACTGGCGCATACCAACGTCCCCGGCGCGCGCCATCCCAAACGCTGGCAAGACGTCGACGAACTGCTTGCCGCCGGGATCGACGTCTACACGACGCTCAACGTGCAGCATATCGAGAGCCTCAATGACGTCATCGGCCAGATTACCGGCATCCATGTCAATGAGACGCTCCCCGACACCTTCTTTGAGACCGCGGACGAAGTCGAGCTGATCGATCTGTCTCCGGACGAGCTGCTCAAGCGCATGCGCGAAGGCAAGGTCTATGTCCCGCAGCAGGCGGAGCGTGCACTGGCCAATTTTTTCAAGAAGGGCAATCTCATTGCCCTGCGCGAAATGGCGCTGCGGCAAACGGCCGACCGCGTCGACGCGCAGATGCGCGAGTATCGCGACGAGAAAGCGATCGTGCCGGTTTGGGCGGCGGGCGAACGCCTCGTCGTCGCCATCGGACCGGACAGGCGCGGCGAGCAGCTCGTGCGCGCGGCCAAGCGCCTGGCCGACTCGGTCGACGCGCAATGGCACGCCGTGTACGTCGAGACGCCGCACCTGCTGCGCCTGCCGCAGGTTGAGCGCAACCGGATCCTGGGCTACCTGCGACTGGCAGAGCAACTCGGGGCGGAGACCGCGGTGCTCTCGGCCCCGACCGTCGCCGAGGAGTTGCTCGCGTTCGCGCATGACCAGAATGCCACCCGGCTCATGATGGGAAAGCCGACGCGTACCGGCTGGCGGCGCTGGCTGCTCGGGTCGGTAATCGACGCGGTGACGGTGCGCTTGCGCGGTCTCGACCTGCAGCTGGTCGGCGACCCGGATCGCGGACGCCTTGGCGGTGCCGGATTTGCCGACCAGCTTGCGCGCACCAAGGCCTATCTCGGCATCGACCAGAGCAAGGCCGTCTCGCCCAAGGTGCGCTGGCCGGCGTACGCGGCGGCAGCGGCCATTTGCGCCTTGGCGACGGCACTGGCGTGGCTGCTCTTCGGCCGCTTCGAGGCGACTAACCTGGTCATGGTCAACCTGTGCGGCGTGCTGCTCGTGGCCTATCGCTACGGTCGCGGGCCGGCGATCGCCGCTTCGGTTCTATCGGTCGCGCTGTTCGATTTTCTTTTCGTGGCTCCCTACTACAGCTTCGCGATCAGCGACACGCAGTATCTGCTCACCTTTGCGGTAATGCTCTTGGTCGGCCTGACGATCAGTAGCCTGACCGCAAGCATTCGGCTGCAGGCGCGCGTTGCGCAACACCGACAGGCGCGCACCGAAGCCTTGTACACAATGACGCGCGAGCTATCGCGCGCCGGTGGCCTGGATGAGGTGGTCATGATCGCCGTGCAGCACGTGGCGCGTGTGTTTGAAGCGCAGGCGGTGGTGCTGATACCCAATGCAGCCGGGACGATCTCCTACCCGCGCGCCGGCGGCATCTATGGTTCGTACCATGGCGCCGACCTGGGGATTGCGCGCTGGGTGTTCGCCAATCGCGTCGTGGCGGGCCTCGGGACGAACACCCTTCCCGGTGCCGAGGCGCTGTATCTGCCCCTGGCTGCCGCGCACAAGCTGGTCGGGGTTCTGGCCGTTCTGCCCTCCCGGCGCGAACGGCTGCTGATCCCCGAGCAACGGCATTTGCTGGAGACCTTCGCCGGGCAGATCGCGGCAGCCGCCGAGCGCGTGCTGCTCGCCGCCGACGCCGCGAAACTGGCCCGCCAGGCGGAGACCGAAAGCCTGCGCAATTCGCTCCTGAACGCGATTTCGCACGATCTGCGCACGCCGCTGGCGGTGCTCGTGGGCGCGTCATCTAGCCTCATCACCGACGACGACCGGCTGTCGGACGCGGCGCGCAGGGAGCTCGCGGCGACCGTGCACGACGAAGCGACACGCATGACCGCGCTGGTCAACAACCTGCTCGACATGGCGCGCCTTGAATCGGGCGCGATCGCGCTTGCGCGCGAGTGGACTCCGCTCGAAGAAATCGTGGGCAGCGTTCTAGGTCGGCTGCGCGAAGCGCTGGTAGCGCATCCGGTCAAAGTCTCGTTGCCGCCCGACTTGCCACTGCTCAACGTCGATGCGGTCCTGCTCGGGCAACTGTTGGCGAACCTGCTCGAAAACGCGGCCAAGTACACGCCGAACGGGACGCCAATCGAGATCTCCGCGCAGGTTCTTCCCGGGCGCGTCGCGGTCGATGTCGCCGATCGCGGCCCTGGCATCCCTGCCGGCGAGGAGACCAAGCTCTTCGACAAGTTCTATCGCCTGCAACGCGAGGCCGCGCAGAGCGGCGTGGGCTTGGGCCTGGCGATCTGCAAGGCGATCGTCGCCGCGCACGGCGGCACGATCAGCGCTGCCAATCGCCTTGGCGGGGGCGCGCTGTTCCGCTTCGAATTGCCGGCCGGCGAGCCGCCCAGGATGGAACCGGAGGCAGAGACCCGCGTCGCCACCGGAGCCGCCCCGTGAGCGCGAGTAGCTCGACTCTCGTCGTTATCGAGGACGACCCGCAGATCCGCCGCTTCCTGCGCAGCGGCCTGTCAGCCGAGCCGTTTCGCATTTTCGAGGCCGAGACGGGCCGGGCGGGCCTGGTCGAGGCCGCCACGCGCAAGCCCGACCTGGTCATTGTCGATCTCGGGTTGCCCGATATTGACGGCGTCGAAGTCGTCGCCGAACTGCGCGAGTGGTACACGCGCCCGATCATCATCCTGTCCGCGCGCAGCAACGAGCAGGAGAAAATCAAGGCGCTCGACGCCGGCGCAGACGACTACCTGACCAAGCCCTTCGGCATCGGCGAGCTGCTGGCGCGCATTCGCGCCGCGCTGCGGCGTGCCGCGCGCGACGCAGGCGTTGCCGCCGAAGACGCTATCGAGTTCGGCGAGGTCCGCGTCGATCTGGCCGCGCGTCGCGTACAGCGCGCGGGCAGCGATGTGCACCTTACCCCCAACGAGTATCGCCTGCTCGCGGCACTGGTTCGCCATGCGGGGAAGGTCTGCACCCACCGCCAGCTGCTCGCCGACGTGTGGGGCCCGTCACACGTCGAGCACGGACACTACCTGCGTATCTACATGGCGCAGCTGCGGCACAAGCTGGAGGTCGATCCAACCAATCCACGCTTCCTGCGCACCGAGGCCGGCGTCGGCTATCGTCTCTTGGTCGATTAGCGAGCCCGGATGCGCCAGCACCGCATGCGCGGCGCAATGCGCGCCGAGGTTGTGCCCTGTCGCTTAGCAATCGACAACGTTGACGGCGAGACCGCCGAGGGAAGTCTCCTTGTATTTCGACATCATGTCGCGGCCGGTGTCGAACATCGTCTTGATGACGGTATCGAGGGCAACGCGGTGGGTGCCGTCGCCACGCAGCGCGAGCGACGCCGCATTGATCGCCTTCACCGCACCCATGGCATTGCGCTCGATGCACGGAATCTGCACTAGGCCGCCGACCGGATCGCAGCTCATACCCAAGTGGTGCTCGATTCCAATCTCGGCGGCGTTCTCGATTTGCGCGTTGCTGCCGCCGAGCGCCGCGGCGAGTCCGCCGGCGGCCATGGAGCAGGCGACGCCGACCTCGCCCTGGCACCCGACCTCGGCGCCGGAGAGCGAGGCGTTGCGCTTGCACAGTCCGCCGACCGCGGCAGCGGTCAGTAGAAAGGCGATGATGCCCTCTTCGTTGCTTTCCGGATAAAACTCACGGTAGTAGCGAATGACCGCCGGAATGATGCCGGCTGCGCCGTTGGTCGGCGCGGTGACCACGCGGCCTCCGGCGGCGTTCTCCTCGTTGACCGCAATGGCGTACGCACTGACCCAGTCGATCGCCTCGCTCGGGCTCTGCTCCTTTCTATCCCGGCGAGCGAGCAGCGAATCGCGCAGGCCCTTTGCGCGCCGTCGCACGTTCAAGCCACCGGGTAGAACGCCCTCGTGGCGCAGTCCGCGATCGATGCTGTCATTCATGATCACCCAGCGCTCGAGCAAGCCGGAACGCAGCTCGTCGGGGCTGCGCAACGTGAGCTCGTTGACGCGCATCATTTCCGGAATGCGCTTCTTGGCAGCGTTGCCGTGGGCAAGCAATTCGGCGGCGCTGTCGAACGGATAGGGGACGCGTGGTCCTTCCACGGGCTCGACGAGCTTCTGCGCCTCGGCTTCGGTGACCACGAAGCCACCTCCGACAGAGTAGAAGATCTTGCGCGCGATAATCGCACCGGCTGCGTCGTACGCGGTGAAGCGCATGCCGTTGCTGTGGAACGCCAGGGTCTTGTCGATGCGGAAGCGCAACTGATCTTGTTCCACAAAGGCTATCGGGTGCCGCCCATCGAGCAGCAGCGCGCGTTGCGCGCGGATGTGTTGCATCTTGGGCGCAACCTGATCCGGGTCGATGCGATCGGGCGTCTCGCCGGAGAGCCCGAGCAGGATTGCCCGGTCCGTGCCGTGGCCGCGCCCGGTAAGCGCGAGCGAGCCGTACAGATCGATGACGACCCGCACCACCGCCTCGAGCTTGCCTTCAGTGGCGAGTTCGTGGGCGAAGCGCTGCGCCGCGCGCATCGGCCCAACCGTGTGTGAACTCGATGGCCCGAGCCCGATTTTGAATAGATCGAAGACGCTGATGAACATGGGAGAGGCTCGGTGAGGGAGCGCGGCGCTCGGTGTTAGACTAACCCTCGATCATACTCTGGTGAAGCCCATGAAAGCATGCCGGATTTGGCTGATGCTGCCGCTGTGGACGGCGGCCTTGGCCACGGCTGCTCATGGCGCTCCGATTCCGGCCGAAGCGCCGGACGGCGGCTGGCAAGCCTACAAGCGTGGCGACTACGCGGCGGCTTTCGAACGCTACGAGGCCCTCGCCCGGAAGGGTGACCGCCTGGCGCAATTCAACCTCGCGATGTTGCTGCTGCGCGGCGAGGGCAACGCGGTCGATGTCGACGCCGGAGTCGTCTGGCTCACCAAGGCCGCGAACGCCGGCATGGCGCAGGCGCAATACAACCTGGGCTTGCTCGCCGAAAGCGGCATCGGCATGGAGCGCTCGCTCACCAGCGCCACGGCCTGGTGGCAGAAGGCCGCCGAACAGGGGCACACCGAGGCGCAGGTGCAATTGGCGACCCAGTATTTCCTCGGTCGCGGCGCGCCCAAGGATTGGAAGCTCGCCGCCAAGTGGTACGAGGCGGCCGCCGAGAACGGTGACGTGGGCGCGCAATACATCATCGCCAGCTTCTACGAGCACGGTGACGGCGTGCCGCAGGATTTGCGCCGGGCCCTGGACTGGTACGTGCAGGCGGCGAAGCAGGGCGATGTTGGCGCTGCGGTGCAGGCAAAAGATGTGGCACGCCGCCTGGTCGCCGCCGGTAACTCGCCGCGCTGAAATCCCGAACCCCGGCCTGCTAGCGCGCCGCGGGCGATGCCACGAACCGGATGCGGTCCGGATACGACAACACCTCGGGCAACGCGCCGCCGCCCAGCCGCTGCTGCGCAGCCTGCCACCACTCGGCTTCAAGCAGATCGGCATGGCACGCGAGAAAGACCTCGCGCACGGCCGGGTCGGTAAGCAGAAACGTCGCAAATTCCTCCGGAAAGACATCGTTGACCGCGACCGGATACCAGACCTCGTTATCCATCTCGTCATAGCCGGCGGGCACCGGCGGGATACGCCGGAATTTGCAATCGGTGAGGTACTCGATCTCGTCGTAGTCGTAGAAGACGACCCGGCCAAAACGCGTCACCCCGAAGTTTTTGAACAGCAGGTCGCCAGCGAAGATATTGACCGCGGCAAGTTGCTTGAGCGCGTCACCGTAGTCGCCGATGGCCCGTTCGCGCTGTGCCGGCGACGCGGTTTCGAGGAATAGGTTGAGCGGCGTCATGCGGCGCTCGATGTAGACGTGTTTGACGATGATCATCTCTCCGTCTTCCTCTATGGCGGAGAGCGCGACAGCCTTCAGCTCGGCGATCAGCTCGGGGGTGAAACGCG
>Ga0302326_10009417_pt1 | contig 21354 bp, 14 predicted proteins | sample Palsa_T0_3_FD_202264 | JGI IMG/M metagenome (GOLD analysis project Ga0302326, IMG submission 202264) | Peat permafrost microbial communities from Stordalen Mire near Abisko, Sweden - Palsa_T0_3 | ecosystem: Environmental > Terrestrial > Soil > Palsa > Peat permafrost | place: Sweden: Abisko... | reverse complement strand
CGCGAGAAATGGGGCACCCGGCTACCGATCGTATACATACGGAGAGGCGGGATTGGTTCGGATCAACGATTGGAGTTGGTGGGAGGAGAAAATTCGACGGAGTGCTGGTTGAGGGTTGGAGGGTGTCGACGAAAATCCCCACTTCTCGCAAAGAACGCGAGAAATGGGGCACCCGTCCGACATAGTCATCTCATCAGCCCTTCTCTGTTTTTTTATTTCAACTGCCGGATCCGCTCTTGCAGGAATTGGCGCTCTGGTTCCTGTTGGGTCAGCGCCAGCGCCTTCTCATACGAAGAACGAGCCTCGGCTGTCCTGCCGAGCCTGCGGTACATATCGGCACGGGCGGAATGTGCCAGGTAATAATTGGCCAATTCGCCGTGTTCCAACACCGCGTCGATATGCTTTAGACCGGCCTGTGGACCATCGCACATGGCAATGGCCACGGCGCGATTGAGCTGTACCACTGGCGAAGGCTGAATTCTGAGCAGTTGGTCGTAGAGCGCAACAATCTGCCGCCAGTCGGTGGCAGCGACCGATTCCGCCTCGGCATGAACGGCCGCGATCGCCGCCTGCACGGTGTAGGCGGCGAAGGGGCGGGACTTCAAGGCCTTCTGGAGCAACGTCACTCCCTCCGCGATCTGCTCTTTGTTCCAGAGCGCGCGGTCTTGATTCTCCAGCAAAATCAGCTCTCCGGTCGGAGAGGTTCTGGCGGCGCGACGGGATTCCTGTAGCAACATCAGGGCGAGCAGCCCCATGATTTCTGAACTCATGACTTCCGGCTGCGGACGGAGTTCGACCAGCAAGCGGCCCAGTCGAATCGCCTCGCTGGTTAGCTCGGCGCGCGTTACGTTCGCTCCCGCCGCGGCCGAGTAGCCCTCGTTAAAGACGAGATAGATGACCTGAAGCACCGCGTCCAGGCGCTCCGGCAATTCCTGCGGCGTCGGCACCTCGTAGGGAATCCGTTCCTCTCGAATCTTGGCCTTGGCGCGCACGATGCGCTGCGCCAGCGTACGCGGAGTGGTGAGGAAGGCCTTGGCGATCTCCTCGGTGGTGAGCCCGCACACCTCGCGCAAGGTGAGCGCAACGCGCGCTTCCGGCGCCAGAGAGGGATGACAGCAGGTAAAAATCAGGCGCAGCCGGTCGTCTTCAAGAAAATCATCCTCATTTTTGTTGGACCCTTCCGCCGAACTCGATTGCGCCTCGATATGCCGCACGAGCTCGTCTTGCGACGCGTCGAACCTTGCGCGTCGACGCAGCGTATCAATGGCTTTGAATCGGGCCGTCGAAATCAGCCAGGGGCGCGGATTGCCGGGTACTCCTGTGCTCGGCCACAGGCTCAGCGCAGCGGCAAAGGCTTCGTGCATGGCCTCTTCGGCAAGATCAAAATCACCGAGCAAGCGGATCAGAGTGGCCAGGATTCGTCCCGAATCCGCGCGATAAAGGGAGTCGAGCAATTCGCGTATCTGGTCATGCATCGGCTCGTTCATCTGTTGGGGGGAACGCTCAGACATGGCACGCTCGGACATGGCACGCTCAGACATGACATGCTCAGACATGACGACGACCTTAGCAAATCAGCCACGGCGAATCAATTTGTAGCAGCTTTGGGTGGTGGTGCAGCCTGGTGAGGAGGCGAGCCAAACGCGCGATTCATGCGTCGCCGCTTTTCTCAATAGATGCTGGGCGACGCGTCGCGCGGCTCGCCCAGATCCTTCTGCTGCTCCGAGTTCGGGTTGAGCCTGCTTCGAGTTGAGCCGGTCAATTCAAGAGCAAAGAAAAAGGGTGGCCTCTGCGGTTTGACCGCAAATGCCACCCGGTTTTTTGATTCAACTCGGTGTGGACTGTTTATGCGCCCGCCGCCGCGGCTTTGACCATCGGCTGTGGCCGCTGGGTTTCCGCAATGCCGCTGAAGTACACGCGGTAGGAACGGTGGATGCCGTACATGACCGGGAAAACGGCGAGGGCGAGTCCCCAGCCCAGGTGAGAACTGGCGGCCTGAACCATGGTGGTGACGCCCGCGCTGACGACGTAGTACGGGAAGGAAAGATGTGCCAGGCTCCACCAGATTTGTCCTGCCGCCTTGCCCTCGCTCACGGCTACGATGAAGGCGACGGGAGCAGTCTGACCCACGAAGAGGGTCGCTGTGGCCAGCGCCAGACCTAAGGCGCTGGAACTCCAGAGCATTCCCTGCCAGGCGGCGTGGAACGTCCCATGGGACATTCCATGGAACATCAGGGCAGCGAGACAACTGGCGAAGGCCATCATGCTGACGTTGAAGGCCATCTGTTGCGGGTTGAATTTCGCGTTCTTCCGCGGCCAGCATTGCACCACGGTTGAGATGCAGGTAATGACGACGGCTTCGGCTGCGCTCAGGCTCACGACGGCGGTGAGGAGGAACGGCAGGTTGACCGACATGTTGCCGTTAATGCCCGGCAGCTTGACCTTCATCCGCGAGGTCACGGCTGCCAGCGCCAGAACCGCCAGAGCGAAGTAGGTGTGCAGCCCGTGGCTCACGAACGCTGCATACCCTGCGGTGATGGCTGCGGCCAGCATCATGGTTCCGATGAAGGTCTTAATTTGCCGTGTATTGTTCATGATCTCGTCTCCTTTCCTCTTTGAATTCACACGGCTGACTACTGTTCGTCGTCTCCAGCATCGGAGAACGCGGCGTCGGTACTGGATACGGAAGCGCCCCAGACCACGCTGGTGGCTTCAGTACCGCTGTCGGTGATCGAACCCCAAACCACGCTGAAGGCACTGAGCGCGGCATTGTTCCAGGGCAGCGAGCTGCCCCATACCACGGAGGTGCCGCTGACGGTCGAGGTTCCCCAGACCACCGAGGTGCCCCACACCACCGAAGTTCCCCAAACCACTGAGTTCGAGGCAACGGTCGAGTTTCCGTAGACCAGCGAAACCACACCCGTCGAAGAGTTGTAGAGGGCGCTTGGCGAAAGAGCCGATCCCACGGTAGACGGCGCCAGCACGGTGCTGTTGGACGCGGCTTGCACGTTCAGCAATCCCGTACCATCCGCGAACATGTCATAGAAAGAGGTGAAGGTCTGGGACAGGTGGGGCACGAAAGCCGAGGTGGAAACCAGGCCAAAGGTGTACATCTTCGAGGTCGACTGCATCAGCCGGGCTTTCACTTGATCTGGCGTCAGGGTGCTTTGCTCCTGCAGCAACAAAGCTGCAGCGCCGACGACGGCGGGGGTCGCCATGCTGGTGCCGCTCAGGGTGAAATAGTCGTTGTTGCCGTCGGTGCCGGTGACCAGCGCGGCCGGATAGTCGGCCTCGAGCGTGGCTCCCGGAGCGGACAGTGAAACAACATCGTTACCTGGCGCCACCATGTCTGGCTTCACGATGTGATCGTAGGTTGTGGGTCCCTTGGAGCTGAAGCTGGCCAAGGTCTGCGCCGAGGCTGAGGTTGAACCGTTGCTCTTGGTCGCGCCCACCGTCAGAACATAGGGATCGTTGCCCGGAGCCGTGACGGTTCCGTAGCCGTTGCTGCCATTGACGCTCAAGCGGCCGTAGTTGCCGGCGGCGACGACCACCATGATGCCGCTCTTCCAGGCCGACTCCACCGCCTGGCAAAGAGGATCCTGGGTGTAGCTGACGTAGATTCCGCGGCCCAGGGACAAGTTGATGATGCGGATGTTGTAAGTGCTCTGCAAGGCAACCGCCTCTTGAATAGCGGCGATCACGGTGCTGTCGCTGCCCGAACCATTTTCGTCGAGGGCGCGAAGATCGACCAGAGTTGCGCCCGGGGCCACGCCCTCGTACTGTCCGCCAGAGAGAGAGCCGTTGCCGGCGATGATGCCGGCGACGTGGGTGCCGTGACCGTAGAGGTCATACTGGGCGCCGCTGGAGTTGCTGGTGGGGGTTCCGGTGAAATCCTGGTGATAGAGCACGCGCGAGGTTCCGTTCGCGTTGCGCAGGTCGGGGTGGTTGTCGTTAATACCGCTATCAATTACGGCGACGGTCACGCCCGCTCCGGTGTATCCGGCGTTCCAAACGGCCGGCACGCCCGTGGAATCGTTGGTGAGATCGTCCGATTCTTTCATGGGGTGATCAATGGTCACCGAGACGATTTCAGGATCAGACTCGAGTAAGGGCAGAACGCTGACCGGGATGGTGAAGGCCGCGCTTTTAATCATGTGCAACTTGAAGTGCAGCAGGCCGCCACGCTTCTGCATGGTGGCGTAGTGGGCCGCGGTCGGCACCTGCTTATATTGCACGATGACCTTTACAGTCTGGCCCTGAGCGTGGCCCTGATGGGCTTGCGCGAGAAATCCCGAGAGTTCGGGAGCGATCCTCCCGGAGAAACGGCCGTTCCATTGGCCGGCTGCGGGACTGGCCGCGGCCTGGCCGAACGCCATTCCGGTGGCCAGCAAGAGCACCAGGCCCAGGCGTTTACCCCAGGCGGCGCTGTGGCGCTGGCCGCGGAACTTTTGTCTCGGTGAATTCTTTGTGTTCTGCATAAAGTCTCACCCTGCTTTCCTGAATCGGGGGAAAAGATCGAGCTTCGTACCCAGTGCCTCTGTTGCACGGGGGAGGCCAATCGAGGGTTCGTAAGTGATTGGTTTTATTGGAGATCTTCGATCGCGGCGGGGAGTGGCGTGGGCCACTCTGTCCTCAGGGAGGGGCGTGGGACAGTTTGTCCCACAATTGGGGGGCGCGAGAATGTGACGGAGACGTGCCGGAGCGCGTTAGTGGAGTGGAGTGAGAATCAAATGCGACGACGCGGAGCTGAGCGGAGGGACTTAGAGCGCGGCTGCTTTGCCTGCGGCCAGGCGCTGGGGCTGCGGGAGTTTGGGCATCGCGGCCATGAGGCGCTGGGTGTATTCGTGTTGGGGGCGAGTCAGGACCTGCTCGATGGTTCCGGTCTCGACGATCTGGCCCTGGTGCAGGATGGCGATGCGGTCGCAGATTCCGGCGACCGAGGCGAGATCGTGGGAGATGTAGAGGATCGCCATTCCGAAGCTGCGGTTGAGTTCGCGGAACAGCGCCAGGATTTCGGACTGGGTGATGACATCGAGGGCGCTGGTGGCCTCATCGGCGATGAGCAGCGCGGGACGGTGCATGACTGCCATGGCGATCAACACACGCTGCGCCTGGCCAACGCTCATCTGGGAGGGATACTTCTGCAGAAATTCGTCGCTCGAGGGCAAGCTGACGCTCTCGAGAGCCGAGCGGATGGCGCGATTGCAGTCGGCGGCCGGGCCTGAGGTGTGGGCCCGCCACGATTCTTTTAGTTGAGTGCGGATTCTAAGAGCCGGGTTCAACGAGGAAAGCGGACTCTGCAGGACGAGAGCGATTTTTCTGCCGCGCAGCGCGCGCAACTCGCGCTCGCCAAGTTGCAGCAGATCGGAGCCATCGAATTCGATTGTGCCGTCGGCGTGTGCTCGTTTGCGGTCGAAGAGGCCGAGGATCGCCATGGCCAGCGTGCTCTTGCCCGATCCGCTTTGCCCGACGAGACCGAGCACTTCGCCGCGGCGGATTTCGAATTCCGCGTCGCGCAAGACGGCAGGCTTCTCGCCGTAGCGCACGGAAACGCGGGCGGAGAGAAGAGCGCCGGGTTGAGAGCTGGTTGCCATGTTTCTTGTTTCTAGTTTCTAGTTTCCTGTTTCTAGGTTTCGTGGTTCGAGATTCTTCGATCCGTGTGAATCCGCGTAAATCCGTGGCGAAGAATTTGTTTTAATTCAGCGAGAGCCGTTCCACGTTCCAGTAGGTCTGCGGCACCAGGATCACCGGACTCGCGCCCTTCACCGTTGCGGCCACGGCCGACAGCGAATTCCGATTGACCAGATAAATAAATGGAGCCTGCTCGACGGCGATCTGCTGCACGCGGTCGAAGCTTTCTTTTCTTTTTTTTGCGTCGGCGGAGGAAGCTTGCGCGCGCATCAGGGCGTCAATCTCCGCTTCCCACGCGGTTTCCGGGGCTTTCTCCGAGGGATTCCACTGGTGATTTTCCGAGGAACTAAGCCAGACGTTCATCTGCTCGCTGGGGTCGAGTCCAACGTTGGTCAGGCCCAGCAGGATGGCTTCGTAGTCGAAAGTTTGCGTCATGCGTTCGATGAGGGAAGGGAAGTCAAGCGTGACCACGTTGACGTGAATGCCGATTTTCTGCAGGTCTTCCTGAAGCATGGTTGCCATGCGCTCGCGATATTTGTTGCCGGCGTTGGTGATGATGGAGAAGATCACCGCGTTACCATCTTTGTCTTTCAGCGTCCCGTTTTCGAGGCGGAAGCCTTCGCCCTGCAGGGCTTTTAGCGCCGAGTCGGGGGAATACGCTTCGGGCTTCAGCGCGGCATTGAACCAGAATTTGTTGGCAGGGGAAACGGGGCCGAGGGCGGCCTGAGCGTGTCCACGAAAGACGACGCGGGCGAGATCGTCGCGATTGATGGCCTGGGAAATCGCGCGGCGGAAATTTGCCGAGCGGAACCAGTTCTTTTTATAACCCGGCAGAGGAGACTTGGCTACCTGGTTGAACCACATCTGTTCGCTATCGAGCGAAGGGCCCGCGTCATGCACGAGCTGCGGAGAAGTTGCCGCCAGCTTGTCGAAGTACTCGCTGTCGAGTGAATTGATCAGGTCGATTTCCCCGCGCTTGAAGCGCAGCATTTCCACGTCGCGATTGGGCTGAATGTCGAGCCGGATGGAATCGAGATAGGGAAGCTTGTGGCCCTGGGCGTCGGTCTTCCAGTAATTCGGATTGCGCTGCAGCAGCACCGTTGCGCCGGGCTTGTAATCGGCGACCATGAACGGTCCAAGGACTGCCATTTCCTTCTTCGCGGAGCGGGCGGAAAGAATGGCAACCTGATCGAAGGCGCGGTCGAGGTCGGCTACCGGGGCGGGAAACGTAATCGAAATCTGAGTCGGGGAAATGATGTGGGTTTCCACGTTTCCCGGTCCGGAGCGAAACGCGTCTCCGGTGGGGGAATGCAGCGCGGGATCCATCAACTGCTGGACAGTGTAAGCCACGTCTTCGGCGGAAAACGGCGTGCCATCAGAGAAGGAAATTCCACTGCGCAGGGTGAATGCGATCTGCCGGCCGTCTTTTGAGACTTTCCACGACTGCGCCAGTTCGGGCTCCAGGGCCTGCGTCTGCCGGTTGAGGCGCAGCAGAACGCCGCCGGTCAAATAGCGGATCGCCACCGAGGCGTCGTCTTCTACTTTGAGGGGATCGAAGGTTTTCGGTTCGGAGCGCAGGCAGAAGCGCAACTCGCCCTGCGCCATGGCCGAGCCGGCCAGGATTTCCAGGCAGACGATCGAGATCACGATTGCTTTGCGGAATGCTTTTTCCATCACAGCCAACCTTGTCTGGAGGTCCGTCATGCGGGAACCTCGTCTTGCTTCGAAAGAATCATTTGAAACGACGTGACTACCAGCACCAGCAAAATCAGAGGAACGAACTTCCATGGCTCTTCGCCGACGGAGACCAGGCCTTCGAGTTCCTTCAGCAAGCTTCCCCAGGAAGGCATGGGTTCGGCGACGCCGAGGCCGAGAATGCCGAGATTGGCTTCGCTCAAAATGAAGGCGGGGATCGAAATCCAGAACTGGGCGTACAGCACCGGCTTCAGATTGGGCAGCACGTGAATCCAGAACAGACGCACGCCGCGAATTCCGGAGGCTCGCGCCTGGCGGACAAAATCGGAATCGCGCAAGGAGCCTGCGGAGGAGCACAACACGCGCGCCGCACTGGTCCAGCCCAGAAGGCCCAAAACTAGAAACGTGACCAGCACGGAAGCCAGCGGGGTTACGTTCAAGGGCATCAGGGCGCGAACTGTGATCAACAAAAACAGCCAGGGCAACGAGAGAAATAAATCAGTGACCGCCATCGCGGTTCGCGCCCAGGTTCCGCCGAGATAGCCGGCCAGGCCGCCCACCAGCGCTGCCAGCAAGGTCGAAAGCAGTGCCGCGGCCGGAGCCAGGAGCAGCGAAATGCGCGTGCCATATAAAACGCGGGCAAAGCGGTCGCGCCCGATTTCATCGGTGCCCAGCCAGTGCTGGCGAGACGGAGCCGCGTCGGCGGCTTCACGATACTGTTTGGCATAGCCTGCCGGAGCCAGCCAGTTGGCGGCCAGCGAGACGCTGACTGCGACCAGCAGGACCGCACACGCCAGCGTGCGCCAGAGATTCATGCTCCTGACCTCAATCGACCAAAGCCCATAACCAAAACCCAACTCTTAACCACAAAGGACACGAAGTCACACGAAGGAAACCCACTCAGGCGAATTCTGCCGAGCCTCATGCTTCGTGGCCTCGAAGCATGTGACCGATTACATCGGCCGCGGAGTTTGCCAGCAAGGTCACCAGCGTAACGAGAATGGTCAGATTGGTCAGCAAGGGCAGATCGCGCGCGAGTGCGGCCTGCCAGGCTAGCTGCCCAACTCCGGCGAGGCCGCACAGGGCTTCTACCGGGATGGCCGCGCCCACGGCGAGGCTGACCGAAACTCCGGCCAGCGCCAGCAACTGGGGCGCGGCGACGGGAACGACATGCCAGAAGAGGATTCGCAACTCGCTCAGCCCCTTGGCCCGCGCCGTAATGATGTGGGGCAGCGAATATGCCTTGGCCAGCAGATTGCGGGCATAGCGATAGATGCGTGGAAACACGATCAGGCCGATGGCCAGTGCTCCTGCCACATTCCATAGCACCGACAACAGGGCCAGCACGGCGGCGGGAATGCAAAGAAAAGTTCCACTGATCGCGGTGCTGAAGGCGTCATAAGCCGATACGCGCAGCCAGGCAGCGCTCAGCGCCAGCGCCATGGCTGCGGCCCAACTGAGCAGCAGACCAATGCCTACCAGGCGCAGCGTAACCGGAGCGCGATCGCGCAACAGCGAGCTGACCGGTTGCCCCAGGGAAATCGAAGTTCCGAGGTCGCCGTGAATCGCGCGTTGCAGAGAATGAAAATAGAAGCGGAAGATGTTGTGCTGGTCCAGACGGGCCTGACGCAAGGCCTGAACGCTTTGGGAATTCAGATGAGGATCGAGTTGCGCTTCATCCACGTCAAATCCGGGCGCGAGGCGCACCAGCGTGGCCGAGAGGAGGCCTCCCAGCAGAACCGTGGCGACAATGGCGAGTCCATGCCGCGCAATTTTCCGCCCCAGCATGGTTCTTAGGTCTCCTTTAGTTTCCGGTCGCTCCGCGAGTCTTGCTGACGGGCTCGCGTGCGGCGGATTCGGCGTGATGGATCTGCTTCATGCAATACATTCTGCGATCGGCTTCAGCGAGGAGCCGCTCGACATCGGTGCCATCGTCCGGACAAAATGACATGCCGACGCTGAGCGTGATGATGTCCTGTCCGCACACGTGGCGGCCGGATTCGATGGCGGCCTGGTTCAGCCGCTCGGCCTTTTCCTTGGCGCCCGCGGGAGTGAGTCCGGGAGCGGTGATCACAAATTCGTCGCCACCCATGCGGGCCACGTAGTCATAACCGCGGCAGACGTCTTTCAGCCGGGTGGTAAATTCGCGCAGAAGCTTGTCGCCCTCGAGGTGGCCGAAGGAATCGTTGATCTGCTTGAAGCCGTCGATGTCGCAGACCAGCACGGCCAGTTCGGTTTTCATGCGGCGGCAGCGCGCGACTTCCTGCGCCAGATGCACAAACAGGGAGCGCGCGTTGGGCAGGCCGGTCAGATAGTCGGTGGTGGCCGAACTCTCGGCCTGCTGGTACTTCAGCGCGTTCTCGACCGACATGGCGACCTTGGAGGCAACGGCCAGCAGGATTCGTAAATGGTCGGGAGTGAAGGCATCGCGATTCGCCTGATACATGGCGAGCACGCCCACCACGCCGTTCAGGCCTTCGAGCGGCACTACCAGCGCCGATTGCAGCGTGGTGTGCTTGCCCGGGTCGACGACGTAGCCGGCTTCCACCTGGGGATTTCCGTTCACGATGGGCTTGCAGTTCGCGGCCACCCATCCGCAGAGTCCCTCGCCGACTTTGATTTTCAGCGACGACAGCATACGGAAATTCTCGCCGCTCACCAGTTCCGGCAGCAGCCAGCCGTTGCGGTCCACGAACACGGCGATGGAATCGTAGGGAATCATGCGGCGCAGGCGCATCGAGAGCACGGACAGGGTTTCGCTCAAACTCAAAGACACGCCCAGGTCCTGGCTCAGTTCGAACATGGTCTGAGCTTCCTGCCGGGCGGAGGCAATGGAGGTGAGGAAGTCGGCGCTGTCGGTGGAACCATGCGCGGTGTCAGAGCGTTCGAAGCCGGTTGCGGGCGCCAGTCCGCGCTCGACCCGCACCGCTTTGGAGAGGCCCTGGAGTTTGGCGGTGTCCTCGGACATCTGCGCCATGCGCTCCAACTCGACGAAGCGGCGCTCCAGAATTTCGACCACCTGCGGATCGAACCACTTGCCGGCCTTGTCCTTGACTTTTGCCATCGCCTCGCTCAGCGGCAGTGCCGGGCGGTATTGGCGATGAGAAGCCAGAGCGTCCAGGCAATCGACGGCGGCGAGAATGCGCGCTCCGATCGGAATCTGCAGCCCGCTTAATCCCTCGGGATATCCCGTGCCATCCCAGCGTTCGTGATGCGAGCGCACGATGGGCGCCACCGGATAAGGGAACGCGACCCGCTCGAGAATTTCCGCACCCACCAGGGGATGCACCTTCATTTTCTCGAACTCTTCCTTGGTGAGTTTGCCGGGCTTGTTGATAATCTGCTCGGGTACCGCCAGCTTGCCAATGTCATGCAGCAGGGCGGCGGCGCGCAGAGCTTCGACCTCGCCCTCGGTCAGGTTCAATTCTTGCGCCACGGCCACGGCATAGGTTCGTACGCGCTGCAGATGGGTATGCGTGGTGTGGTCTTTGGCTTCGATGGCCAGCGCCAGGGCTTCGATGGTGCGCATGTTCAGCGACGCGATTTGTTCCACGTGCCGCTTCTCGACCTCGACCCGTTCTTTTTCAGCCTCCAGCCGGCCCAAATACAGCCGATATGACCGGTAGACCCAATAAATCAGGGGCAGGACCAGGAGCGAGGTTTCCCATCCCGCGGCGCGGTTCACGATGCCGACCAGCCCCACTGCGGCTGCGCCCACGAGGTAGTAGGGGAACGACCAGAAGTAGCACTCCGACCAGACTTTGCGGCTCGATTTGCCCTCGGTCAGCGCAATCACGACCGAGATGGGCAGGGTGTTGGCGAAGAAGAAAACCAGGGCGGCGACCATCAGCAGAATCGGCTTGTTCGATCCAGCCTTGGCGGCCAACCAGTGGTAGGTGATGAAGGTCAGGGCGCTGGCATTGGCCATCATGCCGGCCACGTTGAACAGCACTTTGATGGGATCGAGCCGTTTGCGGGTCTGCCATACGCTCTGAACCAGGCTGGCCGTGCAACCGATCACTAGAGTTTCGGGCAGGCTGAGCTCGAGCACACCGAGCAGGATGAAGAGAAAATTCACCGACATGGTGCCGTCGATGCCGGGCAGTTGCACCTTGAGTCCCGAGGCCAGCACGGCGACTGCGAGGTAACAAAAAAAGCGCGTCAGATCATGCGATTGCCAGTGCGACAAGGCTAACCAGAGCACCACCATGCCCAGGGACACGGTGATGCTGACGAATGCCTTGGTCTGGATCGATAATCCGCTTGCTTCTGTCTTCATCGCAAACCCCGGCCAGGGTATTCGCGGCCTCGAAGCGCGCGTCGCCGCGACGACCCTGTCATCGTCCCCCGAAGAACACAAGAATTCGTTGCGCGGGCTTCCTCAGCCCGCGCGCAGCCCTCGTGGAAGACATCTCTCCCGGTTCGAGCCTGCCCGAATCGTATTGCAAGCATTAGAGGTTCTAAAGCTTACTTAAGTAACCATGAGGCGGTGTTATCCCCCACGGGAGTAACTGAAAGGAACGATTTGTCGGGGAGCGGGGTCGCCCGCCGGTGGCTCGAGGGGGAATTCGATTTAGCCGCCGCCCGGCATCGATCCTGTTCGTTTCGGAGGGCAGCGATTTCGTGTACTGATGCCAGGCGACGGTGATTACCTTCGTCATGCCCTTCGTAACACGCTTCTCGGTCGAAGCGCCCTCGCTGTGGCACCATCATCGCAAACGCCTTATGCTGACTCCGCGCCAGAGTTCCGACGATAGTTCCGACAAAAGTTCCGGCCATCCAGGCGGGCTAGCCAGTCTCGTAATTGGCAACGGCGAGAAAACCGTGCCAGGTCCGTTGCCGATGGCGGTTTTCTCCGCCGATCTGAACGGAGAATTCAGCGCGTGCAACGCCGCGTTCACCAAGCTCTTCGGATATTCCTCACAGGAACTGATGGGGCGGGATTTTTCGGCGCTCTTTGGCCAGACGGAAAACTCAAACGGCGATCATTCATCTTTATTGCGGAAGGAAGTTCTTTCCGCCACTTCCACCGGGGGCTACCAGTGCAAATTGTTTGCCCGACCGAAGACAGGCCCCGCTTTCCCGGTGCAGTTCTCGGCGACGGTTCTAAGCTCGACCCCGGTGGCCCTGATCGCGGTGGTGGTGCCGCTGGCAGAAACCAATCCGGCGGCTGGTGCGGGCAACGGCGCACTCCCGGCCAAAGCCGCGCCGGGCGTGGTTTCGCGCAAGATTGACGACACGGCATTCATTCTGGCGAGCCCAGTCATGCACCAGTTCATGGCCCTGGTGGACCGGGTTGCGGGCCACACTGAGACTGTACTGATCACGGGCGAGACCGGCACTGGCAAGGAACTCATCGCCCGCACCATCCACGAATCTTCGAATCGCCGCGGCCGCCCCTGGGTGGACATCAATTGCGCCGCGCTCCCCGAGAACCTGGTCGAAAGCGAACTCTTCGGGTACGAAAAAGGCGCGTTCAGCGGCGCCGATGCTTCCAAGCCCGGCCTGTTTGAAATGGCCGACAAGGGCACGCTGTTTCTCGACGAAATCGGCGAGCTGCAGCTGCAGACTCAGGTGAAATTGCTGCGCGTGCTGGATGGCCAGCCGTTCTACCGTCTTGGCGGCCACCGCAAGATTAAAGTGGATGTGCGCATTGTTGCCGCCACCAACCAGGATCTCGAAGCTGCAGTAAATGCGGGGCGCTTCCGCCAGGATCTGTTTCACCGGCTGGGCCAATTTCATCTGCGGGTTCCCGCGCTGCGGGAGCGCCCCGAGGACATCGTGGCCCTGGCCGAACATTTCCTGCGGCTGAAGGCTCCGGGCAAGAATTTTTCTCCACAGGCGATTTCGGCGCTGCTCTCGCATTCCTGGCCGGGGAACATTCGCGAACTGCGCAATCTGGTGGCGAAGATGGCGATGGAATCCTTGAGCTCCGAGATCGATTTCTCGCGGCTGAGCGCGGCGCTCACGGGCGAGCCGGCCGCGCTGCGCCAAACCGCCTCCATGCCGGTCAGCAATCTTGACAGCATGGAAGAGCAGATGATCGTCAAAGCTCTGGAGCGCACCGGCGGCCAACGAACGCTGGCGGCCGAGCAACTCGGCATCTCCCGCCGCACCCTGAGCCGCAAGCTCAAGGAGTACAACATTAACTTCGCGCCGGGAGAGACTACCGCCACGTTTGGTTTCATCAGCAACGAGCAGCAGAAATTTTTCCGGACTCGCGTCGAGGCTCCGGTGACTGTCAGGAATTCTCAAGGCGAGGAAATTCAGGTGCGGGGAGTCAACCTGAGCACCGGCGGCATGGGACTCGACGGACTCAAGGAGCCGCTGCGTTTCGCCGGGTTGCTCGAGGTGAGCTTCGTGCTGCCCGGCAGCGACATCCTCTTTAAGGCCAAGGCCCGCCTGATGTGGGTAGGCGAAGAAGGGCGAGTCGGGATCCGTTTTGCCGTCATTGAACCGGCGCTCTTCGAGCAGCTCCAGCACTGGACCAACCACAAGATGAAAGAAGAAGGCTGGGAATTTCCCGCCTAGAATCAGTTTCCAAGTTTCTGGTTTCCAGTTTCCAGTTGTCCCGACCGCGGTAATCTTCCGGCTTCACTAGAAACTAGAAACCGGAAACTCGAAACTTTTCATGCAGTACAACTCAATTTGAGTCAGGCGCCGGCGAGTCCGCGCAAGCGTTCGGCTGCGCTCTCGGGAGTGATGTCGCGCTGCGGGGTGCCCAGCATTTCGAAGCCGACCATGAACTTGCGGATGGTGGCCGAGCGCAGCAGCGGCGGATAGAAATGCGCGTGGAAGTGACACTCGGGATGATGGCTGCCGCCGGTCGGCGACTGGTGAAAGCCCATCGAGTAAGGGAAGGGAACTCCGAAGACTTTATCGTAGGTGGAGGTGACGCGCTGCAGGATTTGGCTGAGAGCGCGCGCTTCGCCGGCTGCGAGTTCGTTCATGCTGCCGAAGTGGCGGCGGCTGCACACCAGAATTTCGAACGGCCACACCGCCCAGAAGGGCACGAGCGCAATGAAATCGTCCGCCTCGAAGACCACTCGTACGCGCTGCGCAGCTTCCAGAGCAACGTAGTCGCAAAGAAGGCATCGGTTGTGTGAGTGGAGGTAGGCGCGTTGCGCGGCCAGTTCCTTGGACGGCACATCCGGGATGGAGAAGGTTGCCCAGATCTGGCAGTGGGGATGGGGATTGCTCGCGCCCATCATGGCGCCGCGATTTTCGAAAATCTGAACATGATGAATGTCTTTCAGGCTGGACAATTCTCGAAATTGTTCCACCCAGGTTTGAACGACCAGGTCAATCGCATCCACGCCCATCGTGGCCAGTGTGAGATCGTGCCGGGGCGAGAAGCAAGTCACGCGGCAAATCCCCGGCTCGCCTTCCGCGACTAATAGCCCCATGCCGTCGACGTCGAGACGATCCTGGGAAGTTTGCGGCTTCAGGGCGGCGAAGTCATTCTCAAAAACGAAGGTTGCAGCGTAGGCCGGATTTTGAGTGCCGCCGGCTCGAGTGTTGCCGGGGCAAAGGTAGCAACTGGGGTCGTAGGCGGGTTCTTTCGCAGTTTGCAGTTGCGCTACTTCGCCCTGCCAGGGGCGCGTGGCGCGGTGGGGTGAGACCAGCACCCATTCGTTGGTGAGGGCATTGAGTCGGCGGTGGGAATCTTCGGTGAGTCTCAAATGGCGGCCTCGCAGCATTTTACGACGAGCGCAGGCGGTTCGGTGCAGCCGCTGTTGCTGACGGCAGCAAATAATGAAGTTCGCCGGGCTTCGCACTTTCGACTTCGTTCAGGGCAGGCTCTGGCGGGACAGCCGAAGCGGCGGTCGCCACATGAGTTGTGGCGCGATTGCCGGGCTGTGAAAACAAGTCCGCCGCGATCCCGGGCCGCGTGGGATAATCGTCGGCAACAATTCCAATCAGGTGCCAAGCCATGCGTTGCGTCCTGACTGCAGCATTCAGTCTGTTCTGTGTTTTCGTTTCCGGCCTGCCTTGTGCTGCTGCCGCCAGCTCGAAGCCGCTGCAGATTTATTTTGTTGATGTCGAAGGCGGGCAGGCAACGCTGGTGGTGAGTCCGTCGGGGCAGTCGCTGCTGATCGACACGGGCTGGCCGGGATATGAGGGCCGCGACGCTGACAGGATATTGGCGGCTGCCCACCAGGCGGGCATCACGCAGCTCGATTACGTACTGATCACGCACTACCATCGCGATCATGTGGGCGGCGTCCCGCAGTTGGTGGACGGGATCAAGGTGGGTACGTTCGTGGACCACGGGCCGAATCTGGAAGATTCCGAAGTGACGCGCACCGACTATGCGGCGTACGAAAAGGCGATCGAGGGCCATGCTCACGTGGTGCTCAAGCCGGGATTCGGGCTTCCCATCAAAGGCCTGCAGGTGGAGGTGCTGGCCGCTGCCGGAGATCACATTGCGAAACCGTTGCCGGGAGCGGGAGAAGCGAACAAATATTGCGGCGCCGAGCCTGCGGCTGAAGTTGACAACACCGAGAATGCCCGTTCGGTGGGCGTTCTGATCACCTATGGGCACTTTCGTTTTCTCGATCTCGGCGATCTGACCAAGAAGAAAGAATTGGAGATCGCCTGCCCGAATAACCTACTGGGGACGGTCGATCTTTTTCTGGTGACGCATCACGGGGCGGACCTTTCGAATCCGAAAGCGCTGGTGTGGGCGCTGCATCCGCGCGCGGCGGTGATTGACAATGGGCCACGCAAGGGAGCGAGCCCGGCGGCGTGGCAGATCGTGCACGATTCTCCGGGGCTGGAAGACTTGTGGCAGCTGCACTACGCGGAGGAATCAGACAAAGATCACAACGTGGCCGACGAGCGCATTGCGAACGTGAAAGAAAACTGCGAAGGAAAATACCTCAAGGTCGCGGCGGAAGCGGATGGCACGTTCACCGTGACCAACGGGCGGACTGGCGAGCAGAAAACCTACGCGAAGAAGTAAGCAGACTACAATCCTCACTCATGATTGTGATCGTGATGGGCGTCACCGGCGCGGGCAAGACGACCATCGGGCGTCTGCTGGCCGAGCAATCTGGATGGGAGTTCGCCGATGCGGACGACTTTCATCCGGCGGCGAACGTGGAGAAGATTCGGCGGGGCATCGCGCTCAACGATGACGACAGGCGGCCATGGCTGGAGCGTTTGCGCGCGGCGATCACACTGTGGATCGCTGAGAAGCGCAGCGTGGTGCTCGCGTGTTCGGCCTTGAAACGCAGCTACCGGCGCGAACTTGCAGTGGGGCCGGAACTCCGGTTCGTATATCTGAAGGGGAGTGCGGAACTGATTGCCGAGCGCTTGCGCTCGCGGCACGGCCACTTCGCCGACGAGTCGATTCTGGCCGGCCAGTTTGCCGACTTGGAAGAGCCTGAGTCCGCGGTGACGGTCGACGTTTCCACCACGCCGGAAGAAATCGTGAGGAAGATTCGAGTCCGGCTGGGCATGGCGTAGAATCCTCGCGCAGAAGAATTCTCGCGCTGAAAAGAATCTGAACCATCCGAAACCCGACTCTTGGAAACCACTCCCGATCGCCTCGAATCCGCTGTCGTTTCCCGGCTGATGTGGCGGCTGATGCCGTTTCTGTTCCTGCTCTACATTGTTGCCTACCTCGACCGGATCAACGTGAGCTTCGCGGTGTTGCAGATGCGCGATCAGCTGGGGCTGAGTGACCGCGTCTATGGCCGCGCTGCAGGAATCTTCTTCGCCGGCTATTTTCTCTTTCAGCTGCCCAGCAATCTGGTGCTGGAGAAATTCGGCGTGCGGCGATGGATTTCGGGCCTGATGGTCACGTGGGGCGTGATCTCGTGTTTGATGATCTTCATCCGCGGGCCCGTCAGTTTTTATGGGATGCGCTTCCTGCTCGGTGCGGCTGAGGCTGGGTTCTTCCCCGGGATGATCCTTTATATGAAGCGCTGGTTTCCGGCCAACGCGAGGGCGCGGGCCGTGGCGTGGTTCATGATGGCGAATCCCATCGCGGGGATTGTGGGGAGTCCGGTGTCGGGGGCCTTGCTGGGGATCAGCGGCAAGGGGCTGTCGGGATGGCAGTGGATGTTTCTGATGGAAGGGACGCCGGCGATCCTTTTAGGAGTGACAGTTTATTGGGCGCTGGCAGATGGTCCGAGTGACGCAAGCTGGCTGAAGGGCGAGGAGAGAAGCTGGCTGCTGGAGCGGCTGGCGCGCGAACAGCGGGCGGAATGGGTGGCGCAGAAGGGCGGTTTCTGGCAGGTTCTGATCGCGCCCAGAATCTGGATGCTGTCGCTGGTTTATTTTGGCGTTTCGACCACGATGTATGGAGTCATGCTGTGGCTGCCGAGCGTGATTCGATCGCTCTCTGGCCTCAGTTATTTCATGACGGGAGTGGTTTCGGCGCTGCCATTTCTGGTGACGGCGATTGCAATGGTGTTGGTGGGAATGCGATCCGATCGGTCCGGCGAACGGCGCTGGCACACGGCGGTTCCGGCGTTTGTGGGAGCGGCCGCGCTGGTCGGGGCGGGCTATGGGAGGTCTACGCTGGTGGTGGTGGCGTGCATCGGCCTGGGGTTGGTCTGCGCGGAATCGATGGTGGGGCCGTTCTGGGCGATGGCGACTTCACGGATGGCCGGTCTTTCGGCAGCGGCAGGGATTGCGGTGATCAACTCGCTGGCGAATCTGGGAGGGTATTACGGGCCCGACATCATCGGATTTTTTCGCAAGCTGAATGGCGGGTTTCGGGGTGGCTTGCTGGCGATTGGGGCCACGTTGGCCCTTAGCGGGGTCGTCGCGCTGATTGTGGGGCGCGAGCGGGCGGCGGGATCGTAGACCTGGCGCATCCCAGACCCCGTCGGATGCCGGTTCCGGCCGCGGAGACTGTCGAGCTTCGCTCGACCGGACAGCCGGGGGCGGCTGTCCCCACATGAGCATTTCCGGGGAGCGAGAGTCTCTGGGGAGGCTTTCCCTTCGCGCTTCGCTCCATCGGCTCAATTGTTTACAATAGAAGTTTGGCCTGACGATTCGTACGGCAGCCCTATCGAGGGACGAACGGCAAATTTGGAACCGACAAACCACAATTCCAGTGCGGCCCCCACGGTCTACTGGCGGGTTGAGGGGAGCCTGCTCGACCTGACCGTGGTCGAGCCGGTGGCGTTCTTTACCTGGAATGCCCAAACGTTCGCCGAGCGCTTCCGGCGGCGCGGGCTGATCTTTTTGATGGCGCTGCTGCGCCCGTTTCTTTATTCCACCAACCGCAAATTTGCAACGAGAGTGGTGCATGCCGTGCTGCGGGGAGTGACTCGCGACCGGCTCGACCTGCTGGGCGAAGAATTCTTTCTATATAAGTTGAAGCTGCGCCTGAAAGAGCGCGGTGTGGCCAAAGTGCGGGAGCTGGTGCGGTCGGGCGCGGAGGTCGTGCTGGTCAGCCAGGGATTGGAGCATGTGATGCGCCCGCTGGCGCAGCATCTGGGCGTGAAGCGGATCGTGGCCAACCGCCTGGAATTTCGCGGGGGCACGGCGACGGGCCGGTTGCTGGAGCCGGTGATCCGGCCGCGCGGAGCGTTCGCGAAATTCAGCGAAGAGAATCCCGACGGGCGCAGGGCTCCGAAAACTCTGGCACGCCAGCTGGATATTTCCGTGGACGACTTGCGGGCAGCGACGATTCCGGCCGAGCGGCGGCCGCTGGCGCCTACACGCCCTGTTGTGCATTTTGAGGGTCAGAGGCAGGTGCAGGGGTTTTCTGTCCGCCGGGCATTCGAGGGAAAGCACGTGATGCTGATCGGCGTCACGGGATTCATCGGGAAGGTCTGGCTGGCCAATACGCTTCTGGATTTGCCGGACGTGAAACGAATTTATCTGCTGATCCGGCGGCAGAAGTCGAACCCAGGGGAACGGCGTTTCGAGAAGATGGTGGAGGATTCGCCGGTGTTCGATCCCTTGTTTGAGCGGCACGGCGACCGGTTGCTCAATTTTCTGCGCGAGAAAATCGAAGTCGTCGAAGGCGACGTCACCCAGCCGGGGCTCGGACTCAACGCCGAGAGTGCGCGCCGCCTGCAGAAGAATCTGGATCTGATCATCAACAGTTCAGGGTTGACCGACTTTAATCCTGACCTGCGCGACGCACTGGCGACCAACACGGATGCCGTGGTCAATGTTCTCGATTTCGTCCGATCGGCGGATCATGCTGGCCTTCTGCATCTTTCAACGTGCTACGTGGCCGGGGAGCAGGACGGGCGGGTCAGTGAAAAACTTACTCCCAACTATAATCCGCGCGGGTTGGCGGGGTTTGACGCCGAACAGGAATGGCGGTCGCTGCAGGAGTTGGTGAAACGGGCCGAAGCGCAGGCCGAGAGCGAAGAGGTCACCTCGAGTTTGCGCATGCAGGCGCAGGCCAAGGAACATGCGGCGAAAGACCTGCATGGCGCGGCGCTGGAGAACCAGATCCGCAAGAATCGCGTGCGCTGGCTGAAGACTTATCTCACCGAGGCCGGCACCCGCCGCGCCAAGGAGTTGGGCTGGCCGAATACTTATACGCTGACCAAGAGCCTGGCTGAGTCGCTGATTGCGAAAAATGGCGCGGGGCTTCCGGTCGCGGTGGTGCGTCCGGCGATTGTGGAAACTTCGGTGGGCAAGCCGTTCCTGGGCTGGAATGAAGGCATCAACACTTCGGCGTCGCTGTCGTATCTGCTGGGGACATATTTCCGGCAGTTGCCCACCAATGAGAGCAAGCGGCTCGACATTATTCCGGTGGACGCGGTGTGCAGCGGCATGACTCTGATTGCCGCCGCGGTCATGGAACGCCGGCATGACGCGATGTATCAGCTGGCGACTTCGGTGACCAATCCCTGCGACATGGGCCGGTCGATTGAGCTAACGTCGCTGGCGCATCGGAAACACTACCGCGCGCAGGAAGGGCTGGAATCGTGGCTGCGCTTGCGGTTTGATGCGATTCCGGTTTCGAAGACGCGCTACAACCGCATGTCGGCGCCGGCGCAGAAGGCAATCGTGAAGTCGATTCAACGCATCATGTCGCCGCTGCCGCTGAAAAAAGCGCCGCTGGTGAAGACGGAAAGAAGCCTGGAGCGGCTGGAGAAACTGATCGAGCTGTTCGAGCCGTTCATCCTGCTGAACGAGCATGATTTCGCGGCGGAAAACATCGAGAAACTTTCGTACGCGCTGGTGCCAGAGGAGCAGGATATCTTCGGCTATGACACGCGCTCGCTGGATTGGTGGGAGTACTGGATTAACATTCACATCCCGGCGCTGCGCCGCTGGACGTACCCTTTGATTGAGGGCAGACCGCTGGAAGCGCGGCCGCCTCGCAGCTTTCAACTTGCGCCCGCGAATGCAGATGCCGTGAAGACTGGGACGGACGGAGCCACGTGGCGATATTCCTGACCGGGTCGACCGGATACATTGGCGCGCATGTGGCCGCGAATCTGCTGCAAGAGCACGGCGCTGCGTTGAACCTGCTGGTGCGGGCGCGCGATCCGCAGGAAGCGCAGTTGCGCTTGTGGCGCGCTCTGCAACTGCACCTGGAATTTCCGCGTTTCTACGAGTTTCTGCAGACCAAGGTGCGAATTTTTCGCGGAGATCTGACTTCTCCCGGCTTTGGATTGAATCGCGATGAATACGACCGGCTGGTGCACACCACAGATTCGGTGATCCACTGCGCGGCGTCGCTGAACCGCAAGTCGGAAAAAAGCTGTCTGAACGTGAACCTGCGAGGCACGCTCGAAGTGCTGACTCTGGCTCGAAATGCCGAGCACTATCATGGCTTACGGCGCTTCAGCGAGGTCAGCACGGTGGCGGTAGCGGGCAAGCGCAGCAACGAAGTGGTCACCGAGGATCGGTCGATCGAGTGGGACCGGTCGGATTATGACCCGTACGCGCGTACGAAAAAATTCTGTGAGCACATGACGCGGGTGCTGCTTCCGGATACTCCGAAGACAGTCTTTCGGCCGAGCATTGTGCTGGGCGACAGCCGGCATGAGGAGACCACACAGTTCGACATGGTCAAGGCGTTTGTGTTTCTGGCGG
>Ga0302326_10009415_pt1 | contig 21358 bp, 18 predicted proteins | sample Palsa_T0_3_FD_202264 | JGI IMG/M metagenome (GOLD analysis project Ga0302326, IMG submission 202264) | Peat permafrost microbial communities from Stordalen Mire near Abisko, Sweden - Palsa_T0_3 | ecosystem: Environmental > Terrestrial > Soil > Palsa > Peat permafrost | place: Sweden: Abisko... | reverse complement strand
GCCGCCCAGACCAAGCTTCCGAAAAACGTGAATCTCGACGCCGGTCCACGCTGGGATGTAACCTATCGCGAAGTCAATGTTATCGGCCAACGCGCCGAAGAAGCCATTGAACAAGTCGATAAGTTCATCGATTCAGCGGCGCTAGCTTCTATCAATCGCGTGCGCATCATTCATGGCCACGGCATGGGCATTTTGAAGCGAGCCGTCGCTGAGTTCTTAGCGTCAAATCCGCACGTGAGCCGCCACTACGCCGCTACACAAGCGGAAGGCGGTGCGGGAGCGACGATCGTTGAATTGCGCGAGTAAAGTGGCATTTCAGAACAGCAGCTTCATGGAAAACTGAATCTGCCGCTCTGTATTTGCAGTACTCGTTATGACTCCGAAGTTCGCATTCCCCAAGGTGCTATTGGGCTGTCCGAATACCACGGAATTGCTAACGTTGAAAACGTCCGCCCGGAATTCCAGGTTGGCATGTTCTTTGATGGGAAAGCGCCGCGTCAAAGATAAATCCAGGTTGTGAAAAGAAGGTGTTCTCAAACTGTTGCGGCCCAAGTTCCCGTACGTCTCCAGCGCCGGAACCCAAACGCCGCGGGATTCAAATAGACCAGCGGACCCTGACCCGAAGCATAAGCGTCGGAAAGCAACAGGTTTGCGCGTTCCACCACGTTTCCGGTTCCCGCAGTATCTCCGTTGGTAACCGTTACATCGAAGGGCGACCCCGAATGCAAAGTGAGAATACCGCCCACTTGCCAGTTGCCGATTACATAGTCGAGAGCCCGCCTGTGAGTGCTGAAGGATTTGCCCGCGGCGACAGGTATGTCGTACACGAAGCTGCCCGAAAAGATATTCGGCAAATCAAATCCCGAGACGCTGCGATCTTTGTTGGTGTCGTACGGAAATTGCGTCTCGCACCCTTCCGCCCCGAAACTGCCCGAGCACCCGGTGTCCATCGATTTCGAACGCGTGTACGAAATGATATAGGTCAGGCCCCGCGAAGCTCGCTGTCGTAACCGGAATTGGAACGAGTTGTATTTGCTTTGACCCACGCTTCTGTCATAGAACGTGGCCGGAATATACGGATACGGCTGGCGCACCGCTTCGGTCGCAACCGGCCCCGGCGTTGGATCGGTATTCGCTTGGCCGCCCTGGTTCAGCCGCAAGTCGTGCGATCCGACATAGGATAGAGAGAGAACAATATTACTTCCCAGGCCCTGCTCGATGCCAACATTCCATTGGTCGGAATAAGGCATCTTATAATCCGATGGATCCACATACCAACTGACAAAACCCGTGCTCAGGAACGGAGAGGCGGCCGGATACGCTATGTCGCCCGAGCCTTTATTGAAAGTGTCGCCCATGGTCGCCGCAACGCCACCCGGATGATCAAATTTTGTGCCAGAAGCTGCCCGATGTCCGGCCAGGTTCCTCCATAATTTTGAGCCAACTGAATAATGGAGTTCCAGTTGTCATAAAAACGGCCATACCCCATGCGCAGCGCCGTCTTGTCCGTCAGCCGGTAAGCTAAGCCAGCACGCGGCTGCCAGTTGCTAAGGTCGTTCGTATAAATGGAATGACTACTGTGAGTGGTCAGGACCACATGGGCGGGAAGCGTTCCGCTGGGGAGGCACGGGAAGCCCTGAGTCGCCGTGCAGGCCCAGGCTCATTGGCCAGGATGTACGTTCAGTTAGCCAGATCGAGATCTCCCACATAGGCGTCGGACCCCGGCGAGTTGCCGTAAATCGGCCACAGCGTCAAATCCCAGCGCAGACCAAGGTTCACGGTCAGCCGCGAGTTGACTTTGAATTCATCCTGAAAGTAACCGCCGTTCACCCAACCGCCATGCTCAGTCACGAGTACGTTTCTTCTATTGGCGCTATCGGGAAGACCGAGCAGAAGCGAAGCGAACGCATCGCCGATGCCGGTGGCGTTCGACGGATTTTGGGTGGGGGTTGCCGTGAAATTCGCGTTTTCGTTGTAGATCGGAGAGAGCGTGTTGTTGGTGGCGAAGTTAGCGCCCATCTTGAGTGTGTGGCGTCCCAGGATTTTGGTAAAGTTTCCTCCAAACGTCCAATTGTCGGCATAGCGGGTGTCCTGGCGGGTCTGTCCCGCGCCTCCCACATAGCCGGAAGCCGTGTAACCGGGAATGAACGGGCCCTGTCCGCCTTGAAACTTACTCTCAAAATTGGGCGAGACGCCCAACTGAATCAATTGATTCCCGAAGCCGGCTGGCACGCCGGGTAGGTCGCTGCCGGTATCGGCATCGCCCAGATTACGCCCGAAAAACGCGTCGAGCACGCTCGTGGGACCAAAGGTGTGAATTTCATGGATCACCCCATTTGAGCCGTAGTCGTTAGCAAAGCTGGTCGCGCCCAGATAGCCGTTCGATCCGCTCACGCCCGCGCATGGGAGTTGCAACGTTCACAATTCCACGTGGCGCCCCAAACTCCGATAGGTCGTTGTGGGATTGAACCTTGAATTCTCGGACTACGTCGATGATGGGCGGGACATTGTAGTTGCCGATAAAAGAGCCTAAATCCATAACGCCATCCGTTAGAAACATGTTGCTGCTGTTGCGCTGGCCATTCAGAGCCGGAAACGAGAACGAACCGATGGCATTCCTGGCAAAGCCGCCCTCCGCCGCCGGAGTTCTGCGCCACGCTGATTGGGCTTGCGCCCGGAGTCAGCGTCAGCAATTGCGTGAAGTTCCGGCCCTTCAGGGGCAAATCCTCCACCGCTTATTGATTGATCACGGTTCCTAGTACTACTGTGTTAGAAACAGTGGGTCCATTTTAGGATCGCCAGAACAGCCGGGTATCGTGGAAGGGATGGGTGGTATTCAAGCGAAGATCCAGACGGTCGAGGACGTATATCGACTGGTGCGGAGGGCGGTAGTGAGCAAACGTCCGATGCGCGCGATCTATCACGGGCAGCAGCGGTGGCTGTGCCCACATCAGTTGGGCCGGAATCACGCAGGCCAGAGTCGGGTGCTTTGCTACCAGTACGCTGGCGAGAGCAGCAGTAGGCTGGAAGCGCCCGGTTCGCCAGCCAATTGGCGCTGTATCGCCCTCGAGAAGCTAAGCCGGGTGGAATTGCTCGAAGAGGCATGGCGCACAGCGCCCAACATGCCGCCAACCGCCTCTGCTGTGGGCCTGGCGAAGAGAGGCGTGATCCCACGAAAACAATTCTACATCAAAATGTTCGTTTTTAACACCGTAGTACAGGTCGATTGATTTGATACATGAAATCGGTCGCTTCATCGCGATTAGGAACGCCGTCGACAAACTGCGTCAGACTCTGGTATTCGGCTCTTCGGTCACGCGTTTCGAAATGAAGAGTCAGTCCCAGGGCAATTCGCGGCGTCGTCGGGAAGGCGTCGCACTCCAGCCACGGATCCATAATCCCTATCAGCGGATCCACTGCATGAGGAAAAGAGCCAAGTACCTCTGGCGGTGTTCCAAATGTTTCTGCCGGATCATGTAGGCAATCGATGCGCATTGGCTGCACCAGCACCTTCAGGATCCCATCGGCAACAGGCCCCGATTCAATTCTCAGGTTCTGAAGGCGTTGCCAACTTACGTCCTCCGGTTCTTCGCCAACTATTGTCTGCCAAAGATCGGAGGGGACGGACGCGTCGGGAGCGAGAAAAAATGTAAGCCTAACGTTCCGGACCTTCCACTCGACCATTTAGGCATTCTAGCCGAACTTCCTATCCTTTTGACGGGAAACCAAGCAAAGCAATGCTTTTGCAATTCTGTTTTTCGGGACGTCGGCGCAAAGTGAGAGTCCCTGGGAGCTCAAGGGGAGTGTGCCGTTGCCGCCAAACCGTCTACGACCGCCAGCCCCCGCCCAGCGCGTTGTAAAGCTGCACCAGTTCCAGTCTTTCAGCCAAGCGAGCCCTTGCCAGAGCGATTTCCGCCGCCAAATAATTTGTTTCGTTCGTCAGCACTTCCAGATAGCTCGTCACTCCGCCTTTGTAGCGGACCTGCGCCAAATTCGATGAATCGCGAGTGGCCTCCGTCAAAGCCTCTTGATGCATGCGATAATCCCGCAATTTGCGATTCGCGATCAGTGCATTCGACACCTGTTCGAAGGCCGTCTGAATGCTTTGCTGGTAAGTCAGAACGGCTTGCTCTTTCTGCGCTTCCGAAAGACGCACGTTAGCTCGCAATGATCCGGCATTGAAGAGAGGCTGGGTGGCGGTTCCCGTGTAGGTCCAGGCGCGCGCGCCCCAAGTGAAAATGTTTCCCAGGCCGATGCTTTCCACGCCGCCAGTTCCAGTTAGAGAGATCTGCGGGAAAAGTTGCGCGCGCGCCACGCCGATTTGTGCGTTGGCCGCGACCAGGTTTTGTTCAGCCTCCTGAATGTCTGGGCGGCGCTCGAGCAATTGGGACGGTAAGCCGGCCGGCACGTCATCGGGATTGGGTTGTTCGGTGATGGCGAGGCCGCGCGGAATGGAGCCGGGATTTTGGCCGAGCAGCAGACTAATGGCGTTTTCTTCCTGCTGAATCGCCTGCTCACTCTGTGGAATCAATTCGGCCGCTTGTTCCACCAATTGTTCGGCCTGGCGGACGTCCACCATGCTGGTAGCTCCGCCTCGCTCGAGGGTTTGCGTGAGGGCGAGCGACTCGCGGCGCGATGCGAGACTGCGCTTCTCTATGTCAAGCTCCACATCGTATTCGCGCAATTGCATATACGCAGTAGCGACTTCTTCGACTAATGAACTGACAATGGCTCGCTGGCCCCACTCGGTGGCTCGCAAAGTGGCCCTCGCGCCTTCTGTTGCTCGGCGGTAACGGCCCCAAAAGTCCGGATTCCATGAGGCAGTGAGATTCAAGGCATCGGCGATGTAGGAGTAGCCTTGGAAAACGCCCGGAATGGCCGGCGATTTGACACCATTCACAGCGGGACCGACTCCCACTGTGGGAAATTGATTTGACCGCGTGATAGTGACTTGCTGTTGAGCCTGGATGACGCGCGAAGCGGCAATCCGCAGATCGTAGTTCTGTTTGAGCGCGGTACGGATGAGTTGCTGTAGTTGCGGGTCTTTAAATAGCTCCCACCACTTTTCGTCTCCGAGAGAAGTGTTACCGGAGACAGCCGAGTCATCAGGACCCCGGTACGCGGGTGCGGCAGGGACGTCGGGCCGTTTATAGTTGGGACCTACCATGCAGCCACTCAGAAAGGTGGTGAGAGAGACCGCGGCAGTGAGTGCGCGGCGCTTCATGCGACACCTGTCGGTTCTGGAACAGGCTCCGGCGCAGGCTGTTCCTTCTCTTTTTCTTTTTCTTTTCCGAATCGCACAGATAAGCCTTCGACGAAATCGAACATCACCGGAATCAGGAAAATAGAGATCAAAGTGGCGGCCAGCATTCCACCGATGACCGCAGTGCCCAGTACTCGGCGTGAGACCGCGCCCGAACCCGTCGCGGTCCACAGCGGAACGCAACCCAGAATGAAGGCAAAGGCCGTCATGAGAATGGGTCGGAATCGAATACGCGCCGCAGTGAGCGCCGCGTCTACAACGCTTTTGCCGTTTTCATACTCGTCTTTGGCGTACTCGACGATCAATATTGCGTTCTTGGCCGACAGGCCGATGAGCATGATGAGTCCAATTTGGGTATAGACATCGTTTTCATAGTCGCGGATCCAGAGCGCGAGAAACGCTCCAAACACCGCGATGGGCGTGCTCAGCAGAACGCTGAAAGGCAGCGACCAGCTCTCATAGAGCGCTGCCAAAATCAGAAACACAAACAGCAGTGACAGTCCAAAAACCACCCAAGTGGGAACGCCTTTAGAGGCCTGCTGTTCCTGATACGACATGCCTAAATAGTCATAACCCATTTCGCGTGGCATGGTTTGATCGAACACGTCTTCGAGTGCCTTCATCGCCTGGCCGGAGCTCACCCCCGGTGCAGCCGTTATGTTCAATTGCGCGGCGCGGTATTCGTTGAAGCGCATGGTGAATTCAGGGCCGGATGTTGCCTTGATGTCTGTAACAGCACTCAATGGAACCATTTGGCCTTTGTTGTTTCCCACATAGAAGCTGTTCAGATTTTCAGCCTTTACGCGTGAACTATCTTCGGCTTCCACATAAACCTGCCACTGCCGGCCAAACTGGTTGAAGTAATTGACCAGATAGCCCCCCATGAAAGTTTGCATGGTGCTGTAAACGTCGCCGATGTTGACGCCCTGGCGCTCTACCTTCGTGCGGTCCACGTCGGCGAAAACCTGCGGCACGTTCGGTATGTAGCCGAGGTTCACCAAAGCGATTTCTTTACGCTTACCCACGGCCGCTAGGAATTTGTTGACATTTTGAGTGAGGAAAGAGGGATCGGCGCCGGAACGATCCTCCAGGACCATGGTGACGCCGCCCGAAGTACCTACGCCCGGAATGGAGGGCGGCGGGAATGAAAATGCCATGCCCGCGCGCACGTTGGAAAGTCCGGCGCCGGCCGCGCCCAATATCGCTCCAATCTGTTCGTTCGGCGCTTTTCTTTGTTCCCAGGGCTTAAGATTTACGAAGAAAAAGGCGCTGTAGGTGTTTTGGGTGACACTGAGTAAACTGAAGCCGATGACGGAGGTGACGCTCTCTATGCCGGGTGTTGAGAGGAGCGTCTTTTCCACTTGACGAGCGGCTTCGGAGGTGCGTTGCAAAGAGGAGGCGTCGGGTAACTGCAAGGCGACGAAAAGGTAGCCTTGATCTTCGGTAGGCAGGAATGAGGGAGGCAGTTTTTTGGCAATCGGCGCGATGAATGCCGCGACAATTGCGATGAAGAGAACGCTAAACACAGCTTTGCGCATGAGCAAACCGGAAAAGCTCACATAGCCTTTGGTGACACGGCCGAAGATGCGGTTGAAGCCTTTGAAAAACTTGCCTAACGGGCCTTTGGCTTCTTTCTTCGGCTTTAGCAGCAAAGCCGAGAGCGCTGGGCTGAGCGAGAGAGCATTAAACGCCGAGATCAACACCGAGATGGCAATAGTGACCGCGAACTGTTGATAGAGGCGGCCGGTGATGCCAGGAATAAATATGGTGGGGATGAAAACGGCAGCCAGAATCAGCGCGATAGCCACGACCGGTCCAGACACTTCTTCCATCGCCTTGAAAGCCGCGTCGCGCGGAGTCATGCCCTCTTCAATATGGCGCTCGACGGCTTCCACTACTACGATGGCGTCGTCAACCACAAGACCGATGGCGAGCACCAAGCCGAATAACGAGAGTGTGTTAACGGAGAAGCCCAGCACCGGAAAGAGAGTGAATGTGGCGATGAGAGAAACCGGCACGGCCAGCAGAGGAATCAGCGTTGCGCGCCAGCCTTGCAGGAAGATATACACAACCAGCACCACCAAAGCTAGCGACTCCAACAGCGTACGTTCGATATCGCGCATGCCGGCGGTGACGGCTTTGGTTGTGTCCAGACTGACTTCCTGGGCCAGATCCTGCGGAAAGCGTTTTTGCAATTCATTCATGCGCGCGCGCACGTTCAGTGCGGCTTGCACGGCATTCGAACCAGGCAATTGATACAGCGCCAGAATGGCCGCGGGCTTGCCGTTGAAGCGGCTGCTCAGGTTGTACGTTTGCGCGCCCAACTCAATCCGCGCCACGTCTTTCAGGCGCAAAGTGGAACCATCCGGATTGGCGCGAATCAATATATTGCCAAACTCCTCAGGCGATACCAGGCGGCCTTGCGCGCGCACCGTGTAGGTAAACTGCTGACCATTCGGAATTGGTTCCGCGCCCACTTGTCCAGCCGGGTTGACAGTGTTCTGGGTTTCAACGGCGGCCAGGATTTGCGGCACCGTTACCTGCAGCTTGGCCAGTTGATCCGGCTTCACCCAAATGCGCATGGCATATTGGCCGGCTCCGAAAACCTGCACTCGAGAGATGCCTTGAACGCGAGTCAATTCGTCCACCAAATTGATGTAGCCGTAATTCGCCAGGAAAATGTTGTCGTAGGTGCCATGCGGCGAATAGAGCGCAACCAACATGAGCGGCGAGGTCAGCGATTTTGTGACCGTCAGACCCGCCGTATTCACAACGGCGGGAAGCTGCGATTGCGCTTGCGACGTGCGCAACTGAGTGAGCACCTGATCGATATCCGGATTCGTGCCGACTTTGAAATCCACCGTGATCTGCGTTAGCCCGTTGTTGGCGTTGGTGGAGTAGAAATAGTTGGAATTGTCGACCCCCGACATCTGCTGCTCAATGGGAGTGGCCACCGATTGTACAAGCGTTTCAGCATCGGCTCCGGGATAGGTGGCCTGCACCAGCATTTCGGGTGGAACGATATCGGGAAATTGCGCGGTCGGCAACGTTTCAAACGTCACCGCTCCAACAATGACCATAATAATGGCGATCACCATCGCGACGATGGGCCGGTTGATAAAAAATTTAGCCATGTTTATGCCCCGTTGCTCTTGTAGCTATCGGGTTTAGGAGTAACGGGCATGCCGTCACGCACTTTGGCCACGCCTTCGCTCACCACGTGATCGCCTGCTTGAAGTCCGCTCTTGATAATCCAGGATTCGCCTTCTTTCGCGCCCACGTCCACAGCACGAATCTGGATCTTGTTTTCGTTTGAAACGACCGCCACCTGATACTTGCCTTGTAATTCGGAGACGGCACGCTGCGGTATCAGCAGAGCGCCATGCAGCACGCCCGTTTGTGCGCGAATGCGGCCGAACTGGCCAGGACGAAGAATGTTGCCCGGATTGGCGAACGCGCCTACGATGCGGATGGTTCCGGTTTGCGTATCGACTTGCCGGTCGGCGAACACGATGTGGCCTTCCTTGGGATAAACCTCGTTGTTGCTTAACGTGAGCCGCAAGGGAACCACTGCGCTATGTGCCAGCCAATCGCCGTTGGCGCCTGGCTTGATGCGTTCGGAGACCTGAAGATATTCTTGCTCACTGATCGGAAAGTATGCCTTGATGGGATTGACTCGGGAAACAGTCGTGAGTACTGTAGTCTGACTCACCAAGTTGCCGATCTGCGTGGCAGCGGTACCCGCAATCCCATCAATGAGTGAACGCACTTTGGTAAAACCGAGATTGAGTTCAGCCTGCTCGACCGTAGCTTGCGCGGATTCTATCGAGGCTTTAGCAGTGGCGACGGCGGCTTCATCCTGTTTCAAGGTTTGTGTATCGTTATCCAACTGGCTTTGTGCGATGGCGTGCGCCTGCGCAAGCGGGGTATCGCGGTTTACATTGATGTTTGCCAGGCTGAGGGTGGCTTCGGCTTGGCCGAGTTGTCCGCGGGCCTGCGCTAGCTGACCCTTCGCCTGATCGAGCACCGCCTGGAAAGGCCTTGGGTCAATTTCAAACAGCACCTGGTCCTTCTGAACCAGAGAACCTTCGCGGTAATCCTGGCGAATCAGATAGCCGGAAACCTGCGGCTGAATTTGCGCTGTCACGTAACCGTCCAGCGTTGCTACCCAATCGCCGTAGGTCGTCACGTCTTGTGCTACCACCGTAGAAACACCAACCTCAGGCGGGGGTGGAGGAGGTGAGGCCGCTTTATCCTGACACGATGACAATAAAGTCAACGCCGCCGCGACGGCAGGCAGGCAAAAGAACAAAACTCTTCGACTCGAACGGCTCAAGGGTATTGGGCGAGGAATCAAAAACACCTTTGTTCGATGCGAGCACCACGCCGTATGATTCCCAGTTATTTTGGGTATTCCATTCCGCGAAGCGGCTTCGCGGCATTGCGCAAATCCTGCGCATCGTAAACCACAAAATCCTGATTTACATAAATGTAAGGAGCAAGCGCCAACTGATTCTGTCTTCGCAAGACGTAGTAATCGATTGGGAGAGGTAATAAGCTTTCCAATCGTTCTGGTGAAAAGCCATTGGCCACGGTACGGTCCCACCGCTCTTGCCAACGCGCTGCTGCGGTTTCGGAGAAGGCAACCCCCTGCGCGCTCTTCCAGTCCGCCCAAAGCGCATGCCGCGATTGTGCGCGAAACACGCCTGGGTAAGCGACGCGGCCCGCGTCGGCGAAGAGGAAAACGGAACTGCCCCAAGTGCCGCTCGCAGCCCATTCCGCCAAGTTCGTAATGGATGCCCGAAAGGGAATCGGCGGCGGACGCAGTCCCGGGACGTACAGCAAAGCAAAACAGGCCAACACCGGCGCGGTTAACGTTATAAGTCTGGCGGAGCCAACCGAAAAGCCCAATAGCAAGCTCGTCAGCAACACGGCCAGCGCCAGGGCTATTGCGAACTGCGACAGTTGGGCGCCATTCTGAATGTGGAGAAAGTCGAAGATGCCAGTGCTGACAGGCAAGGCAAACAGCAACGAAAACCAACCGAGGGCTTCCCATGCGGAACGCAGTAAAATCGCGCGCATGCCCGCCAGTCCAAACAACAGAGCCGACGCCGCCACGGTAAATAGCAGCGCGCGCGTCGGCTGGAGCCGCGCCGACCACGCTAAATGGCTTACATCAAGTAACAAATAGGAGATCGGTATCGATAGCAGTCCGCAGAAAGATGAGCCTAACACCAACCATCGAAAAGAAGAGCTAAGCAACGGCCAACAGCGCGCCGCCGCCCACAGCCCAAAAACAAACAGTGCCAGGAATTGATAGACGTCACCCTTCGCCCATGAACCGACATATAGATAAGGTGTATATATGCGCTGAAACAGAGCAAGCTGTGGCGAAACGCGCGCAAAAACCGTGTCCCCGCCCGCCCCCGGCTGGAGTTGCGCAAGATTGGCCAGCAGCAAAACAAAAACCAAAAAGATCGGCAGCGTTGGCCGGATCACGCGCCGCCAACTCCGGTCAAAAAAAAATCCTGCGAGCAGCACGCCCCAGAATGGCAGCGCCAACATGGGGTCGTAAAGAAACCCGATTCCGCCCGCCAATCCGGCCAGCAGTGGTTTTTCGTCCACCATCAAGCCCATCGCCAGTACCGCCAAGCCAAATGCGAATGCTCCCGGCACCGGCTCACGTTCGGTCAACGAGACGGCCGGCCCAGTCAGAGTAGCGCCTAAGTTGACGATCACCGTAAGCATCAACGCAAAGAGATGGCTAAGGCCAGTGGCTCGGGCGAGCAAGAATATGCCAACCAGCGCTGCAATCCGGAAGATGAACTCCTGTCCCAGTAGCGCGCGGCGGAAAGGCTGGCGTGCGGCTTCGTGCAGAAACACGGTAGCTTCGTCATACGCGGTTAGGGAGAGCGTCGGGTTCGTTGCCACTAGGTCGCGTGAAAGCAGTCCGGGCGCGTCGACGCGCTCCAACATCGGCAAGTAGATTTGCGTCTGCGCTTCCAGGTAGCTGTGGCCCGGGAACACCCAAAACTCAAGCCCGGCGGCTGCGAAAATGGCAAGCGACAGCAGCGCGAGACGCAACATCAGCTAGCCGGGGTTTTATCCAATTGCTGTTTGGTCCACATCCTCTGCGGATTGATTTCGAGGGACTTTTGAAAAGCTTGCCGAGCCTCCGCATTCCGGTTGGCTTTGCGAAGCGTCACACCTTTCCAAAGGTACGCTTCGGAAAGTTTCGGATCGATAGAAAGCGCCTTGTCGAAATCCTTCAGCGCGATGTCGAGCCCGCCGCCCATTGAGGAAGGCAGATAGAAATTGCCCACGCCGCGGCTGACAAACGCCAGGGCCAGCTTGCCATCTATTTGAATGGCCTTGTCAATTTCGTCTTTGGCGCATTGGCCATACTTCAGCGCTCCGAAAATCGGATTAGCCGGAATGACTTGGCCGCAAAGCTCTCCCAGCAACCGGTGGTATTCTGCGTTGTTCGCGTTGCTGGCGGTCGCTTTTTGTGCAAACTCCATACCGGCTTCGGCATACGCTTCCGACTTTCGTTTGTCGCGCAATTCCATGGCAACTTCGGCCGCGTAAGAATCAGCCAGCGCGAGTTTATATTCGCATTCGGCGCACTGCGGACTGGCCTTGGCCGCTTGTTCGTACTGCCCAATCAGACGGTTCAGGATAGCCAGATCCTGATGGTCTCTGGCGGAAACAAGTTCGGAACTGGGTTGGGCCGCTAAAAGCAGGCAGCCGAAAAATGTAGTAAGAATGGTTTTCAATAACACTGCCTTCATTCTAGAAGTGACGTTCGCGGCGGCTTACAGTTTCGCCAGTTTCTTTTGGACGAACAGGAAGTAGAGCGCCAGAACGACGATCAGCACGCCATTGCCGGCCATAACGTAAGGTACCGAAGACTTCTCGATCAAATAGCCGCAAATCACGCTGCCAATCGGCATGCCGCCGCGAAACGCTACGTTGTAGACGCTCATAACCCGGCCGCGCATGGCGTCCGTCACATACGATTGCACCAGCGAAGTGTTTAATGTGAACACGACCATCAACAGTGCGCCCGCCAGATAAATAGAAGCGGTGGTCAAGGGCAGAAACCGCGAGAGCCCCACGCAGAAAATCGTCAAGCCGAGCACGGCCAAAGCCTCGAGCGACTTCCTGGCTTGGCCCGCGTGCGCTCCCCGGCTCGCGATCAAAAGCGCGCCGGTAACCGATCCTCCGCCCGATAAGCACAAAAACAAGGTGAAGGTATTCGATGTACCGTGAAACACGTCGCGCGCGATCACCGGCAAAAAAGTAATCAGCGGGAAAGAAAGCATGGAGATAAAAAACGCCAGCGTGACCAGGCTAGCCATTCCTTCACGTTTGCGCATGAAATCGATTCCTTGGCGCATGCTGTTCATGACCGACTCGTGCCCACCCGCCGGCACGAAGGTGGGTCGGATGTAGAGCAGCGAAGCGATCACAAACAAAAAGGAAACGCCATTCAGCCCAAAGCACCAGAAAGCGCCTAACTTTACGAGTGCGATTCCGCCCAGCGCCGGACCCACCACACGCGCCAAGTTGAACTGAATGGAGTTGAGCGCAATGGCATTTTGCAAATCTTCTTTCTTGACGAGCGTGGGCACGAGGGCCGAATAAGCGGGGCCGCCAAACGATTGCGCCAAGCCCACGGTAAAGGACAGGCACCAGATTTGCCAGACCCTGACCAAATCCGTCTTCACCAAGAATGACAACGTGAAGGCGCAGGTAAGTTGGATGACTTGGGATACGAGGAGCAAGCGGCGGCGGCTGATTCGATCGGCAAAAACACCCCCGAACAGCGAGAACAAGAAGATGGGCGCCTGGCCGAAAAATGTATCCAGGCTCAAATAAAACGGCGAATTCGAAAGCTTGTACACCAGCCAACTCTGCGCCAGAATTTGCATCCAGGTGCCGATGCTGGAGGTGCAGGCGCCAAACCACATCACCCGAAAATCGGGGTACGCGAATGCTTTGAAAACCTTCTTGAACAAGCGGTGCTCTTTTAGGCACCCGGCCGGGGCAAGGGCTTGGCTCGCTTGATCAGGTGAATCAGATTGCCGTCTGCGTCGTGAAAGAAGACCAGGCGATTGCCTAGCGTTTCGTAAGGCTCGCCCGCGAACTCGACGCCTTGCTTCTTCAAGACCGCGAGGCCAACATCGAAATCGTCCACCGAGATCGCGATGTGGCGCATGCCCGGCGTCTTCGGCGTCGGCGCGCCGTGCTCACCTTCGCCCGGTATGATTTCAATCAGCGCGCCGTTCTTGGCCTCCACAAAATAGTTGCCGGCGTATTCAAAAATGAGCGTGAACTCGAGATGCGCGACATACCACTCCGCCAGCAACTTGGGATTCGGCGAAGCGATGGCAAAATGTTCAATACCTGAGAACATGACCGGGATTGTAACAGGTAGCAGTCATTGAGCAAGCTGCGCCTTCATCCAAGGGTCGAGAGCCGGATCGAGAAAGTCTTTGATCTCGAGTTGAACGCCATGGAACGTAGTTGGGGTGGTTTCGACTCCTACCACGCGCATGCCAGCAGCGCGGGCGGCCTCTGCACCGGTGGGCGAATCCTCAAAGACGATGCAGCGTCCCGGCGCGGCGTTGAGCTGGCGCGCGGCTTCGAGATAGACATCCGGGAACGGCTTGGGCCGCGCTACTTGCATACCATTAACGGTGACCGGAAAATAGCGGCGCAGGTCAAAGCGGTCAAGCACGAAATCGATGTTCTGCGGCTCAGCATTCGAGGCTACAGCTTTAGGCAAGTCGCTGTAGCGCTCGAGGAACTCGCGGATACCGGGAATCGCATAGCGGCTCAACCCGTCGGCGATCATCAGTTCGCGAAAGAGGCGTTCCTTTTCAGCACCGTGCTGAAAGACGACGTCGTCGGGAAGATTCGCACCGATCATGTCGCGGACCAGTTCGGAGTTGCGCTTGCCGTGCATGCGCTGTTCCAGGTTTTCCACCGTGATGCCCAGCTTGGCCAGGTAGCGCTCCCACGCGAGTGTATGCAGCGGCATAGAGTGGACCAGCACGCCGTCCATGTCGAAGATAAGCGCCGGGGACGTTGACACTCTTTTTATGCTCTTGCCAGCGCCGGCAACAACGGCATTGAATAAAGCCGCAGTTTGGTCGCGCTAAAGATCGCGTTCGCAATGGCCGGGGCGATGGCGACGATGGGTGTCTCGCCGGCGCCGGCAGATGGAACATCGCGGCGGTCGATGAGAATGACGTCGATCTTCGGGACATCAGTAAAGCGCGGCACGCGGTATTGCGAGAGGCGGGGATTGGTGATGCGGCCGTTTGAGTGTTCGATTTCCTCGAATAGGGCTCCGCCGAGACCCATGACAAGCGCGCCTTCGACTTGATTCCGCAAGTGGTTGGGATTCACAATCGCGCCGCAATCCCAGGCGGCAACGACGCGCTCAACTTTGAGTTGACGACTGGGATCGACAGAGACTTCAATGCAAGCAGCGATGTGTCCGCCTTTATCGAAACCGCAAGCAAGGCCGAAGCCGCGGTTGGCGGTCGGCTTTTGTTTGGACCATTCGAAGCGATCAGCGGCGGCTTGAAGGACGGCACGGAGGCGGTCGTTTTTCAGATTGTTGAGACGGAAGGTGAGCGGATCAACACCGATCTTGGCGGCGATTTCATCCATGTGCGATTCGCGGGCGAAGTGGTTGGCCGTCGACGCGAGACCGCGGTATGAACCGACGCGCAGGGGCGATTCACCCTCCACGAATGTTTCGGTTTTCATGACCTCGTCGATTTCGTAGGGCGTTTTAATGCCCGCGGGACCGGACGAGAAATTCATAAAGCTCCACGAAGCGATTTTGCCGTTTGCATCGGTGGCACTGTTCACGATCATGCGGCCGGCGGGGCGGAAGTAGGCCCAGGTGAATTCTTCCTCGCGCGTCCAAAGCAGTTTTACGGGTTTGCCGGCCGCTTTGGCAAGGCGCGCGGCTTCAATAGCACATTCGCCGGAGTGCTTGCCGCCATAGCCGGAACCGGTATCGGGCATCAGGACGCGCACGCTTGATTCGGGCAGATTAAAGGCGGCGGCCAGTTCCGTCCGCACGCCGAAAGGCACCTGCGTGCCGGTGGAAACGGTTAGCTTGTCGGCATCCCATTCGGCCACGCTGGCGCGAGGTTCGAGCGGCACGTGCGCAATGTAGGCGACCTGGTAACTAGCTCCAAGAACGGTAGCATCCTTGGGACTTGTAAAGGCGCTTAGAGCTGTACCCGACTTAGCAGCGCCCGCGAGTTGCTCATTCCATTTCGCGTCGATGCTCGCCAGCGCTTTTTCAGCCGTGCGCTCATCCGTTGCGGTAACGCCGACAAAGTCACCGTCGCGCATCACCGTCACGCCCACCATCTTCGCCGCCGCGATGGTATCGACCGAAACGAGCTTTGCGCCAAAAGCGGGCGGACGCAGCACGCGTCCGTAGAGCATGCCGGGCAGTTTGTGATCGGAAACAAACTTGTGCTTACCGGTGACGATTTCGCGGGCATTGATTTTGAGTAAGTCCGTACCGGCGACTTGCCAATGCGCGGGCGCGGTGACGAGATCGGCGTTGCCGACGACCTTGACCCAATCGATTCTGGCCGCCAGATCGCCATAGGACGCGCGGTGCTTGGGACCGCCGTTCAGGACGAAGCCGTTTTCTACGTGCAGACGCTCGCGTTCGACATTCCACTCTTTGGCGGCTTCGCTAAGGAGGGCTTCACGCGCCGCCGCTGCCATCTGGCGCATCTCAGGCGCCATGGTGGGCGTGGTGCGGCTCCCAAACGTGCCCATGTCCCAAGGCACGAGATCGGTATCGCCCATCACAACGGTGACGGCGGAGGGTGAGCAGCGCAGTTCGTCGGCGACGGCTTGGGTGAGCGAGGTGCGGATGTTTTGACCGACTTCCACTTTGCCGGTAAAGGCGGTGATTTTGCCATCGGGAGAGATATGCAGCCAGGCGGACACATTCTGCGGCAGATCGTGGCCTGCACGCCGGTGCGTGCCGGATTCCTGGGCGGCTAGCTCTTCGCCGGCAGTGAACATCACCAGCAACCCTCCACCTAGGCTATGTAGAAAACCACGGCGATTCAGGCTAAGCATGCTGATGCTCCTTTGAAAAGCATGGCTAGCGAGCGGGGGAGAAGAAAGGCCAAACTAGGTCGCTGACGCTTCCGGCTCTTGGTTGGCACGCGGTCGATTTTCGTTATCATCGGTGGGCCGCAGGCCACTCCTTTACGGACGCGTGCATGGCAGCGCCAGCTTTGTGAACGGCCTCAACAATGCGGTTGTAAGTACCGCAGCGGCAAACGTTGCCGTCGAGTTTTTGTTTGATCTCCGCGTCCGAGGGCGTGGGCGATTTGTGCAGAAGGGCAACCGCTGAAAGAATCATGCCGCAGGTACAATAGCCGCACTGCATGGCATCGCAATCGATGAAAGCTTGTTGCACAGGATGCAGACGTTCGCCATCGGCGAGGCCTTCAATTGTCGAGATCTCGCGCCCGGCGACGGTATAGACAGGAGTGATGCAAGAGCGAATGGCCACGCCATCCAGCAAAACAGTGCACGCGCCGCACTGACCTTCGCCACAGCCGTACTTCGCGCCGGTCAGATCGAGTTCGTTGCGCAGAACCCAAAGGAGCGGACGTTCCGGGTCGCTTTTTATGGCGGTGCGCTGGCCGTTGATGGTTAGGTCCATGCTTGTATTCTAAGATTCCCAAGGGTGAAGCGATGAAACGAAGGCAGATTTTGACTGGGGGACTCGGCACAGCCATGAGCGCCGCCGGCGCGGCAGGGAGGGCGCAAAGCGTGGCGAATGCCGCCATTGTGATTGAACGCAGGGCGGAGGGACTGCCGCATCGCGGAAAGAATTTTGCGTTGGTGACGCCGCACCTGGACGACGGGCCGATTTTCGCCGGCGGCACCATGGCCAAGCTGCTGAAGGAAGGCTACACCGGTTATTTCATCCGCACCAGCAATGACGAGAAAGATTCGTACCATCGCACGCTGGGCGAGACGGTGCTGGCCAATGAACGCGACACGCAAGCGTTCGTCAAGGCGATCGGTTTGCAGCGCGCGTTCGATCTGAGTTACCGCAACCACCGGATGGACGATGTGGCACGCAGCGAAATTCGCGGCCGGCTGATTTTCCTTTTTCGTTTGCTGAAAATCGATACGGTGCTGAGTTACGATCCGTGGGGCCATTATGAAGAGAATCCAGACCATTACGTCACGGCGCAGGCTGTGGAGGCGGCCTGTTGGATGGCCGGCGGCAGTCTGGATTTGCCGGAGCATTTCGCCGCCGGATTGACGCCGCATAGCGTGAGCGAGAAGTATTATTTCGCGCGCGGACCGCAGTTGGTGAATCGCGTGGTGGATACGGCTTCGACGCACGCGGAAAAGCTGGCGGCCATTCGCGCGTGCGACACGATGATTACGCATATGGTGAAGGATTTGACGGATTCGCTGGCGGCGCGTAAGTTGCGCTTGCCGGCGTTGAGTGGAACGGACGCGGAGGCGAAGGAAGCGTATATCAAGCTGGCGTTTGAAACGCGCGATGCCGGGGCGGGAGCGAAGTATGGATTGCAGTATGGCGAGGAGTTCCATTACATCGGGCCGGATGCGGCGATGGAAGAGTATATTTCGCGAAATGCGGTGGCGTTGTGAGGGTATTTTTTTTCGCCTATTAAATAAAGGGGGGAGAAACGAAAAAAAATCGCGCTTTGTTGCCCTAGTCAACTCGGGTTGGAGAAGTGAAGTGGGTTCGCCCTGCGACCCGCTCTCTTGCGGGCGCGAGAAGACAGTCCTGCTGTTCATGCCCTTACGCTAGCGCTCGGGCCAGCTGTGAAAATCGTTCGGAATGCGTTAAGTCTTTGGATGCAAAGGTAGATAAAAAAGTTGGCCGGGCTGTGATCGTCATTTTTTGGGGGGCTGAGTGGCTGGGTTGAGGTGTTCGCAGGTCTTGCGGTAAGGGGTGTTGCCGAGGTAGGTTTTCCATTCTTCCAGAGTAAGATTGCGCTCGAGTTTGGAGCAGGCGTCGGAGATGAGGTCTGAGGCAACGACGAAGTCTTGGGTGATGTGCAGGTCTTTGTCGCCGCTGACGCATCTGAGTAAACGGCCGCCAGCGACGAAGGCTATGCTGCGCACTTGTTCGCCGAGCGTCAGCCGCGCGACTTCGCGCCCGGTTCGCGCCTCGAAAACCCGCGCAGTCTTGTCCTTTGAGCCAGTGGCCACGAGGGTTCCGTCCGGGCTGAACGCCACCGCGTTCACCACGTCCTGGTGCGTCAGTCGCGATACTTCGTGCCGCGTCCGAACTTCGAACACACGCGCGGTGTTGTCCCGAGAGGCCGTCGCCACCAGCTTCGCGTTGGGGCTGAACGCCACCGCATTCACCACGTTCTGATGAGCCAGGCGTGCCACCTCGCGCCCCGTGCGCGCTTCAAACACTCGAGCGGTCTTATCCCAAGAGCCGGTCGCCACTAGCGTTCCGTCCGAGCTGAACGCCACCGCATTTACGTTGCCCTGCTCGGTGAGCCGAGTGACCTGCCGCCCAGTCCGCGCCTCAAACACGCGCGCGGTCTTGTCGGCGGAGCCCGTCGCGACTAGCGTTCCGTCCGGGCTGAAAGCTACTGCCAATACACTCCCTTGATGCCCCAATCGCGCTACCTCGCGCCCGGTCCGCGCCTCCAAAACCCGGGCGGTGCTGTCCGCCGAGCCCGTCACCACCAACGTCCCGTCGGCATTGAGCGCCACCGCATACACTGAGTTCTGATGCGCCAGCCGCGCCACCTCGCGCCCGGTCAGCGCCTCGAATATCCGGGCAGTTTTATCATCTGAGCCCGTCGCTACCAGCGTGCCGTCCGGGCCGAACGTGATTTCGTTTAGCGGGTTTCGATAGGCCAGCCTTGCCAGCTCGCGCGCCGTTCGCGCCTCAAATACGCGCGCCGTGCCATCTTCTGAGGCCGTCGCCACCAGCGTACCGTCCGGGCTGAACGCCGCTGCATACACATAGCTCGGAAGCACTAGCCGCGCCACCTCGAGTCCCGTCTGCGCCTCAAACACCCGTGCGGTGTGGTCGTAGGAGCCCGTTGCCACCAACGTCCCGTCCGGGCTAAACGCCACTGCGGCCACCGGACCCTGATGCACCAGCCGCGAGACCTCGAACCCCGTCCGCGCCACAAACACTCGCGCGGTGTTATCGCGAGAGCCTGTCGCGACCAATGTTCCGTCCGGGCTGAAAGTCGCTACGTTTACCACGTCTTCATGCGCCAACTGCGCCACCTCGCGTCCCGTCTGCGCCTCAAACACCCGTGCGGTTTTGTCCTCTGAACCCGTCGCGACCAGTGTCCCGTCCGGACTGAACGTCACTGTATTCACTGGGCCTTCATGGATCAGTCTCGCTACCTCGCGCCCCGTCCGCGCCTCAAACACTCGTGCACTTTTGTCCCAGGAGCCCGTCGCCAGGAGCGTCCCGTTCGGGCTGAACGCCACCGTATGCACCAGGCCCCCTTGCGCGAGCCGCGCCACTTCGCGACCCGTTCGCGCCACAAACACCCGCGCGGTTTTGTCCTCTGAACCCGTGGCCACCAGCGTCCCATCCGGGCTGAATGCCACCGCGTACACCAGGCCATCGTGCGTCAGTCGCGCCACCTCGCGCCCTGTGTGCGCCACAAACACTCGCCGAGGTTTTGTCCAAAGAACCCGTCGCCACCAGCGTCCCGTCCGGGCTGAATGCCACCGCATACACCAGGCCATCGTGCTTCAGCCGCGCCACCTCGTGGCCTGTTCGCGCTTCAAACACTCGCGCGCTTTTGTCCCCAGAGCCCGTCGCCACCAACGTCCCGTCCGGACTGAACGCCACCGCGTCCACTGGGCCCTGATGCGCGAGCCGCGCCACCTGACGCGCCATCCGCTGCTCAGCGGCCCATAGTGCCTCATAGCCCTGCACCGTGTCAACCCGGCGTGCCGACTCGACGCCGAGTAACGTGGGTACAGTAACGCATAAAACCGTGTTCCGAAGGCGTTCGGAGTCAAACGCTAGTTGACGCCCAATAACCACATTTGCTTCTTCGGACGCCTCCCGAGCGTTCCGGTCCGCAAGGGTGCGCTGGGTCTTGGCTTCCGCCAGCGCAGTTTCGGATCGTGCGCTTTCCCTTTGCAAGTCCTTCAGCGCCCGCTCGGTTTTTGCGCGCTGCTCTAATGCCTCGACTTGCCTTTCTAAGGCGCTCCGGTAGCTCTCCAGGGCTTGGGCTTGCGCCTTTCTTGCCGAAAAATATGAATATCCGGCAAATGCGGACAATCCCGCAAAAACGAGTGCGGCCATCGCCACGACGATCTGATTGCGGCGCGCACGTGCCAGTTCATCGCTGCGTCTTTGTTCGCTGCTGTCGAGAAACCGAACAACATCCGTGTAGGGTACTTTTGCAGCTGTGTAACGTGTGGCCCAAGCTTCGTTCCAGCGGCCTTTCTCACGTGCTTGCAAGGCGGACTCAAGCTCCGGATCGGCTATGAATGCTGCGCCGATGGCGATTCTGTCTTCAAGACGGCGGTACCACTCGCCGGAGTCGGCCTCCTCTGTGGCCCAGTCGTTCAATGCTTTCCAGCGGCGGATCAGACTCTCGTGACTTATGTCGATTACTGAGTTGTCTGTTAGACGCTCATCGGGCGAGGTCAGGAAATTGCATCCTTCTTCGCGAAAGTGCTCTACAACCTTTTTAATGACATCGGGTGTGACAGCGGCGACGCGAGCCAATTCAAAAACAGTCGCGGGCCGCCGCACTTCTCGTCCGGCCTGGCGCTTTTCCGTCAAGCGCTGAAAAATGCGCTTGCCGAGTTCCTGCCGGTCAGCTAGATCTTTCCAGACTTTGTCGGCGTGTGAATTGAGTGCGTCCTCCCAGCCGCCCACTTTTTCATATTGGTCGGCCCCCGATTCTGGAGTGAGCGCCGTCGCGCTCGCGGATGTCCCACATGCGCATGAGCAGATGTTGCAGGACAGGAAGCTGATCGGGATCGTCGCCTGTCTTATCAAGTAACTCCTTGAGAAGGTCGCTGTTCAGTTCTACGCCA
>Ga0302326_10009413_pt1 | contig 21359 bp, 17 predicted proteins | sample Palsa_T0_3_FD_202264 | JGI IMG/M metagenome (GOLD analysis project Ga0302326, IMG submission 202264) | Peat permafrost microbial communities from Stordalen Mire near Abisko, Sweden - Palsa_T0_3 | ecosystem: Environmental > Terrestrial > Soil > Palsa > Peat permafrost | place: Sweden: Abisko... | reverse complement strand
CACGTCGCTCACATGCGCGCGGAATTTCCGGGCTACGACGGCGAACGCGACGTTGCGCGCAGTATCAAGGAAGACGCCATCGGCCGCCTCGATGAACTGCTGATCGAACTCAAGAAAAAGCTCGAAGCCAACGGCTGCAGCGTGTTCGTTGCCGCCGATGCCGCCGAGGCGCGCGACTATATCCTCAAGGTCGCGACTACGGCCGGTGCGAAGCGGGTGGTCAAGGGCAAGTCGATGACCACCGAGGAAATCGACCTCAATCCGGCGCTGGAGCAGGCCGGGATGAAGGTGGTCGAAACCGACCTCGGCGAGTATATCGTGCAACTGCGGCGCGAGCGCCCCTCGCATATCATCACGCCCGCGATTCATCTGTCGAAGGAAGACATCGGCCGGCTTTTTGCCGATCAACTTGGCATCCCATACAGCGCCGAGCCCGAAGTTCTGACGGCGGCCGCCCGCGAACGCCTGCGATCGATCTTCCTCGATGCCGACCTGGGCATCACCGGTGTCAATTTTGCGATCGCGGAGACCGGCACGCTGGTGCTGATCGAGAACGAAGGCAACGGCCGTTTTTCCAGCACGCTGCCCGAGACTTTTATCGCGGTGATGGGAATCGAAAAGGTGATCCCGAAGCTGGCGGACCTCTCGCACTTCCTCGAAATTCTCGCGCGCACGGGCACCGGGCAGAAGCTCACGACCTACACCAACTTCATCAGCGGGCCGCGCCGCGACGGTGAGATGGACGGGCCGCGCGCGATGCACGTCGTCATCATGGACAACGGGCGCAGTGCGATGCTCGCCGACCCTGTCATGCGCGAGGCGCTCTATTGCCTGCGCTGCGGTGCATGCCTCAACGTGTGCCCGGTCTATCGGCGCATCGGAGGGCACGCCTATAACTCGCCATATCCGGGACCGATCGGATCGATCGTCAGTCCGAATCTGTTCGGCAGCGCGGCGGCGAAACTGCCGTTTGCTTCGACCTTGTGCGGGGCCTGCCGCGATATCTGCCCGGTCAAGATCGACATCCCGCGTATCCTGCTGCATCTGCGAGCGAAGGAGAATGCCGCGGAGCCGCCGATCAAATGGCCGCGTGACGCCCGTCGCGCGCGTGCTGGTGTGCGGCGCTTCGCAAGCATGGCGCGCTATCCGCGCACGTTTCGCCTCATCAGCCGGATCGGTGGTCTGATGCTGCGGCCATTCTCGCGCGACGGCTATCTCAAATGGATGCCCGGCGCGTTCAAGAACTGGACGCGATACGGCCGCGACTTCCCGGCGCCGGGCATACGTCGTAAACCTGCGGATAAAGTGTGAGGGCCGACGGTCGCCAAGTTAGATGAGCGCGTTTCACAAGATGATCGCGACCGTGAAGTCGGCGCTGGAGGTCGCGCCGCGGGCTTCATCGCCACATGCGCCATTTACGGCGGACGCGGTGAGTGCGTCGGCGACGCCGATGCACTCACCGCGTCAGCTCCTGCCCGTCGCGCAGCTTGCGCGACGGGCAGAACTGACGGCGCAGTTCGCGCGCGAGCTCGACGCGGTCGGCGGCGTCTTCCTCGGCGCAGTCACGCCCGACGAAGTTCGCATGCGAGTGGTCTCGCTGGCGCGTGAACTCGGTGCGCGCACGGCGGCAATCGGCGCGGGCGTCACGCTTGACGCCGACTCGATTGCGCGCGCCCTGGAGCACGCGGGCGTCGCCGTCATCTGGCCCGGCGCCCAGGGCACCGGCCCAGACGACGCCGGACGCGCCGCGTTTCGCGGCCACCTCGCCGGATGCGACCTCGGCATCGCCGAGGCCGACGCCGGCATCGCCTCGACGGGCACCCTCGCCGTGGTCGGCGCGCCCAACCGTCCGAACTCGCTGACGCTCCTGCCGCCCAATAACCTCATCATCGTTAACGCCGATCGGATGCGCCCCGATCTCGCCGCCGCCATCGCCGGCATCGGCGCCGAGACCTTCACCACGAAGCGCGTCGCCTTGATTACCGGACCAAGCCGCACCGCCGATATCGAAAAGATGATCGTGCTCGGCGTGCACGGCCCGAAGAAACTCTACGTCCTCGCGATCTGGCCGCACGAGGCATGAGTCGCGGCTAGCTCCATCGATTACCCAGGTAAGATGACCCACGCAAGATGACCGAAGTAAGACTCTTTGCGACCTGCCTCGCCGAGGAATTCTATCCCTCCGTTATCGAGGCGGCGGCCCTCGTGCTGGAGCGTTTGAAGCTCAAAGTCGTGTCGATGCGCAGCGCGTTCTGCTGCGCGCAGGCGCCCTTCAACGAGGGTCTGCGCGATTCCGCGATCGATCTCGCCCGCCGCTTTCTGAAGTCATGCGAACCCGGCACGCCTGTGGTGATCCCCTCCGGCTCATGCACCAGCATGGTCAAGATCTTCTACTCCGACCTGCTCGCCGACGAGCCCGCGCTGGCCGCCAAGGCCGCCGCGATGCGCCCATGGCTGTTCGAGTTCTCCCAATTCCTCGTCAACGTGATGAAGGTGAAATACGTTGGCGCGCGCTTCGATCGCACCGCCGTCTATCATCCCGCATGTCATCTCACGCGCGAGTTGCGCGTCGTCGATGAGCCACGGCAACTGCTCGCCGCCGTCAACGGCCTGCGCATGGTCGATTTTCGCAATCCCGAGGAATGTTGCGGCTTTGGCGGATTGTTCTCGGTCAAGCTGCCGCACATTTCGGCCGCGATGGTCGAGGACAAGATCGTGCGTATCAAGGAAAGCGGAGCCGGCGCGGTTATCGCCAATGACTGCGGATGTCTCATGCAGATCGGCGGCGCGATGCATCGCCAGGGCCTCAAGATCGAGACCTGGCATCTCGCCGAAGTCCTCGCCGCCCGCTGACGGCCCGTCTCTTTCGCCTACGCCGACATATGCACGTAGCGGCCGGGTGCCGCCTCGATGACCTCGTAGCCATTGCCGCCCAATGCCGCCGGCGCGGCGCGCTTCTCACCCGATCGCTTGTCCATCCATTCGAGCCAGTTGTCCCACCACGTTCCCTTGTGTTCGGTCGCGCCTTTCAGCCACGCGTCGGGATTGGTTCCCGTGCGAGGGTTGGTGAAATACTTGGCCTTGAAGTTCGCCGGCGGGCACACCAGGCTCTGCACGTGTCCGCTGCCGCTCATCACGAATTCGGTGCGTCCACCGAATAGCCGCGACGCCCGATGGCACGCGCGCCATGGGCAGATATGGTCGGTCTGTCCCGCGAGAATGTACATGTCGCAATCGACGTCGCGCAGGCTGATTGGAGTGCCGAGCGCGGACAGTGCATTCGGCTCCATCAACGGGTTGCGCAGCATGATGTTGAGAAAGTCCGCGTGCAGATGCGCCGGCAGATTGGTCGAATCCGCATTCCAGTACAGGATATCGAAGGGCGCCGGATCGAGTCCCATCAGGTAATTGTTGACCCAGTAATGCCACACCAGGTCGTTCGGTCGCATCCACGCGAACGTCCGCGCCAGCGACCCCGCATCGAGCACGCCCTTGCGCTTCGAGGTCTCGACGGCGGCCGCCACGCTCTCTTTGTTGGCGAACATCCCGGTCATCGACGGCTCGCTCGAATCGAGCATCGTCACCACCAGCGTCGCCGCGTTCATCCGTTTGTCGCCGATCGCCTTCAGATGGCCGAGCAGCACCGACGAGGTAATTCCCCCCGCGCATATTCCCACCAGGTTCAGGTCCGGACTGCCGGTGATCGCGGAGACCACCGCTGACGCCTCCTTGCACGCATTGACGTAATCGTCCAGGCCCATGTCGCGGTCCTCAGGGCCCGGATTTCGCCAGCTTACCGTGAAGAACTGATGCCCATGCGCGACCGCATACTCGGTGAAGCTGCGCTTCGCCGCGAGGTCCATCACGTAGTATTTGTTGATCTCGGGCGGGATCAGCATCACCGGCCGCTCATAGACCTGCGCCGTCGCGGGCTTGTACTGAATCAGCTCGATGAGCTTGCTGCGATGAACCACCGCGCCCGGCGTCACCGCGAGATTGCGGCCCACCTCGAACGGCCGCTTGTCCACCTGCGAAGGCATCGCGCCGTTGTTGAACAGGTCGTCCAGATAATGGCGAAGGCCGTCGAAGAGACTGCGGCCCGCCGTATCGAACGCCCGCTTGAGCGCTGCCGGATTTCCGAACAGCGTATTGGTCGGAGCCAGCGCTTCGGTCAGCAGGGTCACCGCGAAACGCTCCTGCGCGGGCAGCTTCCAGTCCTCGCCCGCGATGGCTTCGGTCTTGAGTCCGACCAGGTCCTGCAGCGACGACCGCCACGCCAGGTAGGCCTGCATCAGGCTGCGATAGAAGGGATTCTCGCTGAAGGCCGGATCGTTGAATCGGCGATCGTTGGCCTCCGGCTTGAGATCGGAAACGCCGGCAGCGATCTGCGACAGATCGAACAGAAAGCCCGACATCCGCGAACGAAATTCATCCGGATGCGCCGCGAGGTTGCGCAGGAACTGGCCGAGCGACGTGAGAAAATCGCGCGACGTAATACCGACGAAAGGATTTGCCCCGAGAATCGCGTCAACCGCAGGCGCATGCTCTTCGGGATTGGATAGGTCGAATTCACGAAGGGTCGCAGCACTCATTTGGATGCCTCAAAAACGGATAAAACACTCTGCATGGTCGATTGCAAACGCATAATGGTTCCTCAGGTTCTTGGGTAGCCGTGTCAGCATAGGACATTAGCGTAATCGACGCACGGATCGTTACCCGCCTAATGTTACAAATTCATAGTTCAGAATCGGCGGGACAGCCCAACGGGGGCTCGGATAGATGCTGCCCGGTTGGCCAGGTCATGCCGATCAACCCGGCCTCCTCAGTGCGCGGGCCGACCCATATGGTAAAGACCGGCAAGACGCCCGTGCTCGATGGCGGTGAATGGCGACGGCTCATCGACGCGAATCCCAGGTGAGCATCGCGCCGTTCGTCGGATCCGTGATGATATTGCTGGCGGCGTCCGTGCCCGCCGCGTGGCCGTTGTTCCAAGTCACAATCTGATTGGTGGGCGAGTAAGTGTTAGGACCTTCCGAGTGCGGCAGGTTGAGGGCCGCCAGGCTGCCGCTTTCACTCGTCACCCTCCCATCATTGTCGTAGTTATAGGCGAGCTGTCCGAGCGCGCCATTGTTGAAACTGAGCGAAGTGAGCTGGGAATCGGCGTCATATCCGTAGGTGGTGGTGACTGTACCAGCGGTAACGGTTTTCCGATGGAGCGGCGTCCGAATAAATCAGTCGTGAGCGTCGCTGAAGAGCGGCCGGCTGGCGCCGGCGAAATCAGCCGAGGAGTTCGCGGCCGCGCCCGAACAGCAGCGGCGCCGACAGCGCGATATCTTCCCAGGTCGGATCGTGGCGCTTACCGCGCCGATGCAGCATCGTGTTGAACGCGGTGATCGCGCCGAAGCGATAGCCTGCGAACGCGCGGAACCATCGCAGATCGGCGTCGCTGACCGTCCATGAGATCGCTTCGCGGTAGAGCTCCGCGATTTCCTCGGGACTCGGGCCATGCGTCGGCATCAGCCCGTGATCGACCCAGGACTTGCGATCGGAGAACACGCAGAACCAGCCGAGATCGATCAGCGATGCGCCCACCAATGCCAGTTCCCAATCGATTACGATTTGCACGCCCTCGCCCGCGCATAGGGCGTTGGACCATTGGAAGTCGCCGTGAACCAGTCCGATTCGCGGCGCGGCCGGCATCGTCGCGCGCAGGCGCTCGCGCAGTTCGGCGGAACCGACGGTGGTCTTCGGATCGAGGGTAGGACGATCGAGCAAGCCGTCGAAGCGCTGCATCTCTTCGATCAACGGTCGCGGCTCGCCCCATACTGCCCGCAGCGGTTCCCACGGCACCGAATGCAGCGCCGCGAGGGTCTTGACGATCGACCGCGCGAAACGCTGCTGGACGTCGGCTGGATACTCGCGCTCGCCCATCGCCAGCTTGTCGGCCTGCACGAAGTCCACGATAAAATAGCCGCGCCCGAAGGCGGCCGGATCGTCGTCGAGCCAGCGCACCCGCGGCACCGGCACCGCCGTCCCTTCGAGCGACTTCATGATCCGCGCCTGGCGCACCACGTCCGCAGTGCCCACCGGCCGCACGCCCTCGGGCGCGAGCCGCAGCACCAGCCGTTCGCGTTTCGCGTTCGCGCCGATCTCTAGGTCGAAGCTGTAGCTTTGCCCGGCATGGCCCGGCAGCGTTACCAGCGGACTGACGCGGGCCGTCGGATCGCCGGTTTTGGCGCGCAGCAGGGCCAGCAGTTGGCGTGTTATCTCTTCGTCAGATGCCATCGATACCCGGAGTTAGGCGACGCGAGCGCGCTTCAACTACGCGCTCGCGCACTGCTCGCTTCATTACTCTCTCAACTTCCTAATCGCCGATCGACTAGCCGCGCATCTTGAGCTGCGCCGACGCCGGATGCAGGCTCGAGGCCGCGCTCGGCCGCGCCTCGATACGCTTGAACCACGCCGTCACGTTCGCGTCCGCCGGGTCGATCTTCTGGCCGACGCCGCCCGCAAAATCCATCGCGCAGTACAGGATGATGTCGGAAATCGTGAAGCGGTTCGGCACGATAAAGTCGCGCCCCGCGATCAGCTTGTCGAGCCATTTCAGGCGCGCTTGAGTGATCCGCTTAAGTCCCGGAGCCGCGTCCGGCTCACATGGCACGCGATTCTTGAACAGCTCCAGGCCCTCGGCAAAACGAAAGCCGTTGTACATATTCTCGGTGATATTCTGCTCGATACGGCGCTGCCACTGCCGGGCCTCGGCGCGCTCCTCAGCGGTGGCACCGATCAGCGCGGGCGTCGGATGCTTCTCTTCGAGATACTCCCAGATGGCGACAGTCTCGCCGATGGTCTTGCCGTCATCGAGTTCGAGCGCGGGCAACTGTCCGCCCGGATTGCGATCGGTATAGGGCGGCTTGCGATTCTCGCCCGCTAGCAGGTCGATTACGATGGTCGGAATCTTCAGGCCTTTTTCGGCCAGGTACATGCGCATCGCGCGCGGATTCGGTCCAAATGAGTCGTACAGCTTCATGGTCAACTTCTCCCCGTGTGGTCTTCTCGATCGATCCCCAGACCGCGCCGACTATACAGGAAGCGGGCACTTATGTGGAGCGCGAACTGACGCTGGCCGAGCCAAGCTCGCCTGATGCCATCGAGCCGCGACCGCAAGTCATCCTGAACGAAGTGAAGGATCTCGCGCGGTCCTTCGCGCGCCAATCTCAGATTCTTTGAGCATAAATAAGACTCTGAGATAGTCGGGGAACAAAGAACCTAAAGTTCCTTCGGAGACTGAAGTGGCACCTGGACGCACCTCGCAGACTCGTTAGCTCGGCTCGCAAGCTCGCCTAGTGCCAAGGTTTCTGACTTCCCACTGGGTAATGAGACTGACCGAAACGAAGGCGGTGCGAGACTACACTAGCGGAGCCGCTATTCTGCCTCGGACACTTCGTTATTGGCCCGAATGCGTTCCCATCAAACTGATGGCGAGTGGCGGTCGGCGATCATTTTCACTACTCTCGGCGGGATGGCCGCGCCCGAGATGAGCCGCGAAGCGTTCCCGAGGCGGAGTCCTGCAACCTGGACTTCCTCGCATCGGGCTCGCGCAATCCGGCGCGAAGCTGAAAGATCACTTTGGAGGAACCTGACCGCCCGCGCGGTCTGGTCCTGAAGAAACAGTGCGATTTTGCCCACAATGCGGCGCGCCGGTCGTGACTGGCGCGCGCTTTTGCGTCGAATGCGGTGAGAATCTCACCGCTTTCATGGCGGCCGCAGCCGCCACGGTGTCCCTCGCGTCAGGAGCTACGCCAGTTGCTCCGTCGGCGGTCGCTCCCGCGCCGTTGTCAGCTTCATCGTCCGTAGCGTCGATCGCGTCGGCCCCGAAGTCGGGCGCCCCGGAAGCAGCACCACCCAGGCCTGTGACCACTCCGTTATCGATCAGCGGAGCGAGCGCCTCAAGCACCGCGAGCGCGTCGGGCATGTCGGGCACGTCGAACGCTCCGCCGCCACCGGCGGGCGGGGCCGCCGCGCTGGGACCGTTCGCCGCGGTCTTCGGCGGCATCCTCGCGATCGGCGTGGTCGTGACCATTCTGATCATGCGGCAAATGCCGGCGCATCCGATGGTCCAGACCGCCGCGCCGCCGCCGTCGCAATCGGAAAGCACCGGAGATACGGGCAACGGCGCGTCGTTTCCACCTGGGCATCCGACCGTGCAAATCCCCAAGGAAGCCCTCGACTTCATCAAGCAGCTCGAGCAGAAGGCCAACGCCAATCCCAACGACCTCGCCGCATGGGATCAGCTTGGCGACGTGACGCTGCGCGCCGCGGCCTTCGATCCGTCGTACTATCCGCGCGCGTCGGACGCGTACGCCCACGTGCTGAAGATCGATCCGGAGAATATGGACGCGCTGCGCGGCGTCGGCAATATCGATTTCGATCAGCGCAAGTTCGACGAGGCGATCGCCGCCTATGAACATTACCTGTCGAAGAAGCCGGACGATCCCGACGTGCGCACCGACCTCGGCACGATGTACCTATCGACCAACAACGCCGACCAGGCCGTGATTCAGTACAAGAAGGTGCTGGCGGCGCATCCGCAGTTCTTCGAGGCGGCCTTCAATCTCGGCGTCGCCTACGGCCAGATGAATCAGCTGGCCGACGCACGGACGGCGCTGGCGACCGCGCTCAAGCTGGCTCCCGACGGCGAAGCGCGTAACCGCGTCAACCAAATGGTCGCATCGCTAGCGACTCCGCCCGCGACTACGGCGGATAACGGGGCGCCGCCCTTGGCGCCAGGCGCGACTTCGCCGGCAGGTGCCACTGATAATGCCGGCAGCGGTTCGCCTCCATCGATCGCATCGGCGGCCGCCGACACCGGCACGGCCAACTCAGCGCCGCCGTCAGACAGTTCGACCGTCGCATCTGGAACGTTCCAAGGTGCGATGGAGCATATGCTCCGCGATCTGCCGATCGCCGGGCCGAAGGTGCAATCTCTGCAATGGCCCTCGCCGACCAAGGCGCGCGTGCTGATGGACAACTTCCCGATGGATCAGATGCCGCCCTTTGCCGCCAACAAGTTCATGACCGACCTGAAGGCGGGCATCGACCAGGTCAAGACGGCGCATAAGGTCGGCGGTCCAGTTGAGGTGGACATCTGCGACGCGGCGAGCGGCCGCGTGATGCAAACCGTCACCGAGTAGCGGCCCTCTCGATTGGCTGGTCAGACATCGCAGCTTTTGCCTCCGATTTCCAATTCTTGAACGCGGGAAAGTCAGGCCGCGCATGGCTTGGAGGGCATTCGGACCGCCCGGCCGGCGCCTGACCTCTTAGATCTTCAGAAACCGGGAAAATCAATCAGTCTTTCCCAGTCTTTGCTTACCCATATATCGCAAAAGCGAATGAGAGGCGAAAATGTTTCACGTGAAACATCTTCGCCGTCCGTTTGTGGCGAAATATTGCACGGTTGACACGACGGGCTCGTGGAAGACCCCGCATATTCGGGATTTGCCCGTTGAAAAGGGGTGGCGGGTGGGGGCGTTCAGGGGTCGCCGGTCTGCGCCATGCGGCTCAAGCCTTCGAGCCAGTTCTGATGCTCCCGCAGCAAGCCACGACGCAGGAACCACCGGCCGACCATCGGTAGCGGACCGGCCTGCGTCTCCTCGGTAATCACGCGCGTGTGGTTGGCATCGACAGGTTCAAAAATCCATCCGTGATAGGCGCGCAGGCCGAGCGCGGTCGCGTCCCAGCCGAGTTCCACCGATCGTTCATACACAAGGACGTGGCTCCGTACGCGCACGCCAAAGGTCTTCCAGTCGAAAGCGACGCGCTGTTCCAGGTCGGGTCCGGCGTCGTCGTGGAAACGAATCCATCCGCAGTTGCCGTACCATTCGGGCCAGCGGGCGGCGCGGCAGAGCCATCGCCAGACCCGATCGGCATCGGCCGGGATAATCAGTTCGTTGCGCGCATAGACGGTCGCATGTTCGGGTTCCAGCCCGGTTGGCCATCGCATCGCGCGAGCTTATCGCAGGTGCAGGTACTCGCTCCACAAGAAAAGAGGCGGGGAGATTGGTCGAGGAACTAAGAACCTTGATTCTTTTCTGAAACCTCACTGAGGTTTCAGACTTCCCATTTGTGAAGATCCAGTTCGCTTCGCGAGCCACTGTCCTTTGAAAGTGAGGCTAGTTGGGAAAACTCGATTTATGGCTGTGTCTAGGCTGCGTTGAGGAGGCAAAATCCAGATGTCGGAAATGGTGTCCGGTCTTTCAGCCTCAAGAGTTCCCAGTAGCGAAGTTACTGCCGCCGCTTCCGCTTCTCCTTGAGCATCTTTGAGACCCCAAAACAGAGAGTAGAGAACATTGACTGAGATTAAGAGCCAAGTGTTCTTTGGATACTTCTTAGCCTTCCTGAATTTATCCGACAGCTGGGCACGGAGGTGATCTAGCGCTTGACTCCTCAGTTCGGGATCATCGGGCACAGGAACAGCCCTCGAAATTGGTGAGGACTTATATTCGTCATCTCTTCTCCGACCAGGATCGAGCCACTCAGTAACCTCGAAGTGGCAAATGAGATTTTTGTCCTGATCGAATATCGCGAAGTCCGGCGCTTCCCGTAGTTCAGCCCATGTCAGCTTAATCTTCGCATTGTCATTATAGGCGTCGACGAAGCGACCGAGCAGCCAAGTTTCTTGCTCCCTTTTGCGTTCGACCATGAATCGATTTCGATCGTCTTGATAACCGTGCCAAGCCTCAGCATCCGCGACACGAAATCTTTCCGCTCTTTCGTACATCTCTGTTATTCGTTCTATACTCATGGTCTTCCACCGCCGAAAGTGAGAGGGCCGGGATTACTCCCGGCCCTGTGCCGTACCCACATCCGCCACCCCGCCATCACACTCGCGAAGCGGGCCTGCATGCGCCCGTCTTTAACCCGTTAATCGATTTATGCCGGCCGCCGTCGCCAGCGGGCGATCACACTTCTAATCCGTACTCATCAAAGCTTCCGCGCCGCTCAAGCTGCGTGCCGCCCGCGCAAACCCGCCGAACTCATCGAAACTGCCGTGCTGCTTGAATCCGACCGATCCAGTTCCACCTGACCCCGGAGAAGCTTTCCGCCAACGCCCGCCGACCGCATCCGCATCGCCCCTCGTCCAACCGCCGCACCGCGCCTCTCCGGGATCTCCCCCTCCACGTCCGCCTCGCTAACCGTTCAGTCGCTAACTGTTTTCACCTCAAGTGGTCGCATCCTTGAGGTTGCACCTTTCCAAATAGCTACTCTTCTTCGTCGAACAGCGGCGTCGAATACTCCTTGGTTCCTGCTTCCTCCATGGGAATTCTGGCGGGATTAGGCTCATCCCAGTCGGCCCATCCTTGTTTCGCAATATGTCTTTCTTCGTCCATGTTTGAACTCCTTTTCATCGCACCCATCAGGAGCAGCCGCTGGTGGCGCCGCAATTCATGCATTTGTAGCAAGCGCCGTTGCGCACCATGATGCATCCGCAGTCGGGACACGGCGGCGCGTCGGCCTGATTGATGAACGCCTGTCGCAGACCCGAATCCTTGCCCTCGCCGATATCGCCGTGACTGGCGTGCGGCGCAACCAGCGTGAGCCTGGGGCTGTTCTCGCCGTGCGAGTCCGCCGTGATCGAACCTGTCGCCGATTGCGTACCGATAATGCCGACTTCCTGTTTGGCCTGGTCGTCGAGGAACTTCGAGGCAAGCCATCGGAACAGGTAATCCACGATCGATTTGGCGTACGGAATCTGCGGGTTCTTGGTGAAGCCCGACGGCTCGAAACGCATGTGCGCGAACTTGTCCACCAGGAACTGGAGCGGCACGCCGTATTGCAAGGCGTACGAGATGGCGGTCGCGAAGGAGTCCATCAGGCCAGAGATGGTGGAGCCCTGCTTGGACATCGAGACGAAGATCTCGCCCGGCGAACCGTCCTCGTACATGCCGACCGTGATGTAGCCCTCGTGGCCGGCGATATCGAACTTGTGGGTGATCGAATGGCGCTCGTCGCGGAGCTTACGGCGATGCGCGCGGAACTCGTCAACCGAAGCGGCCGCCGCGATCGCTGCTGCGGCCTTCTGTGCATCGGCAGCGTCGGTGGCCTTGTTGCCGGTGTTGAGCGGCTGCGTGCGCTTCGATCCGTCGCGATAGATTGCGACCGCCTTCAGGCCGAGCCGCCACGCCGTCACGTAGGCTTCGGCGACTTCATCGACGGTGGCGTCCGATGGCATGTTGATGGTTTTGGAGATGGCGCCCGAGATGAACGGCTGCACTGCGCCCATCATCTTGAGATGGCCGTTGTAGTGAATCGTGCGCGAACCGGCGCGCGGCTTGAAGGCGCAATCGAAGACGGGGAGATGAGCGTCGGCGAGCGGCGGCGCACCCTCGATGGTGTCGTGCTCGTCGAGGTACTCGACGATCTCCTGGATCTCGCGCGAATCGTAGCCGAGGCGCTTGAGCGCGCGCGGCACGGTGCCGTTGACGATCTTGAGCATCCCGCCGCCGACCAGCTTCTTGTACTTGACCAGTGCGATATCGGGCTCGATGCCGGTGGTGTCGCAATCCATCATGAAGGCGATGGTGCCGGTGGGCGCGATGACGGTCGCCTGCGAGTTGCGATAACCGGCGGTCTGGCCGAGCTTGAGCGCGCCGTCCCAAGCCGATCGCGCGGCGCTCAACAGGTCGAGCGGAACGTAGGTGCTGTCGAGGTCGTAGGCGCGCTCACGATGATGCTCGATGACCTTCAACATCGGCTCGCGATTGACGGCGTAGCCTTCGAACGGCTGCATGGCTTCTGCCACGCGCGCCGATTGCAGATAGGCCTCGCCGGTCATCAGGGCAGTGATGGCGGCGGCGTAGTTGCGGCCCTGGTCGGAGTCGTAGGGCATCCCTAGCGCCATCAGCGTCGCGCCGAGGTTGGCGTAGCCGAGGCCCAGCTCGCGGAAGGCGTGCGCATTTTTGCCGATCTCCTCCGTCGGATAAGAGGAGTTATCGACGAGAATGTCCTGCGCGGTGATCATCACATCGACGGCGTGGCGAAAGGCTTTGACGTCGAAGTCGCCGCGATCGTCGAGGAACTTGAGCAGGTTGAGCGAGGCGAGATTGCACGCCGAGTTGTCGAGGTGCATGTACTCGCTGCACGGATTCGACGCGTTGATGCGGCCGCTGTTGGGGCAGGTGTGCCACTCGTTGATAGTAGTGTCGAACTGCATCCCGGGATCGCCGCAAGCCCAGGCCGCGTCGGCGATCATGCGGAGGATCTCTCTCGCGCGCTGCTCCCCGGCGACTTCGCCGCTGGTGACGTAGTGGGTCTGCCAGTTGGCGTCGTTGACGATCGCGTCCATGAACTTGTCGGTCGCGCGCACGGAGTTGTTGGCGTTCTGGAAGAAGACCGAGCCATAGGCCGGACCGTCGAGCGACGCGTCGTAGCCCGCGTCGATCAGCGCCCACGCCTTCTTCTCTTCCTCGACCTTGCACTTGATGAATTCGACGATGTCGGGATGGTCCGCGTTGAGCACGACCATCTTGGCGGCGCGGCGGGTCTTGCCACCCGACTTGATCACGCCGGCAGAGGCGTCGGCGGCCTTCATGAAGGAGAGCGGGCCGGAGGCGGTGCCGCCAGCCGAGAGCCTTTCGCGTTGCGAGCGAAGCGCGGAGAGATTGACGCCTGCGCCGGAGCCGCCTTTGAAGATCATGCCTTCATTGCGGTACCAGTTCAGGATCGAATCCATGTTGTCATCGACCTTAAGGATGAAGCAGGCCGAGCATTGCGGTTTGGGCTCGATACCGACGTTGAAATAGACGGGGCTGTTGAAGGCCGCCATCTGATTGACCAGCAGGAAGGTCAGTTCGGCGGTGAAGGTGTCGCGTTCGGCGTCGTTGGCGAAGTAGCGCTGCTTATCGCCCCAGCCGGAAATGGTCTCGACGACGCGGCCGACCAGTTGGCGGACGCTGACCTCGCGTTTGGGGCTGCCGAGGGGGCCGCGGAAGTACTTCGAGACGACCACGTTGGTGGCGGTCTGCGACCATGCGCGGGGCACTTCGACGTCATGCTGCTCGAAGACGACGCGGCCGTCCTCGCCGGAGATGACGGCGGAGCGCCGGTCCCAGTCGAGTTCGGCCAGGGGATCGACGCCGGGGCGCGTGAAGAAGCGCTCGAGGGCGACGCGGGCGGAGCGCGTAGGGGTCGCCTCGGGAGTGCGGGTACTATCCGTGGTATGCTTTTCCGGTTTCACTACGCCCTTCGCCATACTCGGCCTCCCCATCCCCCACCCACTCCACATCATCTTTGGCCCGTTCCGATGTGTCACGCTGCGCCTAATCTTGCGACTTTGATTCTGACGGCATTTTTCGTGACGGTGCATCTCGGAATTATTACTGTGCGGTGCCGTTGTCAAGGGTATAACCCCAATATGTAGTGTTGATGACGTTGTGGATAACAACCTATTAGGGTGTTGATAACTTTTCAATAGACGGACACACGCCTAAGTAGGGTGCTTCTACCGGTGGCGGAGTTCATTAGTTGGGCTCATACGAAGAAAAACAATCTGACAGTAGAATAAGTCATCTCTATGTCGGTCATTGAGTGCAATAGCGACAAACAAAAGGAGCGTCAGAGGAAGTTCAGGGAATCTGGAGGCTGTTGAAACGATGCGCACTTAGGCGGTTGCGCGTGGGTGGAGAAGCGCTATCGTAGCGGGCATGGCGCCGCGCGGAAGACGAAAAACCCCTCAGCAGATCGGCGGCGCGCTGCAGGAAATCCTTTCGCGGCTCGATACGGAAGGGCATTTCGAGATTGTGCGGCTGATGCGGATGTGGCCGGAGGTGGTGGGCGAGGCGATCGCGCGGCGCACGGAAGTCAACGGCCTCAAGTTTCATACGGCGGTTGTAAAGGTGTCGGGGGCGATGTGGATTCAGGAACTCAACCTGATGAAACCGCAGATTCTGGAGCGGCTGCGGACCTCGATGGGCAATGACGCGGTGCGCGACCTGCGCTTCGTCAGCGGCCGGCTGAGCCGTCGGGAGCGGCCGAAACTGAAGGCAGTAGCGCGGGAGACCCGGCGGGCGATCGAGCTGCCGGAATTGAAAGACCCTGCGCTGCGGCGCGCCTTCGAGAACCTGATCGAAGCGTGGGGCCGTTCGTCCCGCTGAGCATAATTTTCATCGCACCGGCCGTTTTTTTTCGCGCATTCGACCCGTCATAGATTCGCGTTCATAGGCTGGCCGGCCGAGTTTGGACCGGCAGGTTAAGACCGGCGAGTTGAAACCGGCGGCGCGGGGATGCGTATCACTATGCAGGAGGCATCGCAGGAAGATGAAACGCACACTGACAATAATTTCGGCGGCCCTATTGAGCGCGGCGTTGTCCGCACCGATGATTGCGCAGGCGTCGCCAACGTATTATCCGCCGGCCAACACTGAATACGGCGAGCATCACCCGTACGTCGAGGGCTTCGACAATTACTTCGACAGCCATCCGGACGTGCGTGGGGAACTGGCGAGGAATCCGCGGCTGATCGACGATCCGGCGTACATGGCGAATCATCCGGAGCTGCGCGAATACATGCACAACCATCCGCGCGAGGCGGAGGCGTACCGGAGTCATCCGGACCGGTTCATGCATCGCGAGCACGTTTACAATCATTCGGAGCGGCGCTGGGACTGGCGCCATGACGTTCACTAGGCCGCTGACGAGGGCATTAAGTAAAAGGAACTTCGCGCCATCGGCGACGCCTGAAGACATGCCGGTGGCGTGAAACATAAAGGGATTGAAACCGCAGGCGCGCAAAGGCGTATCATAGTGGCAGGAGGTTTCACATCACGATGAAACGCACTTTCACGATCATCTCCGCGGCTTTACTGACGACCGCACTGGCAAGCCCGTTGATGGCGCAGGCTCCGCCCCCACCGATTAATACGAACTATGGGGAACATCACGAGAACGTCGAGGGCTTCGATAGCTATCTCGACGCGCATCCGGAGGAGCAGAAGCAACTCAGCCGGCATCCGGATTGGATCGACAATCCGAAATACCTGGAAAAGCATCCGGATCTGAATAGCTACATGCAGGCAAATCCCGAGGAAGCGAAGGCGTTCGAGAGCCATCCGCACCGCTTCGAACATCGGGAGCACGTTTACACTCGCAGCGAGAGGCGTTACGAAAGGCATCACCACGAGCCCGTAGAAAAGCATCCGTAGATAGCGCGCCGGTTAAAAAGTTGGTTGGCAGATCCAATAGTCAGTTGGCGACTTTGTATCTACATAAAGTTATGAATAGTCACTTCGAGTTTTTATACGGAGTAACGCGACGCCGATGAGTCAACCAGGGGACATGCCCAGCGCGCAGCGTCCGCTGCATGCGCTCAACCGGCTCGGCTTCGGACCGCGCCCGGGCGACGTGGAGGCGGTGCAGCAGATGGGCGTCGATCGTTACGTCGAGCAGCAACTCGATCCGCTGTCGATACCGGTGCCCGCGGAACTGACTAATCGAATCGGCGCGCTGCGCACGTTGCGGATGACGCCGGTCGAGCTGTTCCTGGAATTCCAGCAGCCGATCAAACAGGCGATGAAAGGCGATCCGGATGCGAAGAAGGAGGCGCGGCATGAAGCGCGCGAGGTGATGATGGAGGCGGCGGAGGCGCGTATCGTGCGGGCGCTATACGGGGCGCGCCATCTGCAGGAAGTGCTGACTGCGTTCTGGTTCAATCACTTCAACGTTTACGCAGGCAAGGGGCTGACCAGCATCTGGACCGGAGCGTTCGAGGAAGAGGCGATTCGGCCAAACACGATGGGCCGATTTCGCGATCTGCTGGGCGCGACGGCGAAACATCCGGCGATGTTGTTTTACCTCGACAACTGGCAGAACACGGCGCCTGATTCACCCGGCAAGCACGGCAAATTCGACGGTATCAACGAGAACTACGCGCGCGAGGTGATGGAGCTGCACACGCTGGGAGTGAACGGCGGGTATTCGCAGAACGACGTCATCGCGCTCGCGCACATACTCACCGGCTGGGGTTTGATAAAAGGCGGCGCCGGGATCCCGGGGATGATGAACGGGCCGAAAAATCTCCCGGCGCGGGAGAATTTCTCGGCGCGGGATTTTCAGCCGCATCCGGGCGGATTTTTCGGCCTGTTCGGATTTCGGCGTCCGCACCCGCACAATCCGTACAGGCAGGCGGCGCGGGTAAACGGAGTTGTGGGGCAATACGGATTCTTCTTCGATGCGAGCCGCCACGATTTCAACGAGCAGACATTTCTAGAGCGCACGATCGCCGGCGGCGGAATCGAGCAGGGCGAGACGGCGCTGGACATGCTCGCGCGGAGTCCGGTGACGGCGAATCATCTCAGTTACGAGATCGCGCAATACTTCGTCGCCGACGATCCGCCGCAATCACTGGTCAAGCGAATGGCTAATCATTACCTGGCGACCGACGGGAACATTCGCGAGGTGCTGGCGGCGATGTTCAGTAGTGGCGAGTTCTGGGATCGGCGGAATTATGGCAGCAAGTTCAAGACGCCATATGAGTATGTAATTTCGTCGGTGCGAGTGATCGATGCGCCGGTAGTTAATGTACTGCCGCTGGCGGGCACCATGGCGCTGCTGGGGATGCCGCTGTACGGCTGTCAAACTCCAGACGGCTACAAGAACACGCGCGATGCATGGCTCAATCCCGATGCGATGATGACGCGGCTGAGCTTCGCGACGGCGCTGGGAGCGGGCCGCCTGCCGCTGCAACGGCCGCCCGACGGGGACTTCGGCGCGGTGCCGGGGCTGCGGAAATCCGGCGAGGTACGGCCAGTGAGCTTCAACGGCAATATCGATCCGCCGGACCCGGCGAGGCTGGCGACGACGGTCGGCGATATGTTTTCGCCGCATACGGCAGACGCGGTCGAGGCGGCGCCGCCGCAATTGCGCGCACCGCTTATCCTGGGCAGTCCCGAATTCATGTTGCGATGAAATAGTTAGCGCGACTGAAACGAAATCAGCCTTGCACGCGTCTAACGACTGAGTACGCGAATGGCTAGCAGCGAAGATCTCACTAGAGGGTCTTGGCGTCAGAGGGAATGGCTATTCGCCCGGAGTTCATGAAAATGGCCAATCCAAACGGCGTGACGGGAAACGCGGGCGCGGCAGCGATTAGTGAGATCGGGAGACGCGATTTCCTGCGCGCCGCGGCTGCGTTATCCGCCGCCGGCATTTTCATGATCGGCCCGCAGGCCTGGGCTGCGCGCGCGCTGGAAGGCGACCCCAGCAGTAAGCGCCTGGTCGTAGTGTTCATGCGCGGCGCCGTCGATGGGCTGAATGTCGTGGTGCCCTACGGGGATTCGCAGTACTACGAGCAGCGCCCGACGATCGCGATTCCGCGCTCCGGCGGTGACCGGGGGGTGATCGATCTCGACGGGCATTTCGGCCTCAACCCGGCGCTCGATTCGATGATGCCGATGTGGAAAGACCGCACGCTCGCGTTTGTCCACGCGTGCGGATCGCCGGACCCTACCCGGTCACATTTCGACGCGCAGGACTATATGGAAAGCGGCACGCCCGGCCGCAAGAGCACCAGCGACGGGTGGATGAACCGGACGATCGCAGCATTGCCGGGAGTGCATGGGCCGACCGAAGCGGTGAGCCTGGGACCGACGGTGCCGCGGATTCTTTCGGGCCCGATGAACGTTGCGAATATTCCGCTAGGTCGCGCGGCGGAACGTCCGATGCCGCTGGATAATCCCAAAATCGAGGACGCTTTCGATCGGCTTTACACCGGCGACGACCCGCTCAGCCGCGCCTACCAGGAGGGCCGCGTGGCGCGACAGAAACTGCGCGGCGAACTCGAGCAGGACATGACGGAGGCCAACAATGGAGCGCCTTCGCCCAACGGATTCTCGGACGATACCGGACGCCTGGCGCGACTGATCGCTCGCGATCCGAGTATCCGGCTGGCCTTTCTGGCGCTTGGCGGATGGGACACGCATGTGAGCCAAGGCTCGTCGCAGGGACAGCTTGCGAATCATCTGAAACCGCTCGGCGACGGACTGGCGAGCCTCGTGAAGGATCTCGGCCCCGCCTACGACGACACCGTTATCCTGGTGATCTCGGAATTCGGACGGACTGTGCATGAGAACGGCAACGGCGGCACCGACCACGGCCACGGCAACGTCATGTGGGTAATGGGCGGGCCGGTACGCGGCGGTCGCGTCTATACGCGATGGAACGGACTGTCGCAGGCGGAATTATACCAGGAGCGGGACGTTCCGGTGACGACGGATTTTCGCGAGCCCATTGGACAGGTATTGAGCATGCACATGGGCCTGCCGCCGAGTCAGATCGATCGGATTTTCCCGCAGCGCCCGCGCGACAGCGGCAACACCAGCGGCTTGATCAAGATTTAAACCCGCTAATAACAGGCGAGCTTGCGAGGCGGCCTAAGATTCTGCAAGGTGCAAAAACAAGGAATCTCAGGACGCGTTAGTATTGCTTGGACTGGATTTCGTTGTCGATCTGGCGCATTTTCGCCAGCTTTTCATCTGTCGGCTCCTGAACCGCCTTCTGTTTCTCCGCTTCGACCATCTCTTGATGGCGGCTGGGCAACTCGCCGTCGATCTTTTCGATCGCTTCGCGCGCGAGTTTGCGCACCCGCTCATCAGGATCGTTGGAGACGATTTGAATCAGCTCATCATTAGCGGAAGGATCGCCGATTTCGCCGAGCGCATAGACGGCAGTGCCACGGCTCGCGGAATCGTCGGTCTCCTTGATGTAGCTGACGATGGGCATCGCGCCACGCTGATCGCCAATGCGGCCGAGTGACGCCACCAGGTGCAGCTTTTCGACCGGAGGGGTTTCACGGAGAAAGAGTTCCTGCGCCATGATGGGAACCGCATCGGTGACGCCGCGAGCACCGAGGACGTCGATTGCCTTGATCCGCACCCTGACGTCGGGGTCGGAAATGCCGCGAAAAAGGAGTTCATTGGCGTTGTCGCTATCGACGAAGCGCAATGATTCGAGGCCCTGAACGCGGACGCGAGGATCGGCATCGGCGAATTTGCGCTGGGCATCCTTAATCTGCTCGTCGGCGGACTTGGCGTCATGTTTGAGGCTGCCTGGACCCGCCTGTTCCAGCCCCTGCAGCGGAGTCGCGTTATTGTGCGGGCCAGGCGCCCCGCCCAACATCTGCGCGTGGACCACCGGCGCAAGCGTCATCGCGCCCGCGACGAAAGCGGCTGCTATTAATGAACGCGATCTCGACATTCCAACGCCCTCCATGTTTGGGCAGAATCGACGGGTACAGTGTATTCCATCTTGAGCCGCCGTTACATCCCGCGCACGACACAGCTATCCCGAGCGCGCCGCTTTGGCGCCGCGGCTACGAGCCTCTTTCTAATCTGCGCGGGCCTCGCGATCGCGGCGGTCTGCGTGGAGGCCCAGAGCGAACCGTCACATCCGCGCGGGAAGGGGCGATTGCGTTCGCGAGTCTTGCCGACGCCGGCCCCGCTGCCACTGCCCGACAACCTCAATATTCCCGTTTACAAACCAGGACCAAATCCCTTTCGCGATGGCGAGACGCTGATCTATCGCGCCTCATGGCTGGGAGTGCCGGCGGCGGACGCGCGAATAGTCATCGGGCAGAGCAAGACGCATCCGGAATGGTGGACCGGAGTGATGTGGCTCAACACCAGCGAGGAGGTGGATCTGGTGTACCCGATGCGCGACGTCTTCAAGGAGAATTTCGACCGCACTTCACTGCGCCCGAACGACATCACGATTGTGCAGCACGAAAAGCAACGCCTCGATCAATGGCATGTGACCTTCGACCGCGCCGATCACCTGGTGACCGCGATCAAGATCAACCGTCACGGCAAGGTTACGACGCGGCGCTTTAGCGGCGGCGATCCGCTGGGTCCGTTTTCCGGCGTGATGATGGCGTTGTCACAGCCGCTCAAGCCTGGCGACAGCGTGACGACGGACGTATTCAGCGGTGGTAATCGATACGTCTTCATGTTCAAGGTGATCGACCGCGAACGTGTCACGACCGGGCTCGGCACTTTTGACACAGTGAAAATCGAGCCATGGGTTCTATGGCTGAGCGAAGGCAGTTTTCGCAGCCAATCGCGCGAGACCACGATTTGGGTGACTGACGACGCGCGCCATTTGCCGGTGCGAATATCGTCGTCGGTATTTTTCGGCGATGTGTACGCAGACCTGATCCAGGTGACTGGAGGTCCGCCAGATCCTACGGCCGGCAAGCAGGTGGCGAAGTAGCGGTGGCGGCTCGCGCCTGATCGCTGGAATCAGGAAATGAGCTGCCAGCGAAGCATTTGCGGCTTACCCGTTTAACGGCTTGCTGTGCTAATTTTGCCGCA
>Ga0302326_10009412_pt1 | contig 21360 bp, 14 predicted proteins | sample Palsa_T0_3_FD_202264 | JGI IMG/M metagenome (GOLD analysis project Ga0302326, IMG submission 202264) | Peat permafrost microbial communities from Stordalen Mire near Abisko, Sweden - Palsa_T0_3 | ecosystem: Environmental > Terrestrial > Soil > Palsa > Peat permafrost | place: Sweden: Abisko... | reverse complement strand
CGGAGGACCCGCGCTCGAATCGAAGCTTTCGGGACCGAAGGGTCTGACCTACGCCGACGGCGACAACCTTTATGTGGCGGACACCGAGAGCCATACGATTCGCAGGATTGCGCTGCGGACCGGAGTTATCTCAACGGTGATGGGCACGGGAGCGCGGGGAGATGCGCCGAACCCCGATCCGTTGAAGTTCAGCCTCTCGCGGCCACACGGGGTTTTGTTCAGCGGCGGTGTGGTGTATGTTTCCGACAGCGAGGCGCACCGGATTCTCGCGTTACGGTGACAACTGTGGCTGTCGGAAACCTCGTACGCACCAGCAAGTCCCAGCGGAAGCGCACGAATTGACACTTCATTGAGGTGAACTGGCCAACGGTGCTCGGATTTATCCTCTCGATGCTTGGGTGGTTCTGGTTTTGGAGGAAGCCAGTGTGACTGGCCGTTCAGCCGCCGCAGCACCGCCAATGTTCCCCATCGGTACGCCCGCGGCGGACGACGCGACCCGGGACGCGCACGCTCGTCCGACGACGCACTCGGCTGCCTTCGTCGTCGCAACGCGCGGGCGCACCGCAACGGAAGGTGGCGATGGGCACGCCGGTGCGAGGAGGCGCTATCCGTTTCGAGCCCCAGTTCTCGTATTTCGTGCGCGGCGACCTTCATATCGCGCTTTTCACGGGGTCAACATCCCGGGCGAAAGGAAAGGCGCGGAGGACGCGGGCTGGATTGAAGACAAATGAGAGATTGTAACGGTCAAAGAATATCCCGAACCCGGCGCGGATCACGGTCTTGCTGTCGGGAGTCCAGGCGACCCCGATTCTGGGCGCGATATTGCGGTAGTCGGGGTGGATTACCTTTTCGAGGCCCCCCTCGTAATCCCATCGCAGGCCGTAGTTGACCGTAAGGCGCGACGCTATGTTCCATTGGTCGGCGACGAACAATCCCTGGTACGAATGGTCGTAATCGTTGGCAACGGCGGGAGAATAAGCCGAGGCCCACGTAGTGGAGAGGCACGGGGGCAGACTTCCCTGCACCAGCGGACCGGACCCAGCGGGCGCTCCCCACATGACCAGAGGCGTGCCGTTCAGACTCGCAGGCAGCGGACATGCTCCATTCGGAGGGTTTTCCTTCAGCCCGGCCGCGGGATTCACGAAGTTGGCGAACGCCACCAGACAATTGATGCCCGACAGAACGATCCGCATAGGCGTAAACCCCGGCCAGGTAACCCTATCCTCCAAAAGGTTTGTATCGAATCCCACCTTCAGCAGATGAGCACCCTTATTCCTTGAGACGGAGTCGGAAAACTGTTCGCGCGACTCTCCCATGAAGTCGAAGACTCCGTAGTTGTTCCCGAACATCACCAGGTTGGGGATATCCAGGTCGGGCTGCCCCGTAACTCCCGGAAAGTTATAACTCCGCCGGCCATACTGAAAGAGGGCGGCATTGGTCAGTGTGGGAGTCATCGCCGAGATAAGCGAGGCGGCCAGGGATTGGTCGCTGAAGGTGCCGTTGTGCCCGCTGCTGGGCGCCGCGCTCCCGCCGCCATCCAATGTCTCACCCACCAGCAGATCGGTATCGTGCCCGCCCTCCGCGTTGTAGCGGATTGACAGATTGTTCTTGTTCCCGACCTGCTGATCCAACCTGACGAAACCGTTATCGTGATGTTTCGTTTGGAGCAGGTTCAGGTTTTCAGGAGCCAGCCCCAATGCCGCTTTCGCAAGATTGATCAGACCGAGGTCGTCTACCAGCAAGGCAGGGTAAGTGGGAGACTTAGCGCCGCGCAGCCCTTCGTAGCTCGCGAAAAAAAATGTTTTGTCTTTGCGAAGAGCGCCTCCAAAGGACCCGCCGAACTCGTTCTGCCGCAGTGTTGAATTGCGGAAGCGTCAGCAGCGAACGCGCGTCGACGGCGGCGTTCTGGAGGTACTCATAGGCTGAACCATGCGGGCTGTCCGTGCCGGATTTGGTCACCACGTTGATAAACCCGCCAAGCGCACGGCCGTACTCCGCCCCGAAACTGTTGTTGATGACCCGGAACTCGCTGACGGCTTCCTGCGAAGGGATGGCGCGCTGCGAGCCGGTAATGTATTGATGTCATCGGCGCCGTCCACCGTCACCTCGTTGCTTAGATCGCGCATGCCGCCAAGCGAGACCCCGTTATTGCGGGCCTGATAGGGACAGGTGTAATCTACCTTATTCTCCTTATCATGGCGTCCGTTTGTCGGCGTTTCTTCATTGCACTCATCTCGTTGCCGCTAAGCCTCTCAATCGGGGGTTCTCTCGCTGGGTGTCGCGGTCCATTCTGAATGGCTCTTGCGACACTCGACTGTACTGGGTGCAGTAAACCTCGTCCCCCAAACTGTCTCCCTTGTCGTGACTCTGCTTGTTTGGACGCATGTAACGCGCCGAATCGAATTGGGGCGATGTCCTGACTGGCTGTGGTCATGGTTGTATTTCCCATTGGACTTGCCAGATGAGGGGTGGGCTGAACTTATCGCCTTTAGCCTGAGGAGCGGCTGGTCCCAAGCGTGTTGGTGGTTCCGAAGTAGCTTTCGGAAAACAGCTCTCACGCCTGAGAAATTTACGGAAATGGGCACGATCTGTGCCCCCTGGTATACAACGATCTCAGGATGATCGTCGGTGAGTTCTGGACGTTTCTTATTCCGAAGATGCGTTATTCCAGAGCCTTCGGCGCGTGCGGCGAAGCGGTCTCATACCCACTCGCCCGCCTTGGCGAACCATGGCGCGTTTTTCTTGCGCACATACCAGCAGGGCTCGTGCTGATACCAATAGTGAGTGCGCGTGAGCACCGTACGTCGACGTTGGCTTTTTGGGGCAGCCCGACATCAGTCACGCGAACGAGGTCATTTGTCGGAAATGTCGGATTTTCTACAGAGGGGAAAGGTCCCGTGCAGTAAGGCGCCAATTTCAGCGTTGGTACGATGGTAGGCGTATCCATGCCTGACCTAATTGAGAAGCCAACTATTATCGCGGCAACCGGCAATCTTCCGAAGCGGATAGCGGAGTACGTGGGCCGCGTAAACTCGGCGACGCCAGATGTCAGCATCGCGCGCATGGAGAGTCCGGCGGGTTGGAGTGAGCCCGGTCAGACCCCCGAATTTGATGAGCACACCGTGGTTTTGCGGGGCCTACTTCGAGTGGAAACGAGGTCGGGGACCATGGACGTGAAGGCGGGCCAGGCGATCACGGCCCACCGCGGAGAGTGGGTCCGCTACAGCACGCCGGAATCCGGCGGCGCCGAATACATCGCGGTGTGCATTCCTGCCTTCGCCCCCGAACTGGTTCATCGTGAGCCGTCTTAAGAGAAAGAGCTGCGTCGGCTGGCGTCCATATTCGGATTCCGGTGGCCTCCGTAGGGCACTCCTGGGAGGGCACGGGAACGCTAAGTCTTTGAAATGTTTTGGTGGACCTGGTGAGATTCGAACTCACGACCTCTTCCATGCCATGGAAGCGCGCTCCCAACTGCGCCACAGGCCCCCGATTCGCAATCTCGAATATACCACAGTGCCCTGAAAATTCACACATCGCACGCGCGCTTGCCTACAATAGTATGATGCCCCGCAGGCGCGCGCTCGCGCTTCCATTACTGCTGTGTCTGTACGCTCTGGCCTGCTCGTCCTGCGTCGTGCGCAGGCGCCTCATCACACGCAAGGGCGCCAAGGCTGTGCCGGTCCTCCTTACTTCTGATAAACAGACCCTTATATCCCGAATTGCGGGCGAGTACCAGGCCATCCAGGATTTCAGCGCCACCGTGGATATGACGCCCGCTCTCGGCAGCTCCGAAAAGAGTAAGATCACCGAGTACAAGGACGTTCGCGGCTACATCCTCTTCCGTAAGCCGGCCGATATCCGCCTTATCGGCTTGTATCCCGTGGTACGCAACAAAGCCTTCGATATGGTCTCGACCGGCGCTAACTTCCGCCTGTACCTCCCCTCCAGTAACCGCTTTATCGTCGGCTCGAGCGACGTGCCCGCCCGCTCCACCAACAAGATTGAAAACTTGCGGCCGCAGCATTTTCTCGAGGCCCTGATGGTGCAGCCCATGCAGCCGGACGAAAAAGCGGACTTCGAGAACTTCACCGATGAGGACAACGCCGTCTACATTCTTCACTTCATGCATATTCTGCCGGACGGCGAAATCATTCCCACCCGTAGCATCTGGTTCAACCGCCTTGATCTGCACCTCGCCCGCCAGCTCGTCTTCGATTCCTCGGGCAACATCCTGACCGACGCGCGCTATAGCGATTGGCAAACCTATAGCGGCGTGCCGTTTCCCAAGCAGATCGACATCGCCCGCCCGCAGGATGAATATGCCGTGGTCATGAGTGTGGTCAAAATGGAGATCAATCGGGGCGTATCCGACGACAAGTTCGTGCTGGAACAGCCGGAAGGGACCCAGCTTCAGGTGCTCGGCCAGAAGCCCGCGCCCGCTCCACCGGCTCCGCCGCCCCCCGTTAAAGGAAAGAAGAAGGCCACGTGACCGTCAAACTCGTCCTCGAGAATCTCAAGCACAAACCCGTTCGCAGCCTGCTGAGTGTCCTGCTCATCGCCGTCCCTGTGACTCTCATTCTCTGTCTGGTGGGCTTGAGCTACGGCATGCTGGAGGATTCGCAGAATCGCGCCCGTGGCGTTGGCGCGGATATCATCGTGCGCGGGTCGAACGCCTCGAGCGTTCTCAACTTCAGCGGCGCCGCGATGTCCCAGGCGCTGGTCGCCTTTCTCGAAAAGCAACCGCACGTCAAGATGGCTCTGGGAGTCATCAACCACCCGGTCGATCTTCCCTTGATCCTGACCGGCCTCGATCTGGACCGCTTCAACCGGATGAGCGGCGGCTTCGGGTATGTCGCGGGTGGTCCCTTCCGGAGTCCGGACGATATCATCGTCGACGAACCATACGCCGCGCAGAAAAAGCTGCACGTGGGTGACCGGATTTCCCTGATCAACCACACCTGGCGCGTTTGCGCCATCGTCAAGCCCGGCAAGCTTACGCGCCTCGCGGTTTCCCTGAAAGTCCTCCAGGATCTCGACAGCGCCACCGGGAAAATCAGTCAGGTCTATGTTCAGATCGACAACCCGGCCGACGTGAACGCCGTGGCCCAGCAGTTGCGCGAGGCCCTGCCGGGCTACCCTATCAACACCATGGCCGAGTGGACCGCCATGTTCAACGTAAACAACATTCAGGGCCTGCGGGAGTTCATCTACGTCATCATGGGCATCGGCGTGGTCATCGGATTCGCCGTGGTCTGCCTTTCGATGTACATGGCGGTGTTCCAGCGCACTCGCGAAATCGGCATCCTCAAGTCCCTGGGCGGCTCAAAGAGCTTCATCCTGCGGATCATCCTGATCGAGGCGCTGGCCCTCGGCTTCGGTGGCACTATCCTCGGCATTGGCATGAGCTACGGCGCCTACTGGCTGATTCGCACGCTGGTTCCGGCATCCATCCCCATGATCATCGTGCACTCATGGTGGCCCAAGGCCTTGCTCATTACCCTCCTCGGAGCGGGATTCGGCGCTCTCTATCCCGGTTTGAGCGCCGCCCGGCAGGATCCGATCGAGGCCTTAGCCTATGAGTGAGCCGCTCATCCAGGTCCGCGGGCTGCGCAAGATCTATCGCGTGGGCAAAGTGGACGTAGCCGCCCTGCGCGGCGTCGACCTCGACGTCCCGGGCGGCGAGTTCCTGGCGATCGTGGGTCCCTCGGGCTCCGGCAAATCCACTCTGTTTCACATCATCGGGGGCCTCGCTCCGGCCACCGGGGGGAGCGTGCGCATCGGCGGCCAGGATATCTCTACGCTTACCGACGCAGGGCGCACCAGTCTGCGCAGGAATAAAGTAGGCTTCGTCTTTCAGAAGTTCAACTTGCTGCCTAATCTGACCGCTGCCGACAACATCGCCATCGCCCGCTATATCGCCGGCCGTGACCAGAAACCCGAGCCCGAATTCGAGGAGGTGCTCAAGCTGCTGGGAATCTCCGACCGCCTTCATCACAAGCCCGCCGCGCTCTCCGGGGGAGAGCAGCAGCGCGTGGCCATCGCCCGCGCGATTGTGAATCACCCCTCCATCCTGCTGGCCGACGAGCCGACAGGGAATCTCGATACCGAAAACTCCAAGGCCGTGCTGGAAGTGATGCGTGACCTGAATCAAAGGCTGGGCCAGACTATTTTGATGATCACGCACAACCCGGAAGCGGCTGCGTTCGGGCACCGCACCGTGCGCATGCGGGACGGGAGAATGGTGGAGTGAGCCGACTACTCCAGGCGCCGGAGTTCAGGTATTGCAGCAAGTAGTGAGGAGATACAACGGTTGGGGGGCGTGGTGTTCGGACGAGACCACTCGAATAGCGCGGCCGCTGCCGGTGCGACTTGGTTGGCCATGTCCTCTCGACTGTAGTCCGTTTCCTCGTCCACGTTTCGACTGTTCAGGCACAGAACCCAAGTCTCAATGCTCCGCTTCGGTACCAGATGGACGATTCTCTCGTCTGGCGCACGTTGCTCCAGACGGGCCTGAATCAGCGCTTAGTTGAATTGTTGGAGACGCCGGTTCACGTCTCCTCGATCAGCGTCGATTACTGCTACAAGCGCCGTTTCGGCCCGCGCAGACCTTCGGCGGTATTCTCTGACTTCCCTTTCATAGCGTTCCCGCACCCACTACTCGCCACAGCCTCTCCCGCAGGGCAGATCTGCGTCGCGGATATCATGCGCCGAGTATCCAAGATGGCGAAGGTACCGGTGAACGAACCGTTGATGGCACTCGTCCTCAGCCAGGACAATGACGCGGGAAGCGTTAGGCACTCTCCCATCCGCGAGCGACCAGCTCCGCTGGTGAAAGCGTGCTCTCGGGTTCACCGCGAAACTCCTCTACGCGCACAGGGCCGATGCCGTCGCGAACGAACTGGACGCCGCAGTTCGGAGCCCACTGATTGATAAGCTCCGGATGGTGGGAGATCAAGATGATCTGTCCGCTGCCCTCCTCAACAGCCTCGGTCACAGCCGTCAGCCACGGCTGGATCTCTCGGAGCGACACAAAGTTGTCGGGCTCGTCCAAGACAATAGTTTTCCCCCTGACCACTAGAAAGTGCAGAATTGCGTAAAGGCAAATCAAGCAGCGTTGGCCATCGGACATCTCGTTGAAGCCAAGCTTTGTAGTGCTTCCGGCAACATTTGTGAACTCCGCAACTAGTAGGCGTACGTTCTCACCTGCCAACTCTAGGTTGAGGAAGCTGAATCCGTCCAGAACCGAGCTCAAGCTTTCGAGCATCGCAGCGTTCTGCCTTTGATCAGTCTGAACCAAGTGTCTATACCAGGCAGCAAAATTCGAAAGATCAAGATTGACGTAGGGTTGCTCCGCCTCTGCGCGAGCTCCTATCGCGAAAGGATTAATTCGAAAGCAGAGAAGCCCTGCAAACCACTCCTTCACGCGGGTCAATTTTTGGTTGTCCGGCCTTGGGATGATCGTAGCCAGTGCCGACCGATGCCAATCAAACGGGTAAGTCACCTTGTGTTCTAGCTGATCGTTATAAAGATGCACCTCCCCGTTTATAAATTCGAACGCTAGCTTTCCGTCCAAGTGTACGGTCTCTGATGCGACCCGCGGCCGCCGCGGTTCCCCCCAGGGGTCAATCACCAGGCGATAGATATAGCTCTCGCCATCCAATTCCGCTTCTACTTCGAAGGTTACTCGAGCTTGATTGAGCCAGCGCGTTCGTTGGTTCAGTACCGGGAACTGGTCGAAGGTATCACCGCGAACGACAAACTGGCGCAATAGCAAGAGCCCGTCAACCAAGGTCGACTTGCCGGAGCCGTTTCGTCCGACGATAAGCTGCCGCCGCGCCGGCCGGTACTCGAAATTCACAAAGCACCGGAAATTGTCGATGTAGAGCCGAGTCAGCATTTGACTCAATTCTACCCTTACCCCGCTGCGCCCGCCGCCATCCCCCGCTTTAAAAACTTGACGCCCTCAAACGCAATCGACTCCGGCGACGGCGCAATATCCCGCCAGATCGACGCCGCAGCCGACAACTCCCCAAGCGAAAAGCCGAAGCTCTCGATAGTCAGCCACCCGTCGTAACGCAAGTCCCGCAGCGCCTGAAATACACCCTTCCAATCCACGTGACCCGTGCCTGGAATGCCCCGATCGTTCTCGCAGGTGTGTACGTGCTTCAAGTGCCGGCCCACCGTGCGATATGCATCTGCCACGTGCTTCTCCTCGATATTGGCGTGGAACGTATCGAACAGGATGCCCACGTTCGGACGATCGATGGCATCGCACAGGGCCACCGCATCCGCCGCTGTGTTCAGGAAATAAGTCTCGAACCGGTTCAGCGGCTCAATAGCGATGCTCACGTCATATTCGGAGAGCGTCGCGCCGATCGACTGATAGCATTCCACCGCCCGCTTCCATTCCTCCGCCGTGCGCCGCCGCCCGGTCATCAGGCCCACCGGCGAATACAGCGGTCCGGCAATGATCTTCGCGCCCACCTCGGCGGCGGCCTTCACCGTATCCCTCATGTGCACGCGCGTCTTTTCGCGTACCGCCGCATCCTCGGAGATCATGTTCAATCCACCGGTGAGAATCGAACAGATGGTGCACTCCAGGCCATTCTCCTCGAGCCCTCTGCGTATATCCGCCGCGGCGAACTGTGCCGGTTGAAATAGCGGCACTTCCACGCCATCGAAACCGGCTTGCTTGATGGCCGGCAGCAGCGGCAGGTTGGAGCGGTCGAAGTTCGCCGCCCAGATAAACGTATTTACCCCGAATTTCATTTCACCAGCCCCTCGGCGTCGGGATTGCCCGGCCCAAAATGTTTCAGCATCACCAGGTTTTCCTTGTCACTGCGGTTCCTCACCACCACACCACGCTTGGCCGCCCCGGCGCTGACGAATAGTTCGTCCTTGGTCATCTCGCCGTAGCGGATCAATGAAGGCGTCTCCACCTCCATCTTGCCCACCGCGCCCCAGCCTTGCACTACGATCAGCCCGTACGCCGCGGCATCCACGATCGTCGCCGATCGGCCTGGAAATACCGTCAATTCCTTGGCGGAGTAGTGTGGTGTCGAGTAGGTCACCCACTTCTCCGCGTAACCGCACTCCGCCATCTCCTGCTCGGCACGCACGGGCTTGGGATGGAACAAACGGTGCTTCGCGAATTCCGGATCGACATTCGCCTGCCAGTCCAGCATGCCGATGATGTAATCCAGGTCGTGATGGTTTTCCGGAGGCACGTCTTTCACCAGCAGACCCCACGGCACCGCGCGCCCTTCCACCATCGATTGGAACATGCCGAATACGTCCGAGTTCACCTGCGGCTCGTAAGTCACCAGCGACCCCGGAGCGTGAAGGATGCCCGCATCCACCTGCCAGCCCGTGCCCGGTTGCAGGCGGTAAGCTTTCGAATGGTACAGGATGCCATTGTCGCCCTGGTTCCAGCGCTCCAGGCACTCTCGCACATCGTCCTTGGTAGTGCCCGGCTCCAAGCCCATAAACGTGTAAGGGAAATTATTGTCCTTGAAATTGTATTGCGGCGGGAAGTAGTAGGCTTCCGGCTTGCCCTTGCGGCCGACTTTCTTGGCGTGCTCCTCCATCTGGTGCATGTGATGCGGAATCGGCCCCAGGTTGTCGAAGAACTTGCAGAGGACGTTCCAGCCGCCGTATTCCGCCATCACATCCGGCCCCAGAATCTCGTCGCCCACCGCATCCACGGCTTCCTTCAACTGCACCCGGCCGCCATCGATGGCGATGTAACTCAGGCCCTCGTCTTCGGGAGTCCCCGGACCGTTAGCGGCATTCGTAGTCGATGAAAACCACCGCTCGTCGATACCGCCGCGATGCGCTCCCAAGGCATAGAGATCGCGCGGATCGAGTTTCAATCGGCCGCCGGGCATCAGGAAAGAGCGCGGAACCCAGCAGGGCGCAAGTCTCACGATGCCCTCGCCTGCCAGGAGAGCCTCCCGCGCTAACGGAATGTTGGACATGATTATTTCTTGGCTTGCAATGATTTCTTGCCAGGCACCTTCAACTCGATCGCCTCGGAGGCATACTCGGTCTGCTGCCCACCGGCGCGCGTTTCGATATTACCAGACAGCACGATGGGCTGGTCGATGGCTTCGGCGTTCGCGAGCGCCTGCAAAGTGAACGTCACGTGGTTGTCGTTCTCGTGAATCAAAACGCCGTTCAACCCCACGTTGGCCACAATCACAGTGGGCGGCAGATTATATACTTCCACCGGCACGCGCCCGCCGAAGTTGTTATGGCGCTCGATAGCCACCTCCACCGTAGCCGTCTTGCCCGGCTCCAGGACTACCTCGCGCGTCTTCGCCTCCATCGCGATATCGGGCTTGGGCATCAGCGCGATCAGCTTCAGCTTGTCTTCCGGATTGGCCCAGTGCGCGATCTGCCGCGTACCGGCCTGCGCCTTTCCGCTAACCTGCAGCGGCACGGCAGTCTGGATATGCGCATTCTCGTCCGCGCTCAGCAGCAAAGTCGTGTTCACCTGCCCAGGTTCGATCACGCCTCTGGTAGCCGCAAGCCCGGCCGGCAGGTTTTCGACCGCGACATTAATCGGGCCGTCGAAATCGTCGAGCCGTAGCGCTGTGACGGTCACCGGAATCCGCCCCCCGGCGGGCACATTCGGATTGCGCGGCCTGACGCTCAGCCTGAAATCCGGAGATGGCGGACGCACCGTCAGACGATAAGCGTAATCCTCGCCCTTGAGGCCCCGCACATCGCGCAGCCGCACGATGTACTCGCCATCGGCCGGCGCGGTGAAACGCAGTCGCGAGTCCTTTCCATAACCCGGACCGCCATCGTCGTTGCGATAAGGCAGATGCACCAGCGGCAGTCCATTGGTCACGAACGCCGTTCCAGGCGGATGGATCCGCACTTTGTACACGGGCGCGTCGATGGCATGCGCTTCGGGCGTGGTATCCAACAGCCCCAGGCGCTGCCCGCCGAACGCCAGAAATTGAATATCATCGTCCGGCCCGCGGGGCATGGCTTCCACCTGGATAATCTCGCTGCCCACCATCACCGTGTCACCCACCGCAAACCCCGTTGGCGATATAACACGCAACCCGCTCGACACCGAATCGCGATCGGCCAGCGTAATGGCGGTTTCGAGCTCGCATCGCACCGTGGCCCGTTGCACAGGGTTGCCCTTCATATCCAGCACCTCCAGCAGAGAATCCAGCTGCGATCCGAACCGGTTGGCATTGACCTCCAAAACCAGCTTCTCGCCTTTGCGCGCCTTGAACCGGAAGTCGTTTTCCTCGGCCAGCAGTTTGCCGTCTATGGTGACTGGCGTGGCGATGGGTTGGGCCGCGGCGGCCGACGTATTCTTCCCCGTGGAGGCGACTTCCGGCTCGTCGCTCACCGCCACCTTCAGCTCGTTGAAAGTCTTGCCCGCCGCCATTTTGGGCCGAAGAATCACCGACTGCTCGTCTTCAGGCGACGGCTCGCCCGCGACCGCCAGCTTACCCGCGCCGAGATTATAGCCACTCAGCGTGACTTGCTCCGTCTTGCCCTTCTCCACGCCCAGCGGATACGCCGTCAGCGCCAGCGGAAACTTCCCGACCATGATGCGATAGAAATGCCGCGGGCTGCCGCCCTCCTCGAAATCCGAGATCTTGATATAGTACGCGCCATCTTTGTCGAAGTGATGGGCGAATGAACGCTTTGCGCGGCCGCCGTCCAGACCGTACTCTTTGATCAGATTCTGGTCCGCATCGTAAATGCTCACCACCGGCTGCAGCTCCGAACCCAGCATTACCGCGCCATTGTCGAACACCAGCTGCTCGCCCGCCTTGGCGTTGATCTTGTAATAATCTACATCGCCCGGTTTGGAGATGACGCCCACCAGGATGGTCGGCGTGAAGGCTTCGAAAGCATCCTCGGGCGTGTCGTTCGGTTCGCGGTCGGGGCTCTCCCCGTAGTACGGCTCCACCAGGAAGCGCGCCTCGGGACTGGTGCCAAGAGGCGTTTGCAAGCGGAAGTCCACCGGGCCAATGTCGGCATCTGGACTGATGTCCAATTCGAGCGTGACTTCGTTGCGCGGTGGCAGCGGGCCAAGATCGACCGTGGAGATTCCGCCGTTCGAGCCCAGCCGTATGTCCGGCAGATCGGGCAGTTCCTTAATGCTCAGGATGCGCGCCTTGATCCCAGCCTGGCTGAAGAATACGGTGCTGGCTTTCGCCAGATTCAGACCATCCACCGTCAGTTCCACGGTGCCGCCGCGCGGCACTCCCAGCGGCGAGATCGAATTGATGGTGGGCGGCGTGGTGCGATTTCCGGTAGGCCAGTCGGTAGTCGTCTCCGCGCCAAAAGTCGTCGCAATGCACGCCAACAGAAGCAGCTGTTTCATAGCACCCTCAAATCCCCGGGTAAATCTGATACGATCCGTCGAAGCGCCCCACCGCGAAGCTCTTGCTATCCGGCGCGAATTCCAGCGACAACACCCAGTCCGGCTGGGGCCACGTCTTTACCACGCTCAAATCGTCCGCCTTGAAAAGTTTCAACCCCTTGTCGGCGGATGATGAAATCAGGTACTTGCCATCCGGCGACCAGGCCAGTTGCAAAATGGCGTCTTCATGCGCGATCAGCGAATACAGCAGCTTCCCGCTCTTATCGCCCAGGGACCAGACGCGAATAGTCCGGTCGAGGCCGGCAGCCGCCACGCGCTTGCCCGCCGGGTCCAGGGCCAGCGTATTCAGCCCATCGGTCGGCTCGCTCAGCGTATACAATCGCTCGCCCGACGCCACGTCCCAAATTTTCACGCCGCGATCCGCCGACGCCGAAACCAGCCGCTTGCCATCCGGCGTGAACGCCAGAGCATAGACCGCGTCGATATGGTCCTTCAGCGTGCGTATCTCTTTGCCCGAATCCACATCCCAAAGCTTGATGAGCTTGTCATAGCTCGAGGTCGCGATAGACTTGCCATCCGGCGAAAACTCCACCGCGTAAATGCAATCGGCATGGCCTAGTATGGTGCGCAGCTCGGTGCGCTTCTCGACGTCCCAGATCTTGACTTCGCCGCCGCGCGCGGGCAAGCCGCCGGCCGCCGCCAGCAGTTTCCCGTCCGGCGAAAACGCCACTGCGCGCACATCTTCAGCCTCGCCTGGAAGCGTACCGACCACCTTGCCGCTTCCCGGTTCCACCAGCCGGACTTCTTTAAACTCGCCCAGGGCCAGCAACTTGCCATCCGGGCTGTACGCCAGCGCCCCGATCAGCGGCTTGACCGCAACCAGCGGCTTAACGTCCGGAATCACGGGCGCGCGCTTGGCGACAATCTCTCCCGCAGCCGGAGGCCGCGCCCCGGCATCGATCCACTTGCGGATAGTCTCAATCTCGCCTTCCGCCAGCTTCTTGCCGGTCAGGGGCATGGCAGGAGTCATCTTGCCGGTGATCATCAGATACAAGCGGCTCTCGTCGCTCTTCCCCGGGGTGATCACCTCACCATGATGGCCGCCCTTTTGAAGACCCTCGAACGAATCCAAATCGAGGCTCCCCATCTTGACCCCCGCCGCATGGCAACCGGCGCAATTCGCAGCCAATATAGGAGCGACATCCTTAGCAAACGAAGGAGCTTCCTCCGCATACATAGGCATCGAAAAACACATCATCGTTCCCAAAACCGGGGTGATAAGCCGCCCGCTCGCCCCCACGCCCACTCGCCCGCTCATTCCCAAAACCCCTCAGTAGTTGAACAAAAATTCCTGGGGACCCCCGCCGCATGGCAACCGGCGGAATTCGCAGCCAATATAGGAGCGACATCCTTAGCAAACGAAGGAGCTTCCTCCGCATACATAGGCATCGAAAAACACATCACCGTTCCCAAAACCGGGGTGATAAGTCGCCCGCTCGCCGCCCCGCCCCCTCGCCCGCTCATTCCCAAAACCCCTCAGTAGTTGAACAAAAATTCCTGGGGCCCCGCTCATTCCCAAAACCCCTCAGTAGTTGAACAAAAACTCTTTGCTCGTAAGCATCGCCCACATCATATCCTCCAAAGCCTGGCGATGCGCCTCACGCTGCACCTCCGGAGAGCCCGTCGTCGCCCGCGCCTTGCGCAGCGCGGCCAGCAGGGGCTGCTTCTCCGGTTCTGTCGGGTAGCGGCTGAATGCGGAAAGGAACAGATGGTCCAGGATGCTCGAATCCGAAAGCCCCAGCTTCACTGCCAGCGCCGCATACCCATTCGCATCGCTCAGCTTCTTATTCAGCGTCTCCCCATTGATCACGTGCAGCGCCTGCGCGATATTCGGCTCGCTCGACCGCTCTCCGGCATCGCAGATGATGCGCTTCGGCCGCCCGAATGAGGCTAGAAATTGCGACTGCACCAGCACGTCCGGCAACTGCAGCGCGCGCGTCCCCACGGGATAACCACCGAACCGCGTCGGCACTCCAGTCACCTGCGACATCACATCCAGCAGCACTTCCGCCGGCAGCCGCTTCACGAAATACCGGGAATAGTATTTCGTATCCATCTGGTTGTCCGCATTGGCGTCCGCGGAAAGCTGGTAGACTTCCGAATTCATGATCGTCCGGATCAGCCGCTTCACGTCGTAGCCGCTCTTCACGAAATCGTCGCTCAACGCCGCGAACAACTCTTCGTTCGAGGCCGGATTCGTAGCCCGCACATCGTCCACCGATTCCACCAGGCCGCGTCCCATGAAGTTAGCCCATACGCGGTTCACCAGCGACCGGGAAAAGTAGCTGTTCTTCGGACTCACTAGCCAGTCGGCGAAATGCACCCGCCGGTCGTCAGTAGCATCGAGCGACATGGGCGTTCCGTCCAGCGGCGTAGGCGGCAGCGGCCTGAGCAGCCGCGGATGATTCACGTCGCCGGAGTCTTTGGCATACACCACGATGTCGCCCGGCTCCGAACCGTTCTTCAACCCCACCCGCGCGAACAGGTTGACCATCGAGTAATACTGCTTCTGCGTCCACTTCTCCAGTGGATGATTGTGGCAGCGCGCACAAGTGATGCGGTTGCCCATGAATGCCTCAGTGGCAGTCTCTGTCAGGTCGATGGCATCTTTGTGCAGGACATAATAGTTCAGCGCGCCGTTCTGCCGCGTGTCGCCCGACGACGTGAAAATCTCATACGCGAACTTGTTCCAAGGCTTGTCATCCTTCACACTGTCGCGAATCCAGTTGTAGAACGACCACATGGCGTTCCCGCGCAGCTTGCGGCTCGAAACCAGCAGCAGGTCCGACCACTTGTAAGCCCAGTAATCCACGAACTCGTCGCGTTCCGTTAGCCGGTCGATCAGCTTGGGTCGCTTGTCCGCCGACTTGTCCGCCAAAAAGTCTTCGACTTCCTCGGAGCTAGGCAGAATGCCGGCGGCATCCAGATACGCGCGGCGTACGAAGGTCGCGTCGTCCGCCGGCCCCGATGGCGCGATGTTCAGCGCCTTCAGCTTCGCCAACACGAGATCGTCTATGTAGTTATGCCGTTCGAACTTGGTGTAGACAGCCGGGTCCACTTTGTTGGCATAGGGGACCCCGAGGCGTGCGTACAGCACGCGGCTGGAGTAGCCCAGCGTCACCGCTGTCTCGCCGCTGCCGTTCATCTTCACGTGCCCGGCATCGTCCACCGCAGCCACGCCTTCATCGCTTGAGCTGAACCTCACCCAGCGCGTCACATCGCGCACGCGACCGTCGGAGTACTTCGCCCGCACCACCAACTGCTGCTCGCCGCCTAGCTTCAGGACGGCGGATGCCGGGAAGACTTCGAGGCCAGTCACCTGCGGATCTTGCTCAGCCGGCCGCGGCGCACCCGCGGCGATCCATTCCGAAATCACGCGATATTCGAGCGAATCCGTGGAGAAGCGCTTGCCGCCGCCATGCGGCACCGCGAACGTAGGCTTCAGCAGCATCAGGCTGTGCGATGGCTCGGAAAGCGAAACTCGCCGCCCAATCGAAACCCGCGTCAGTGCATCGTAGTCCTGATCCGGATCGTAACCCCGCAGCGTCAGCTTGAATCCGTTCTTGCCGGCCGACGCGCCATGGCACGCTCCGGAATTGCAGCCCATCTTCGTAAGCACCGGGATCACGTCGTTGCGGAAGGTCCAGGCGAAAGGCGCATGCGCATTCTTCACCCGCACGGCAAGCGACGCCGTGCGGCCTTGGGATTTCACCGTAATGGTGGCCTGTCCATCCGCCACCGGTCGCACCACTCCGGTCTGATCGACCTTCGCAATGTTCGGATCGGATGATGTCCACCGCGCCACGCGGGTCCAATCCTCCTGGTGGCCTTCCACCGAAGCTTCCGCCAAAAGCTGCTGGTAAGCTTCCGGTCCGTCCAGGTCCACAGAGTCCGGCAGCACCGTCAAATCCGCCGCAAACGCACTCACGGCCAACAGGAAAAACGAGTATCGAAGCATCCCCAAAGTCCTAAACGAAAAGCTCTTTAATCGGCTCGGTACCGCGCTCCACCAGCGGAATCGGCCGCCCTTGCGCGCCGGGCAATTCCAGCTCGAGCGAAATTCCCAGCCCCTCGTAAATGGTCGCCGCCACTTCGGCCGGATTGGTGGGCCGGTCCTTCGGCGAGGCGCCAATATCGTCCGACGCGCCGATTATCTGTCCGCCCTTGACACCACCGCCCGACATGATAATGCTCCAGCACTGCGGCCAGTGGTCGCGCCCGCCGGCCGGGTTCACCTTGGGCGTGCGTCCGAATTCGCCCATCGCCACGATCATGGTATTGCTCAGCAAACCGCGGTCGTGCAGGTCTTCGAGCAGCGAGCTATAAGCCATATCGAACATCGGTCCCACCAGGTCGCGATAGCAGCTGATCGGGCTGAAGGGCTTGGAGCCGTGGATGTCCCAAGTGATCTCGTCGAACACCGTCTCGAACATGTTGACTGTCACAAACCGCACGCCGGCCTCGATCAGCCTGCGCGCCAGCAGGCAGCTCTGCCCGAAGCGGTTCTGCCCGTATTTTACGCGCACGTTTTCCGACTCGCGCGCCAACTCGAACGCCTCGCGCGCCTTCTGGGAAGACATCAGCGTGTAAGCCTGGTGGAAAGTTGCATCGAACAATCGGGCGTCCTGCGAGGTTTCGAACTTGCTCACTGTTTGGTCCACCATCTCCCGCCAGTTCTTGCGGCGGTCGACGCGCAGAGCGGAAAGATAATCCGGCGGCAGCATGTCCGGCACCTTGAAATTCGGGTCCGAGGGGTCCGCGTTCAATACAAAAGGATCGTACGTCTTGCCCAGAAATCCCGCGTTCTGCCCGTGCGGCATGTTCCCGCCGGTATTGCCTATGGGACGCGGCAGCAGCACATGCGGCGGCACGTCGCCGTTGGGCCCTTTGAGCTTCGAAAGCACGCACCCGATGTGCGGATACTCCACGCCGCCCTGGAACAGGCGTCCAGTCTGCATCATCTGGTGGCCCGTATCGTGTACCGCCGCGGCCGTGTGATATACGCTCCGGATCAGCGCGTACTTATCGGCGTGCTTGGCCATGCGCGGAAAATTCTCGGAGATCTCGATGCCCGGCACATTGGTCTTAATAGGCTTGTACGGTCCGCGGATCTCGATGGGCGCGTTGGGCTTCATGTCCCAGGTGTCGAGCTGCGAAGGCCCGCCCACCAGGAACAGCATGATGCAGTTCATGTCTTTCTTGGGATCGACCGCGCCCATCGCCTTCATCGCGAAAAGGTCGTTGAGCCCCAGCCCCAGCATGGAAAGCGCGCCGGCGTGCAAAAAATCGCGGCGGCGCAGGCCATCGCAGAACTCGACTGGTTTATCGGAATCTAAACGAAACATCCAGGCCCTCCTAAACGGGAGTCTGATGTCATTTTATCGCTTTTGTTATAACAAATGGAAATTAACTTCGATGGTCGCGGCCGCCACCACTGGCCTGCCGTTCTGATATCCCGGCCGAAATTTCCATTGTTTCACTGCTTCCATGGCCTTCTCATCGAGGCCCAGCCCGAGTCCGCGCACTACGCGCACATTGCGCAGTTTGCCGTTGATGTCCACTTCGCCATAAAGAATAACCATGCCCTGGTACTTGGCTTTGCGCGCCTCTTCGGAGAACTCCGGCTCCACTTTGAATAACAATATCGGGCTGCTGACTTCGCCGCTGATAGCTCCCAGGCCGCGCGGCCCCCCAGTGCCGCCCCCGTCACCCGGCCCCAGACCAGGGCCTTTCCCAGGACCTACGCCAGTGCCATCGCCGGTGCCAATCCCGCCGCCCGAACCTGGTCCATTCGATCTGGGACCGAGTCCTCCGAACGGATCGCCCAACTCCGCGAGATTCGTATGCGGCAGGTTCACTTCCTCCGAGAGAATCAGCGTGGGCTCCATAGCCAGCTTCGGATTAGTGTTGTTAAGCACAGCCATGGGAGGGGTGAATTGCCTCGGCGCGATTTTCGGCAGCCGGCCCTTGCTCGCGGGAAGTGGCGATCTGTCGCCGCCTCCGCCTCCACCGCCATTTGCTGTAGAGAAATAAGGCGCAATCAGTGGGACCGAATTTGTCATGGGCAGCAACGTTCGCCTCACTTCGGGACTCGTGCCGGCCAACAACAATAGCGCGGCAAGGCAGCCATGCATAGCGAATGACAGCGCGGGTCCACGTGCGGATCTGCCGGCCTGGAACACGGTGGATTCGAACATAGTGGCATTCCCACACGCATTCCGCTGGCCATCGCCTATCTAATTGATGTGGGAAAGAGTTGCTCGAGCCCACTGTCATTTAGCGGGATACAGGTGTTGAAGGCGCGATACACAGGATCGCTGTTATTGCTGCTCAGGCAGTGTCGCGGGAATGGAGGATTTTCGTGCAACCGTTCCCGCTCGCGCCTCGCCTACCGACACATGATTGACATCCAGGATCACGCCCAGCGTCCGATCCAGTGCCACGCGCGCCGTGCCGTAGGAAACCTGGGCCGCGATCTCCGTCGATTGGGCCGCGAGCAGGTCCCGCTGCAGTTGGATCACGTTGAATGGCACCGACGCGCCCAGCTTGAACTTCTTCTGTTCGCTGGTGAATAGCTCCTGCTGCAGCATCCGGTTCCGGATGGCTGCATCGTAGCGCGCACGAGCCTGCCGCAATGCCACCGCATAGTTCTGGACATCCACCTCTACCTGATTGAGGTCCTTGCGCGTGGTCAACTGCGTCTGCCGGAACTGCAATTGGTCGATGGCATAGTCCGCCAGCGCCTGCCTGTTCCGCAGCGGCCCGGAATAGAACAAAGCCGCGTTCTCACTGGGGTAATCGCGCCGGAATACCTGGCCCAGAGCCGTTCCAATCCCGCCCACAAAGTAAGGATCCGGTGCCTCCGGAACCCCATTGACCGAGACCGTATGTCCGGTTCCGGCCAAACCTGCCTGGCTTGCGCTCGCGAAAACTCCCGCGCTCGGCAGGACTCCGTTCCTGGTGCCCAGCGCTGAAACTTCGGCAGCGGCCTCATTCTGCCGTTCCCCGGCCAGATCGCTGCGCTTGGCAATGGCCTGCTTGACCATCTCTTCGAGCGGCGGCAGGTCGTCTTTATCGGGGACGGCAATGGGATCGACGGGCACGATGCGTGCCCTGGACAATACCGCATCGCCGGTCCCGGTGCGGCTGATCAGGTTCTTCAGTTGCAGCTCCTGCTGCGTCAGGGCCGCCTCCGAATTCACCAGATCCAGGCGGCTCGACACCAGTTGGGCTTCCGCGTTGATGGCCTCCGAAGGCGACAGCGCACCGAGCCTGGCCTGCTCTTTCACGTTGGCAAAAAATGTGCGCGCGACCTCGGCCGCATCTCGCTTCGCTTTGACGTCCGCGATAGCTCCGGCCAGGCCGTAGTAAGCGTTCAATACCTGGGCCACCACGTTGACCACCTGCGTTTGAAAGGTCAAATCGGAAATTCCGAGATTCATTTTGGCAACGGTAATGAAGCGGGCATTCACCGCCACCCCAAATCCCTGCAGGAAATTCTGCTGAACCGAGATGGAAATGTTGGGCGCCGAAGACGGGTTCAGGATGTTCGTCGGGGAATTCTCGTTCAGATAGTTGTCGGTGTAGGTCAGGGTGACGCTGCCGCCAGTGAGCAGCCCCTGCTGGTAGCTCAACGAGGCGGCGCGCGTATCGTTCACCAGATTGGGCGTTTGGCTTTGCTCCGCATCCGGCTGCGGGGTGCTGGTATGGCTGAGCGTGCTGGCTTCCTGAATGATGGGATCCAATGTCTGCGTGATGGGGCCGATCTGTTGAATCGTGGTGTTGGTGGTAGCGCCGCGGTTCGAACCGGTACCGGGGATCGAGGCGCCGATGGCGGCCTGGCTGCCTGTAACGCCCTGCCCGTTGGCCACGGCTCCGGCTTGCGACGCATTGCTGGGAACGCCAGGCAAGGCTCCGCCGGCCTCCGCACGCGTAACGCTCCAGGCCGAAATCAGCGGATTGTAGCGTGCCACCTCGAGGTCGATGTTGTTCTCAAGCGCCAGCGCGATAGCGTCCTGCGCCGTGAGATAAAGGTTTCCCGCCCGTACCAGGCCGCTCAGCCGGTCCGAGTTCGAGAGGCGCACCGGCGGGACCTCCGGAGCGAAATACGGCCGCACGATGGCCGGCACCGAAGGTGCCGCGGTCCCGATCGAAAGCTGTTGCGCCCATCCTGCCGATCCGATGTAAGCCGTGCAATAGAGCGAGAGTACCGCCGCCAGGCATTGGCGCTTGGTCATGGGCGATCCTCCTTAGGCAGGGCGGGCTTGGGCAGATCGGCGGGCAGCATGGACGCCCGCGAAACACGCCCTCGCAAGGCTTCCTCAGTCTCGATGTGATTGACCTCCAAAGTCTTGCCCAGAGCCTGGTCCAGGGCAATCTGGGCGTGCGTATAATTCGCCATGCTCTGTACTTCAGCGCTCTGCGCGGTGGCCAGGTCGCGCTGGTCCTGTACTACCTGGAAGGAGACCGTAGCGCCCAGGTTGTAGCGCTTTTCGTCGCCGGCCAGGGTTTGCTCCTGCAGCACGCGGGATCGCGCTGCCGCCTCATACCGCGCGCGCGCCTGCTGCAGGCCGACCACGGCGTTTTGCACATCCACCCGGATCTGATTCACGTTCTTACGCAGGTTCAGTTGATTCTGGCGCAGCTCCAGCAGACTGGTCGCATAGTCTCCCTGTGCGGCGCGATTGCGCAGCGGTATGGTGAGTGACAGGCCCGCCGAGTAGCTGGGATAATTCCTGCGCAGGATCTCCGCCAGCAGATTGCCCTCGCCTCCGCTCAGATACCCGACGCCGGGCTGCAAGGCTCCCAAGGCAGTAAGCTCGCCGGCCAGCCCGTTATTGGTCAGCTCCCCGAAAGCTTGCAAGGTCGGTTTTAGGGAGTTCTTAATCCCCACCAGATTCATCTCGTTGCTCTGCAGATTGATGCGGGCCTGGTCCATC
>Ga0302326_10009411_pt1 | contig 21361 bp, 15 predicted proteins | sample Palsa_T0_3_FD_202264 | JGI IMG/M metagenome (GOLD analysis project Ga0302326, IMG submission 202264) | Peat permafrost microbial communities from Stordalen Mire near Abisko, Sweden - Palsa_T0_3 | ecosystem: Environmental > Terrestrial > Soil > Palsa > Peat permafrost | place: Sweden: Abisko... | reverse complement strand
CTGGCCGCTGGAGAGATTCGCGCCGCGTTCATGAATCTCCTGGTGAATCCCGCTGGGCATCCGCTCGACGAAGCGCATCGCCTGCGAGCGGGTGAGAGCGTCGATCAGATTGTGATCGCTCAAGTCACTGCGGCCCAGACGCACGTTCTCCGCGATGTCGCCGGCGAACAGGAAGACGTCCTGCTGCACCAGCCCGATTGTCCGCCGCAGATCCGCAAGGTCCCACTCACGCACGTCAACCCCATCAACCAGGATGCGGCCGGAGGTGACGTCATAGAAGCGGTTGAGCAGCTTGATGATAGTGGTTTTGCCCGAACCGGTGGGACCCACGATCGCGATCTTCTGGCCCGCATCGACGTGGAAGCTCAGGTCGCGCAGCACCGGCTCGCCCTTGCGATACTCGAAGCTCACGCGGTCGAACACGATCGATCCGCGTCCTCCCGCCACCCGCTTGGGCTCGGCCGGACTGGCAATCGTCGCCGGCGTCTCCATCAGGGCTTCCAGCCGCTCGACCGCCGCCAGCGCGGACTGCAAAGTGGTGTACTTCCCCGAGATGTCGCGCAATGGCGTGAAGAACATCTGCGCGTACTGAATGAATGCGACCAGCGTGCCGAGGCCAATCAGGTGATGCATTTCCTCGCCGCCGCCGATCCACAGGATGATCGCGATAGTGATCGAACTCAGCGCTTCGACCGACGAGAACTGTCCGGCGTCGTAAATGTTCGCCATCCGCTGCGAGTCGCGGCTTTTGGCGTTGAGTTCCTCGAATTCGCGGAAACTCTCACGCTCACGGGTGAAAAGCTGGACGATCGCCATCCCGCTGAGCGACTCCGACAGATAGGAGTTGAGGGCCGAGAGCCGTTCGCGGATCTGGCGATAAACGGTGCGCGATCGCACGCGGAAGTAGTTAAGAATCAGGAGCAGGGGAGGGATCGCGCATAACGACCACAGCGCCAGATGCGGACTGAACCAGAACATTATTGCGACGATGCCGCAGAGTGTCAGCAGGTCCACGAACAGGGTGAGCGAGCCGGCGCTGAACATTTCGTTGATGGCGTCGATGTCGGTGGTCATCCGGCTGACCAGACGGCCGACCGGCGTGCGATCGAAAAACGCCATTGGAAGCCGCTCGACATGACGGAAGAGCGCCAGGCGCAGGTCGGAAAGGCTGTACTGGGAGACCATCATGGTCAAATAGAACTGGCCGTAGAAGGTGACGAACTCGCCGAGCAGCAGGAGCACGTATAGCGCGCCCATCACGATCATTCCGTGACCGTGCGAATAGGTGAGCGTGGAGGCGAGCCAGGCCGGCGGATTCGATCGGCGTGCAGCCAGAAAGATATCGATGGTCAGCTTGATCACGTAAGGCTGGAGCAGCGCGAAGATCGAGTTGAGCGGCATCAGCACTACCGACATCCAGAACAGGCGCCGATAAGGCCGCACGTAAGTCCAGACCCATCGCAACAGCCGGCCATCGTAGGCCCGCCCGATTTCTTCCTCTGCCTCAATTCGCATGATAATCAGCCGCCCGCGAAATCGTCCTCAATAACCTGCCAGCTCTTCTTCGAGTAATTGACGGCGGAACAATTCGGCATAAATGCCACGCCGGGCCATCAGTTCCTCATGAGTGCCCCGCTCCGCGATTATCCCATCATCGAGCACCACAATATGGTCGGCGTCGCGGACGGTGGACGCGCGATGCGCCACGACGATCGTCGTACGATCGCTGACACTCTCTTCCAGGCTGTGCAGAACGGCCCTTTCGGTTTCGGTATCGACGCTCGAAAGCGCGTCATCCAGCACCACGATCGCCGGATCGTAGTTGAGCAGGCGCGCGATTGTCATGCGCTGCTTCTGTCCGCCGGAAAGCGACATCCCGCGCTCGCCGACTACGGTATCGAGTCCGTGCGGCATCACGGCGATATCGCCGTCGAGACCCGCGATCCGGGCCTCCGCCTCGATTTCGGCGATCGGCGTCGCGATCCTTCCGAATGCGATATTGCGCGCAATCGTGTCTGAAAAGAGCATCGGTTCCTGCGGCACCATGCCGATGGTCTTGCGCAATGCTCTCAACGGGAGATCGCGGATATCGCGGCCGTCGAGCAGGATGCGCCCGTCAGTAGGCTCGATCAAGCGCGCGAGCAGCTTCACCATCGTCGATTTGCCCGCGCCGGTGCGGCCGACGATCGCGAGTTTGCCGCCCGCCGGCACCTTCACGCCGATGTTGCGAAGTGCCCAGCGAGGCACGTCGCCGGTGCCGCCATTGTTGCCGTTGACGCCCGCCGCAGAGCCGTTGCCATGCGCAGCGAGGCCGTTGGCGAAGTAACTGAATGAGACATTTTCCCACTCGACCGAGCCGGCGATCTCCAGGCGGGCTTCGTCACCCGCGACGCTCGGCGTCGGCACGGCGGCGAAGATTTCCTCAAGCCGCTTCATCGAGGCGCGTCCGCGCTGGTAGATAGAGAGCGTCCAGCCGAACGAAACCGTCGGCCACGCGAGCGCACTCAGATAACCCATGAACGCGACGATGTCCCCGATGGAGATCACGCTCGCCCGCACCAACATCCCGCCGTAGATCAAAACGATCATGACCGAGGTGCCGACGGTGCCCTTGATGATCGGCATGAGCGCGCCGCGGACCCGCGCCAATGCGAGGCCTTGCTGGTTGTATTCCTCGTTGGCGGCGCGAAAGCGCTGCGCTTCGTGATCCTCGAGCGTATATGCCTTCACGACGTGGATGCCGGACAGGCTTTCCTGCACCTTGGAGCCGATGGCAGCGAGGCCCTCCTGCACGCTCAGGCTGCGATTCATCAACGCGCGCGTCAGCCGGCGCATGACGAAAAAGAGCATCGCATACGGAATCATCGCGGCGCCGGTCAACCGCGGGCTGAGCGTGAACATGAAGATGAGCGCGAAAAAAAACGTGACGGGAACAGTGGTCAGGCTGAGCGCGCCCATGCCGACCATCATGCGCACCGCGCCGAGGTCGTTGATCATGCGGGACATCAGGTCGCCGGTCTTGATTCGTTGGTAAAAGACCTGGTCGAGGTTGCACAGATGCGTAAACAGGTCGTTGCGCAGATCGTACTCGACGTCGCGGCCGCAGTTGAAGATTACAAAGCGCGAAAACCATCGCGCCACGCCCATCGCGATCGCGACGACGATCATTAATTCGGTGAGATGCACCAGGCGCGCGTAATCGCCGCGATTGATCGCGTTGGTGGCCTCGCCGCTGAGGCGTGGAATTACGGTGAGCAGGACGGCCGTGGCGATCGTGCAGAGAATGCCGAAGACGTACCGGTGCCAGTAGCGGCGGATGTAGGAAAAAAGGCGTTGCATATCGCAACTCCTACGTTATCAAACACGCCGGTTAAAATCGCCATGTAAGGGGTCAGCGCGGATGGAGCGTTTTCAGCCGGCGCTCGTACGCCTTCGCATATTTGAGGAACACATAAAAGGATGCGGTCATCGCGGCATAGAGCCCGCGTCCGCCATCCAGGAAGCCGCCGCGGATGATGTAGAAATTGAAGAATCGCCACAACGCGTGCGTGAACATCTGCACGGCAGCGAAAGGCGAGGGCTTCATTTCGGCCGCCCCGCGCGTACTGAAGCGGTTGATGGTAGCGACGTGGTCGGCGATATCGCGGTAACTGAAGTGCAGGATCGGCGCGGCGAGGCGTTCGACGCGGCCATTCACGACTACCTTGTCATGCGGATCGACGCCGCCGATATGCCCGCGATCGCGGCGAAAAAGGCGCACCGGGCGGTCATGGTAAATGGGTCGCGTGTAGTAATGGCCGAGGTGATAGAGCACGCGCCGAATCCGGTAGCCGTCGGCGGTGGTGGGTGCGGAGATCGTCCGGACAATCTCGGCACCCAGATCGTGAGTCGCCTGCTCGTCAGCGTCGAGTAGCAGGACCCATTCGCAGGTCGCGTGGTCGAGCGCGATCTGCTTTTGGCGGACGTAGTCGGTGAATGGCTGATCGAAGACTCTGGCGCCGAGGCCCTTGGAGATCTCGACAGTGCGATCGGTTGAATTCGAATCGACCACGATCAACTCGTCGCAAAAGGAGGCGCTCGCGAGGCATTGGCCGATCAGTTGCTCCTCGTCGCGAGTGATCACGATCAGAGAGATCGTCGGGCGTGGCGTCATCTATGATGCGCGGTCTTTACGCCGGCAGCGTTAATCGAAAGCGTCATCTGATCGTTCGTTGCGGTTGCCACCTAATGCAGGTGGGTTTCTTCGTGCTCTTGCGAGAGATGAGCGATTACGTTGGCGGCGACGGCCTTAAAGGCCTCGCTCACCGGATGTTCGGGATGAGCGGCGACGAGCGGATTGGCAGTATCGCCTCCCTCGCGCAATTCGGCGGTAATCGGGATCTCTCCCAGAAACGGTACGCCCAACGAAGTTGCGAGGCGCGCGCCGCCGCCATGCGCAAAGATCTCGTGACGGCTGCCGCACTTACGGCACAGGTGGTAGCTCATGTTCTCGATTACGCCGATCACGGGAACTTTGACCTCGTCGAACATCGCGACGCCGCGCCGCACGTCGAGCAAGGCGATCTCCTGCGGCGTCGTCACGATCACCCCGCCATCGAGGGCGACCCGTTGCGTAATCGTCAGTTGGGCATCGCCGGTCCCGGGCGGCAGGTCAATCACCAGGCAGTCGAGGTCGCCCCATTCGACGTTGTAGAGGAACTCGGTTTCGAGCTTCGCCACCATCGGACCGCGCCAGATGACCGGGCTCGCGTCGTTCAGGAACAACGCCATCGAGACATAACGGATGCCGAAGCGCTCCATCGGCACGATCCGCCGATCCTTGGTTACTGCAACCTGACCCTGTCCCTCGCCGACCATCATCGCGACGCTCGGCCCGTAAACGTCAGCGTCCATCAGGCCGATTCGCCAGCCCAGCGCGCGCATCGCAAGTGCGAGGTTCACCGCGACGGTCGATTTGCCGACGCCGCCCTTGCCGCTCGCGACAGCGACGATATGGCGTACCCCAGGAATCGGTCGCTTCTGCGCGGCGCCTGCGACCACTTTCGGTGGCGGCGCCGCCTCGATATCGATCTTAATTGGGAGGCCGGCCGCCATCGCCGCGACGGTCCTTCTGATTTCGCCGGTCACCGCGTCGATCACCTCGGGCTTGGCCGACGGTGCCGTCAGAATCACCGTGATACCCGCGCCGGCGACCTCGATATCCTTGATCATGCCGAACGACACGATATCGCGGCTAAAGCCGGGGTATTTGATCTTCTTGAGTTCGGCGAGGATTTCTTGGGGAGTTGGCATGCAGTACTTCTAATGTGTCACGTGATCCAGCGGCGCTTCATTCAATTTGCGCGCGCCCGCGTTTGGCAGGCGCGATCAATTGAGAAGAGATGGTATCATTCCAGCGTGACCGGCAAAACGACATCCGCTCCGGCCTTCACGCGCCGCGCCTTCGTTTCCGACATAATGACCTGGCAGTACGAGGCCGCCGACCGCTTCGCACTCCATCTCGAACACGACCGCGAGTTCATCCCATGGATGGCGGCGCGCGGCATCAATGCGTTTTCCTACATCCGCCACGAGCGCGACAGCCGCCTGAAGATTGACGAGTTGCTGCCGCTCTTGAACCAGAACGGTATTGCGTCGGAGTACGGCGGCCACGTGCTGCAACTCCTGATGCCACGCCACCGCTTCGCGACGAATCCCGAGTTCTTTCCGGTCGGCGCTGACGGCGAGCGCAATCCGCGCGGAAATCTGTGCCCGTCGAACGACGAAGCGATCGCGCTTGTTCGCGAAGGCGCGATCCAATACATGCGCGAGAATCCCGAGTGCGCGCTGCTGCACATCTGGGGCGCCGACGTGTGGGACGGGGCGTGGTGCCGATGTGCGCAATGCTCGCAGCTTTCGCCGCAACGCCAGTATATGGCGGTCGTAAATGCGATCGCGGCCGCTCTTACGAAGGGTCCCGCTGTCGCGACGCCGGTCGCGTATCTTGCCTATCACGACACTATCGATCCGGTTGCCGACCTGGATCCGCTGCCAAATGTCTCTTTCGAATGGGCACCTCGTGAGCGCTGCTACAGCCATGCGATTGACGACTCCGCCTGCAATGTCAATCCGCGTTACCTCGAATCGCTCAAGCGCTATATGGAAATTTTCGATGGCCGCGGCCACGTCTTCGAGTATTACGCCGACGCGATCCTGTTCGGCGGGCTCGGCGTGGCCACGCCCGCGATTATCGTGCGCGACCTCCGAGCGTATTGCGCCCTCGGTATCACGAGTATCTCGTGTCTGACCTTCGGCGCTTACAGCGTGCTCGCCTACCCGGTGAATCTCGAAGTCTTTGCTCGTGCGACGCACTCGCCCGACTTCGATCCCGAGGCGGCGCTCGCGGATGTCGCCGCACGGCGACATCCGCGATGCGCCCCGGAGATGAGCGCGGCGTATCGCGCGCTCGCGCGCGCGTCCGCGCTCATCCTGGACGGCGGCGGCGACGTGATGCGTCCGCCGCTGCTGACGGCAGCGCCCGCAGCTGCAGGCGCTGCCGTCTCGCACCCGCCGCTCGCGGCGGGCGCCAGCCAGGGATATCGCGTGCGCGACTTGCGTCGCGCACGCGATATCCTCGATGAAGCGTGCGCCGCCGCCGACCATATCGTCGGCGGCGCACGCGACCAATTCACGGCGGCCGAGCGCGCCCTATGGCAGTACGGCCGCGAAGTCGTGGACGGGATCGCGGATTACGTCGAGGCTGCGGCGTTAATCGGCGATGACTGGCGCCGACGCGGCAGTGACGCCATCGATCGCATCGGCGAGGCCGTCACACACGTGCGTGACATCGATCTGCCACTGAAAGGGACCTGGGGCGCTTACGATATCGAATGGGTTCGCAACATCTGGATGACTGCGTTGCGCCGCCGCTTCGGCAACTTAGAAGCGTAACCGCTCGACTAATCTAACCAAAGATTGCCACCTTCCAGGCGATGAAAGTGAGTATTCGCTGATGAGTCTGCCGCTTGACGGGATCCGCGTGATTGACCTCGGCCAGATTTTCGCTGTGCCCTATTGCACACTGCAACTCGCCTATCTCGGCGCCGAGGTCATCAAGATCGAGCCCCCCGGAAGCGGCGAGCATCTGCGTCGCCCCGGATCTTCGCCGGGCGGCGTCAATTACTCATTCCTGATGCTCAATCCCAACAAGAAATCGGTGACGCTCAACCTCAAACACCCGGACGGCCGGGCGCTTCTGCTCAAACTCCTCGAATCCGCCGATATACTTACCGAAAACTATTCCGCCGGCGTGATGGACTCGCTCGGGCTTGGCTACCAGACCATGCGTGAGCACTTTCCACGGCTCATTTTCGCGTCGATCAAGGGCTACGGCTCCGAGGGCACCTGGGCTCGCCTCGGCGCGATGGATAGCACGCTTCAGGCCGCATGCGGCCTCATCAGCGTCACTGGGTTTCCCGATCGGCCGGGAGTGCGCACGCCGGCGACCTTTATAGATATGGCAAGCGGCAGCCATCTCGTCAGCGGGATTCTTGCCGCCCTCATTCAGCGCGGACGCACCGGGCGCGGCCAGTTGGTAGAAGTTTCGATGCTCGACGTGTGCATTCCTTCGATGACCGGCCTGATCGCCAACGAACTCGAAGGCAAGCCTTGCGACCGGGTCGGCAATCGCCATCGCAACGCCTGTCCTTCGAATATCTATCCCTGCGCCGACGGCGACCTCATGATCTTCTGCCTGACCGAGCCGCATTGGCGCTCGTTGGCCAGATTGATGGGGCGCGAGGAACTGATCGAGTCGCCTCGTTACAAGGATCATGCGAGCCGCTACAGAATTGTTGGCGAAGTGGATGGCCTCGTTGGCCAGTGGACGAAGCTGCATCGCCGCGGCGATCTGGTTACGCTCTTCATCGATCATGGGATTCCCTGCGCTCCGGTCCGATCGGTCGCTGAAGTCACCGCCGATCCTGAACTCGAGCGGCGCCGGATGCTTATCGGTAGTGAGTCGGTCACCCGCGGCAAAATCAAGGTGATGGGCACGCCGCTCAAGATCACCGCCGCCGAGACACGCGACGACGCGCTCATCGATCGTCCGCTCTCGCCGCCTCCCGCGCTGGGCGAGCATACCGCGGAGGTGCTGGCCACTGTCGGCATCGACGAGGCCGAACTGTCGCGACTCCGCGCGAGCGGCATCATCTGAACTGTTCTGTCGCCTGAACAGCGCCCGAAACGACGCGGCGGACCACGGTGAATGGGTGGCAAGTCGAGCATCAGCATGAGGCGCAGACGGCAGACACACACGCGCCGGGACGTTACGCGAAGTCGATGGCGAGGTCGCCGGCTGATGACATTTCAACATGGCATCGAGAGCCTCGAGGCCCGCGGACTTATGCGGCGATTGCGGCAAAATATAATACCACTTGTTCTAGCGTAGCTACAAAAAGACAATCTTTTATCTCGCTTGGGTGGTCCGATCGCTATAAGCCTTGAGTATGCGGCTACAAAGAAGGACGCGCGACTCTTTACCTCTGCAATTGATCGAAATCGGACCGGAAGTCGTCGATCGCCTGCCGCTTGAAACGCAACCATCCGCCGCCACAGTCGCCAGCTATGTATTAACGCAAGGCGCCAGCCGTGCCTGGGAGGCCATCAATAATCAATTGAGCGCGGGCCAGGGTGCGCTCTTCTGGATTGGCGGATCCGCCGGTGCTGGCAAAACTCATTTCCTGAATTATGTGCTGGCGTTGAGTGCTCGGGCAGGTGGAGTCCTTGGTGCTGAAACCGGGCGACACATTACGCTTCCGATTGAAGTTAGCGCTGAAATCGGGGCCGCCGGAATCGATCGCCGCATAATCGAATCGCTTGAAGTAGCGCTCACAGGCGACGACCGCCCGCCCGCGCTGTGGAGCCAGATGCGGGGTACCGAAGCTCTAACCATTGCGTTCGACCGCGCGCGCCGCCAGGGCGTCCAGGATGTGACGATCGTGATCGATTTCGGCCTGGACGAAAACCAGGCGTCGCTCGAAATTTTGCCTACGCTGGCCGAAGTCGGGCGCAGTCTCAAGAAGATGCGCTTAATCGTCGTGGCGGCCGGACGCGGCGAAGCGTCCCAGGCGGCGAATAAGTTTGACGTCACGCCGGGTGGCGACGAGGAAATTGCCGTCGCGGTGGGACGTGCGCGCAACGTCGATAGTTCGGCGCTGCCCATGGTCGATGGGCTCTACGGCAACCTCGAAGGTTCCTTCGACGCGCGTGCGATCTATCCGCTCCATCCGACCGCAGCGGATGCGCTGCGATCTCTCTACGCGCGCGGTACCGCGATCGGAACTCTCGCGAAGGCGATTCGTGAAGTGATTGAGCCGTGGCACGGCGAGGGGGATTTTAGGCACTTGATTATGCTTGCCGCTCTGATGCGATCGGCGGTCGTCCGCCAAACGCTCGACGCGCATTTGGGCGTCGCGGGACGCGCCTCCTACCGGATCGCGACCGCCGCTGCCCGCGCCAATGCTGATTCCGCGGGCGCGACCCTGCAGGCGCTGGTCGATACACTCGTGCTGCTCCATGTCGGCAGCGGCGTTGCCAGGGCGCCCATCACCAGGATTCGTGAGTGGATGGATTCGGCGGGTGTCAAAGAAGCCGCCGGCGCGGGCTTGGGTCGGACGTTGGCGACGCTCGCGAACCGCTCCCAGGGCGCGATCGTTTATGACGTAGAATCGCAATTGGCGGGATTCGATCCGCGCGGCGCTGGCTCACCGGATCTCACCGCCTTCAATTCCGCGCTCGTCCTCGTGCGTTCCTTCGATCCGTCGATGACGGCGGCGCATGAGATGCCGGAGCTGAAAGCCAAGCGTAGCCGGCTCAGGGCAGCAATGGCCGCGGCGCTCGAAGGCGCATGCCGAAATCGGGAGACGCTAGCCGAAGCGATGCGTGAAAGCGGCGGACAGCTCTCGATCCCGCAGCAGCAGGCTTTTGCGGCGTTCATCGAGCTCGCCGAAGGCGGCGCTGCTGCCTTAATCGAACTCAGTGTAGATCCGCAGCGACGAGAAGCCGCGATGGCTGTGATCGCCGCATACGAAGTGTTCGCAGTTGTTGCCGATTCGATTCCGCGCCTGCGTCGGATGCGCCAATACTTGGCGGAAACGCGGCTCCTGTCGGTCAACCGCGAAGAGGCTGGCCGAGATCGGGCTTTGGTGGACCTCGAAACCGAATGCCAGATGTTGGCGGTGGCGCTCAATCCGGCCGCCCTGGCAGGCGCCGGCCGCAAGATCGATACCCTTGAGGATCGCTTCCAGACCTTCAAAGCAACTTACGTTCAACGATACCGCCTGGGGCACGAGCACAATCGCCTCGAGCTCGTTCAGCTCGCACCCGCCGCCGCCGATACCCGCCGCCATCTCGAAGTGCTGGGCCGGCTTAACGCGATCGCGGCACTCGGCCCACCGAATGGGGACGACCTCGCCGGCTTGATTGCGCCGCTCAATCGGCGCCTTAGGCTTTGCGATCTCGAAGGCTCGCCCGTCCCCGAAGTCACTCCATGCTGTCCACGATGCGATTACCTGCTCGGCACTCTGTCGCCGCGCGAAGAACTGTATGACCTCTTGGAACGCACCCGGCGCGCGCTCCAGAGCAAGCTCGCCGCATTGGCGCAAAGCGCAATTGCACGCCTGATTGATCAGCACGATCGCAGCCACCGCCTTGAGGGCTTTCTCAAAATCGTTCAGGCAGCCCAGACCGACTCGCTGATTCGGGTGCTCGATGACGAGTTGGCCAGCTACCTGACGCGGCTGCTGGACGAAAACGCGTCTGTCGCCATTGACGAACCGGCGAAAGCGGACGCCGGGATGGTCTCCAAACCGGCCACGCGAGCCGCTGACGTGGCTCTCATTGCCTCCATAGGTATTGTCCCCCCGGCAAGCGGCGCCCTGGGGCGCGCGGATCGGCAGTCGCTGCGCGGGCCGCCTCCGCGCCGCAAGACCCTCGATAGACGCAACGGTCGCAATGGCCGCGCACTCAAATCGCCACCCGATGTAATCAGCTAGTAATAGTAAGTAGCTAAATTCTACTGTATGTAGTTGTCAGCGCGTGAGGCGCAAAAATGGCGCGCCGCCAACGCCTGCGGCTTTTTAGCCGCCGCGGATCTGCTCGTATCTGAAGAAGCTCCCCGTCCCCTTCTATAAGAATCAGGAGTTCCAACGGGAAGCTCCGTACCTCAGCGGGACGCCGGGGTTAGCGAGCGCTTACGCGGCTGACCGGGAGGGAAGGCGCTGGCTTTGCGGGTGCGCGCTTTGAGGTTCATGCGATCGAGCGCGCGAAAAGCGCTATTACGCGTCGCCTCGAGACCCCACAGCACACACAAGCCCAGTGACACGCCGATGCCGTGCAGGATGTAGAACAAGAAGCCCGGGGTCGAGATCTTCTTGACCACCAAAGGTTCTTCAATAGTTGAATCAGCTACCGCGTTCGATTGTTCTTGGTTCATAGGCGTCTCTAAGAGTAGGGGTACTCGTCGTCGATCGCAAGACGAGTGGCTCAAAGTGGTACAACCCTTCAAAGCGAAGCCCGAACGCTCATTGCCGATCGATTTCCGCATTTCGACGTTGCCGAGGAATCAGAGCGGTTGTCGTCAGGAGTTACGTTTCCTCACATCCCGACTCTGGCCATAGCAGCATTAGATATTACTTCCCGACGGCTCACCGGGATTTGCTCTGAAATGCGCGGCCGCGGAAAGTCATTTCCGATGACTTTGCCAGTAATCGTCGCGACCGTCTGAAACACCGACGGTGCAGACGGTGATTCGTTTCAGAAGTAGTATTCGCCTTCTATTCGCCTAGCTAAGGAAGGCAGAATTATTGGTTACGCTTTGTGCGTTCTCTTGACTGTAGTGGGGTAGAGTGGGAGATTGTGGTGAACTAGGGAGGAAAACGGTGTTCAACGGTCGATTTGACCATGCGATCGACGAGAAAGGACGGGTGAGTATCCCCGCCCGTTTTCGTGACGTACTGCATCGGGAAGGTCATGATCGGCTGTATATAACAAACTTCATTTTCGAGCGCGAAAAGCTTCTGGATCTCTACCCCCCGGCCGAGTGGGAGGCGACGGTGTCGAAATTTGCGCAGCGCCACACCGGGGATCGGGTCGCTCAACTCTTCGAGACCTTCTATATCGGCGGAGCGCACGAGGTTCAGGTCGATCGACAAGGACGGATCCTGATACCGCCGAAATTGAGGGAGTTTGCCGGCCTCGGTCGCGAGGTGACCTTTTCGGCCAAACATAATCGCTTTCAATTGTGGGACCATGCGACCTTGGAAAGGATTTTGAAGTCGGCCGAGGATCAGTTGGTGGCCGATCCGGATTTGCTTGCAAAACTTGACTTTTAGGATTTAGCCAATGCGTCTGGCAGAGGAAAAAGGGCAGAGCGCGGCGAGCCGCCGGCATGTGGCGGTGATGGCGGATGAGGTGGTGGGGCTCGTCCGCGCTCTGAACCCTCTTACGATCGTTGATGCGACTGTTGGAATGGGCGGTCATGCGGCGGCGCTGCTGCGGGTGACCGACGGGCATCTGATCGGGATCGATCGGGATGTCACGGCGCTCGCCGCGGCGGCGGCGAACCTGGCCGAGTTTGGTCCGCGCGTGACCTTGCGGCGGGCGGATTTTTCCAGCCTCGAAGCAGTGCTCGACCAATGCGGCATCCCGTGCGTCGGCGCGATTATCGCGGACCTGGGGATGAGCAGCTTCGCTCTCGACGACGCGGAGCGTGGCTTCAGTTTCAGGCTCGATGGTCCACTGGATATGCGCATGGATCGCAACCAGCCGTTGCGCGCCTACGACATCGTAAATGAGGAGACCGAGACCGAACTGGCGCGGATTATCCATGAGTATGGGGAGGACCATGCCTCTCGCCGGATTGCACGGGCGATCGTCGAAGCGCGCCGGCGCCGGCCGATTGACACCACCGGCGAACTCAGTGGGCTGATCGAAAGCGTGGTTGGCCGTAATCGGCGCGGCGGGATACATCCGGCGACGCGAACTTTTCAGGCGCTAAGAATCGCGGTCAACAACGAACTCGAAAGCCTTGCCGCGCTGCTCGATTACGGGCCGGCGCGTTTGCGCGTGGGCGGCCGGATGATCGTGCTTGCGTACCATTCGCTCGAAGACCGGCCAGTCAAGCAGCGCTTCCGCGAACTGGTTCGTGAAGGATCGTTTGTCGCGGTGACGCGCAAGGCGATGCGCCCGGGTGAAGCCGAAAGCGCGGCGAATCCGCGCGCGCGCAGCGCTCGCCTGCGCTGTATCGAACGGGTGGCGAAATGACCCGCCGCACTCGCCCTTCGGCGCCCCCGTCGAAGATTATTCCGGCGCTACTCGCGATCGCGATCGTGGGCGCCGGTTTCGCCATCCTGATGGTGCGTCTGGAAGTTACCCAGGAAGGCTATCGCCTTTCGTCATTGAGGATCGAGATTCGCGATCTCGAAAGTGAAAATCAGGCACTCCGGCTGCAGACCGCCAAACTGGAATCGCATCAGCGGCTGCGCGATCTGGCCCCCAGGTATGGGCTGGCCGCGCCGGCTCCCGGACATGTGGTGATGGTGCCTTGAACGGTGCTTTCAAAATACGCCGCATGCGCATCGGCGCGCTGACTTTCATGCTGGCCGGATTGTTCGTGCTCGCGGCGATACGCTTGGCGGTGCTGGTGCTGATCGACGGGCCGCGGCTGTCTTCGCTCGCGCATGAGGAACATACGACGGCGATGCGGCTGGCGGCGGTGCGCGGCCCGATCGTCGATCGCGATGGCAATCCGCTGGCACTCTCAGCCGAGACGCGATCGATTTTCGCGCGCGCACCCAAGCTGCTCGAGAGCAGCACCGCGAGCGAGCGGGTGCGGTTGGCGCAGGCCCTGGCGCTGTCGCCGGCGGGACTCGAAGCGAAGCTTAAGAAGCCGGCGCCGTTCGTCTGGCTCGCGCGTCATCTGCAACCGGAACGGGCGCGCGCCGCCGAGGATCTCGGTTTCGAAAGCGTCGGCGGGGTTAACGAATACGCGAGGTTTTACCCGGAGAGCAACCTGGCCGCGGCGGTGGTGGGGTTGGCTGGAACGGATGGGCAGGGGCTCTCCGGGGTTGAGCTGCAGTATGATCAGTTGGTGCGCGGCACCCCGGTGGAATTGCATTTCTACCACGACGCGCTCGGTCATCCGATCCTGGATTCGCCGACCGGACTCCAGAACGCACAACCGGGCGCCCGCCTGGAACTGACGATTGATTCGTCGATTCAGTCGGCGGCGGAGAATTATCTGACCGATCAGGTGGCGAAGAGCGGTGCGGCGCGCGGCGCGGCGGTGGTGCTCGATCCTTTCACCGGCGAAGTCCTCGCGCTCGCCAACATCAACGGAACGACGGCCAGGGATCGCGATCGTCTGCACGATATGGCGACGCAGGATGCCTTCGAGCCCGGCTCCACGATGAAGGGGATTCTGGGCGCGATCGCGTTGCAGGATCACGCCATCTCGCCCGATCGGCAGCTCTATTGCGAGAACGGCGAATGGCACTTCGCCGACCGCACCATTCACGACGACAGCCCCCACGGCTGGCTGAATCTCGGTGGAATCATCGAGGTGTCGTCGAATATCGGTGCGGCGAAAATCGCGCTGACCCTTGGTGCGGACCGTTTTTACGAGGGCCTGAATGCGTTCGGGCTCGGCCGGCGTACCGGTATCGATCTGCCGGGTGAGGGCGCCGGATTGCTGGGTAGGCCCGCTAAATGGCGTCAGATCGAACTTGCCGATCACGGCTTCGGACAGGGCGTTGCGGTAACCCCGATCCAGCTCGCGACCGCCTATGCCGCGATTGCCAACGGCGGCCTCGTGATGCGCCCGTATGTAGTCAAGGCGGCCTACGATCCTGACGGCAATGAAATTCTGCGGCACACGCCTCAGGTCCTGCGCCGCGCGGTGGCGCCCGAAGTGGCCCATCAGATGAACCTGCTGCTGCGCAACGTGGTCAACGGCCCGGACGGTACCGGCCATCTGGCGCAGGTTGCGGACTTCACTGTGGCGGGCAAGACCGGTACCGCGCAGATGGTGAATCCCGCTACGGGCGGCTACTTCCAGACCCGGCTGGTCGCGTCCTTTGTCGGATTTCTGCCCGCAGACGATCCGCGCCTGGTAATTCTGGTGGTGCTCTACGACGTTTCGCACGGGCATTTCGGCGGTCTCTATGCGGCGCCGGTGTTCAGCGAAATCGCCTCCGCGGCGCTGCAACGGCTCGAAGTTGCCCCGATCAAGACCTCGCCCGCATATGATACCGCGAGCCTCCTTCCTTTTACCGGCGGTGAGGCCGCGCCGGCCGGCGTCGCCGCACTCGGCGATACCTCCGATGACTCTATCCCTAGTGACGGTTCCGAACCGGCGGAGGTTGACGCGCCGCCCGCGTATAAGGTTGCGACGGCAGGTATCGTTCCCGAGTTCCGCGGTGAGAGTCTGCGCGGCGCTTTCGCGATCGCGCGCGCTCATGGCGTCGAAATCGAGACCTCCGGCGATGGTTACGTAATCGGGCAAGATCCGCCTCCGGGCGCTCCGGGTGGCGGAGGCGCTATTCAATTGACGCTCGCAGAAAATGGCGCGGAGCCACCGACATCCTCCAGCATCCCTCACAAATCGTCGCACCATGGGCGGACCACGGGGCCGACGACTTCGCGTATCCATTCGCGGAGTGCGCGATGAAGCTCTCCGAGTTGATTGCGGGCGTTACGGTAAAGCGCGTCGCTGGGAGTATCGACGCCGAGATCACCGGCCTCGGCTACGATTCGCGAACAATCAAGCCGGGCGACCTGTTTTTTTCAACGGCGCGCGACGACCAGCAGAATCGCGCCAATCTTGAGGATGCATTTAAACGTGGAGCGCGTGCGGCGGTGGTGCGGGGATGGGACGGCGAAGCGGCGCGCTCCGCGTTTACTCTAATCGAGTGCGAACAGCCGCGCGTGGCGATGGGTGTTGCGGCGTCGCGCTTTTTCGGCGTGCCCAGCCGCCGCGTCGATTTGATCGGCGTCACCGGGACCAGCGGCAAGACTACGACCACGTACCTGCTCGCGTCGATCTTCGAAGCAGCCGGAATTGCCAGCGGAATCGTCGGCACGATTGGCATTTTTGCACGCGGCCGCAAACTCTCCAGTGGCCTGACCACACCCGAGTCGATCGACTTCGAGAGCGCGCTTGCCGCGATGGATAGCGAGGGCGTGCGCAGCGTGGCCGCGGAGATCTCGTCGATCGGGCTCGACCAACGGCGCGTTGACGAATTGAGCTTTCGCGCGGGTGTGTTCACGAATCTCGGTCGCGACCATCTCGACTATCACCAGACCCTAGAGAACTACTTTGCAGCGAAGCTGAGACTCTTTACGGAGATACTTCCCCGCAGTTCCCGCAGCGACACGTTCGCGGTCGTGCGCGGCGATGATCCATTCGGACAGCGCGTGCTCGACGCGGTTGGCGGACGCAAGTTGAGCTTCGGCTTCGACCGCAGCCTCGACGTCCATCCGACGGACTTCGCCGCCGGTATCGAGGGTATCCGCGCAACGATCAGCGCGGCCGGGCGCACCTTTGAAATCGAGTCGCCGATGATTGGCGATATCAATCTGCTGAATATCCTCGGGGCCTCTGCCGTGTCGGTGGCCCTGGGTATCGGAACGGATGCGGTGGCGGATGGGGTGCGGCGATGCCCAGGGGCCCCCGGCAGGCTGGAGGCGGTCGCGGGCCCCGCCGGAGTCAAGGTGCTGGTGGATTACGCGCATAAGCCAGACGCGCTCGAAGCTGTGCTGGAGGCGTTGCGCGCGCTAGGTCCGCGCCGGCTCGTCTGCGTTTTCGGCTGCGGCGGCGATCGCGATCGTGGCAAGCGCCCGCTGATGGGAGAGATCGCCGGCCGCCTCGCCGATACCGCGATACTGACCTCCGATAATCCCCGCACCGAAGATCCCTTGCGGATTATCGCCGAGGTCGAAGCCGGACTCCTGCAGTGCGGACTAGCGCGCATCGACGAGGGCATGGCCGCGTTGGGCACTATCGGCTACCTCGTGGAACCCGACCGGCGCGCGGCCATTGCGATCGCATTGCGCGTCGCGGCGGCGGGCGATCTCGTCGTGATCGCGGGCAAAGGCCACGAGGACTATCAGCTGGTCGCGGGCCGCCGGCTCGATTTTGACGATCGCGCGGTGGTGCGCGAGATCGCTGCCGAGATGGGCGGCGTCGGAAGTGTGCACGGAAACTGAGATCGTATTGTCCGCGACAGCGGGAGCGTCGTTTCGGAGAATTGTTCTGGCGGGTTAGTCCGTGCGGGATGGCGGACGCATGGGGAGAGTGCGCACGCGAAGCTGAGGCGGCGCATGAAAATGGGGGCGAATGAGCGCAGAAGTTTCGCGGGAAGCCTTCGGTCCGATGATGGTGGTTGCGGAGTGGTGGTGACCGATCGGAGGCTTGCCTCGAAAAGTTTCGCGTCTCGCGGATGGTGTTCGCTCCCGATGATGTGATGGTTCACGGTTGCCGCTAGCCGGTAGTCAGAAATTTCTTAAACGCTCGAAAACCATTGCGTGCGAGCGGCTACGTACATTCTCTCCAGACCAAACTTGCGCAATGCGGAAAACTGGGAAACTCTAGGCAAGTCGGAAAGCAACATCCGAGGCGGTATATCAAGGCGACGACTAAGGCAAAAATCACGGCGAAAAATTAGGAATCAATGCTCTACATCCTTTTGTTTTCGCTGCATCTGCGCTACCCGGCGCTCAATGTTCTGCGCTATCAGACCTTCCGATCGGTGCTGGCCGGACTAACCGCGCTGGCTCTCTCACTCACTCTGGGCCCACTGCTTATTCAGCGATTCCGCGCCGCGCATATCGGGCAATCCATTCGTGATGAGGTTCCGCAATCCCATCAGAAAAAGGCCGGCACGCCCACGATGGGTGGGTTGCTAATCCTTGCATCGAGCATCGTCGCAACTATTCTACTGGCCGATCCGAGAAACCCCTACGTATGGCTGGCGCTGTTTGTGATGGTCGCCTTCGGCGCGATCGGATTCAGCGACGACTACCTGAAACTCAAGCGCGGCCGTGGCCAGGGCCTGAGCGGTCCGCAAAAGCTGATTTCGCAGTTCACCTTCTCGTTCGTCGCCGCGATCGTTCTGTTCGGAGTTCTGAAGTTCGATACGCACTTGACTTTTCCGTTCTTCAAGCGGCTCCAGCCGGATCTGCACTGGTGGCCCTACGTGCCGCTCGCGATGCTGGTGATCGTGGGCTGCTCCAACGCGGTGAACCTGACTGACGGTCTCGACGGACTGGCGATCGGCCCAGTCATGACGACGGGTTTTTGCTACTGGATTTTCACCTACGTCGCCGGAAATCTGAAATTCGCGACCTACCTCGACGTGCCGCATGTCGAGGGTGCCGGCGAGCTCGCGATTTTTTGCGCCGCGCTGATCGCCGCCTCGATGGGATTTCTCTGGTACAACGCGTACCCCGCCTCGATGATGATGGGTGACGTCGGTGCGCTCTCGCTCGGCGCTGCGCTAGGCGCGGTCGCGCTGATGGCGAAGCAGGAAATGGTCTTGCCGATCGCGGGCGGCGTTTTCGTACTCGAGGCAGTTTCGGTCATCATGCAGCGCTACTATTACAAGATGACGCATCGGCGAATCTTCCGCATGGCGCCACTGCACCACCATTTCGAGCTCGGCGGATGGCCCGAAACGGTCGTGGTCACGCGCTTCTGGATCATCTCGATCGTCTGTGCGCTGATCGCGTTGAGTACGCTCAAGCTGCGGTGACGCGGCGTCGAAGCGATGGAGCTTACGGGAAAACGCGTGATGGTGATCGGGCTTGGAATCAGTGGCCAGGCGGCCGCGAGGTTTCTTGCGGCGCGCGGCGCGCACCTGGTGATGACGGATCTGCGCACCGACCTGTCGCGTACTGAATTACCTGCGGGGGAGCTGCATCTCGGCGCTGAAGATCCGTCCTGGCTGACCGGCGGCGCGACCGCTAATCACGTCGATCTCGTGGTGGCGAGCCCGGGCGTCCCGCCGGCTAGCGCGCTGATGATAGCCGCGCGCGATCGGCGCATCCCGATCATCACCGAGATCGAACTGGGCAGCCGTTTCCTGAGTGCGCCGATCGTTGCGATTACCGGCACCAACGGCAAGAGCACGGTCACGGTGATGATCGGCGAGATTTTCAAGGCGGCCGGACTGAAAACTTTCGTCGGTGGAAATCTCGGCACGCCGCTGGTGGAAGCGGTCGCCGATGCTCACGACGTCGCGGTGATCGAGGTCTCCAGCTACCAGCTCGAATTGATCAAATCCTTCAAACCGCGCGTCGGCATCCATCTAAACCTCACCGATGATCATCTGGATCGGTATCGCGATCTCGATGAATACGGTCATGCGAAGGCGCGCCTGTTCGAGAATCAGGAGCGCGGTGACTGGGCGATTCTCAACCGCGACGATGCGCACGTCTGGAAGCTCGCGCATGAAGTTCGATCGCGCGTCTTCAGTTTCGGGTTTGAACGCCCCGCCGCGGCGGTCATTGAGACTCTGCGTGCGATCTGGTGCGAGGGCGATTGGCTCGTCTTTGACGATGCGGGTAGTTTCGGGCGGATCGCGCTCGACGGGTTCAGGCTGCCGGGCCGGCACAATCTGCTCAACGCGATGGCGTCTGCCGCCGCGGCGCTCGCGATGGGAATCACGCCGCAAATAATCGAGCGAGCTCTCGCCGGATTCAGCGGGCTGCCGCATCGAACGGAATTCGTACGCGATAAGGATGGCGTCAGATACATCGACGACTCCAAGGGTACCAATGTCGGCGCCGTGGTCGAGGCGCTCGCGGCAACTGATGGGCCGGTGATTCTGATCGCGGGCGGCGTTGACAAGGGCGGCGATTACGGACCGCTGCGCGCGCCCCTTAAAGAGAAGGTGAGATTGCTGATTTTGATCGGTGCGGCCCGCGATAAGATGCGGACGGCGCTCGATCGTGCGACTGCAATCGAGACTGCACATACGCTCGCGGACGCGGTTCGGATTGCGACGGTGAATGCTCATCGCGGCGACACCGTGATGCTCTCGCCGGCCTGTTCGAGCTTCGATCAATTCAAGGACTATGCGGAACGTGGGCGCGTATTTCAGGAGCTGGTTCGGGCGCTTTGAAGCGGTTGCGTACCGCCGCCCGGACCCGTGGCTGGTGCTGCCGGCCGCGGCGCTGCTGGCGTTGGGGACGCTGATGGTGCTCAACACCACCTACTTCCTCGGCCAGGAAAAAACCGGCGACGCATTTCATTTCTTCAAGCTGCATCTGCTCCACATTGCAGCCGGTCTCGCCTTGCTCGCCGCGCTCTCGCAATTCTCGTTGATGGGTCTGCGCCGGCTGGTGATGCCGCTGATGATCATCGCCGTAGTCCTGCTCATTCTGATCTGGATTCCCGGACTCGGCGTGGTCCGCGGCGGGGCGCGTCGATGGGTCCGGCTGGGTCCGGTCCTCGCCGAGCCTTCCGAGCTGGTCAAGTTCGCGGTGGTATTCTTCCTGGCCGAGTTTCTCGCCAGACGGCAGGAGGTGTTGTCGAGCTTCAAGCACGGGCCGCTTGCCGCCTTTCTGATCGTCGGGCCTATCGCATTGCTGGTGTTGAAACAGCCCGATTTCGGCACCACCGTTATGCTTGCGCTGATCCTGTTCGCGATGCTCTTCGCGGCGGGCGCTCGCCCCAAACATCTCGGTGCCGCAGGTGGCCTGGCGCTCGGCATCTTCGTTCTTCAAGCGCTGGCAAAACCCTACCGAGTGCGACGGCTGACCGCCTTTCTCGATCCGTGGCAATCGGCGCGCGGCGCCGGCTTCCAGTTGACGCAGTCGTTCATCGCGCTGGGCGAGGGCGGTGGCTGGGGCACGGGACTCGGCGCCGGCCGCCAGAAAATGTTTTACCTGCCACAGGCGCACACCGATTTCGTCTTTGCGGTGGTAGTCGAGGAGTTCGGCATGATCGGCGCAGCGCTCGTGTTCGGGTTGTTCAGCACGATCCTGTTCCGCGGCATGCGTATCGCGCACGAGGAACCAGATCCCTTCGCGAGCCTGCTCGCGGTCGGCCTCACCGCGATGATCTCGCTACAGGCCCTGGTCAACATGGCGGTCGTGATTGGTCTCGTCCCGACCAAGGGACTCCCATTGCCGTTCCTGAGTTACGGCGGCACCTCGATGGTGATGGCGATGGCTGCGTTGGGCGCGCTGCTCGCGCTCTCGCGCCGCCCGGCCGTACGATGAAGGCTGGCGGCGCGATCAAAACGATCATTGCGGGTGGCGGTACCGGAGGCCATCTGTTTCCGGCCGTGGCGCTCGGCGAAGAGATCAAGCGGGAACGTCC
>Ga0302326_10009410_pt1 | contig 21363 bp, 15 predicted proteins | sample Palsa_T0_3_FD_202264 | JGI IMG/M metagenome (GOLD analysis project Ga0302326, IMG submission 202264) | Peat permafrost microbial communities from Stordalen Mire near Abisko, Sweden - Palsa_T0_3 | ecosystem: Environmental > Terrestrial > Soil > Palsa > Peat permafrost | place: Sweden: Abisko... | reverse complement strand
GACAGAGCGGCCGATGTGGTCCGGCTGCATCGGACCGCTCGGGCCGGCCTCGAATCGGAGTTCTACGACGAGGAGGATCTCCTCAACTCAGCCGCCGAGGCACTGCGGAGGGACGAGGCCTCCGGCAAACGTCTCGGCACCGTTGTCATCTACCTGCCCGAACGGCTTTCCCGCCATGGTGGCGCACTCCTTGGTGCGGTCGCCGATGCGAATGCAGTCATTGTCCTGGCGGGGACCACCGGTGACGCCCGGGCGGACGCGGAGGTCGAGCGGTCGGTACGCCGCATTGAGGTGAGCGGGACCGGAACACACCCCGGCGACGACGAGACGGCGACAAGGGTCATCAGCACCGACCGGACCCGGATCCTGACCGTCTCCGACTGCGACGAGGAGGTCCGGGCGGCTGTGCGCTGCATTGTCGATGCGGCCCGGGCCGGGACGCCACTCGACCGCATGGCCATACTGCACGCCAGTCCGATGCCCTACGCCCGCCTGGCTCACGAGCAGCTGGCCGCCGCCGGCATCGCCCTGAACGGTGCCGCGGTCATGCCCCTCACCTCCCGATTGGTGGGCCGCACCCTGCTCGGGCTCTTCGCCCTGCCCGACAGCGGATTCCGCCGCGAAGACGTCTTCGCCTGGCTGGCCGGGGGGCGCCTGCAGCACGACGGTCGCCGACTTCCGGTGACCGCATGGGAACGGCTGTCGCGTGAGGCGGGCGTGGTCGCCGGAAGAAGCGACTGGGACCACCGGTTGACCACCTTCGCAGCTGACCGCGAGGCCGAAGCCGAAGCGGCAGAAGAGGATCCCGACGCACCCGCGTGGCGGGCCGAGCGTGCCCGCACCACGGCGGAACGGGCCCGAGCACTGCGGGAGTTCGTGGTCGGGTTGATCGACGATGCGGAGCGGGCGGCGGCCCGCCCGCAGCCGTGGGGGGAGCGGGTGGCGTGGGCACGGGGCCACGTGCGCTCGCTCTTCGGCGACGAGCGCCGTCGGAGTAGCTGGCCGACGGTCGAACAGAAGGCGGCCGAACGGGTTGATCGGGCTCTTGATCGCCTGGCCTGCCTCGATGCCGTCGAGGACTCGGTGGGTCTCGACGTGTTCACCCGGACCTTGGAGCTCGAGCTCGAGACCGACCTCGGTCGGGTCGGACGCATGGGCGAGGGGGTGCTGGTCGGCTCGGTGAGCATGGGGGTCGGCCTCGACCTGGACCTGGTCGTCGTCCTCGGCCTGGCCGAGGGCCTGTTCCCCTCACCGACCCGTGACGACTCGCTTCTGCCCGACCACGAACGCACATCCACCGGTGACCAACTGCCCCTGCGCTCCCAGAGCGTGGAGCGCCAGCACCGCCAACTTCTGGCCGCCCTGGCCGGCGCACGCCGCCAGGTGCTGTGTGTCCCGCGCGGCGACCTGCGCCGCAACATGGAGCGGGCCCCCTCCCGCTGGATCCTCCAGATCGCCAGTGCCCTGGCGGGAGCGCGCTGGTGGTCGAGCGACCTGTGGAGCGCCGACGAGGAGTGGATCACCCATGTGGCGTCCTTCGACGCCGGCATCCGGCGCATGGAGTTCGCCGCCACGGCGCAGGAGCACCGGCTTCGCTCCCTCATGGTGCGCGGCTCGACCCGACTGTCGGTTCCGGTGCTGGCCGCGGCGGGCGACGGAGCGTTGGGAGCGGGTGCCGAGGTCGTTGCCTCCCGGCGCAGTGACCGCTTCACCCGGTTCGACGGCAACCTGGCGGGGCTCGAGTTGCCGTCGCCCGCGGACCGGGTCACCTCGGCCACCCGGTTGGAGAGCTGGGCGTCGTGCCCGTTCGCCTATCTCATGCGCACTGTCCTAGGGGTGGAGGAAGTCGAGAACCCGGAGGACGAGCTGCAGATCACCCCACGCGACAAGGGGTCGCTCGTGCACCAGGCACTGGAGGAGTTCATTGGCCAGGTACTGGCCCGTCCGGAGCCCGATCGACCCGGTCCGCACGAGCCGTGGTCGGCGTCCGACCGGGCTCTCATGGTCAGCATCGGCGCCAGCGTGTGCGACGACTACGAGAGGCGGGGCCTGACCGGCCGCCCGATCTTCTGGCACCAGGACCGGCGACGGATCATTGCGGACCTGCTCCACTTCCTCGATGCCGATTCCTCGTACCGCGAGTGCCACGGGATGCGACCGTTGGCGGCCGAGCTGGAGTTCGGCTTCCCGCGCGCCCGACTCGGCACCGTCGCGCTGGACCTCCCCGACGGGCGGGCCGTCAACTTCCGTGGGTTCGCCGACCGGGTCGACGTGGCCGACGATGGCACCCTCCATGTCCTCGACTACAAGACAGGAAAGGCCGACCCCTACCGCGGGTTGAGCGAGGAGAGTCCGGACGCCCAGGGACAGCTGCTGCAGCTGGCTGTCTACGGCCAGGCGGCGCGCCTCCTCCACGGAACACCCGAGACGCCGGTGCGGGCCGAGTACTGGTTCGTCTCATCACGCGGTCGCTTCGAGCGTCTCGGGTACTCCGTCACCCCCGCCGTCCTGACACACATCGGGGAGACCCTCCAGGCGATGGTGAACGGGATCGAAACCGGAGTCTTTCCCCCTTACCCGACGGCCCAGAGCACGAGCCCCTGGGTGGAGTGCCCCTACTGCGATCCCGACGGCATGGGCGTGGCCGAACTGCGCCGTCAGTACGAACACAAGCAGGCCGACAGCGCCATGGACCCCTTCGTGAACTTCGCCCACCCGCTCGAGGACATCACCGTCGTCACCGAGACGGAGCAGCTCGCCGATGACTGAGCAGCTCACGGTTGACACCCTTCCCCCCGCCCCCGATCAGGCGGCACGCCAACGGATCACCGAGGACCTCGACACCACCCTCTTCGTCGAGGCCGGCGCCGGGTCTGGAAAGACTTCGGCCCTGGTCAATCGGGTCCTGGCCCTGGTGACGAGCGGCCGCGTCGAACTCCGCCGTATCGCCGCCATCACCTTTACCGAGAAAGCAGGCGCCGAGCTGCGCGACCGCATCCGGGCCGCGGTGGAGAAGGCGGCCGAAACCGATCCCGATGGTCACGTCGGGTCGCGCTGCCGCGTCGCCCTGGAGCAGCTCGACGGCGCGGCCATCGGCACGCTGCACGCCTTCGCCCAGCGTCTGCTCTCCGAACACCCGGTGGAGGCCGGCCTCCCGCCACGGGTCGAGGTGCTCGACGAAGTGAGCTCCTCGGTCGCCTTCGAGATCCGCTGGTCATCGTTCCGCGATCAACTCCTGGCCGACCCCGCGCTCGAGCGCTCGGTCCTGCTGCTGCTCGCCGCCGGCGTCAAGCCCACGGCCCTGCAGTCGCTGGCCCAGGCCTTCGACGACAACTGGGACCTGGTGCAGGAGCGGGTGCCGGCGCACGCGCCCGACCCCCCGCCGGTCCATCGCCTGGTCGAGGTCGCCCTGTCGGCCATCCGCGATGTCTGTGCCGAGCCCTGTCGCGATCCCGACGACCGCCTGCGCCTGCGGCTCGACGAGATCGCGGACCGGATGCGCCAGTTGGAGGCCATTGAGGACGAGCTCGACCTACTCGAAGCCATCGGGCAACAGGCCAACCCGAAGCTGCCCAGCTTCAAACTCGGCGGGACGGGCAAGAAGACGTCCTGGGACTGCGACCTGGACGAGTTCAAGTCCCGCATCCGCGAGGCCGGAGAAGGACTGGCAGCTGTCTGTACCGAAGTGGCCAATGCCTGCGCCCATCGCCTCGGGAGCGCCATCCGTGTCTTCACCCTGGAGAGCGCCCGGGCCCGCCAGCGCGAGGGCCAGCTGGAGTTCCACGACCTCCTCGTGTTGGCCCGAGCGTTGCTACGTGATCCCGACCACGGGCCGGCGGTCCGTGCCACCTTGCACGACCGCTACGACCGGCTGCTGCTCGACGAGTTCCAGGACACCGATCCCATCCAGATCGAACTGGCCGTGCGCATCGCCGCCGCCGACCCGCGCCGCGCGGCGGCCGCAACCGAACGTTGGGATCGGGTGGACGTGGCACCCGGTCACCTCTTCGTCGTGGGCGACCCCAAGCAGTCGATCTACCGCTTCCGTCGAGCCGACATCGCCACCTTCCTGAGAGCGGCCGAGCGTTTCGGGGCCGAGGGCGGAGGGGTGGTCGAGCTGACGGCGAACTTCCGCACGGTCAGCTCCATCATCGACTGGGTCAACCACACCTTCGCCGCACTCATGGGCGAAGGTGACGACGTTGCCGTGCCGCAAGGCTCCCAGCCCGACTACCTGCCCCTGGTGACCACCCGCGCCGCGGGGAGTACCGGTCCAACGGTCTCGATCCTCGGACGCCAGGAGCACCCCAAAGGCACCCTGGCCGATGAGATACGGACGGCCGAGGCCAGCGACGTGGCCGCGGCGATCACCCGGGTCATCGACGAGGGGTGGGACGTCAGCGACGAGGAAGGCGGGTGGCGCCCGGCGCGACTGGGCGACATCACCGTCCTGGTTCCGGCCCGCACCTCCCTCCCCTTCCTGGAGGAGGCCCTCGACGATGCCGGTATCGCCTTCCGGGCCGAGACCAGTTCGCTGGTCTATGCCAGTCGAGCAGTCCGCGACCTGTTCATGGTGCTCCGGGCGATCGACGACCCGACCAACACTCTCCACATCGTCTCCGCCCTCCGCACTCCCCTGCTCGCCTGCGGTGACGACGACCTGTTCCGGTTCAAGTGGGAACGGAGGGGGCGCTGGAGCTATCTCGCCGACCAGCCGGACACGGTACCGCTCGACGATCCGGTGCGGGCTGCGCTGGCCTACCTGCGCTCGCTCTACGAGGAACGCATATGGCTGGCCCCTTCCGAGTTGCTGGGACGGATCACCCAGGATCGACGAGCCCTCGAACTGGGTTTCGCCGAGGGCCGTCCCCGTGATGTGTGGCGGCGGCTGCGCTTCGTCACCGACCAGGCCCGGGCCTGGAGTGAGGCCACCGGCGGGAACCTGCGCCAGTACCTGCACTGGGTGACCGCGCAAACGGCCGAAGGGGCCCGTGTGGCCGAGTCGATCCTGCCCGAGAGCGACGACGACGCCGTGCGCATTCTGACCATCCACGGAGCCAAGGGACTCGAGTTCCCGGTCACCATCGTCTCGGGCATGTCGACCGCGCCCTCGAACCGGTCCGCTCCGGCCGAAGTGGTCTTTCCCGACAGCGGGAACCCGGACGCCGACACCGTCGGCTACAAGTTCGGGGGGAAGGTCACCACCAACGAGTACGTCGAGTGGGCCCCGATCGACGAGCAGATGGGCCTCCACGAACGCATCCGCCTGCTGTACGTGGCCTGCACCAGGGCCCGCGACCACCTGATCATGTCCGTGCACCGGAAAGTACGCACCAATCCGCCCAAACCGAGCGCACGCACCAACGCCGAGTTGCTCCTCGACGGCATGGGTCAGGTGGTCGGCGACCTACCCGACGCCGCAGTCGGTGGGGAGGCACTCCACCCTGTCGTCGTCGACCCGCCGACTCCTCCCCCTCCCTTTGCGGAGTGGGAGGCCGAACGAGCGGATGCGCTGCGGGTCGCAGGTCGCCCGACCACGGTGGCCGCCAGCGCGTTGACCGACGAGGGTGAACCCGACAGCGAGGGGGAACCCGACCCGGGCCTGCAGAAGCGCCCACAGGATCTCGACCTGCCCCCCTGGCTCAAGGGCCGCTACGGCACGGCGGTCGGGCGGGCGGTGCACGGCGTCCTGCAGACCATCGACCTCTCGGACGGGGCCGGTCTCGAGGAGGCGCTGGCGGCGCAGTGCCAAGCGGAGGCGGTTCCCGACCGGCTCAACGAAGTGCGGGCGCTCGTTCTCCAGGCGCTCGGCTCCCCCTCGGTGGTGGAGGCCGCCTCTTCGCCGCACTGGCGGGAGATCTACTCGTGCACCCCGCACGAGGGGCGTCTGCTCGAGGGATACATCGACCTGCTGTACAGAGGTGGAGACGGTCTGGTCGTGGTGGACTACAAGACGGCGGCGACCTCCGACCCCGAGGTGCTCGATCAACGCGTGGAGGGCTACCGACTGCAGGGGGCCTCCTATGCCCTGACCGTCGCCTCCTCGACTGCCGAACCCGTCGTCCGCGTGACGTTCCTCTTTCTCACCCCGCACGGTGCCGTCGAGCGCCACCTCTCCGACCTCGACACCGCGGTGGACGTCGTCCGTCGGCTGCTGCGAGCCGGCGAGGAGGTCATGGCCGACTGACATAGGCTCGGACCGTGCCACACGATGCGTTCGATCCCCTGGACGAGCCGTTCCCGGCTGAAGAGGGGCCCGAGGAGAAGGCTGAAAAGCTCCTGGTGGAGAGCGACGGCAACGAGGACCCCGACAGCGAGGGCTGAGCGGGATTCCGAAGGGCGGCGGCCGGCGGGGCGAAGGGGATCACCCTCTGAAGGTGCAGGTCAGACGTAGAATCGTGACCAAGTGTCACAACGCCTGTTTACCGTCAGCTCATGACCAAATTCCTTCACACGGCGGACTGGCAGCTCGGCATGACCCGGCACTTTCTGGCCGATGAAGCCCAGGCCCGCTTCACGGCCGCCCGGATTGAGGCGATCTCCACCATCGGCACCCTGGCGATGGAGGAAGGCTGTTCCTTCGTCGTGGTGGGCGGCGACGTGTTCGAGTCCAACCAGGTTGAGCGCCAGGTGGTCCTCCGCTCGCTCGAAGCCATGAAGTCCACCCCGGATGTCACCTTCTACCTGCTGCCGGGGAACCACGACCCGCTCGACGCCGCGTCGGTGTTCCGCTCCACGACGTTCCTCGACAACCGTCCGGCCAACGTGGTCGTGCTCGAGAACAGTGACCCGGTCCTCGCGGCCGATGGCATCGAGATCGTCGGGGCCCCCTGGCCCAACAAACGGCCCCTGGTCGACCTGGTCGCTGACGCCGTGACCGGGCTACCCAGCGACGGAACGCTCCGGGTGGTGGTCGGGCACGGCAGCACCGACAGCCTCTCACCCGATCCGAACAACCCGGCCCTCGTGGTGCTAGGCGACCTCGAGGCAGCCCTCGCGGCGGACGCCGTGCACTACGTTGCCCTCGGCGATCGTCATTCGACGACCGAGGTAGGCGGAACCGGTCGGATCTGGTACTCCGGCGCACCCGAGCCCACGGCCTACGACGAGATCGATCCCGGCAACGTCCTGATCGTCGAGCTCTCTCCGGACTCGGTCATCGTCGAGCGCCGTCACGTCGGTACATGGCAGTTCGTGCGTCGGGAGTTTGACGTGACGGGCTCCGAGGACTGCCAGAAGGTCGAGCACTTTCTCGAGGACATAACCGACAAGGCCCGAACCATCGTCAAGCTTTCTCTGGTGGGCCAACTCTCGCTGGCCGACATGGACCGGCTCGAGGCTGCCCTCGGTCACGCGTCTGACCTCCTCGGTGCCCTCGAACGCTGGGAACGCCGCTGTGACCTCGTCGCGCTGCCCGATGGCGACGATTTCGAGGGGCTCGGGCTCTCGGGGTTCGCGGCTGCCGGTCTCGAGGATCTCCGCGCGCTCGGCGCAGGAGCGGGGGAGGACTCCCTCGTGGCCCGAGACGCTCTCGGGCTCCTGTACCGCCTGGCCAGAACATCCACCTCATGAGGATCCACCGGATCAAGCTCTGCAACTACCGCGGGGTGAGCCAGTGCGAGGTGACGTTCCCGGTGCAGGGGGTCACCATCATTGAAGGCGACAACGAGATCGGCAAGACCTCCCTCTCGGAGGCCATCGACCTGTTGCTGGCCGAGCGTGACGACTCCAGCAAGCAGCGGGTCAGGGCCGTCAAGCCCGCCCACAAGGACGTGGGCGCCGAGGTGGAGATCGAGCTGTCCACCGGCCCGTACCGCTTCGTGTACCGCAAACGCTGGCACAGACAGCGGGAGACCGTGCTCGACATTCTCGAACCACAGCGGTCCCAGGCCACCGGTCGTGAGGCGCACGACAAGGTCCGGGCCATTCTCGACGAGACGCTCGACGAGACCCTCTGGGAGGCCTTCCGGCTCAAGCAGGGCGCCCAACTGGAGCAGGCCGCCTTCGCTGGTGGATCTCTGGGTCGCGCGCTCGACAAGGCCGCCGGCGGGGACACGACCGGCGATCGCGAGGACGACCTCTGGGAACGCATCACCGCCGAACGAGAGCGGTACTGGACGGCCACCGGGCAGGTGAAAGCCGACCGGACGACCCTGGCCACCCGGGTCGCCGACGCGAACGCCAGGGTCGCCGCGCTGGAGACCGCCCTCCGCTCGTTGGACGACGACGCCGCCGCCGTGGACCGCCTGTGCGATGAGGCCGAGGTCCTGTTGGAGAGGAAGAACGCTCAGGAGAAAAGCGCGATCGCGCTGGTGGCGCAGTTCGAGGCCATCCAAGGCCGCCGTAGCGACGTCGCCCGGCTGGAAGGGCTGCGCGACACGGCGTTGGCCAAGCGCGACCACGTGCTCGGTATCAGCAACGTCCGGGCCGAATTGACACAGCGAGTGGTCGATACGGCCGCGGCGGTGGTCGAGCTCGAGGCACAGGTTGCCGGCGCCCGGCCCGCCCGCCAAGAAGTCGCGACTCGGCTGCACACGGTGCAGCAGGAGTTCGAGGCCATGAAGGTCGAGAGTGGCCAGGCCGAGATCGCCCAGCGGCGGGCAACCGCTGACCGGGACTTCCTGCGCCAGCAGATTGAGGTGGCACAACTCTCGGAGCGCTTGGCCAGGGCGACGGACGCCGCCCGCCGCCGCAGCGAGGCGGAGGCGGTGCTCGACTCCAGCCGGGTGGACGACGCCCTGGTGGCACGCATCGAGGCGGCCGGAATCGAGGTGGCGAAAGCCGAAGCCGCCGCGGCCACGGGTGCGGCGACCATCGGCGTCGAGGCCATGGCCGACGTAGACCTCGAGATCGACGGCCAGGCTGACGCGCTCCTCGGCGGAACCACCCGACAACTCATGGTGGACGGGTCCACCGAGGTCAGCGTGCCCGGGCTCATCACTGTGGTGGTCAACGCGGGAGCGGAAGCCCAGGCGCTGGCTGATCGGCTGGCTGAGGCCCGCGCTACGTTCCGGGCGACATGCGAAGAGGGCGGTGTCAATGACCTGGCCGAGGCTCGGCTCGCCGCCACCGAACGCAACGAGGGCGCGCGCACACTGGTCGAGACGGCGAAGTCGATCACCGACGACCTGCGCGACCTCACCGCCGACGCGCTGGCCCAGAAGGTCGCCAGCCTGACGGCGCGGATCGCCCGCTACCAGCAAGAGCGTCCAACGGAGCCTCCGGTTCCCGCCACCCACGACGCAGCTGAACTCGTGGCCTTCGAAGCAGACGCGGATCTCCAGCGGCGTCGGGAGGAGCTTGAACGCCTCGAAAAGGATCTGACCCGAGCCCGGGATGACATGCAGGCACTCGAACTTGGTGATGCCAGCAACGGGGCCCGGCTCGAGCAAGCGCAGATTGCCGCCGCCCACGAGCAGCGGTCTCTGACCGAGGCGCGGGGCGTGATGCCGGACGAGGCGATCGACACCCAACTGGCCGACGCCGAGGCAACCCTGTCCGCCCGTGCGGCCGAGCTCTCCGAGGCTCAGAGCCAGTTGGCAGCACAAGACCCCGAGACGGTCGAGGAGCTCCTCCGCAATGCCCGCGCGGTGCAGGCACGGTTGGCGGGCGAACTGCACGACAATGAGGTCAACGTGCGCGAGCTCCGGACAAAGCTGTCGCTCTTGGGCGACGAAGGGTTGGCCACCCAGCTCGACATGGCCAAGTCCGAGCGTGCTCATCTCACTGTCACCCATGAGCAGGTGGAGGCTCGGGCCACAGCGGCCAAGCTTCTGTTCGACACGTTCGCTCGGCGACGGACCGAGGCTCATCACCGCTACGTCGCCCCCTTCCGGGAGGGCATCGAATCGCTCGGCCGTCTGGTGTTCGGATCCTCTCTCGGGGTCGAACTGGCCGACGATCTGAGCATCTCACGCCGCACGTTGGACGGCGTCACGCTCGACTTCGCCGACCTGAGCACCGGGGCAAAGGAACAGCTGGGCATGATCAGCCGACTGGCCTGTGCCTCCATCGTGGCCACCGACGGGGGTGCGCCGGTCATCTTCGATGATGCACTCGGTTGGAGCGACCCCCGAAAGCTCGAACGCATGGGCGCGGCCATCTCCAAAGCCGGTCGTTCGTGTCAGATCATCGTGCTCACCTGCACACCGGGGCGCTACGCCAGTGTCGGCGATGCCTCGGTCGTCCAACTGGCGAGCTGATCCGGCGTCTCACACACCCGGCCCACGCTGATGAGCAGTCGAGAGGTAGGGCGACCCCGAGGATCGAGGGCCTGGCCGGCAACCTGCCTGCTCACCGTCGTGGTGGCTGTCGCACTTTCGATGGCGGCCTGTTCCACTCCGGCCGCGCCTCGGGGCGCGGCGGCCACGGCAAAAGGAAGTACGACCGGCAGCACGACGGCCACTCCTGTCAGCAGTCCCGCCAGCACCACGGCCGCAGCGCCCACGGCGACCACCACGGCGACCACCGCTCCGCCGGGACTCTCCCTGTTGGTCGAACCGCAAGCCGGCATGACACCGCTCTACGACTTCATCTCCTCGGCCCGGAACAGTCTCGATATGACGATGTACGAGCTCTCGGACACGACAGCGGAGAACCTTCTGATCGCCGATCACCAGAGGGGTGTCCGGGTCAGGGTCCTCCTCGACCACGACTACAGCGGGGGATCGGTCAACCAGGCGGCGTACTCGACCCTGTCCTCGGCCGGCGTCCCCGTGGCCTGGGCGAATGACTCGGAGATCTTCCATCAGAAGACGATCACGGTGGACGGCACCGTGTCCGCCATCATGACAGGCAACCTCACGCCGCAGTACTACGCCACGACGAGGGACTTCGTGGTGATGGACGGCCAGCCAGCCGATGTGGCGGCCATAGAGTCGACCTTCGCCACGGACTGGTCGGGGGCAGTCCCGTCGCCGGGCCCGTCAGGAGTGGACCTCGTATGGAGCCCCGGGTCCGAGCCCCGGCTCGCCGCGCTCATCAGCTCGGCCACCCGCAGCGTCGTGGTGGAGAACGAGGAGATGGACTCCACCGCCATTGAAGGCGGACTCGAGTCCGACGCCCGGAGGGGCGTCGACGTCACCGTGGTCATGACGGCCGACGCCGAGTGGGATTCGGCGTTCTCGCAGCTCGAGTCCGATGGGGTCCATGTGGTGCTGTACCCCGACACGCCCACGGCTCTGTACATCCACGCCAAGGTCATCGACGTCGACAGCGCGACGGCCTTTGTCGGTTCGGAGAACTTCTCGACCGCCAGCCTCGACTACAACCGCGAGCTGGGCCTGGTCACACACTCGGCCAGTGTTCTCGGGCCGTTGAACGGCGCGCTTTCCAGCGATATCTCCAACGGACAGCCCCAGCCGCGGACGAGCACTGCTCCGCCAGTGACGGTCGCACCCCCGACCCCGGCAACATCACCAACCCCCGCGGCGAGTTGCACGCCGATTGACGACGAGGGTGGGTGCTACGAGCCGGGGGAATACTGCCGGGACGACGACCACGGGACCACTGGCCGTGCCGGGGACGGCCAAACCATCACCTGTGAGGAAAAAGCCGGCACCTGGTACTGGGAGTCGACGTAGCGCCGGCACTGCGTTCCGGGCCGCCCGCCCTAAAGAGGTCGTCTCCGAAAGACAGGGAGGAGGAAAGGGCCGGCGTCGTCTTCGCACTCGAGGAAGTCCACGCTGACGGGCATCATCGGCTCCATGTCGTCTCTCGTGAATCCGAGGGGGTTGCTCACGAACAGGGGACCTTCCTCGAGCTCGACGAGGATGGTGTCCCAGGGCAGGGGGAGCTCCCGGTGGTAGGGGTAGTCGAACGTCGCCCAGCTCATGAGTGCACCGGTACCGGCGACCGGCTGCCATTCGAGCCCGGCGTCGCCGCACTGCTCGCACTTCTCTACAGGCGGCCATACAAACGTGGCGCAGTTGCCACACTGCTGGAGCCGCAGCTCCCGCTGGTCGCAGAAGCGCCAGAACTCGTCGTGGACACCGCCTAACGTCCGGTTCGGTCGACGTTCGGGCACCGTCACCCTCCCCGTGTGAGCAGCAGCGGATGCGCCGAGTCCGTCGTGGCCACCGACGACATGGATGTCGTCACGTCGGTGACCTGACGTTCGCCAGCCTCGTGGCGCAACTGCCTCACGGCCTCGACGACGTGGTTCCACCCGTGCATGTAGGCCTCGGAGAGCATCCCGCCGCTGGTGTTGGTGGGCAGCGAGCCCCCGAGGTCGAGCTGGCCATCCTGGCAGAACTCCAGTCCGGTACCCGGATCGGTGAACCCGTAGCCCTCGATCTGGTCGACGAGATGGATGCTCGATGCGTCGTACCCTTGGAAGAGCCCGACGTCCGAACGACTGAGCCCGGCCATCGCAAACGCCTCCCGGCCGGCCTCGTCGAACTGCGGCCGGAGGCGTTCGACCACCAGGTTTCGCATCTTGTCGGCCGACACCTTGGCGTGACCCCACCCGGCCACCTCGACCGGCACGTGCGGAAGACCGGTGCTGGCGTCGGTCCGGCGCAGGATGAGGCAGACCGCGCCGTTGTTCACCAGGCACATGTCGAACAGGTGCAGCGGACGGACGATGTAGCGCGACTCGAGGTAGTCGTCAATGGTGAGCGGCGCCCGCATGATGGCGTTCTCGTTGCGCTGGGCGTGCGTCCGGAGAGCAACGGCGATGCTGCCGAGATCGGCTTCCGTCGCCCCGAAGACGTTCTGATAGTTCCGGAAGATGAAGGCCCAGTGCGCGGCCTGCGAGCTCCACCCCCACGGGGTGAAGTAGTAGTACGAGACGGGTGTCCCACGATCATCGGTGTAGGTCGTACCGCCGTACACCCGCTTGGTCGCCGCCCTCGGCGCGGCCGCATACAACAGAGCGATGGTGTCGCACCGGCCGGACGCCAGCGCCACGACGGCCGGCGGGATGACGTCATCCATGATGTTGCCTTCGGCGAGGGCATAGCGCGGGTGGATGCCCAGCGTCGAGCAGACCTCACCGACGTCGGCCGGCGCGTACATGAAACACGTGTTGAGCCCGTCGACGTCCTCACGCCGCAGGCCCGAGTCGGCCACCGCCCGCTCGAACGCAATCGTCGCCAGCGACAGATCATCGGGTGGGACATAGCCCGGTCCGGCGGCGCGGCTGGCACGGTAGTCCGCTGCGTAGTCGGAATCGCCGACTCCGACGATCGATACCGTTCGTGCCAGCTCCCGGTCCGGTTTGGTGAAGCCAGCGGCGCCCGCCACGGAGATCAGAGCTCCACTCGGGCGTTGACGCTGGGGTCCATGGCCTGCGACAGTACTCGCGGGCGGCACAGTGGCCACCCGCCGGGCGCTCCTTGCCTCCCAATTCGGAAATCAGCGCCCCCACACCCGTACCGTGCGTGCGGGCCATGCCTCCGATCCGCATCGTCCTGACCGTCTGACGTACTGTTCCCTCAATGGCACGGGAAGTGACTCCGTTCCGCATCGAGATCCCGGATGGTTCCCTCGACGATCTCCGTGCACGGCTTGCCCGCACTCGTTGGCCGGAGCGTGAGACCGTGGACGACTGGTCCCAGGGTATGCCGCTGTCCTACCTCCAGAGCCTGTGTACGTACTGGGCCGAGCAGTACGACTGGGCCGCCCGCGAGATACATCTGAACTCCTTCCCGCAGTTCCGCACGGAGATCGACGGGCTCGGGATCCACTTCGTGCACGTCCGCTCGCCCAACCCCGATGCGCTGCCTCTGGTGCTCACCCACGGATGGCCCGGATCGATCGTCGAGTTCTACAAGGTGATCGGGCCGCTCACCGATCCGGTAGCCCACGGCGGAAACCCGGCCGATGCGTTCCATGTCGTATGCCCGTCCATGCCCGGGTTCGGTTTCAGCGACAAACCATTCCGACCCGGCTGGGGGGTCCAGCACGTCGCCGATGCCTGGGCCGCGTTGATGGCCCGACTCGGCTACGAACGCTACGGCGCACAGGGCGGCGACTGGGGTGCCGGTGTCTCCCGCCACGTGGCGCAACGTCACGGTGGCCACGTCATCGGCATCCACCTCAACATGGTCATGGTGGCCCCCGATCCGGCCACCATGAACGACCTCACCGAGCAGGAACAGGCCGCGCTGGCATCGATGGCGACCTATGCCGACACGGACTCCGGCTATCTGAAGCAGCAGTCCACCCGACCGCAGACCCTCGGCTACGGGCTGGTCGACTCGCCAGCCGCACAGTGCGCGTGGATCGTCGAGAAGTTCTGGTCGTGGACCGACGGCGACGGTGACCCCTTGAACGTGCTCACGCGCGACGAGTTGCTCGACAACGTCATGCTCTACTGGATCCCCGCCACCGGCGCTTCATCGGCGCGGCTCTACTGGGAGAGCTACACCGCCGGAACGCGTGACCCGGTCACCGTGCCAACAGGTTGCTCCATCTTCCCAAAGGAGATCATCCGGCCGTCGCGCCGGTGGGCCGAGAAGGACTTCACCGACATCCGCTGGTGGGATGAGCCCGAGAAGGGCGGCCACTTCGCCGCTTTTGAACAGCCCGCCTTGTTCGTCGAACAGGTCCGCTCCTTCTTCCGCCTGATCCGCTGAACACCCGGGCGTGAGACGTCTGCCGTGACCACCACGGGCGCGGCGACTTCAGCCCACTGCCACCGGGCACGTCGTCAGGATGTTGAAGAAGTTGTTCGCCCCACGGACCGGGACACCGGCCGGCTCGAAGCGCGCCAGGTACGGTCGTGCTTCTTCGAACAGCACTGTGGCTTCGAGCCGAGCCAGCCCGGCGCCGAGGCAGAAGTGCGGACCACCTGCGCCGAGGGAGTCGTGGCGGTTGGGATCACGGGTGACGTCGAAGTGATCAGGGTCGCTGAATGCCTTCTCGTCGCGGTTCGCCGACACCATCCACAGAGTGGTCCGCTCGCCGGCCCGTATCACCTGCCCGTCGATCTCGACGTCGTGCAACGGCCAGCGGGAATGATGCAGGACCGGTGGCGCAAAGCGGAGCATCTCCTCCACCACCGATGAGGTGTCCCACCCGTCGACAAACTTCTGCAGGGCGTCAGGCCACTCGAAGAGGCAGACCAGGCCGTGGGCGATGAGGTGCCTGGTCGTCTCGGCGCCGCCTCCGACGTACATGGTGACCCAGGCGCGCAGATCCTCCTGGCTGAGGGGCTTCCCATCGACACGGGCGTCGAGCAGCTGATCCACCAGATCTCCCCGGGGATGCTGTCGGTGCGCTTCGACCAGCCGGTCCGCGAATTCGTTGGTCTCCCTGATGCGGGCCGAGGCATCCACCGCCTGTTCCGCGTCGGTGCCGGTGGCCTGGGCGTCGACCCGTCGCAGTATCGCCGCCTCCTCCTCCCGGGGTATGCCCAGGAGGTCTGACATCACCCGGAGCGGCAGGAGCATCGCCACCTCCTCGACCCAGTCGCCGCCCCCCTTCGACACAAAGGCGTTCACCAGCTCCCTCGCGTGAGTGCGCACGGTGTCCGCCCGAGCGCTCACCGCCTTCGGAGTGAACGAGGTGCTCACCAACCGGCGGTACACCGTGTGCTCGGGCGGATCCATCTGAATCAGCATCCGGTTGCCGAGCGGTTGGCTGCCTGGCGTGATCTCGCTGCCGGCACCGGTTGGGCCACCCCAGCTGGAGAAGGTTCCCGGGTTCCGGTTGATCTCCCCGAGAAGGTCGTAGGTCGATACCACCCAGTAGCCATCGGGCTCGTACCAATAGAGGGGCGCCCGCCGGCGTAGCTCGGCGAAGGCCTGGAAGGGTATCTCCCGGCCGAACTGCTCGTGGCTGAGATCGATCGCTCTGTCCGCGTCGCCCATCCGGAACCCTCCCTCGACAGGTCCGCGCCGCTACCAGGCGGTCCGCGGCCTGATCAGACTGGTGGTGTCGAGCTCGAGCCAGAACGCCGGGAGCTTGGACATGTCGCCCTCGCCTTCGACCCGCATCAGCCCTTCGGCCATCAGTTGGTCTCTGAGCTTCGGGTCGGGGAAGCGCATGGCATACCTCTTCGCCCATCCGTAGTCGCAGATGAGCTTCTTTGTCGTTTCCGACCCGTCTATCACCTCGTTGTCTACCTCAATCTGGCCGTTCGCCACGCGGGTGTGAAATCCGATGGAGTCCGACCCGACCCGCCGAAGGTGCTCCGGCGGGTTGGTGTACTCCTCGCAGAGCACGAAATTCGCCTCGGAGATGTCGCGCCCGGCAAGGCCGTCGACGATGAGGCCCCGGAGCATGTCGATCCATTCCGGGCTGGCAAACTCGAACTTTTCGTACACCTCGTGCCAACCGGCCATCGTCACTCCTCCTGGGCCCACGCCTCCGGGTGCCCCATGGAGTCTGGCCCACCGACGCCCACGCGCGCTGAGCGGCGTGCCTGTTCGGACGCGGACTAGGGTCTGGCCATGGCACGCGAGGTCAAGGTGCACGATCCCAACGACACGATGGCGACCGTCCGGGCCGAAGCCGGCGAAGGGTGGGACTGGACGCGGATCCAGCGCGAGGGGTGCCCGCAGTGCGGCGACAACCCGTCGGGCCTCCCCCCGGGCGACCTCGGGTCCCTGGCGGTGGAACGGTCGGCCAGGTGGCGGGAGTTCCTCGAGCAGGCCGACGACACCTACCTCCGCACGAATCCCGAGGGGGAGGTCTTCGTCTTCTCCCCCCTGCAGTACGGCGCGCACACGCGCGACATCCTCAAGGTCTACGGCGACCGCATGGTGCTCGGGCTCGAACAGACGAATCCGACGGTGCCCCTGTTCTTCCCGACCGAAGAGGTCTTCGAGAGCTACAACCGCCTCGACGCCGGCGAACTGGCCGCCGACATTCAGCGCTGGGCCGAACGGCTGGCGACGCTGGTGGCCGGAATGGAGCCCTCGACGTGGTCGCGGACCGTCACCAACGACCGGGGCGTCTACGGCGTCTACACGTTCACCCTCGCCGGCTTGGCCTGTAACGCGGTGCACGAGACGCACCACCACCTTCTCGACGCCACCGGGGAACTCGGCGCGACGCCGGCCTGACCGACCCAGACCGCTAGGGGAGGTGCCGACCCCAGTCGAACGGGACGACGGTGTAGAACGGCGCCGCCAGCAGCGGCACCGCCCCTGACGACTCCCAACGGGCCTCGAGGACCGGCCGGATACGGTCCGCGACGTCGACCGGGTCGTCGTCGAGATAGCAGTAGGTCGTCTGAAGTCCGGCGTTGTCCGTCGTGGCGAAGAGGGGATCGGTCTGTTCTCCGACGCCCCACCACACGCCGGCGACCCCGGGCACCTCGGCCAGTGCACCGGCGGGCGTCGGACCGCGCTCGATGAGGAAGTACACGCCGGTCGCCGGTCGCCGGGGCAGCACGTCCGCTCCCGCCGTGGTCCACGGCGCGGCGACCTTCCCCTGTACCCGGTAGAGCCCACGTTCGAAGATGGGCACCCGGGCGACATCCCGGCCCGCTTCCCGGAGCGCGAGTTGCAGCGCCACCCACCCATCGAAGTCGACGGGAGCGGCGAACAGGTAGGACATGACGTAGTCGATGGCGTCGTACCGCGCATCGTTCACGGCGCGCGCCGCACGACACGCCGGCGTCGACACATAGCGCCGCGAGGCCCACACCGTGGCCAGCCGCTGCTGCTCCGGCTCGTGGTCGAGGGCGTGCCAGCGGAGGTAGTACTCGTCGAGCCCGTCCGGATGGCGCCCCGACAACGACTGGTAGATCGTGACCACGTCGGGCTGTCCCGTAGCCAGAATCTCGGGCACCTCGTCCGAGCGTGTCCCGGGGAATGGGGATACCTCCTCCGTCACGGACTCAGTATGCCCCCGCGGCGGGCCACCGGCTCGGCCGCCATGGCTTCTTCTCTAAGGCCCAGTTCAGGGGCGTCTCACGGCACCTCTCCCCCGTCGCGTTCGGCCTTGATCAGAGTCGACGGTGCATCCGCCGAATGCGGGCGGGGCCGAGTCAGGATGATCTGGATCGACGACAGCACCAAGACCGCCACGGTAACCAGTCGTTCACCTCGGGCGATGCCGCCGAAGAAGGCATAGATCTGAACGGCCACCGCCAGGGCTTGGGCCAGCAGCGGGAGCGCCACCGCCCGGAGGCCGGTGACTTCGACGGGTGCATTGCGAACCCCGGGGGGGCGCACCCAGGCGGCATAGGCGATCAGGACGGCCCCCGTGGTCCAGACAAAGGAGTAGTGCTCATCGCCGCCCACACCGCCGACCTCTTGGATGGCATAGACCGAATCGGCGATCGCTATGGCCACGATTCCGGCGCCCAGAAGAATCCACATGCGGTCGGGCCGCCACCCGAGCAACCCGTACACCCCGAGGATGGCGCCGATGAGGAGGACGTCGAGCACCGGATAGCTGAAGTCGATGATCTTGGCCAGTGGCCCCTGCAGGCCGGCGTCGGCGGCCGGCTCGATGACGAGGGCGACACCCGCCGTCAACACGACGAGCACGACCGCCACCCCGTCCATCCATCGGTGCCAGCTGAATTCCTGGAGGCGGGTCTGGATGAGACGCAAGAGGCCCAGCGCCATCAGGGGATACCACAGGAGCCAGAAGACGTCGGCGAAGGTGGGGAAGGGTGGACTGCTCCGGCCACCGTAGGCCAGCGACCAGCCGACGGAGCCCACCAGCCACGAGACGGTGGCCAATCCGATGGCCAGCCAGGCCGCTCGAGCCGTGGGTTCGTAGCGGGCCCGGGCCAGGATGAGGACGGCCGACGCCCCCAAGATGCAGTCGTGAACCCAACCGCTGTACACCGAGACGGGTCCGCCCACGCCGGAGAGTTCATTGACCATCTCGACGACCAGCAGGAGAACCAACACGGCCCACACGTAGCTCAAGATCCCGGGCGCACCGTACACGTCGCCCTCGGCGTCCACCCGGCGGATCCGGGCGGATCCAGCAGTACGCCAGGGGCTCGGACTCATCGAGACCAACCTACGGTCGACCTCCATTCGCGGCAACTGTACGGCCGTCAGCCTCCGAACAGCGCTCCGGCAAGTTCGCGGTACTCGGTCAGCGGGAAGCCGTCGCGTCCCGAGGTGGAGATGACCTGCAGGCACACGTGGTCGGCCCCCGCGTCGTGGTGTTCGCGGATGCGCGCGGCGATGGTCGCCGCACTGCCCCAGGGGATGACGGCATCGATGAGGCGGTCGCTGCCGCCGGCGTCGATATCCCCGTCGCCGAAGCCGAACGTGCGCAGATTCCCCGTGTAGTTGGGGAGCACGAGGTACACGCTGGCGTACTCCCGGGCCAGCGCCCGTGCCGCCGCCGGGTCGGTCTCGAGCACGACCGCCACCTCGGGCGCCAGAAGTGGTGCCGGGCCCAGGATGGAGCGGGCCCGGGCCGTGTGCTCCACCGGCACGAAGTAGGGATGGGCACCGGCGGCGCGCTCCGCCGCCAACTCGAGCATGCGCTGACGCAGCGCGGCCAGGGCGCGCCGCTCCACCGGGACCGGGGTCTCGAGTGCATCGAGCGCGTCGAGGTAGGCGACCATGTGCGAGTAGGGGCGGTCGTAGTCACTGGCCAGGGGGGCGTGACTGGCCCCGATGCCCAGCAGGAAGCGCCCCGGGAACCTGGACTCCAGATCGGCCACCGCCGGTCCGACGTCTGCGGGTGCTCCGGTCCACAGGCTCACGATCCCGCTCGCCACCGCGACCCGTGTCGTCGACGCCAGGAGCTGCCCGAAGATGGGGGAAAGCCCGGGGTCGAAGCCACCGGACACCCACAGCGCCCCGTATCCGAGGGACTCGATCTCGGCGGCTGCATCGACCGTGGGGTCGTCCGCCACCTGCCACGACCCGCTCCACCACACCCCGATCCGGCCCACGTCCATGGAGCTACGGTAGCCCTCGTCGAAGCTGTCGGTGGCGCCCGAGCCGCCCGGTCCTCGACGCGCCGAGGATGGCGCCGGTACCTCTCACTGACCCAGATACCAGACGTTGGGTGCGACCAGCTCCGCCGCCTCGGGAGGGCCCCACGAACCTTCGGGGTAGAGGATCGGCTGGGGCTTGTCCCGCAGAATGCCGTCGGCCACCTTCCACACGTACTCCAGCCCGTCGGGCCTGGTGAACAGTGACCGGTCACCCATCAGGACATCGTGCAGAAGGCGCGTGTAGGCCGGCAGTGACGGGGTGTGAAAGCCCGTACCCAGCGGTAGGGGGATCGTCTTCTCACCAAGGGTCATCTCCACGCCGGGCTCCTTGACGATGAGGGTCAGATCTATCTCCCCGTCACCGGAGAGCTCGAAGCCGAGCACGTTGCCTCCGGTCGGCTGCCCGGGGAGGATCGCAACGGCATCTTTGAACAGCACACTGACCCGCTGATGGCTGGCGGCGAGGCACTTGCCGGTGCGCAGCAAGAAGGGCACTCCCGCCCAGCGATCGTTGTCCACCCACATCCGGGCGGCAACGTAGGTCTCGGTGCGCGAGTCGTCCGGAACGCCCTCAATGTCCGTGTACCCCTCGTACTGCCCCACCACGACGTCGGAAGGGGTCAGGGGTCTGAAACAGCCGATGACACTCTCTCGTGCCTCGGCCAGGCACTCGGGTTCGAGGCAGTGTGGCGGCTCCATCGCCACCTCGCCGGCGAGTTGGAACAGGTGGGTCACCAGCATGTCCAGAATGGCTCCGGTGGCCTCGTAGAAGGAGGCCCTCATGGCCACATCGAGCGTTTCGGGCACATCGATCTGCACGCTCTCTATGTGGGAGTTGTCCCAGGCACCGGCGAACAGGCGGTTGGCGAATCGCAGGACATGGATGTTCTGCGTTGCTTCCTTCCCGAGAAAGTGGTCGATCCGATAGACCTGTGACTCTTCGAAGGTCTCGTGAACGATGCGATCGAGCTCAGTGAAGGTATCCATGGACGTGCCGAAGGGCTTCTCGTAGACCACCCGCGACCCTTCGGCCAGACCATGGGTACCGATCGCTTCGGTCAACGGACCGAAGGCCGCGGGAGGGACGGCCATGTAGTGGATCAGCTGTGGCTGACCGCCCAATTCCTGCTTCGCTTCCTTCACGACATGGAGAAGGCTCCCGGGGTCGGCGCTCTGGAACCCACCCCCGGCAAATCGCAGCCGGGAGCGCACCTCGTCCCACGGCCCTTCCGAGGGCTTGGGCCCGAACTCCTCCAAGCTTTTGCGCACCTCTTCTTGAAAGTCCTCATGGGAAAGGTCACCCCGTCCGTTCCCCACCAGACGCCACTCTTCGGGCAGGAGCCCGGCGATGGCCAGACGGTAGAAGGCCGGGAGGACGAGGCGGTGAGCCAGGTCCCCGGTGCCTCCGAACAGGATGAAGACGGTGGGCTTGGGGACGAGCCGGGAGTCGGTCATCGGGAGCTCCTTGGGTGCGTGAGTCGAGGCGCGGTCGG
>Ga0302326_10009409_pt1 | contig 21365 bp, 16 predicted proteins | sample Palsa_T0_3_FD_202264 | JGI IMG/M metagenome (GOLD analysis project Ga0302326, IMG submission 202264) | Peat permafrost microbial communities from Stordalen Mire near Abisko, Sweden - Palsa_T0_3 | ecosystem: Environmental > Terrestrial > Soil > Palsa > Peat permafrost | place: Sweden: Abisko... | reverse complement strand
TAGCTGGACCCGTTGCAGTCGTTTCTCGTCCCGCAGCCCAAGGTACCGAGGTCGGTCATGGCGTTGGTCGCTGCGTTGGTAACGAACGCGTGTGTCGGATTGTCCTCGTCGTTGGTGAGCGAATAGCCTGTGACCTGGCCACTCGCGTTGATGGCGTAACCTTCGCTCATATTGCCCTCTCCACCTATGGCACTGAGGTCGGTCATTGCGCCGGTCGTCGCGCTCGTCATAAATGCGTGTATCTGATTGCCGAGGCTACTCAGCGAGTAGCCCGTAATTTGGCCCCTGGCGTTGATGCCCGTGCCGGTGCTAAACGGCGCACGACCGCTGTTGGTACCCCCCAGCGTGCCGAGGTCCGTGACAATGTACTGTTGAGCGCTTACTCCGAAGGATGCCAGCAAGAATGCCGCACCCGCAGTGCACGCGGTGATTTTCAAAGACATTAGAGGCGCTCCATACCCTGAGGCAATGTTAAATCCATGTGCATGCCACTTTCGTGACACTGCAATTTAACTGAATCTTCCAGCATCGGCGGCTGAGCTACAGCATTTAGACTAGCACTGCTTATATCAAATTGGCCTTGGCACATCCGCACTCTTCGCGCGGCCATGACTGCAAGCGAGGCGAGGTTATGTAATCTTCGCATCGACAAGTTCCATGCACGTCTTTAATGTAAACGCTGCGGCAAAGTTTCCTCTCGAATCGCTACTTTGCTCACAGACACTCAAAAAACACAGTCGGGGATCTATGCATAAGTCGCCACGCTGGTTTCGAAACCTGATGCAGCTCCTTGCGTTGTCATTCCTCAGTACTGCGAGCGCGTACGCGACAACCTTGGTCTATGACAACAACAACAACGTTGCGGGAGTGAACGGTCTTAGCTTCAGCGACGGTGGCTTCCTATACACGTACAACGTCAGTTTCGTCGCTAACTCGGCTTACGACATTGTGTACCCAGCGGGGAATCCGCCCACTTTCTTCAACAATCCCAACGGTGCATCGCTTGCCGCCGCCGCGTTAGCAAGTGTGTTCAACTCGTTCGGAGTTACACAGATTTCCGGTGTCACGCCATACCTCGGCATCGGTCAGATGGTCGCTATACCGGATAACATCAGCCAGTACGGGCCGTATTATGGGCCGGACGTGTACATGGCTTCGGGCAGTCAGTCATGGATAGTGGACACGTTCTCCGTCGGCCCCAACATCCAAAACCCGCCCGCGAACTGGGGGGCACTGACAGTGTTCGCGATCGTCAGCGCTGTGGCCGAGCAAAATTGGACCTCCGGCGCAGCCAATACCGTGACTTTTTCGAGCCCCGGTCAAGCGACTGTGCTGTCATCGCTCACCGTACCCGCCAATCGCTCCATCACGCTGACCGAGTCCGCACTCGCCACTTCTCCCAGCAACTCGGCAGTGACCTTCACACTCTATAATTCGAGCGGCACCGCGGTAGGGTCCTTCAGTTCCGCCAACAGCAGCTCCTTGACGCTCGCCGGCTTACCTGCGGGGACGTATTCGGTGCTCGTGACACCAGCCGCGGGTGCGACCGGTAGCGTTCAATTGGCTACATCTTTCGTGTGCTTGGCGTACGCGCGTGCGGATTTCAATGATGACTGCGAGAGCGATATCCTGTGGCGCAACACCGACGGCACCGTCAACATTTGGTCGATGAACGGCACCAGCATCTCGTCGAGCGCCACGGTAGCCGCCATTCCCAGCACCTGGACCATTTCGGGCATCGGCGACTTCAATGGTGACGGGTATGCCGACATTCTGTGGACGAACACTGACGGCACGGTCAACGTGTGGCTGATGGACGCTGCCAACATCATGTCTTCGGCCACCCTGGGCGTGGTCGACACCACTTGGGCCGTCGCCGGAGTCGGTGACTTCAATGGCGACGGCAAGGCTGACATCCTCTGGCGCAATTCCAATGGGGATGTCGTCATCTGGTTCATGAATGGGGAAGCTATTTTGTCATCGGCCGATCTTGGTGTGATTCCCACCAGCTGGACCGTTGCGGGCATCGGCGATTTTAATGATGACGGGCATGCGGACATTCTATGGAGAAACTCGAACGGCGATACGGTCATCTGGTTCATGAACGGCGGCACGATCGAATCCTCGACGGACTTCGGTGTGGTGCCCATGACTTGGTCGATAGCAGGGACGGGCGACTTCAACGGCGACGGAACGGCTGACATCCTCTGGAGAAACTCCGATGGGACCGTCGTTGCATGGCTCATCAATTCAGGCACGATCACGTCTTCATCGACTTTAGGCGTCATTCCCTTGAGTTGGGCGATCGCCCGCACGGGAGATTTTAACGGCGACGGCACCTCGGACATTCTGTGGAGAAACTCGAGCGGCGATACTGTCATCTGGCTAATGAGCGGCGGGCTCATCTCTTCGTCAGTGGATTTGGGCGTGATTCCTACGAGCTGGACTATTGTGCCGACAGGCCAATGAAAGACCGGCAGATTCGTATACGGAATAATCTCTTACATTATTTTCTTCATTGTTTTCTATATCGAATCGGATTTATTGACGGCTTCCTCCTCGCCCACTCTCCTCGACGGCGTCTAAGCCAGCACCTCCTTAAGGGGGATACCGAGGCACGGCTCGCTTGCCTATCCTATCGACGCGTTACAGGGAAATTCGCAGAAAGGGATTGCCATGAAGACGTTTGTGCCTTCGGGAAGTGCGCTACGATGCATCGGCATCATGAACGAATAGGGAGGGATTGCATGTTGTCATCGCGGTTCGTTCTGATCTCCGGCTTCTCGCTTGCGATGTTGCTCGTCTCCGGGTCTAAGGCGTCGGTGCCCGCTCCGAGCGTCGCCGTTTCCTTGGCGGCGCCAGCGACCGCGGTATCGCAATCGACCCAATCCTCGTTCACGGCCACGGGAGGTGTCGCGAGCGCCGACGCGCTCGCCGGCGTGCGATGGCTGAATCAATTCGGCCAGCGCGGGTCTGGCACGTGGAGCGGGCAAGGGCAAACGGCGAGGTGGAGCGCGAACATTCCACTGCGCCTCGGCGTGAATCAGATCGCCGTGACCGTCGTCGATGTCGCCAACCACAGCGCGACGCTGCACTTTGCCATCAACCGCATCCCGCTGCCGAACACGGCGTCAAAGGCACCGACGGCGCCACAGACACAGCCACTGTCGGAAGCGAAGCCCGCGGCCGGGATGCAACCTCAGGGACTCGCAATCGGCCAGACCTCGCAGCTGTGGCCGGCGGTGAGCGGCATCTTCACCATCCCCTACATGATCACACTGCAGTCGGGACTCACCGCGACGCCGACACCGTTGTCGTCGGCCATCACGCAATTCAACAATACGTTTACCGGGTTCATGCAGCTGCAGTTGATCTCCGGCACGCCGTCGGGCAACTACCTCAACATCTCGGTGTCTCCCGGAGGCGGGGGCGAGGGTTTTTCGAGCGTCGGCATGGTCGGCGGCGAACAAACGATCTACTGCGGCAGCGACTGTGATTCGCAGACCTGGCTGCACGAATTCGGCCATACCGTCGGGCTTTATCACGAGCATCAACGTCCCGACAGCGCCAATTTCATCACGCTCAATCTGGCGAACTCCGATCTACCGAATTACTTAAATCTCGTCCCGCTCGATGCGCCGAATGCTTTGAATCTGCCACCGCTCAATGTGGTGAACCAGACAATCGGGCTCTATGACTACGCTTCGGTGATGCACTACAGCTCCTTTATTTTTTCGAAGGCGGGTCGGCCGGTGCTCGAATCGATTCCCGCCGGCATCCCGCTCAGCAACCCGACGGGCTATTCCGCGGGTGACATCGATCAGATCTACCGCCTGTACGGCGCGGCCCCTTCGGAGGTGACCATCACCACCAATCCTGCGGGGCTTCAGTTCATCGTCGATGGCCAGATGCCGCCGTACACAGGGCCGCACACCTTCGCCTTTGCGCTGAACTCCACGCACACGCTGAGCCTGCCCGCCGATCCGCAAGTGACGAACCCGGCGGACGGCTCGACCTATGCCTTCGCCAGCTGGAATGACTACGGCAGCCGTACCCACGACATCACGATTCGCGGCGGTTCGGGGTCGCTCACGGATCCGGCCGGATCGCCGGCGGTCACCATGTACGAGGCGAATTTCATCCGCCTGCAGCCCTTTGCCATCATCGCCGCCTACCCGTCGAGCGCCGCGGGCAGCGCTAGCGCGAGTCCCGCACCCCTGTCCGAATACGGCGGTACATTCTACGTCGATCGCACGCTCGTGCAGCTCACCGCCGCGCCCACCGCGAGCTACCAGTTCGCTGACTGGTTCGGTCTTTCCTATCCCACCGGCACGAATCCGTACAGCTTCTACATCACGGCGCCGACGACCGGTGTGGAACCGGTGTTCGCGCTGACGGCGAGCCAGCCCGTAACCATCATTGGCGAGTCGATCACCGGGCCGAACACGTGGAATCCCGGTATTCAGGCCACCGTGGACGGCAACTTCGCCCTGCTGCCGGAGTCCTTCTATCCCTTGTTCGGCAACACGGCGTGGAATGGTGGCACCAGCCACGCGATCGCGATCGCGCAGACGCAGTCGCCGGTGACCACCAATGTCTACTACAACTGGAACTCGTGGAGCGATGGGGGACCGATCGGCGGCACGCCGGCCCACAACATCATGCAGCCTGGCTCGGGCACGCAGGCGATCAGCGCGAGTGTCACGCCCTACTATGCCTCGTACACGCTGACCAATGGCACCTGTGCCGGCAGCGTCGCGAGCAACCCCGCGGGAACTCCCTACCCGGCTCCGCCACTCAGCGAGTTTCTCTTCCATCCCGACGGCGCCTCGGTCACGACCACGGCCTCGCCGGTCTCTCCGCTGGAATTTACCGGCTGGTCAGGCAGCCTCTCGGGCGTGACGAATCCCGCGGCGACCACCATCCACGATGAATTCATTCCGAGCGCCGCCTTCAACGTCTCGAGCACACCCCTCACGATCACATCGCTCAGTCCGCCCGTGACTACCGTAAGCGCCGCCGGCACATTGGACGTCACGATCAACGGCACGGGATTCGTTCCCACCTCGGCCGTCAACTTCAACAATGCGTTGCGCTCGAGCACCTACGTCAGTGCGAATCAACTGATGGTGCAGCTCACGGCGGGCGACCTCGCCAGCGCGGATGTCGACACCATCGTCGTCGTCAATGGTGCGACGACCGCGGGCGGCTACTGCAGCGTCAGCGCGACCGCGGATTTCACCGTCTCCGTGACGGCTCCGGCGGATGGCTACCCCGGCATTCTCTGGCAAAACAGCAACGGCAGCGTGGTGGAGTGGTACATGGACGGCGGGCTCGTGGCCTCTTCGGCCAACCTCGCCGTGGTGTCGGGCGGTTGGAGCGTTTATGGAACGGGCGACTTCGGCGGCACCGGCGCCGCCGACATCTTGTGGCGCAACTCCAGCACTGGAGATGTCGTGATCTGGTTCGTGAACGCCGGCGCCATCACTTCATCGGCCAATCTCGGCGTGATACCGATGACCTGGAGCATCGAGGGTACCGCCGATTTCAACGGCGACGGCAAAACCGACATCCTGTGGCGCAATTCGAACGGTGACACGGTCATCTGGTTCATGAACGGCAGCACCATCGCGTCGTCGACGGATCTTGGCGTCATTCCAACGAACTGGAGCATCGCCGGCACTGCCGATTTCAACGGCGATGGCATTCCCGACATCCTGTGGCGCAATTCGAACGGCGATACGGTGATCTGGTTCATGAACGGCAGCACCATCACCTCGTCGGCCGATCTCGGGGTGGTCCCAAACACTTGGAGCATTGCCGACACCGGCGATTTCAACGGAGAAGGCCGCTCCGACATCCTGTGGCGCAATTCGAATGGCGACACGGTGATCTGGTTCATGAACGGCAGCACCATCACCTCGTCGACGGATCTTGGCGTCGTGCCGAACTCCTGGACCATCGAGGGGGTGCGCGACTATAACGGCGACGGGAAATCCGACATCCTGTGGCGCAACTCGAATGGCGATGCGGTGCTCTGGTTCATGAACGGCGGCACGATCACCTCGACGACGGATTTGGGCGTGGTTCCCACGTCATGGACCATTGTCGGCGGCCCCAACCGGGCTTTTTGACGATGCGGTGATTCTGTAGCTATCGCAGCAGATTTAATTCATAAGTTACTGATTAGAATATATTTTTACCAGTCGATATAGGAAGGTCCGCCCTTCATAAACAGACTGCACGCGCACGCGTTCATTCAGTCCGTGGATGTGGCCGCCATCGGGATCCGTGAAGATACCGGTGACGCCATAGGTCGGGATGCCGGCGGGATTCATGAATTGTGCATCCGAGGCGCCGGGTTCGAGCGCCGCCACGACTGGCACACCGGGCCACAGCTGATGCGCGACCGCCTCGATCGGCTTCAGGATCTCTGGGGTCAACGGGGCGGGCGGCGCGATGGGCCCGCGCACTTCCGGGATACTGACCGTGACCGCAGGGTCGTCGGCGATCTTGGTCAACTGCGCGAGCACCGCCTCGCGGGTCACGCCGGGAAAAATCCGGCAGTTGATATTGGCGCGGGCCCGCTGCGGCAAGGCGTTGGTGGCATGCCCGGCGGACAGCATGGTCGCGACACAGGTGGTGCGCAGCATGGCGTGCCAGTTGACGTCCTTATCGAGCACCGCGACCGCGGCGCTGTCGGCAGGATTGGCCACCACTGCCCTCATGGCGGCGCCCTGCTCGCCGCCGACGATCTTGGCCATGCCGGTGAAGTAGGCGCGATTCGCATCGTCGAGCTGCACCGGAAACTCATACTGGCTCACGCGGTCCACGGCGCGAACCAGGTGGTAAATCGCATTGTCCGGCACCGGGCGCGAACTATGTCCGCCCGCATTCGTCACCTCGAACACGAAGTTTTGCGACACCTTCTCGGCTGCCAGGATCTCCAGGGCGATGCGGCGGCCCTGCGCATCGAGGTCGCCGTCGACACCTTCGGTGAGCGCCAATTGCGCATCGATGGCGGCGCGCTCGTGTTCGGCCAGCCAGCCGGCGCCATTCAGCGCACTGTTGGTTTCCTCGCCGCAGGTGAGCGCCAGCTTGATGGAGCGTTTCGGCTTGAAGCCCTCCTCGCGGAAACGCACCATGTTATCGACCCAGATGGCCGCCTGCGCCTTCATGTCGCTGGTGCCGCGGCCGTAGAAGTAGCCATCCTCCTCGATGAGCGTGAAGGGATCGCGCGTCCAATCCTCGCGCTTCGCCTCCACCACATCGATGTGCGCCAGCATCAGAATCGCCTTCAGTTTCGGATCGGTACCGTGCAGCACGGCGATCAATCCGCCCTCCTTCGGATGGCCCTCCGGCACGAAGATCCTGACGTCCGCGTCCGGGTAGCCCGCCGCCTGCAAATGCGCAGCCATGCGTTGGGCTGCCAGCGTGCAATCGCCGGCCGACAGCGTGGTGTTGGTCTCGACCAACTCCTTGTAGGTCGCGCGAAACCGCGCCAATCCTGCATCGTCGGCCGCGGCGTGGGCCGTCGCGCAAAGACCGAGCACGGCGCAGGCGCCGACGGCGCGGAAGGTTTGCAATCCCATCGTGAATCCCTCGTGCGTTGTTTGTGTTGGTGTTATGTGCCACAGAACGTCTGTGCCACCCGCTGCTCCGGCCGCGGCGGCACGGCGTAGGCATCGAACTCGGGCTGCTCCTCGAAGGGTTTGGCGAGCACGGCGAGCAACGTATCGAACAGCGAAAAATCCTCGCGCTCCACCGCCGCCCCGATCAGCTCTTCGATGCGATGATTGCGCGGAATATAGCGCGGGTTGACGGCGCGCATGGCGGCAGCGCGCTCCGTACTGGGCAGCGAATCGGCGGCGCAGCGCGACCTCCAACGCTCGAGCCATGCCGCGAATTGGTCGTCCTGTCCGAGCTGCCCGAGTTCAAGCGAGTTCGACTCGGCCAACGCGCAAAGATCTCGGAAGGTCAGCGTGAAATCGGCCTCGGTGCGCTGCATGATGGCCAGCAGCCCTTGCGCGAGGTCGCGATCGAGCGGATCGGCGCCGCTGAGGCCGAGCTTCGAGCGCATGCCCGTGAGCCACTGCTGATCGACCTCGGCGGCAAAGGCATTGACCGATTCGGTCGCCAATTCGATGGCGCGGCCCTCGTTGTCATCGATGAGCGGCAGCAGCGTTTCCGCGAGCCGCGCGAGATTCCACTGCGCAATCGAGGGTTGATTCGAATAGGCATAGCGCCCGTGCCGGTCGATCGAACTGAAGACTTTGTTGGGATCATAGGCATCCATGAACGCGCACGGACCAAAGTCGATGGTCTCACCCGACACCGTGGAGTTGTCGGTGTTCATCACGCCATGAATGAAGCCGACGTGCAGCCATTTCGCCACCAAACTCGCCTGGCGGCGCATCACCGCGTTGAGCAGCTCGAGATAGGGCGCGGCGGTCCCCGCAAGCTCCGGGTAGTGCCGCGCGAGCACGTAATCGGCCAGGCTGCGCACCGCATCGTAATCCTCGCGCGCCGCGAAGAATTGGAAGGTGCCGACGCGCACGTGACTGGCGGCGACGCGCGTCAGGATCGCCCCGGGCAACGGCTCCTCGCGCAGCACCGTTTCTCCCGTCGACACCGCGGCCAGCGTGCGCGTCGAGGGGATTTTGAGCGCCGTCATGGCCTCGCTGACAATATATTCCCGCAAGACCGGTCCCAGTGCCGCGCGCCCATCGCCGCCGCGCGAAAACGGCGTGCGCCCGGCCCCTTTCAACTGGATGTCGCGTAAGTTCCCGTCCCTGCCCCGTACCTCGCCGAGCAAAATGGCGCGCCCATCGCCCAACTGCGGCACGAAGTGGCCAAACTGATGGCCCGCGTAGGCCATGGCCAGCGGCTCACTGCCGGGCAGGATTCGGTTGCCGCTCAAGGCGAGCGCGATCCCTTCGGGGTCGGCATCGACCTCCCACCCCAAATCCGCGGCGAGCGCCGTGTTGAATCGGATCAATCGCGGCGCTGCGACGCGTGTGGGATCGGTGCGTGAGTAGAAACGCGCGGGCAGCCGCGCGTAGGTGTTGTCGAAGCGGGGGGGCAGCATCCACCCACTGTAGCAAACGCTCCCCCTTTGAGGGCGGGTGATCGGCCCTTAAGCGGCGACTCGCAACGCCTCGAGCGCCTTCGCGACCCGCGCGTGTTCATGCACGACCCCTTCCAGGGCGGATCCGGCTTCCTCGATGCGCGCTGCCAATCCCAAGGCCTCCAGAGCCGCGCACAGTTCGGCCAAATCCTTGGCGCCGGTATTGAAGCTGGTGGATTTCAAGGCATGCGCGGCCTTGGCAATGCCCGCGGCGTCCTTGGCGTTCAAGCAGATTCGCAACTCCTCGAGCAGCAGGGCCGAATTTTCCAAGTACAGCTCGGCGACTTTGGCGAGCAGGTTCGGGACGCCGCGCTGCAGCTCGCGGATTTGGTCCAATGTCTTCTCGTCCAGCACCGCGGGTGAGGGAGCGGGTGTTGCGGGAGCGGGCGCTGCGGGAGTTGTCGCTTGGGATTTCGGCGTCTCGGGAGCTGTCGCTTGGCGTGCCGGCGTTACCCGGTTGGTCAGCACCGGAATGGCGGCGACGCTGCTGGTAGCGGCCGTGCTGCGCGCGGGCAGTGGGGTCACCTCGGCGCTAGGCCTGGGCATCTCTGCCGGTGCAGTGGCGGGCACGGCGGGGTCGGCAGCATCGGGCAGGCACGATTCGAGTACTCGGAACAGCTGATCGATGGTGAAGGGTTTGCTTAAGTACCGATCCATGCCGGCATCGAAGCAGCGCGAGGCATCGCCGTTCAGCGCGTTCGCGGTCAGCGCCACCACCGGCGTGCGCTCGCGTCCGCCGCGCCGCTCCCATTCGCGCAGGCGGCGCGTGGTGGCGTAACCGTCGAGCTTCGGCATCTGGCAGTCCATCAAGATGACGTCGAATTGCTCCGCGGCGGCCTTCACCAGCGCCTCCTCTCCGCTCCACGCGCTCACCGTCAGCACGCCGAGCTCCATGAGCATGGCGAGCGCCAGTTCTTGATTGACCGGATTGTCCTCGACCAGCAAGGCGCGGCGGATGCGCGATACCTCGCGCGGATTCTCCACGACCACCGGCACACGCCGGCTCACGATCTTGCTCGATGATGTGGCCGCGGCGGTGGGCTCACGCGTGAAGAGCGACACCAGGCTCGAATGCAGCTGCGATCGGCGCACCGGCTTGCTGAGCCACGCGGTGGGGCCGTCGAGCTTTTCGTCCGCGCCCGGCGCGGCCAGAATCGAACTCATCATCAAAATCGGAATGTCCTCGAAGTCCGGCTGATGGCGGATATCCCTCGCGAGCGCAACGCCGTCCGAATTCGGCATCTGCGCATCGATGATGAGCCCATCCACCCCGTCGGCCTTGCAAATTTCCAGCATCTGCAGGGCGATCGGACCGGATTTCGCCTCGGACACCGAGACGCCCCAGCTCTGCAAGTGGCCGGCCACGATCTGGCGGGTCTTCGCATTGTCCTCGACGATGAGTACGCGCGTGCCCTTCAGCACCGCCGGCCGCAAGCCGCGGGCGGTCGCATTGTCGTTGACCAGCACCACGGTGAAGTAGAATGTCGAACCCTCGCCGGGCGTGCTCTTCACGCCCATCTCGCCGCCCATCAGCTCCACCAATTGCTTGCAGATGGCCAACCCCAGCCCCGTGCCGCCGTACTTGCGCGTCGTGGAATTGTCCTCCTGGGCGAAGGACTCGAAGATGCTGGCGCAGCTCTCGGGCTTGATGCCGACGCCGGTATCCGACACCTCGACGCGGAACGAGGAGCGCTGGCGGTCGAACGCCGAATGCCGCACGACCACCCGAACCTCGCCGCGTTCCGTGAATTTGACCGCATTGCCGACCAGGTTGATGATGATCTGCCGCAGCCGCTGGCCGTCGCCGAACACGGCCGTCTCGACATCCGCCGGGATGTCGCAGAGCAGCTCGAGTCCCTTGCCGTGCGCCTTCTCCGCCAGGATGTCGACCGCGTCCTCCACCACTTCGCGAAGTGAGAAGGGGGCCATGTCGAGTTCCAGCTTGCCGGCCTCGATCTTGGAGAAATCGAGGATGTCATTGATGAGCCCCAGCAGTGCACTGCCCGACTGGTGAATGACGTCCGCATAGCGCCGCTGCCGATCGTCCAGCTTGGTCGCATGACGCAGCAGCTGGGTCATTCCGATCACGGCGTTCATGGGCGTGCGGATTTCGTGGCTCATGCGCGCGAGGAATTCACTCTTGGCGCGGCTCGCCGCCTCCGCTCTTTCCATGGTCTCCTGCGCATCGACCACCGCAGCGTCGAGGCGCAGCGTGCGCTCGCGCACGCGGGTCTCGAGTTCGCTCTGATAGGCGCGAAGATCGGTGTCGCGCTTTTCCAGCTCCGCCAACATGCTGTTGACGTAGCCGGTGAGCGAACCGATATCATCGCTCGATCCCACCGTGCCGCGCATCCCGAAGTCCCTGCCCTCCCAGGCGTTGCGGGTCAGCATGAGCAACTTGTTGATGGGCGTCGAGATCAAGCGGCGCTGCAGGTGCAGACTTAAAACGTAGCCCGCGATGCCGGCAATGATCGCCGCCAGCAGCACGCACAGCGCCGAGGGCCTGAGCGGCGTAAACAGCCCGCGCAGGTCGACCTGCAGCAGTATCGTGCCGATGCGCGCGCCATCCTCGACCACCGGCACCGATACGCTCATGTCCATCCAGTCCGGATAACGGGTCTCGGCCGAGGCCGCCTTGGCGGACCAGGGCGGCAAGCGGTCCTCGCGTGACGTCGCGCCCAAGACCAAGGGCAGATGGACGAAAATCTTTCCCTCGGCATCATAGAGGGTGGCCGAGCGAACATCCGGCTCGTGGCGAAATGTACCCAGCAGGCCGCGGGCTGCGGGCCGGTCTGCCGCCGAGAACGCAGCGGGCAAACTCTCGCCCACTCCCGCAGCCGTGGCTTCGAGTTGCTCGACGAGCTGGATGCGCGCCAGGAACCCTTCGCCTATCGAATAAACCAGATACGCGGCCACCACGAGCACCGCGATCGCGCTTAAGGAAGCGAGGCGCATTTTGGCGGCCAGGGACAGATTGTCGATTAAGCGCTTCACGCCAGGCCCCGGTCATCGACCAACGTTCGAACGATGCTCACGGTCTTGCGAATGGGCAACAAGATGAAGCGGGGGTCCGCCTCGATGCGCGCTTCCAGCTCATCCGCGCGGAGCGGCTTGCCGATCAAATAGCCTTGGGCTTGATCGCATCCGTGGTCGCGCAGGAACTCCAGCTGCGCATCGGTCTCGACGCCCTCTGCGATCACGATCAGCTTGAGCTCGCGCGCCATCGCCAGAATGGCGGCGCAAATCGCCACGGCGTCCGAATTCACGGGCAGGTCATGGACGAAGGAGCGATCGATCTTGAGCGCATCGACCGGAAACTGGCGCAAATATCCCAAGGATGAATAGCCGGTGCCGAAATCGTCGATCGACAGGCTCAATCCCGCGTCGCCCAAGCGCTGCAGGGCTGCCCGCGTGGTATCGACGTCGCGCATCAAGAAGCTCTCGGTGATCTCCAACTCGAACTGTTGCGGCTTGACACCCTGCTGGCGCAGGGTGCGCAGCACCGTGTCGACGAAGCCATCCTTGGAGAACTGTTGCACCGAAACATTGACCGCCATGCGTAGATGCTTCAGCGCACCACGCTCCCAGGCCTTCATCTGCCGGCAGGCCTCGCGGATGACCCAATCGCCGATGGCGACGATCATGCCGGTCTCCTCCGCGAGCGGGATGAACTTGTCGGGAGAAATCCAACCGCGCTCGCGATGATGCCAGCGCAGCAGTGCTTCCACGCCCACGATGCAGCCGCGGCTCAGGTCCATCTTCGGCTGATAGTGCAGCTCGAAGGATTCTTCGTCGATGGCGCGGCGCAGCTCCCCTTCCAGCTCCAATCGGCCCAATGCGCGGATGGCCATGGACTCGCCATAGAAGGCATGATCATTGCGCCCTCGATCCTTGGCCTGGTACATGGCCATGTCGGCCTTGACCAGCAAATCCTCGATATCCTGGCCGTCCTGCGGGTACAAGGCGACGCCGATGCTGGGAGTGACGACGAAGCTATGGCCGTCGCATTCGAACGGCTCCGCCAGTTTCTCTTCGATCTGACGCACCACCGAGGTGACATGGGCACGATCCGCGACCTCGGTGAGCAGTATGACGAACTCATCGCCGCCCAGCCGGGCCACCATGCCGCTGTTGGCTGCGTTCGGCGCCATGCTCGCCGCGGCGTTGCGCAGGCAGTGCTCCAATCGGCGCGCCACGTCGCGCAGCAAGGTGTCGCCGACCGAATGTCCCAGGTTGTCGTTGATGCGCTTGAAACGATCCAGGTCGAGATACAAAAGCGCCGCATGCTTCTTGCTGCGCTGCGCGGCGGCCAGCGTGCGGTTGACGTGACGCATCAGCATTTGCCGATTCGGCAAGCCCGTCAGCGTGTCGAAATACGCCAGATACTCGATTCTCGCCTCGGCACGCTTGCGCTCGCTGATGTCGCGAATGATGCTCAGAAACGTCCCGTCCACCTGCGACAGCATGCGTGCTTCGAAAGCGTGGACGTCCTTGCCGTCGGACACTTCGAAGTCATGAGTGGCAAGTTCGCCCGGCGCGTGCCGTTCATCGATGAACAGACGCGCGGCCCGCGCAGCCTCTTCCGGCATCGCGGCTTGTCCATCGCCCGGGTGACGGCCGCCGGTGATCTGATCCACGATCGCGCCGGATGCATTCAATATATAGATGGCGTCCGGCAATGCCTGCAGCATGGCGCGATTCTTCATCTCGCTGACGCGAAGCGCCCGCATCGTGTCATGAGCCCGCAGAATGAACTCGATTCGATGCGGCAGCGTGGCCCACAACACCGGCTTGTTGATGAAATCGGTGGCGCCGACCTCGTAAGCCCGCGCAATGGATGCGGTATCGTGCTTGCCGGTCACCATCACGATGGGGATGTCGATGCCATCGGGCATCGCGCGTATGCGCACGCACACATCGAACCCCTGGCCATCCGGCAATTCGACATCCAGCAGCACGAGGTCGGGTCTCGTCTGTTGCATGCATCGCAAGGCTTCCTCGGCGTTGTCGGCGACGCAGGGAGCAAAGTCCGCCTGCCGCAGTGTCTCCGCCGCCAGCAGCGTGAACAGCGGATCGTCATCGACGATCAAGACCGAGCGTTGTCGATCGCCGCGCAGTTGCCGCATGGGTACCGGATCCATAGATGTTGAGATTTCCTGGTCCCCATCCTGCGAAACTTAGGCAAATCCCGCGTATACGCAGCTCACATGAAAGAAGAGTCCTACAGACATACGTCACAAAACAGCGGCTGATGCCGACATAGGTCAAATTGGATTAATCTTGCCTCGTGCCCACGACCACCACTCGGTTGATCGTCATGCCCGCCGTGCCGGACGCCGTCGCGGCGCGTGCCCGCCGGGAGTTTGGCGCCATCCTGAACCCGGCCGACCTCATGAGCCTCGATGAGGCGATAAGCCTGATCGCCGAGCACCAGTGCCCCGCGGTTCTCGTGTCGGGACGCGTCAAGCTGCGGGCCGCCGAAATCGCGCGGCTGCCCCGGGCCTTGCGCATAGTGGCCACGTACAGCGTGGGGTACGATCATGTCGATGTCGCCGCCGCACGGGCTCGCGGCATCCTCGTGACCAACACGCCCGATGTGCTGACGGCGGCAACCGCCGATATGACCATGCTCCTGATGCTGTGCGCCTGCAGACGCGCGCACGAGTATGACGCCATCATGCGCGCCGGTTGGCGCCGCAGCTTCGGTCTCACCGAGATGCTCGGGCTCGAGATGAGCGGGCGCACCTTAGGCATCGTCGGCATGGGCCGGATCGGCCGGGCCGTGGCGAAACGCGCGCGCGGCTTTGACATGCGCGTGCTGTATCACAACCGCAACCCGCTGGCCGACGACGAGGCCGAGGGTGCGGAATACCATGCGAAACTCGAAGACATGCTGCCACGCTGCGACATCGTGACGCTGCACGCACCCGGATCGGGCACGCCGCTGATGTCAGCGGCCATGCTGAATCTCTTGCCTCGCGGCAGCATCTTGATCAACGCCGGGCGCGGATCGTTGGTCGATGAGGACGCGCTGATCGAGGCGCTGCGCAGCGGGCACCTGGCGGCAGTGGGCCTCGATACCTTCAAGAATGAGCCGGACTATGACCTGCGGTTCAGGGATTTGCCAAACGTGTTCCTCACGCCGCACATGGGCAGCGCCACGCGCGAGACGCGCGATGCCATGGGCATGCGGGCGCTCGACAACATCGCCGCGGCGCTGCGCGGCGAGACACCGCGCGATGCCATACTGGAATAACCTTGGAGCGAATGGCACTTTAGCGCGCGTTCGAAATGCCCTCGGTCGCCACCAACAGAACGGCGCTTCGTTCGTTCAATCGAAGGACGTCGGGCGATTGTCTCCCCACACATCCCGAGAAATCACCGCAGGATCATCAGGCGTTTCCATGAAGGCATCGTACCGCGTCAGTGTGCAGCCGGTGATCTCAACCCATCGGATTGATCTTCACGTAGTCCACCAACTGATCGATCACTTTGCCCCAACCCTGGCTGAAGCCCATCTTCTCGTGCGCGTCGGCCTGCTCCTTCGTGGCATGGATGGCGGTGGCCGTGTACTTACAACCTCCATTGCCGTGCGGCTCGAACGTCAGTACCGCGGTGAAGAACCACGGAGCGGAGGCGGAGTCGTGCGGCCGGTAACCGGGCCCGAGTGCAGAAGTCCAGACGAGCTTGCGGCCCGGCACTATTTCCAGGTAGCACCCCGGTGCCGCCGGCAGCTTGTTGCCATCAGGGTCCACCATTTGCGTGAAGAATTTGCCGCCAGGCTTTAAGTCTATTTCACACTCGACGGTGCGGTAGGGTTTGGGGCAGAACCAAGGCATCAGATGTTTCGGCGTAGTCCAGGCCTTGAACACCAGCTCCGGCGATACATCCACTACGCGTTCCAACACCAGGTCCGACTCATTCTTCATCATCGCTCTCCTTCATCGTAAGCACATAGGCGTCCAGCTGATCCAAGCGGCGCTCCCAGAGCTTCCTTCGATCGAGGATCCAATCTTCGGCGGCCTGCAGACGTTTTGGCGCGAGTTCGTAGGTCCGAACACGACCAGACTTTTTGGATTTCACCAAACCGAACTTCTCAAGCATGCTCAAGTGCTGAGTAAAAGAGGGCAGCGCCATGTCGAAAGGACCGGCAAGATCGAGCGTTGAGGCGGCCCCACCGCTTAAGCGCTGCAGCACAGCCCGGCGCGTTGGATCCGCCAGCGCTTGAAATACTTGGTTCAGTTTCAGTGTATAGTTAGGCATATACCTAAATATACCAGCGAATATTACTTAGGGGAAGACCTAAGTGTCAATTTCCGAGCCAAAACAGTTGCGCTGGTCCGTGATTAAGTGAATCGCAACGTCAGACGAAATCCCTGGAGCCTTACGCTCGCTTTTCCGCTGATATGCGCAATAGCAGCTCCCACGCCACGGTGGTCGCGGAGAACAGCAACACCACGACCGCGATGGCAAACGTCGTGCGGGGGTCTCCCCAGTCGCGAGCCATGCGCACCGCCCCTTGGATGAGCAGCCCGAAGCCGATCAACGACGCTACTTGCCGGCGCAGCGACTGCAGCCGCGAGCTGCCGCCATAGGGTTGCATCGCCGCCCGGTACATGCGCACCGCCGCCCAAGCTGCGCGCGCTGCGGTCAGTCCCAACGTGGAATAGCCGAGTTCAACCAGGGTCAGCGAGGGAAATAGTGCCAACAGGGACACCAACATGACGACCAGATAGTTTTGAAACGCTTGCTCGGCGAGCAGCCGCGAGTTTTGGTGCATGCTGCCCGAGGCACCGGAGTGAATCGACACGGCGACGAACAACAAGCCGAGCAGTGTGGCCGCCGAGGCCCCCGTCACCGAATAGACCAGCCCCCACGCTTGCATGCAGAAAAGCTTAGGGTAGGACCAGTTCGAACATCGTCGTCAACTGCATGGACAGCACCGCCTTGTCCTTCTGATTCCACAGCTCCGTCTTGGAGAGCAAAATCCCGGTCCGGCCCGAGGGTGATTTGCTCGACCTTAGCACCTCGAAGCGCAGCGACACCGCATCATCGGGGCGCACCGGCTCGATCCACTTGATGCCATCCACGCCCGGCGAGCCGAACGCGTTGGATTGGGCGAGCACGTTACGCGCGGTCAGCTCCATGGCAATGGAACAGGTAAGCCAGCCGCTGGCAATCAACCCCTTCCAGCGCCCCTTCTTCGCGCGCGGGGCATCGATATGCATCCACTGAGGATCGTAGCGCGACGCAAACTCGACGATTTCCGCGGTGGTCACGATCCTGGGAGCAGAATTCACCACCACTCCGGGGGTGAGTTGTTCAAATTGCATGTGCAGCTTCCTAGCCCAATCCTTTTTCCAAGGATACTTGACCTGGTACGCCCTGCAGCGGAAATCTTTTAAAGGCCACCCAACCCCGTGGGCTGGCGAGGGATCGTTCGCTGGGGGCCGCTGCCCTAGCAGCTGGAATCGGCGTGCACGTTCACCGTGGCATCGTTGTCGAGACCCGTGCGCGTACCGCGCCCGCAATGACGATCGTTGTTGTCGACGCTGATCGTCGTCCAGGTAATGTTCGCATGGCCCTTATCATCGGCACTCGCCGTGATCGGCAGCGTCGCGAACCCGTTGAGGCGCTGATGCTCGATGATCGGCGCGTGCAGATTGGCGTCGTTGACGGTCACGTATAGATCGGCGGTGCCGTCATTGGCAATGTGAATGCTGATCCCCTCATCACCCAGCGCATCGGCGCCGCCGATCAGGAGCGGTATGGCGCCAATGACCAGCGCGCAAACTCGTTGCAAGCTTTGCATATCCCGAGATCTCCCATGACGAACGACGAGGTCATTTTAAACTCCCCCGCTTGCCCCCACCGTGATCTTTGCATTACTACAGGATGGCGCGCACGCTAGAATTACCGCATGAGACATCCAGTTTTGATTGAAGGATCGGTGGCCGTGGTCACCGGGGGCGCGTCAGGCATCGGACTTGCGGCGGCGCAGCGCTATTGTCAAATGGGCCTAAAGGTCTGCATCGCGGATCTAGGCCCCGATCGGCTCGCCCACGCCAAATCCGTTCTCGAACCGCTCGCCGCGAAGGCCGACGACGTCTTGGCGGTCGAGACGGACGTCAGCCAGGTGGAGCAACTCCGGCGCCTCGAAGCGACGGTAGTCGCCAAATTTGGCGGCGTCGATCTACTCATGAACAACGCAGGCATCGGCATGAGCAGCACCGCCTTGGGTCCTCTGGATAATTGGCAGCGCATCTTGGATGCGAATCTATGGGGCGTCATCCACGGCAGCCAGGTGTTCGTGCCCGGCATGCTCGCGCGCGGCAGGCCGGGGCTGGTCATCAATACGGGATCCAAGCAAGGCATCACCACGCCGCCGGGCAATCCGGCCTACAACGTGTCGAAGGCTGGAGTGAAGGCCTACACCGAGGCTCTTCAGCATCAACTGCGCAACACGCCGGGCTCGCTGGTTCAGGCGCACTTGCTGATACCCGGCTTCGTACACACGGGCATCAGCGGCTCGGCGCATAAGGACAAACCCGCGGGCGCTTGGACCGCCGCACAAACCGTCGACTTCATGCTAGAACGCCTGGCGGCGGGCGATTTCTACATTCTGTGTCCCGACAACGAAGTCAACCGCGAACTCGATGAGCGCCGCATTCTCTGGGCGGCGGGTGACATCGTCGAGAACCGGCCGCCGTTATCGCGCTGGCATCCCAAATACGCCGAGGCGTTCAAGGCGTCCCTGAAGCCCGGGCCACAATAACCGCGCCCCTCGCGGCCGAGGAACGTCGATGGATTCTTTCATGCGTGCAGCAATTGATGAGGCACAGTCAGGATTGTCGGAGGGCGGTATTCCCATCGGCTCGGTGCTGGTGCACGAAGGCCGGATCATCGGCCGCGGGCACAACCGCCGCGTACAACAAGGCAATCCGATATTGCATGGAGAGATGGATGCGCTGCAGAACGCGGGACGCCGGACGGCGAAGGTCTACCGCGAATCGGTGCTCTACACCACCCTCTCGCCGTGCGCGATGTGCAGCGGCGCGATCTTGTTGTACGGAGTGCCGCGCATCGTGATCGGCGAAAATCAAACCTTCATGGGCGAGGAAGACTGGCTGCGCTCGCGCGGCGTGCATCTGCATGTGCTGCAAGACGCCACCTGCCTGCAATTGATGAAACAGTTCATCGCCGCCCAGCCCGCGCTTTGGAACGAGGATATCGGCGAGGAGGACGGCAACTGAGTACCAGAGTGCGCCGATTGTCGTGGACCTGATTCCCCTTGAATACGAGGTAGATGGAGTTCGCCTCACCGGCTTCCTGGCCGATGGTGTCAGCCATGGCTCAGCGCCTGGAGTGCTGCTTGCGCACGAGGCTCCCGGCATCGGCGATCACGTGAAGGAGCGGGCCAGGATGCTGGCGGAGCGCGGATATGTCGCTTTCGCGCTGGACATGTACGGCGAGTCGAATCTGCCGCTCGACGTAGCGCAGAGGTACTCAAAGCTGCTCATGGCGGACGGAGCGCTCATGCGCCGTCGGGCCCGGGCGGCACTCGATATTCTGGCTTCACAAGCGCATTGCGATGGCAAGATCGCCGCGGTTGGATTTTGTCTCGGCGGGATCGTGGCCCTTGAACTTGCACGCGATCGAGCGCCGATCAAGTGCGCCGTCGGCTTCCACCCGTCGTTCAAGAGACCGGCCGGTAGCGCCAACGGTACCATCACCGCGAAGGTGCTGATGATGATCGGGGACGATGATCCCATCGTGCCAAAGGAGGATCGTGCGTCCTTTGCGCAAGACATGAAGGAGGCCGGCGCAGACTGGCAGCTTCACGTATTTGGCGGCGTGGGTCACAGCTACACGAATCGAGAAATCGATGCGCTGGGGTTTCCCGGGTTTGGCTACAACGCCCAAGCGGACCGCCGCGCATGGAACCTGATGCTTGGGCTATTCGAAGAGATTTTCGCTCAGCGGGTACCGTAAATGCGGTCGCCGGCATCGCCGAGCCCGGGCACGATGTAGCCATGATCGTTGAGTTCGGGATCGATCGCGGCCGTCCACACCCGAACCTCGGGATGATGGGCGTGCAGGTTGGCAATCCCCACGGGCGTGGCGAGCAGGCAGACGATACGGATTTGATTCGCGCCATGCTCCTTCAGGCGATCCATGGCGGCCACCGCTGTGTTGCCGGTCGCCAGCATCGGATCGACCGTGATCACGAGACGTTCCGAGAGATCGGTCGGCGACTTGAAGTAGTACTCGACGGCGCCCAAGGTTACCGGGTCGCGGTACAAACCGATGTGAGCGACGCGCGCGGAAGGCACGAGATCGAGCATGCCTTCGAGAAACCCCATGCCCGCCCGCAGAATGGGCGCGAACACGAGCTTCTTGCCGGCCAGCTTCGGCGCCTGCATTGTGGTCAACGGCGTCTCGATGCCGACGGAGTCCAACTCGAGATCGCGGGTCACCTCGTAGCACAGCAAGGTCGCGATCTCGCGCGTCAACTGGCGAAACACCGAGGTCGATGTGCGCTTGTCGCGCATCAGCGTGAGCTTGTGCTGGACCAGCGGGTGATCGACCGTCGTTACGTTTTGCATCAAAACACCGTCCCGTCGCTTAAGATCTTGAATGGCGGGCCGCCGTCGGCCCGCTTGTCGCGCGCGATGAGGCGCCCTGCCGCCCATGTTCCGCCTTCGAGCACTTTCGGCAGCGGAAAGGAAGCGGCGTCCACCCCGAGCCGGTCTCTGACCAGCGGCGCAATCCAATCGAGGAGCGCCACCGTCAGGGAACGCCAACCGACCACGAACGGATCGGACACAGTATACGTCCGCGATGGCGCGCCGCGGTCCCGCGGCATCAACACACCCATGTCCACGAACAAACCGCCGTTGCGATATTCGGCGAGCCCGGTCAATTCTTCGGTGCCGCACACCGCGACTCCGGCATTCTCGAGCGGCTCGAGCAGCGAGTATGTCAGCCATTGCGAGAGCTTGTGCAACGGCACGTAGCCTTGCGCAGGCGCATCGCCCGTGAACGCCGGATGCGGCCAGCAATCGCCCAGCGGCACGCCGCTTAAAATTGGCCGGTTCTCCCAGATGGATCCCAGCCCATCGAGCAGCGTGGAGAGAATCACGCTTGCCGGCAGCGGGCGGGCGCCGGCTCGAGCCAGCGCATCGAACAGTCCGCCGGGACGCGCGGTATTCGGCGAACCGAACAGGTCAGAGCGTGA